>Ga0065707_10081963_pt1 | contig 27052 bp, 22 predicted proteins | sample SwiRhicommuniRL3_FD_59094 | JGI IMG/M metagenome (GOLD analysis project Ga0065707, IMG submission 59094) | Switchgrass rhizosphere bacterial communities from Rose Lake, Michigan, USA - RL3 v2 (version 2) | ecosystem: Host-associated > Plants > Roots > Rhizosphere > Soil | place: East Lansing...
GGCGGGCGCCACCGCAGTCATCCAGCCCGGCGGCTCGATCCGCGACGACGAGGTAATCGCCGCAGCGGACGAGGCGGGATTGGCGATGGTGTTCACGGGGATGCGCCATTTCCGGCACTGAGCGAGAGAACAGGGCCGTCCATGCTCGGGAAAGTCATTGGCGCGGCGGCCGATTTCATGCCATGTAGGCCATGGACCTGCACGGATCGCTGAGCGACAATCTTCAAGCTGCGCTGAAAAGCGCCACCCGGCATCGCAACGTGGCGGTTTATAGCGATACACGTGATTACTGGGATCGCCTGCTGCTTTACGCGCAGTCGCTTTCCGGCGGCGAAGGCGCCACTTATGAAATCGCCGAACTGGCGCGGAAACTGGCTTTTGAACTGGTCGAACGGGATCGTCGGGCGGCAAGCGGTCCGCTTTAAGGCCGGAATTAATATCGCGGCGCTGATTTGCAATTTTCCGGCCCACCGCCTATATGGGTGCCGCTAACGTCGCCTGCGACGGAACTAGAAGCCCTGAGGGGCGGACAATTCCTTTTCACGCTTCAGGCTTTCTCGGGCGCACTGCTCGGGGAAAATCTGTGTTTCGTTGAAAGGAAACATCTATGCCCATCGGTACCGTCAAATTTTTCAACACCGACAAAGGTTATGGCTTCATCGCCGCCGAGGATGGTTCGGGCGACAGCTTCGTTCACATCACTGCGGTGGAACGGGCGGGCCTGTCCACGCTCACGCAAAATCAGCGCGTGAGCTATGATCTGGAGCAGGATCGGCGCGGCAAGATGTCCGCCGTCAATCTCCAGACCGCCTGACCTCGTTGGCCAAGGAAGAGCTGCTTAGCTTTGAGGGCCAGATCGAAGAGATATTGCCCGACGGTCGCTTTGCGGTTCGTCTGGAAAACGACCATCGGGTAATCGCCTATACGGCCGGCAAGATGCGCCGCTTCAAGATACGCTCCGTCGTGGGCGACAAGGTGATCGTGGAAATGACGCCTTATGATCTGGACAAGGCGCGCATAATCTTTCGGGAGCGCACGCCCGCGCCGTCGGCCTTACAGCGCCGGGGCTATCGCCGTTGACGCTTCAAACTACGAAAAGGCGCACCCGCGCCAAAGGACTATCAGTTGCTATTGAATTTAATATCGAATTTTTTCTCAAGAATATCAGATGTGCATCGTGAAGACTTCAGGACAAGACATCGGCCCAACGGTGATACTTCGCTCAGCCGGTATGAGCTTCGCCGCCTCATCGCCGAGATGATGGACTGAGAGCAGGCAACAGCTACCCGCGATAGGAGAATGCCATGTCGACCACGAGTGACTTCTATCTTGCTCGTGCGGCCGAATGTGCTGCCGAGGCCCAGCGCACGGCATTGGACAATGTCCGTGACCGTTGCCTGCGCTCGGAGGCCGCATGGCGGGCCATGGCCGAACGCTTGAGGCGATCCGAAAAGATGCGGGCTGAAATAGTCGCGCACAAGGGTCTGCAAGGCGTGGTTCAGAGCCGGGAGCTGTCATGAACCGTCACCGGCACCGAGAAAGCGTTAGTTAATTTATGTAACTATCATGTTCTCATTTCTGACTCGTTGAGTTCGCCGAGCTTTTTTGTGCTATTGGTCATCCTTCAGCGTCATGCCAGCGCAGGCTGGCATCCATGTCTTCAGCCTCCCCGGTGCCGTTCGTCCGAAGAGACATGGACCCCAGCCTTCGCTGGGGCGACAAAAGGGGTGGCAAGAAACGATCCAAAGGCCGTCATTTCTGAGTAAACCCGCAGCGTTTCAAAGCGGACGTTTGTGCAACCGGCCAGGCTTGGCGGCACAGAGTTGATGTGATATGCATTTCTCGTTCGCGTGACTGGCGAAAAAGGTGGAGCACCACCGTGGAGCGCGAATGAAGCCGCCGTTCGCCTGGGCACCCCTATAAATGCGGTGCTGATATGTCCGATCCTACCGATATTTATAATTGGCGACGCCTCAACAGCCGCGTCACCACGTCAGGCCAGCCTACTGAGGTCCAGCTTGCTGAGCTACAGAAGCTCGGCATAAGGCACGTTATCAATCTTGGGCTGCATACGCATGAAAAGGCCTTGCCCGATGAAGCCGCTTGTCTCGACCGTCTCGGATTGAGCTATATCCACATTCCGGTGGAATTTGATCAACCGACTGAAGAGAACTTCGCTCAATTCTGCGACGCCATGGCCACCATAGGTGATAAACCGGTACATGTTCATTGCATTGCCAATATGAGGGTTTCGGCCTTCTTTTACCGTTGGCAGCGAGAGGTTCAGGGGCTCGATGAAGAGCAAGCGCGAAAGCTCATGGACTCAGTTTGGCAGCCCGGAGGCGTGTGGGCTGCGTTCATCGGAGACGAAGCGGGGATCTCACTTCCTCATCGCGGTCCGCGCTAGATATTCTGCAAGAGCCTGTGTGGATCAGCTTTGCAGAAGACGAGCCCGAAACTGGACAGTCGGCTATCCACAACAAAGCAGCCTTCACATAACCCGATTATTGCCTGCCTACCGTTTCGTCCTTTCAAAGTAGGATTTGATCTGCTCCATCCTGGCGGATGTATCGCTCTTCCTTCGGACCCCATTCGTCCAGCTTGCTCTCGCTGATGTGCGCCCGCCCGAACTCCCCGCGTCTTGGCGTAAACATTGTAAACTTAAGCCGCCGTCCCGCCATCCGCCTTGCGGCGCTTGAACAGCACCCGGTCCTCCGGCGTGAAGCCCTTGCGCCAGATGATGTAGCTGTAGGCCAGCAACACGACCGGCATGCCCAGCAGCAGCTCGCTCCATTCCGGGATGCGGGTGGTGATGGCGCCGATCGCGCCGGCGACGGCGGCGGCGTAGATCAGTGCCCAGCGCCAGCCCGAGACCGGCGCGCCGAGCAGCTTCGCGAGCAGCCGCGACTTGGCGATCGCGCCGATGCCCAGCGCGATCAGCAAGGCGAGTGCGGGGCCAGCCGCCTGGAAGGTCTGCGGCAGCCCCATCCGGCGGGCGGCCTCGATGAACAGGAAACTCAGCACCGCCTGGGTGCCGATCACCGCGATCGAAATCATCAGGTTGCGGTGGCGTGCGATATAGACAAGCGCGGTTTCGGAAACGGCGGCGGTGGCGGCAACCACTTCGGCGGCGAGCAGGATCACCAGCGCGCCGGAGCCGGCGACGAAGGCCGGGCCGACCAGCCCCATCACCGCCTCGCCCGACATCGACAAGGCCAGCGCGATCCCGGCCTGCGCCGCGAGAATCCAGAAGCCGACCTGCCGCACCTGCGCGGCGACGGCGGCCTTGTTGCCCGCCCCGAGATTCTGGGTGATCACCGGGCCGAGGATTGGATCGAAGCTGGTCTTGAGTTTCTGCGGCAGCGTCGTGATCTGCTGCGCCACCCAATAGATGCCAACCACCGCCGGCGGGAAGAACAGCCCGAGGATCGCGCGATCGATATTGCGGGTCGCCCATTCGATCGCGTCGGCGGCGGCCAGCGGCACGTTGCGGCTGGCCATCCTGAACAGCGGCACGACCTCCGGCCGCCATTCATCGGGCATGCCGTACATCCGGATCAGCGGCCAGATCGACGCGACCAGCGCCGCCACCATCGACACGACATAGGAGAGGATCAGCCCGTCGCGCGGCGAATAGAACCAGAAGGCAAGCGCCGCGATGCTGATCGTCCAAGGCTCGACGATAGCGCGCGCGGTCACGGCCGCGGTGACGTTGTGGCGATAGGCAAGCGCCGCGAGCGCGACCTCGCTCCAGGCGATCGCATAGATGGTGAGCGGCAGCAATTGCTCGCGCCCGTTGATGCCGCTGTTGGGGAACATGATCTCCGGCACCGCCGCGAGGAGGAGCACCGCCACCGTCGACGCCAGGCCGGCGATCAACAGCCCGTCCCAGACGATATGGACCGGCGGTTCGTCGCTGCTCGACAAGCGCTGGGCGAGCCCGCGCTTGAGGCCCAATGTCGCGAGCTGGGCTGCGAATTCGATGATGAGGATGGCGTATGCGAAGCGGCCGAGTGTCTCCGCGCCATACATGCGCCCGGCGATGAACAGGAAAGGCAGGCGCGCGGCCAGGCGAAGCAGGAAGCCGAACACGTTCGTCCGCCCGCCCTTGGCGAGCAGCGCGATATCCTTGTCGCCGGTCGCTTCCTGACCCGCCATGCCCCCCGGGGCGTTGGAGCGATCAGTTGGGATTATCGGTTGTCCCACCGGCTTCGCCCACCGAGCCGACACGGCCGATATTGCCAAACAGCTCGGCGAAGAAGCCGCGATGGCGGCCCAGCGTCGGCGTCTTGTCCCCATCCGGCGAGATCGAGGCGACCTTGGTCATCCCGTCATTGCTGACGGCGGTGACATTGCCTTGGCCGTCGAAGCGCACGGCAAGCGCGATCTGCTTCACCGGCTTCGGCGTCGAGAAGGCAAGCTGACGGGTCTCGCGGGAGAGATAATACCAGGTGGTCTGGTCGAACTGCGAGGTGAAGCTGGGGCGCCCCAGCGTCCGCTCGACCGACTCCCTGTTGTCGATGCCCGGCTGGATCGAATTGATCAGCACCTGATCGGCGACATAGCCCTTGTGATCGCGGATGCGCGAGCAGCCGGCGGTCAGCGCCAGCGCACCGATCATCGCCACCGCGACGGGCAAACGGGCCTTATCGAACATTTACCTCTCCTCGATCCCGCACGACGGGATTACAACGCGGCAGGAAGGCCTCAATATGCGGGGCGGGCTCCGGCTGCAAGCCGAGCGGGACTGATGGAGAGTGAAGGCGTGTCGATCCTCGCGAAATTGTTCAGGACCGGGCAGGACAAGGCACGTCTCCAGCCGCTTTACCACGCCGCGGTGGCCGCGGCGCGTGCGCCTGGCTGGTATCTGGAGGGGAAGGTCGCCGACACGCTCGACGGCCGGTTCGACATGGTGGCCGCGATGCTCTCGCTCGCATTGCTGCGGCTCGAGGCGGAGGGCGAGGCCTATGCAGCCGAATCGGCGCTGCTCGCCGAGATCTTCGTCGATGACATGGACGGGCAGCTCCGCGAGATCGGCATCGGCGACGTCGTGGTGGGCAAGCATATCGGCCGGATGATGAGCGCGCTCGGCGGGCGGCTGGGCGCTTATCGTGACGCGCTGATCGGTGATGCCGATCTGGACGGGGCGCTGGAGCGCAATCTCTATCGCGGCGCGGCGCCGGATGCCGCCGCCGTCACCTGGACGGCGGCGAGATTGCGAGGGATTCATGATGCGATGAAAGCGATGCCAGTCCCGGCATTGCTCAATGGACAATGGCCGGACTCATGACGATCACGCCCGAATTCTCGCGCCTTGTGCGCCTGGACACGCTGAGCAACCAGTCCCGCTCGATCAATCTCGAAGCCGACGCTACGGAGCGCGCTGCACTGGCGATCCGGTTCGATCTGGTTGCGATCGACCGGCTTGAGGCCAGCGCCGAATGCGTGCGGGACGGCGAGGCTGTCGAGGTCACGGGCCGCCTGTCGGGCGAGGTGACGCAAAGCTGCGTCGCCAGCGGCGAGCCGGTTCCGGCGAAGATCGACGAACCTTTCATGCTCCGTTTCGTGCCGGCGCAGTCGCTCGACGATCAGACCGAGGAGGTCGAGCTCAGCGAAAGCGACTGCGAAGTGATTGGCTATTCCGGCGGCGGGATCGATCTCGGCGAGGCGGTCGCGGAAACGCTCGCGCTCGCGCTCGATCCCTTTCCGCGCAGCGAGGAAGCGGCGGCGGCGTTGCGGTCCGCCGGCGTATTGAGCGAGGAGGAAGCTGGCCCCTTTTCAGCGCTCAAGGGCCTGAAGGAAAAGCTGAAGAGACACGCTTGAGCAGGCATTGCGGGAAATCGCGGCGCAAATCGCTTAACAGGCTGTTGAAAAGTCCCTTCCCTCACGCCCACATCGTCATTCCCGCCCTTCGACTGCCTGCAAGGCAGGCGCTCAGGATAAACTTCAGCATGTGGCTGAAGGCGGGAATCCATATTCTCTGACGATGCGAATCTATTGGAAACGATCGAGTTTATGGATTCCCGCCTACGCGGGAATGACAGATGACTTTTTCAACAGCCTGTTAGCGCGATTCTGGGGGGACAACCGAAGACTTCAGGCCATCGATTGCTCGGCCGCCCGAGCACGGGTACCCAGCGCCTTCGCGATCGCGAAAGCGAGGTTGTTGGCGGAATATGGCTTGGAGAGCACGTCAAACTCCATCGCGCCGTTGCCGAGTGCTTCTTGACTATAGCCGGTGGCGAGCAGGATCGGCAGGTCCGGGGCCATATCGCGCACGCCCTTTGCCAACGCTATCCCACTTCGGCCATGCATGACGATGTCGGAAAACAGGAGATCGGGCAGCTTCGCCTTTAGCGAAGCCTCGGCCTCGTCCGCGCTGGCGGCGTCGACGACCCTATATCCCAGGTCGGTCAAAAGCGTATGGGCGAATTCGCGAACCTGCTCATTGTCTTCCACCAGCAGGATCGTCTCTCCGGCGGGCTCCGGAAAGGTCGTTTGTGGCGTATCGGAATCCGCTGCGGACGCCCTGGACCTCGGCAGGATCAATCGGATGGTGGTTCCCTCGTCGGGCTGCGATATGATCTCCGCGCGACCGCCGGATTGTGCCGCGAAGCCGTGAATCTGGGAAAGGCCAAGCCCAGTACCCTTGCCGACGGGTTTGGTGGTGAAGAACGGTTCGAAGGCACGGGACAACACCTCCTCAGGCATGCCAAGGCCCGTATCGGAAATGGCCACGCACACCCATTGCCCTTGGTCGTCGTCCAGATTGTCGGCGGACACCGTGAGTTTGCCGCCGCCTGGCATGGCATCGCGCGCGTTGAATGCGGCGTTCAGGAGCGCGGTTTCGAGCTGCGCGCCGTCGACCTCGACAAAGGCAAGGTCCTGCCCCAGCGACAGCTCCACCTCTATGCCGGTGCCAAGTGTACGCTGAAGAACTTCCACAAAGGCATCGAGGCGGCGATTGAGGTCGATCACTTCGGGTTTTAGCGCTTGGCGACGGCCGAAAGCGAGCAGATGGCTGGTGAGCGTCGAGGCCCGATCGGCGGTGTCGATGATCGCGCTCATATATCGCGCGCGCTTCTCTTCCGGGAGGTCGTTGTTCGCAAGCAGCTCGGCGGAACCGCGGATGATCGTCATCAGATTGTTGAAATCATGAGCGATGCCGCCGGTCAGTTCGCCGAGCGCCTGAAGCTTCTGGGCCTGGAACAGACGGAGGCGGGTTTCCTCCAGCTCGATCTGCGCGTTGCGGCGTTCGGTGATATCGCGCGTGATCTTGGCGAAGCCGACATGGTTTCCCTGATCGTCGAATATGGGATCGAGCACGACGTGCGCGAAAAAGCGGCTGCCGTCCTTGCGGATACGCCAGGCCTCCGCTTCATATTTGCCCTCGCGCAAGGCTGTCTCGAGCGCGTGGGCGGGCTTTCCTGACGCACGATCCTCTTCGGTGTAGAAGCGCGAGAAATGACTGCCGACGACCTCATCGGCCGCGTAGCCCTTGATGGCTTCGGCGCCGGCATTCCAGTTGGAAACCCGGCCTTCGGTGTCGAGCATGTAGATCGCATAATCGCGCACGCTCTGGATCAGCATGCGGAAGCGCTGCTCGCTTTCGTACAGCGCCTGTTCGGCGGCGTGACGTTCAGTGATATCGCGGGTAATCTTGGCGAAGCCGATCAACGCGCCGTGCTTATCGCGCACCGCATCCAGCACGGCATTTGCCCAGAACCGGGTGCCGTCCTTTCGAACACGCCATCCTTCGGACTCGGAGCGCCCCTCGTCCGCCGCCTTGACCAGAGCACACTGGGGTAGCCCAGCTTCGCGATCTTCGTCTGTAAAGAAGAGCGAATAATCCTGCCCGATGATCTCGCGGGAGGAATATCCCTTGAGCCGGCGCGCGCCTTCGTTCCAGCTAATGATCTTTCCCGAAGGATCGAGCATATAGATGGCGTAGTCGACCACCGAATTGATCAAAAGAGCAAGATGATGCTCCGGCAAATCCGGCATAGGGTCAGATTCGATCGACATGGCGCTCCTGGATGAAGCGCCCCCACGCCATTAACCTTCTAGCCAATGTTGCGCGCCTTGCAAGACCTCAATCCAACCGGCCTGTGAATAAAAGCCTTATATTTTTGATCCATTTAGCTTGTCTTGCCCTTGCCAACGTCATTACGCGGCTCGCCCTTTGTGGTCCGCTGGGCGACGGCGCGCGCACCGTTTAGAACCGGGCCACAGGCCGCCGATTTGGCATCGCCGGGATCAATGAACGCAATGATGGCGCCCAGCGGACTCGCCACCAATCCCAGGCCCGCACCGATGCCGGCCCGCGTCAGCAGTTGCGGCGTGATCACTTGCAAGCCCGGGCTTGCGAAATGGCCGTTTATGCCGACCGGAGACTGACCTGAGAAAAGACTGAACTTCTTGCCATCGGCCCGGACCGCGAGATCAAGCGATTCATCCTTGAAGCTGAAACTGCCGCGGCCGGTGATCACGTTTTTACTGGTGTCGATCAGGATCGGATCGGCGGCGGCGACGCCGTTCCGCACCGTGAACGCGATCAGCCCGCAATTGATTTCCACCGGCTTCTTGAGCTTGTCGGCGAACATCTTGGTGATGAAGGTACCGATATCCAGTTCAGAAAGCTGGACATTCTGGGTCCACATCGTGCCTTTGGGAAGAATGAACGCAATCCTCCCGTTCGAGGCGGCCAGCGAGTCATGCACCGTATTTCCAACGCCACGAAGCTGGATGCGCGCCTTGACGACGCCGGTGGTGCCGGATTCGGCTACGCCCCAACCGGCCAGCAGGCGGCCCATCGGCGTGGGCGCCAGTCGGATATCATAGTCCGTCACCACCGGCTGCTTGCGGGCATCGATGATGATGTCTGACGCCAGATGGCCGCGCGCCATGTCCATCGTTAGCGGCGAAAGCTTGAGCAGGCTGTGGTCAAGGTCCAACGTCAACCCGATATTGGAGACGGGCAGGTTCGGCGCACGGACATCGCGAACCGCATAATTCACATGCGCATCGAAATTGCGCAGCGCTTCGACGCGAAGTTGGGCATCGGGCAGCACGCGCGGTGCCCCCGCCACCTGCGTGATCGTGCCGCTATTGCCCTGCGCTTCGAGCTTTTGTGGGTTGTAGCCAATGAACGGGCCGATATCGACGATATCGACGCTGCGCGACTTGAGATCAGCCTCAATACGCAGCCGGTTGTTGGGCTGGGAGATCGTCATCCCGCCCGCAAGATCGCTTTCGCCGAACGCTCCCTTCAGGCGACGGAAGCGCCATTGGTCACCCATCTTGGTGAGATGCGATGTGAAATGATAGCTGCGGGTGTCGGGCACGGCGACGCCAAGGAAATCGAACAGCCGCGCAAGGTTGGCGCCACGCACCTTTACCGCGAGGTCAGCCCCTTCAATCACGGTAACGCCGGGAAGCGTGCCCGAGACCTGAAGACTATCACTGGCCGAGCGCGCATCGAGCAGGAAACGATTACGTCCGCCGGTGACCGTCTCATTCGGCGAAAGCAGGCTGCCGGTCAGCGTGAACGACTTATTGCGGAGGCTACCTGTACCGTCGAAGCGCACATTCCCGGTGGCGAAACGCGTATTGGCGGCGCGGATCGTATCGAACTTGATGTCGGTCACCAGCTGCATCGGCGGATCGCGATAACGCAACGTCGTGCCGGTGATCGCGGCACGGCGGATCAACGGCAGGTCGAGCGGCTTGCCCCGCTGGTTGGGATCGCCGAAGGTCCAGCTGTTGCGTTTGCCTGCCGCATCCCATTCGAGATCGATATGGCCCGCATCGAGCAGCAGCTGCCTGATGCGGGTCTTGTCCCCAAACAGCAAGGATCCCAATGCAATATTGCTGTCGATCAGCCGCGATTCGAAGAAATTGGGGCGGGTCGCCCATTTCGGATTGGAGACCGTGAGACCTTCGGCGCGGAAATGGATGTTGATCGGGTTGAAATAGAGCTGGAAGCCGTCCGCGACCCTGATCTCGCGCTGTGTCCAGCGGCTGGCGATCCGCTCGAACGGCCCCTTCAGGAAGCTGCCTTTGGTAATGAACAGGGTCAGCCAAGCCAGAAAAATCAAGGTGATGAAGCTGATCACCGTCCACATCAACAGGCGGAGCGGACCAATGCGCCGCCGCCCCGGCGGGGGCGCGTCCATATGGCCGAAGGCACGATTCGGCTGGTCCAACATAGGCTGAAGAACCCTCTCGCGCCGGACTCGGTTCCGGCGGGTTGCTTTCGCTGCGATCGGCCGTTATAGGCGCGCGCTTCCGCGATTTGAGGGATGGTCCGGCCGGTATGGGCTGCCGTGGCTGTTCGCAAGCGTCGCATATCAGGAGACGAAAATGCCCAAACTCAAGACCAAGAGCGGGGTCAAGAAGCGATTCAAGATCACCGCGACCGGCAAGATCAAGCATGGTGTCGCCGGCAAGCGCCACCGCCTCATCAGCCACAATGCCAAGTATATCCGTCAGAATCGCGGCACCTCGGTCCTCGCCGATGCCGATACCAAGACGGTGAAGCTCTGGGCGCCGTACGGCCTGAACTGAGGAGAACGCTGAGATGTCACGTATCAAGCGCGGCGTAACCACGCGCGCCAAGCACAAGCGGATCCTCGAACAGGCGAAGGGCTATTACGGCCGCCGCAAGAACACGATCCGCATCGCCCGCCAGGCCGTCGAGAAGGCCGGGCAATACGCCTATCGCGACCGCAAGGTGAAGAAGCGCAGCTTCCGCGCGCTCTGGATCCAGCGCATCAACGCCGCCGTCCGCGCCGAAGGGCTGACCTATGGCGTGTTCATGCACGGGCTGAAGCTGGCCGGAGTCGAGCTGGACCGGAAGGTACTGGCCGATATCGCCATGCACGAGGCCGAAGCGTTTAGCGCCATCATCGCCCAGGCGAAGGCGGCTCTCCCCGAAGGCGCGCGCGTCGCGGCCTGACGGCTAATGGGAGGCGGCCATAGCCGCCTCTGTCATTCCCGCGAAGGCGGGAATCCATATTCTCAGAGGTTCAGAGTATATGGACCCCCGCCTTCAGCCTTTGGCTGAAGTTTATCCTGAGCGCCCGTCTTGCAGGCAGTCGAAGGGCGGGGGTGACAGAAGGAAATGGAAAAGACTGGCTTTGTCTACATCTTGGCCAGCGGCCGGCACGGCACGCTTTACATCGGCGTCACGTCTGACCTTCCTGGGCGGCTGCATCAACACCGCGAAGGGTTGATCAAAGGCTTCACAAGCCGCTACGGCGTCACTCGCCTCGTCCACTTCGAGCAATTCGACGATATGGCCAATGCCATCGCGCGCGAGAAACAGCTCAAGAAGTGGAACAGGGACTGGAAACTCAATCTGATTGAAGGCTCCAATCCCGGTTGGGTTGATCTGGCCGAAGGACTTGGCTTCGTCCCGACAGCTCCGAAGCGTTAGAGTTTATGGATCCCCGCCTCCGCGGGGATGACGGGGTGGGAATGTCGGAAGCGCAGAAAATCCAAGTCATGGAAGAGATCGGGCAGGCCGCCTCGCTGACCGAACTCGAAGACGTCCGTGTCCGAAGCCTGGGCAAATCTGGCTGGATTACCGCGCTGCTCAAGACGCTGGGCGGCATGACGCCCGAGGAGCGCCAGACCAAAGGCCCGGAAATTCACGGTCTGCGTGAAGCAGTCACCACCGCCATCGCCGAGCGCAAGGCCGTCCTCGAATCCGCTGCGCTCGATGCCCGCCTCGCGACCGAGAAGCTCGACATGACGCTGCCGGTTGCCGGCGGACGGCAGGGATCGATCCACCCGGTCAGTCAGGTGATGGATGAGCTTGCGGAGGTCTTCGCCGATCTCGGTTTCGCGGTCGCGACCGGGCCGGAGATCGAGGACGACTGGCACAACTTCACCGCGCTCAACATCCCCGAGACGCATCCGGCGCGGGCGATGCACGACACCTTCTATTTCCCCGACGACAAGGCCGTCGATGGAAAGAAAATGCTGCTGCGCACGCACACCTCGCCGGTCCAGATCCGGACGATGACCAGCCAGCAACCCCCGATCCGGATCATCGCGCCGGGCCGGGTCTATCGCTCCGACAGCGATGCGACCCACACGCCGATGTTCCACCAGATCGAGGGGCTGGTGATCGATCGCGACATCCATATGGGTCATCTCAAATGGACGCTGGAGACCTTCCTCAAGGCCTTCTTCGAGCGCGACGACATCGTGCTGCGCCTGCGACCCAGCTATTTCCCGTTCACCGAGCCCTCGGCCGAGGTGGACGTGGGCTACACCCGCGAGAAGGGACGCCGCGTGATCGGCGGCTCGGAAGGGTGGATGGAGGTGCTCGGCTGCGGCATGGTCCATCCCAAGGTGATCGCCAATTGCGGGCTCGATCCCGCCGAATGGCAAGGCTTCGCGTTCGGCACCGGCGTCGACCGGCTGGCGATGCTCAAATATGGCATGGATGACCTGCGCGCCTTCTTCGACGGCGACCTGCGCTGGCTGCGGCATTATGGCTTCCGCGCGCTCGATGTGCCCACCCTTTCGGGGGGAGTGGGCGCATGAGAAGCATACCATACGTCCGTTGCCGTTCGTTTCGAGCGAAGTTCGAGCTTGTCGAGAACGAAGTCGAGAAGGGTTCTCGACAAACGCATCTCGACTACGCTCGATGCTGCTCGAACCGAACGATTACTGAGGAGGGGACGCGATGAAATTCTCGCTCTCCTGGCTCAAGGATCATCTCGACACCACCGCCTCGGCCACCGAGATCGCCGAGACGCTGACCCGCATCGGCCTCGAAGTTGAAGGCATCGACAACCCAGCGGATGCGCTGCGCCCGTTCACCATCGCCAAGGTGTTGACCGCTGAACGCCATCCGCAGGCGGACAAGCTGCAAGTGCTGTCGGTCGATGATGGCAGCGGCAAGCCGCTCCAGATCGTCTGCGGCGCGCCGAACGCGCGCGCGGGACTGGTCGGCGTGCTCGGCCATCCTGGTGACTATGTTCCCGGCCTCGATGTCACGTTGAAGCTGGCCGCGATCCGGGGCGTGGAATCGCAGGGCATGATGTGCTCGATGCGCGAACTGGAGCTTGGCGACAGCCATGAAGGCATCATCGAACTGCCCGCCGATGCACCGGTCGGCACCGCCTATATCGATTATGCCGGGCTTGACGATCCGGTATTCGACATAGCGATCACGCCCAACCGGCAGGATTGCATGGGCGTGCGCGGCATCGCGCGTGACCTCGCAGCCGCCGGGATCGGCACGCTGAAGCCGCTCAACATACCAACGATCAAGGGCAACGATCCGTGCCCGATCGAAATCCGAACCGACGATCCCGAAGGCTGCCCGGCCTTCTTCGGCCGCGTGGTGAAGGGCGTGACCAACGGCGCAGCGCCCGACTGGATGATCGCGCGGCTCAAATCGGCTGGGCAGCGGCCGATCTCGGCACTGGTCGATATCACCAACTATGTCATGCTCGATCATGGCCGGCCGCTGCACGTCTATGATCTCGCCAAGCTTCAGGGCGCGCTGGTCGCCCGCAGGGCCCGTGACGGCGAAACGCTGACCGCGCTCAACGAGAAAAGCTATACGCTCGACAGCACCATGACCGTGATCGCCGATGACCGCGAGGTCCACGACATCGGCGGCATCATGGGCGGCGAGCATAGCGGCGTCAGCGAGACCACCGCCGACATCGTCATCGAATGCGCCTATTTCACGCCGGAGCGGATCGCGCGCACCGGCCAGAAGCTCGGCCTTACCTCCGACGCGCGCAGCCGTTTCGAGCGCGGCGTCGATCCCGCCTTCCTGGGCGACGGACTCGCGTTGGCGACGAAGCTGGTAACCGACATCTGCGGCGGCACGCCGAGCCAGGTGATCGAGGCGGGCAGCCCGCCAGACGCGCTCCACACCTTCCGCTACGATCCGACGCTGTGCAAGCGGCTGGCGGGGCTGGACGTCGCGCCGGAAGAACAGCGCAGGATCCTGACCAATCTGGGCTTCGGTATCGACGGGAGCTGGACGGTGCGTGCGCCGAGCTGGCGCCGCGATATCGACGGCCCGGCGGATATTGTCGAGGAAGTCGTCCGGATCGCAGGCATCGACGCGATCCCCTCCACGCCCCTGCCCCGCGCCGAAGGCGTAGCCAAGCCGACCGCCACTTCCGTGCAGATGATCGAGCGCGCGGTGCGGCGCACCGCCGCCGCGCGCGGCCTGTCAGAAGCGGTGACCTGGAGCTTCATCAGCGAAGCCGAGGCCGGCGCGGTCGGCGGCGGCGCCTGGACGCTGGCCAATCCGATCAGCGAGGACCTCAAGGTGATGCGCCCGTCGCTGCTGCCGGGACTGATCATGGCGGCGCGGCGCAACAATGATCGGGGCGCCTCGTCGATCGCGCTGTTCGAAATCGGCCGCCGTTATCTCGCCGAGAGCGAGCAGCTCATGCTCGGCCTGATCCTCGCCGGCAATCGCGACGACCGCGACTGGCGGACCGGCAAGGCAAGGCCTTTTGACGCCTATGATGCGAAGGCCGAGGTATTCGCGCTGCTGGCCGCGACCGGCGCGCCGGTCGATCGCCTGCAGGTGATGGAACCGGTTTCGAGCGCCTATCATCCCGGTCAATCGGGCACGCTCCGGCTCGGCCCGAAAACCGTACTCGCCGAGTTCGGCACGCTGCACCCAGCGACCGCGAAGGCCTTCGATCTGGAGGGGCCGGTGATGGTCGCGGAAATCCATCTCGACGCGATCCCAATCCGACGTACCGCCGGCCGGACCCGCGCGGCCTACACCCCGCCCGCACTCCAGCCGGTGAAGCGCGACTTCGCCTTCCTCGTGCCCGAGACACTCCCGGCGGGCGATCTGCTGCGCGCAGTCACGGGTGCGGACAAGGCCGCCATCATCGATGCCAGGCTGTTCGACCTTTTCATCGGTCAGGGCGTGCCGGAGGGCGAGAAATCGCTGGCAATCGAAGTCGTCCTGCAACCGGGCGAGAAAAGCTTCACCGATGAGGAATTGAAGGCGATCGCTGACCGGATTGTTGCGGGCGCGACGAAACTGGGAGCAAGGCTCAGGGGTTAGCAACCTGCCGACACGCAACAGCTGCGCAGAAGCACAACTCTTCAGAACGCGCTGGCAGGGGCTTTCGGCAGGAACCAGCGGGCGACGATGACCCCCGCCACCGATAAGCCAATGAAATCCGACAGGAACATGTAGATGAAATAGCCCCAGCCGAAATGGTTGAAGATCGGTTGGCCGAGATGGAGGTAGATCGTCGCCGCCAGCGAGAACAGCACCACCAGCCGCACGCGATCGGCGAAGGCTGTTACCCGCTCACCGATCCCGTACAGCGCCGCCGCGATCAGCACGCCGGTGAGCAGAGCGAGCAGCAGGCCCCAGATCAGCGCGGTCGTGTCCACCGCCGGGAAACCCTGCGTCACGAAGTGGATCGTGGCGATCGGTCCCTTGCCATAGAGGATGGTGCCTTCGCCGCTGCCGGGCCAGGGGATCGCATAGGTGCCGGTGCCGCCTTCGGTCAGGTTCTGCGCCAGCGCCGCCTGCACAGCGGCGGCGCGCGCATCATCGATGCGGTTGAAGGCGAGGTTCGCCAGCGGCGTCCCCCAGAAGATGAAGCCGACCAGATAAAGCGCGAGGCCCCCGAGAAGGCCGCCAATCATTGCACGTGCCATTGCATCCTCCCTGTTCGCGGCGGGAGAATAACGCACGAGCTACCTTGATGTCACCGCATCAGCGAGCGGGCGAAGCCGATCAGGCCGGTCTGGCGCTTGCGCTTGAGCCGTTCGACGTCGAGGATCTTGCGCACCTGATCGAAGCAGCGATCGACATCGTCGTTGATCAGAACATAATCATAGCCGTCCCAGTGGCTTATCTCGCTTGCGGCGCGCGCCATGCGGTCGCGGATGACGCTCTCGTCATCGGTGCCGCGCGCGTGCAGCCGGCGCTCAAGCTCCTCGATCGAAGGTGGCAGGATGAAGACACGAACCACGTCGCCTTCCTGCTGGTAGAGCTGCTGCGCGCCCTGCCAGTCGATATCGAACAACACGTCGCGGCCCGATTCGAGCATCGCCTCGACCGGCTTGCGCGGCGTGCCGTAACGATGGTTGAAGACGTGCGCCCATTCGAGGAACTCACCGGCGGCCGCCATCTCCTTGAAGCGGTCGACGCTGACGAAATGATAATCGACGCCGTCCACCTCGCCGGGCCGTATCGGCCGCGTCGTCACCGAGATCGACATCGAGATATCGGGATCGGCCTCCAGCAGCTTGCGGGCGATGGTCGACTTGCCGGCGCCGGAGGGCGAGGACAGCACGAAAAGGACGCCTCGGCGGGCAAGCGGCTTGGAAACGGGCATGGCCTATTGCCGTCAATGGATGCGGCTCGTCAACAATGCGCGCTTCCGCTTCGCCATCGGCTGTCCTAGCCTGCGGACATGAGGCTGTTGGGCGCTATCATCGCGGGCGGCGGTTCGACCCGCTTCGGGAGCGACAAGGCCGTTGCGCTGCTCGGCGGACGGCCCCTGATCGAGCATGTCGCCGACGGATTGCGTGGCCAGACCGATCAGCTCATCGTCTGCGGGCGGGATTGGCCGGGGTTGGAGAATGTCGCCGACTGGCCCGAACCTGATCTGGGGCCATTAGGCGGGCTGTGCGGGGCGCTGCGCCATGCGCACGCATACGGATTCGATGCCGTGCTGACCGCGGGCTGCGATGTCCTCCCGATTCCCGGATCGCTCGCGCGCCGGCTTGCGCCCGGCCCCAGCTGCGTGGCCGGGCAGCGCCTGCTCGGCCTGTGGCCGGCGGCCTTGCTGCCCCAGCTCGAAAGTCATCTGCGCTCCTCTACCGATCGATCGATCAGACGCTGGGTGGAGCTTTGCGGCGCGGCCGAAATTCCGATCGACGTGGATTTCCATAACCTCAACACACCCACCGATCTGGCGAGACTGGCCAGCCGCTGAGATCGCCATTGTCAATAAGGCGGGAATGCGCGATCCCTGTGCAAGGGAGAGACGAATGATTGGGAAGATGCAGGATTGGCCGTTGCGGCTGATGCGGGTGCTCGATCATGCCGAAACCGTGCATGGCGATCGCGAGGTCATCACCTGCGAGGCAGACGGATCGCTCACGCGCGACAGCTGGAAGGGCATCGCGCGGGATTCACGGATCTTCGCCCGTCACCTTGAGGCCCTGGGTCTGCGCCCCGGCGATCGTGTGGGCACGCTGGCGAAGAATCACGGCCGCCAGCTCGTCTCGTGGTTCGGCACGATGGGCATGGGCGGCGTCATCCACACGATCAACTGGCGGCTGTTCGACGAGCAGATCATCTACATCATCAATCATGCCGAGGATCGCGTGCTCCTCTATGACGCCGCCTTCAGCGAGGTGATCGAGCGCATTCGTCCGCAGCTCCTCCCGGTCGAGCATTTCATATGCTTCGACGATGAATTCCCCGCCATCCTTGCCTATGAGTCCGATGAGTATCGCTGGTATGAAGGCGATGAACGCGATCCCGCGATGCTGTGCTACACCAGCGGCACCACCGGCAACCCCAAGGGCGTGCTCTACGAGCATCGATCCTCCGTGCTGCATGCGATGATGTCGATGAGCCCGGATGGCTTCAATCTCTCGCACAATTGCACCGGCCTTTCCTTCGTGCCGATGTTTCATGCGGCAAGCTGGGGAGGCCCGTTCAACGCCGCGATGACGGGCGCGCGGCTGATCTTCTCGGTCAACAGCGACGTCCAGACGATGCATAGGCTGATGATCCAGGAAGGTGTCACCCATAGCGCCGGGGTGCCGACGGTCTGGAACGCCATGCTCCAGTATATCGATGCCAGCGGCCTCGATTTCGGCAAGCTGCGTCATATCTCGGTCGGAGGGTCGGCGGCGTCGCGTGCGTTGATCGGCCGCTTTCTCGATATGGGCATCAATTTCCAGCACCTGTGGGGCATGACCGAGCTTTCGCCGGTGGGTTCGGTTTGTGGCTATCCTGACGACTGGGATGAGCTCGATCGCGAAACCCGGATTGATTATGTTCAGATGCAGGGGGTGGCTTCGTTCGGTGTCGAGCACCGCATAATCGATGGAAACGGGGCGGAGCTACCACGCGACGGCGAGACGCCGGGCGAGCTTCAGGTGCGGGGCGCCTGGGTGGTGGACACCTATTTCAAGGGCGAGCAGCCGGCGGTGGATGCCGATGGCTGGTTCACCACCGGCGATATCGCCGTGATCCATCCCAGCGGCTATATGCAGATCACAGATCGCGCCAAGGATGTGATCAAATCCGGCGGCGAATGGATCAGCTCGATCGATCTGGAGAATGCCGCTGCCGGCTGCCCGGGTGTATCAATGGCCGCGGCGGTCGGGGTGCCTCACCCGAAATGGGAGGAACGCCCGATCCTGCTGGTCGTGCGCGCGCCGGGATCACAGGTCGACGAAGCGGCGATCCTCGAGCATCTTGGACGGCATGTCGCCCGCTGGTGGCTTCCCGAAGAGGTCATTTTTACCGACACGCTGCCGCTGACCGGAACCGGCAAGGTCATGAAAGCGGAATTGCGCGAACAATATAAGACCTACAAACTGGCAAGCGTGGCGGACTAGCCACACCATGTCCGGAGGCATGATGCGCGGATTCCTGTGGCGGTTCGCCGCGATTTTCCTCGCTTTCGGTCCGATCGCAGCCTCGGGCGTCAATGCGCCGACCGTCATCATGGCGAGCCCCGGCACCGGCGACGGCGCGGTCGAGCGTTTCACGATCCGCTTTTCCGATCCAATGGTGCCGCTTGGCGATCCGCGCGCGGCGGCGCCGGTTGACGTCGCCTGCTCGATCGCGGGCGAGGGGCGCTGGATCGACGGACAGACCTTCGTCCATGAATTCTCTCGCGCGCTGCCGGGCGGGATCACCTGCACACTCACGCTCAAGCCTGACCTGAAAAGTCTTGCCGGACAGGCGGTCGGCGGACAGCGCCGCTTCGTGATCGATACCGGCGGCCCGACCGTGCGGGCAATCCTGCCGCAACGCTATGACGGTACGGTCCAGCAGGACCAGGTGTTCCTCGTCGCCACCAATGTCGTGCCCTCACGCGCATCGGTGGCGGCCAATGCCTATTGCGCGGTCAACGGCATCGGCGAGAAAATCCCGGTCGATCTGCTCAAGCCCGAGGTGCCGGGCCTGATCCTTGCCGGGCTGGGCAAGGATGACTGGCGTGCCTCGCGCTTTCTGGAGGAAGCGGGCGTGGTCGGCGCGCTTCCGTCATCGCCCGCCGCGCGCAATGCGGCGCTGAAGACGATCACCGCCGTCAAATGCCGTCGCCCGCTTCCCCCTGGCCGCGAAATGGCGCTGGTATGGCCCGAAAACATCCAGGGCGGGGGCCGTGCTGCCGGGCGCACCCAGCGCTTCGACTATCAGGTGATCGAGGAGTTCACCGCGCGCTTCGAATGCTCGCGCACCAATGCTCATGCCGGCTGCAACCCGTTGGAACCGGCCACTGTCCAGTTCAGCGCGCCGGTCGCCCGCGCCAGGGCCGAAGCGGTACGCATCCAGCTTGCCGATGGCACCACCCTCCTGCCCCAGAAAAAGCAGCGCGCCGAGGAAGGTGAAGATACGGCCAGCCAGGCCTCGGTCACATCGGTCAGCTTCAAGGCCACATCGCTGGAAGCCACTGCCGGCAAGGTCCTGCTGCCGGACGGCATTCGCGACGACAATGGCCGCCCGCTCGCCAACGCTTCCCGCTTCCCGCTCGATATCCGCTTCGACACTGCGCCGCCGCTTGCCAAGTTCGCGGCGAATTTCGGTATTCTCGAAGCGAGCGAGGGCGGCGTGCTGCCGATCACGGTGCGCAATGTCGAGCCTGCGCTTCGCCGCAATATCCTTGGCCTGTCAGGCAAATCGCTTCGAATCGGCGATTCCGATCGCGCGGTGGCGGAGTGGCTGCGCAAGCTCGACAAGGCCGACGAGAATGATTTTCGGGAGGAAAAACAGGGCGGCAAAACCGTCACCGTCAACCACACCCGCGATACACCGCTGCTCACCGGCGGCCCGGGCATCAAGGCGCAATCCCTGCCGTTGCCGGGCAAGGGCAAGGCGTTCGAGGTGGTCGGGATCCCGCTTGGCCGTCCCGGCTTTCATGTGGTCGAGATGGCGAGCCCGACGCTGGGCCGTGCGCTGCTCGGGCGCGAAACGCCCCGCTATGTCGCGGCGGGCGCGCTCGTCACCAATATGGCGGTGCATTTCAAATGGGGTCGCGGGCGATCGCTGGCGTGGGTGACGTCGCTCGACAGCGGCAGGCCGGTGCCGGGCGCCGCCGTCCGGATCACCGACAGTTGCACCGGCAGGCTGCTGGCGCACGGCACCACCGATGCGTCCGGACAGCTGGGCGTTCCGCCGGGCCTTCCCGCGCCAGAAACCTATGCCTCCTGCGATGACGAAGGCAGCCATGCGCTGATGATCTCGGCGCGGAGAGGCGCTGACTTCAGCTTCACCCTGACCAGTTGGGACAAGGGCATCGAGCCTTATGATTTCGACCTGTCCTTCGGCTGGGAGGAAAAGCCCCGCATCTTCCACACCGTGTTCGACCGCACGCTGATCCGCGCCGGCGAGACGGTGCAGATGAAACATTTCCTGCGCCGCCCGATCGCGCAAGGCTTCGCCGCGCAGGCGCTGCGCGGGACGCTGGTGCTCAGTCATCGCGGCTCCGATACCAGTTTCGAGATGCCGATCGCGCTTGGCCGCGACGGCATCGGCGAGAGCCAGTGGACCGCGCCCAAGGGCGCGCCGCAGGGCGACTATGATCTCAACGTCAAGGTCGGCGATGACACGATCTACACCGGCCAGTCGGTGCGGGTGGACGAATATCGCCTGCCGACCATGCGCGCGACTGTCTCCGGGCCGAAGGATGCCCAAATCCGGCCGGCGCAGGTGCCGGTGGATCTGTTCGTCGGCTATCTCGCGGGCGGCGGCGCGGCGCGGATGCCGGTGACGTTGCGGGCGACCTTCGATGCCGATCTGCCGGGACCGAAAGGCTGGGATGGCTGGACCTTCGGTGGCACGCCGCTGACCGAAGGCATAACCGCGCTCGACGGCGACAATCGCGACGTGACGCCGCCGATACCGGCCGCGCAATTGACCGCGCTGACGCTCGATGGGCAGGGCGTCGCGCACAGCAATGTCGCGATTCCGAAGACGATTGCCGATGGTGCGACGCTCGCGGTCGAGATGGATTATCCCGACGCCAATGGCGAGATGCTGACCGCCTCCCAGCGTATCCCGCTCTATCCCAGCGCAATTCGGCTCGGCATCAAGACCGATGGCTGGATGATGAAGCAGGATGACCTGCGGCTCAGGCTGGTCGCGCTGGATCTGGATGGCAATCCGGCCAGGCGGCGAAACGTCAAGGTCACGCTTTACAGCCGCGAGATCATCTCGGCGCGGCGTCGGCTGATCGGCGGCTTCTACGCCTATGATAACAGCGCCAAGGTCACCAGGCTTTCGGCCAAATGCTCCTCCTTCACCGACGCGCGCGGCCTTGCCACATGCAATCTCGATCCGGGCGTATCGGGCGAAGTCTATGCGGTGGCCAGCAGCCGCGATGATCTGGGCAATGAGGTGCACGCCGTCACCTCGGTGTGGCTCGCGGGCGACGACGATTGGTGGTTCGGCGGCGACAATGGCGACCGGATGGACGTGGTGCCGGAGAAGCGTGAGTATAAGTCCACCGATACCGCCCGCTTCCAGGTGCGCATGCCGTTCCGATCGGCGACGGCGCTGGTGACGGTCGAACGCGAGGGCGTGCTGTCGAGCTTCGTCACCCAGCTTTCGGGCAAGGACCCGGTGGTCGAGGTGAAGCTCGCGGGCGACTACGCCCCGGACGTCTATGTGTCGGTGCTGGCGGTGCGTGGGCGGGTCGCGGGCTGGCGGCTGTGGCTGGCCGATTTCGCGCGGCGCTGGCATCTGCCCTTCTTTCAGGATGTCGCCGCCAAGCCGACCGCGCTGGTCGATCTCGCCAAGCCCAGCTTCCGGATGGGCACCGCCAGGATCAATGTCGGCTGGGAAGCGAAGCGGCTCGCGGTCGATGTGCGCGCCGATCGGCCCAAATATCATGTGCGGGACGTTGCGCGGGTAGGAGTGCGCGTCACCGGTAACGACGGCAAGCCGCCCCGATCCGCGGAGATCGCCTTCGCGGCGGTGGACGAGGCAATCCTCCAGCTCTCGCCCAATCAAAGCTGGCAGTTGCTCGATGCGATGATGGGTGAGCGGCCGCTGTCGGTGCTGACCTCGACCGCGCAGATGCAAGTGGTCGGCAAGCGCCATTATGGCCGCAAGGCTGTCGCAGCGGGTGGCGGTGGCGGCGGCGACCTCTCGCAGGTCAACCGCGAGGATTTCCGGCCGGTGCTGCTGTGGAAGGGCCGCGTGCCGCTCGACGCGCGGGGCCAGGCGCGGCTCAGCGTGCCGCTTTCGGACGCGCTGTCTTCCTTCAAGCTGGTCGCGATTGCGTCAGCCGGCGCGGATCGCTTCGGCACCGGCAGCATCGCGGTGCGGACCACCCAGGATCTCGGCATCTATTCGGGCATCCCGCCGCTGGTCCGTTCGGGTGATTTCTACGGCGCGAGTTTCACGCTGCGCAATGGATCGGAACGGCCGATGACCGTTACCGCGAAGCCGACCGTGACGCCCTTCGTAGGGACCACCCCGCCGCTGACGGTGACCATCCCGGCGGGGGCCACGGCGGGCGTGACCTGGCGGCTCAAGGCGCCGGCCAATCGCGACAAGCTGGTCTGGACGCTTGACGCGCGCTCTGCTGATGGGCGGGCGTCCGACCGCATGACCGTCAGCCAGACAATCGTGCCGGCGGTGCCGCTCGAGGTCTGGGCGGCGACGCTGGCCCGTGTCGGGCCGCGCACGGTGATCAATCTCGCGCCGCCCTCAGGGGCGCTGCCGGGGCGGGGTTCGGTGGCGATCCGCTTGTCGGAGAGTCTCGCGCCTCCCCTCGATGGCGTGCGCTCCTATATGGCCGCCTATCCCTATGGCTGTTTCGAGCAATTGCTGTCCAAGGCGGTGGTGGCCGGCGATGTGGGCAGTTGGAACCGGCTCGCTGGCGAAATCCCCGCCTATCTCGATAAGGACGGGCTGCTGCGCTATTTCCCGATCCAGCAGCTCGATGGATCGATCGCGCTCACGGCCTATGCGCTCTCGCTGACCGCCGAGGCGGGATACGCCGTGCCGGACGTGTACAAGACCCGGATGATCGGCGCGCTGCGGGCGGTGGTCGAAGGCCGGCTCAGCCGTGACGATAGCGGTGGCGGCGACCTGCGGCTGGAGAAGCTCACGGCCCTGGCAGCGCTCGCGCGCAATGGCGCAGCCGATGCCGGCCTGCTCGGCCAGATCGGCATCGATCCCAGGGACATGCAGACCTCCGCGCTCGCCGACTGGTTGACCAGCCTGCATCACATCCCCGGCGCCAATCCGGCCCTTGCCGCGCAGGTCGAGGCGGAGCTGCGCAAGCGGATCGTCTATGAAGGCTCGCGCATCGACCTCACCGACAATGCCAGCGCGCCCTGGTGGCTGATGTCGACCGGCGACGAGGTGGCGATCCGGGTGCTGGGTGCGGTGCTCGGCCGGCCCGGCTGGCAGGACGAGACGCCACGCATGATGGTCGGCGTCGCGCTCCGCCAGCGGCGCGGCCATTGGGATTCGACCACCGCCAATGCCTGGGGAACAGTGGTCGCCCGCCGCTTCGCCAGCCTCTATCCGCCCGGCGCGGTCAACGGCACGACGACGATGAGCCTTGCCGGTGCGAGCCGCTCGGCAAGCTGGCCGGCAGGCACGACGACGCCATTCTACAGCCTGCCACTGCCCTCCGCTCCGGCGCCGCTGATCCTCAGCCAATCGGGCGGGGCGGGGCCGTGGGCGCAGGTTTCGCTGTCGGCGGCGGTGCCGTTGGCGAGGCCCTTGTTCGCTGGTTACCGCATGAGCAAGCAGGTCGAGGTGATCCAGCGGCGCGTGCCCGGCAAGCTGACCCGCGGCGACGTGCTGAAGGTCCGCATCACCGTCGATGCCGGCGCCGAGCGCAACTGGGTGGTGATAAACGATCCGATCCCCGGCGGCGCGACCATCATCGGCGATCTCGGCGGGCAATCGGCGGCACTGGCCGCGCAGGCTTCGGGGGGCGAGGGTGTCCAGCCGAGCTATGTCGAGCGTGGGCAGGATGCCTGGCGCGGCTATTTCGGCTGGGTGCCGCGTGGGCGCTTCACGGTCGAATATGCGGTGCGGCTGAACGGCGCGGGCACCTTCCAGCTGCCGCCGACGCGGGTGGAGGCGCTGTATTCGCCTGACATCCGCGCGGCGGTGCCGAACCGGCCGGTCACGGTGGCGATGAAGTGACGTTCAGGAGGGGCATCGTCCTTGCCCTGTTGGTTGCGCCCTTCCTGTTATGGCTTGCGACCTGGCCGCCGTCGCTTCCCGGCTATGCCCAGGTCCGCGCCGAATGGCGGCCTTCGGAAAGCTGGCTGGAGGATCGCGATGGCCGGCTGATCGACAGTGTCCGCATCGATTTCAGCCGCCGCCGGCTCGAATGGGTGCCGATCGATCGGATCGCGCCCGGCCTGCGCCGGACAGTGATCGCCGCCGAGGACCGCAATTTCCGGGTCCATCGCGGAGTGGACTGGCTGGCGATCCTGGGATCGATCCGCGATCGCTGGCGCGGGCATCGCGTGCGGGGCGCATCGACGATCACGATGCAGCTCGCCGGCTTTCTTTCGCCGGACCTCGCCACGCCGGGAGCGCGCGGATTGTGGGACAAGGCCCGCCAGATGCGCGCCGCGATGGCGATCGAGGGGCGCTGGAGCAAGGACCAGATCCTTGAGGCCTATCTCAACCTCGCGGGTTTCCGAGGCGAGGCGCAGGGGATCATGGCCGCCAGCCGCAGCCTTTTCGGCAAGGCGCCGGATGCGCTTTCCGCGGATGAATCCGCCATCCTGACCGCCCTCCTTCCCAATCCGCAGGCCGATTCGGCGACGGTTGCGCGGAGAGCATGCGCGATTCTCAATAATCTTCCGTTCGTTTCGAGCGAAGGTTCGAGCGCAGTCGAGAACCGAAGTCGAGAAAGGTTCTCGACGGGCGCCTCTCGACTTCGCTCGATGCTGCTCGAACCGAACGGAGGGGAATGTGAGGGATTGAAGGTCCGCACCGCCGAGGCGCTCGGTCCGGCCCGCACGCTCGCGATCGATCCGGGGCTTGCGCCGCATCTTGCCGAACGCTTGCTGCGGAAACCGGGCATGCGCGTCCGGACGACCATCAATTCCGGCATCCAGCGCGTTGCCGTGGCCGCGCTGAGCCGTCAGCTGATCGGGCTGGGAGACCAGCGCGCGCGGGATGGCGCGGTGATCGTGCTCGACAATCGCAGCGGTGACGTGCTCGCGTATGTCGGTGGCGTGGGCGGTGGATCGACGGCTGCGGCGGTGGATGGCGCGAACGCCTATCGCCAGGCGGGATCGACGCTGAAGCCTTTCCTCTACGCCACCGCGATCGAGCGGGGCTATCTGACTCCCGCCTCGATCCTCGACGATTCCCCGGTCCAGCTCGACACAGCGTCAGGCCTCTATGTGCCGCAGAATTATGACCGCAGCTTCAAGGGACCGGTGTCGGCGCGGAGCGCGCTGGCCGGATCGCTCAACGTGCCGGCGGTGCGGACGCTGCTGCTGGTCGGCGTCGACAACTTCCGCGATCGGCTTTGGGACCTCGACTATCATGGGCTGACCGAGGACGGCGGCTATTACGGCTTCTCGCTGGCGCTTGGGTCGGCGGAGGTGACGCTGCTGGAGCAGGCCAATGCCTATCGCGCGCTTGCCAATGGCGGGCGCTGGTCGGCGGCACGGCTGACCGCCACCGATCCCGGCGGCCCGCCCCGCAGGATCATCAGTCCCGCTGCCGCGTGGATCGTGGCGGACATGATGGCCGATCCCGGAGCCCGCGCCCAGACCTTCGGGATCGACAGCGCACTTCGCCTGCCGTTCTGGGCGGCGGTCAAGACCGGCACGTCCAAGGCGATGCGCGACAATTGGTGTATCGGCTTTTCGGATCGCTACACGATCGCGGTCTGGATCGGAAACCTGGAGGGCGATTCCATGCGCGCGGTTTCCGGTACGAGCGGCGCGGCGCCGGTCTGGCGCGAAATCATGCTGGCGCTGCATGCGGGCCAGCCGGGGCATGCGCCGTCACGGCCACCGGGAATTGAAATGCGGAACATCGCTTTCGCGGGCGGCGTCGAGCCGCCTCGCCGCGAATATTTTCTGGCGGGCACCGCCCAGGCCCAGTTCGCCGTCCTGCCCCCGGAAGCGCAGCGCCCGCGCATCACCGCTCCGCTATCAGGCAGCGTCTATGCGCTCGATCCCGACATTCCTCCGGATCGGCAGCGCATCCGCGTGACTGTCGCCGGTGCGATCCAAGGCCATCGGCTGGCCTTTGACGACCATGTGCTGGGATCGGCTGACGACCCGCCCTTGCTATTGCCGGGGCCGGGGACGCATCGGTTGGCGATGATCGATGGCAGCGGCCGGGTGGTTGATAAGGTAAGATTTTTGGTGCGTTAACGCAGTATGCTGCGCTGCAACAGTCTTGCCATCGTCACAAGCCCAAGATAAGCCGACGCCGTCCAGAAGCTTGGCCATCGCGAATGCGAGTAAGATTTTTTGCGTACTTTTCCGGCAGCGTTGATTGAAGGGCGGCAAGTTACGCATGCCAATGGGTGAAAAGCCGATCGTCGCCGTCACGGGAGCCGGGGGTTTCACGGGCGGAGCGCTTGTGGGGCGTCTGCTTGGCGAGGGCTATCGGGTGCGTGCGCTGGTGCGTAATCCGTCCCAGCTTGAGGGGCGTGATGGTCTCGAGGTCATTGTGGGCGATCTGGAGGATGGCTCTGCGCTGTCGCGTTTGGTGGAAGGCACGGACACGGTGTTCCACATCGCGGCGATGTTTAGGACCGAGGGCAGCCTCGATGATTTCCTGAAGGTCAATTACGATGGCACGCTGGCGCTGCTCGAGGCGGCGAAGCAGGCG
>Ga0065707_10081964_pt1 | contig 27001 bp, 30 predicted proteins | sample SwiRhicommuniRL3_FD_59094 | JGI IMG/M metagenome (GOLD analysis project Ga0065707, IMG submission 59094) | Switchgrass rhizosphere bacterial communities from Rose Lake, Michigan, USA - RL3 v2 (version 2) | ecosystem: Host-associated > Plants > Roots > Rhizosphere > Soil | place: East Lansing...
GTCTGCACGATACTGCGGCGGCGATCGAGTTTTACGCGCGTGCGTTCGGCGCCACCGAGCTATTCAGACTGGTCGAGCCGGGCGGCAGGGTGGGCCACGCTGAAATCAAAATCGGACCGGCGACCATCATGCTGTCCGACGAGTATCCCGAATTCGGCATCCGCGGGCCTCGCTCGCTCGGTGCAACGAGCGTCTCGATTCATATTCACGTGAGCGACGTCGACCGGCTGTTTGCGCAGGCCGTGGCTGCCGGAGCGACCGTCGTACGGCCTTTGCAGAATCAATTTTACGGCGAGCGCTCCGGCACCGTCCGCGATCCATTCGGCCACGAATGGCTGCTGGGCGGTCACCTGGAGGACCTTACTCCCGAGGAGATGCAGCGTCGCTTTACGGCGCTGTTTCACAAAGAGCAGTAATTTCACTTACGCTGACCGTAATCCGAATGCCTTCATTGATCTATCTAAAGCTGCCGAGAAGGATTTCGTGGTGGCATCCCAGGCTATTTACCACGACGCTGAACATCCCTCGCATGTGGAATTGCCGATTATCCCGCAGTCGCGTGCGCGAAAATGGATCGAAACGCCGTTTCCGCGCATGGCGGATGTGCCTGGGCGCTAAACTTGCGCTGGCATCGCCGGGAAGTCGGTCGGCCCGGGATCGATGCCGCACTGTTTCAGCAGAGTAGTGACTTGGCCGCGGTGATGGGTCTGATGGTTGAACATATGCGTCACCAGGAACCACGTGGGATGAGTGTAAGTGCGCTTATAAGCGATGCTCGTAAACGTAAAGGGCTGGGCCAGCCAGTCGTCCTCCAGGTTGGCGACGAAGGCCGTGATTTCCTCATCGAATAGTCTGCGGGCGGCCCACAACTCAGCGAAATCCTCGTGAACGGTCGCATCGAGCGTCAACGCAGGTAACGGTCTGCCGGTAAAGCGCGTCATCCACATTCGATCGCCCACCAGGATGTGGTTCAGCGTGCCGTGAATCGATTTGAAGAACGCTCCCATGTCTTTCTTACGTTGCGCATCGGAGAGTTTTGCGCAGCCGGTGTAGAGGTTCTCGTTCATCCAGGCGTTGTAACGGGCGTGGGTTTGAAAAATAACGGAGGTCATCGCCGATCTCGCTTCGTTACGCGTTCGTAGGACGGAAAAAGTGTAGAGGCCGATTGTCTGCGCACCAACATAACCGGTCGCGCCGAAGCCGGCAAGACGCACTGGACGCTTCGCCGACACCACGATCGCGCGCGCTGACATCTACTATGACGTCTTCGATCCAGGCACACGGTGCGGTTGGAATGCGAAAGAGCGATCACAGTAACAGGCGGCACGTTCCGAGATCGCTCGGTTGTGCGAGGAAGATCTCTGCCCCCGCCGCTTCTAGCTCGAGCCGGGAGCCGTAGCCCCAGAGCGCTCCGTAAACAGAGATTCCATTCCGTAATGCCCCTTTCACATCATACATTCGATCGCCGATCATGACGCTGGATCGCAACGACAGACCTTCGCGCTCCAGAATATGAGCGATCAACTGAGTTTTGTCGCTGAGCGATCCATCGAGCCCGCTCCCATAGATCGAGGTGAAATAGCTGCTCAATCCGAAGTGCTCGAGTATTCTTCCCGCAAAGATTCCCGGCTTGGAAGTGGCCAGATACAGCCGGTCCCCTCGTTCGTGCAATTGCGCCAATGCGCGCGGAATGCCGTCGTACACCGTATTTTCATAAAGGCCCGATGCTGAATAACGCTCTCGATAAAGCGCAACGGCCGAACTGAGATCGTTACGATGGTTTTCACCAAGAAACTCAGCAAGCGTTTCTTCCAGGGGCGGGCCAATACGACTTGCAATGGTCGAATCGGGCGGAACCTCGAGTCCAAGACTCTCCAAGGCATATCGAATGCTTGCGATGAAGCCAGTCCGCGGGTCGGTAAGCGTGCCGTCGAGATCCAACAGAATATTCATAGAGTGTGCCGCATGGCCGCTAAGTAAACAGCAGCGTCGGAAGCTCGGCCATGCTGCTGAACGTACAGTGCGCACCTGCCTCCGCCAAACGATGTGGCGGCGTGAGTGCACAATAACCATAGACGGTCATTCCAGCCGCAACGCCCGCTGCTACGCCAGACGGCGTATCTTCGATCACTGCACAAGCCGACGGGGCGACGCCGAACTTACTCGCCACATAAAGGAACACATCCGGCGCGGGCTTTCCTCTGGCGACTTCCGTAACACTGAAGAGCTTGCCTTGAAATTTCGGGAGTAGCCCGGTGATACCCAAAGTGGTTGTCATCTTCTCGTGGCTACCGCTGGATGCCACGCAGTACGGCGCTTTGATTGCGTCCAGCGCAGCCTCGATGCCCGGTACTGGCTTCAATTCCGACTCCAGTACCGCCTTGGTGCGAATCTGATATTGCTCGACGAAATCCCTCGGCAGATCTCTTCCTAATAGGCCGGTGATCAAATCACAGCACTGCGCCATCGACCTGCCCACAAACTTCTCGAACATATCTGCCAGCGTGACCGCGATCCCGAGCTCGTTGAGCATCGCGGCAAACACACGGTTGGTTATCAGCTCACTATCGACGAGGACACCATCACAGTCGAAAATGATCAATTTGAAGTCTTTCATCGCGCGTACTTTATTAATCGGTACTCCCAACGAAGATAGTCGTCTGGCTCGGCTCCGCATCCGTCGCCGCATTGGCGATTGCCTGAGCAAACCCATCGACAGTGGGCAGTGACCCGGCTTCATTGCGCCGCACTTGCGTGACACCTCTATTCATTCTCTCGAGAAGCTTCGGCGTGATTGTGCCTTCGATCATGTCTCCACTTACGACCACAAGGGCGATTCCCATCTTGCCGAGCTCAGCGCACCGGGCGCGCAGTGCCTGCTCACCCGCATATTTGCTTGCCGCCACGGGCTCGTATGGACCGCTCATGCCTCTTTCGCCATAGAAGTGAGCCATATGGCTCGTCACAAATACAATCCGTGCACCCCTCGGCATCAACGGAAGTGCGAGATCGACGACCCGCATTTGAGCGGTGAGATTGAGCTGCATGGCGTAGTCGGGTGCCTTGCCTTTTTCAAGGCCGCCACTAGCGTTCAGGACCAGTATGTCGATGCGCCCGAATTCCAGGCGGACTGAATCCATCATTGCAACCACATCATTCTGGTTGGTCAGGTCGGCCTGGGCTACTAGAGCGCGCGCACCGAGTGCTCGGACGGCAGAAGCGACGTCTTCGGCGCGGGAGCGCTTACTGTGATAGTTCACAACGACGCTCGAGCCGCGCGCCGCCAGGAGCGTTGCAATCGATGCGCCAACACCGCGAGATGCGCCGGTCACTAAAGCGACACGGGATTTGGATTCACTCAATCTGGTAACCTTGTATAGAGATGCAAGTTAAGTTCGCTCACGCCGCGCGGGATTCGACTTGTGTAGATAACCTGTGACAGTGTCCCGCGGCGGAGGTATAGAAACCTGGACCAAGATGCGACCGACAGCTCCACGATGGTATCCGCCATGAGTGATGACGTGCGCAAGCATTTCCTCTCGTGACATGCGCCCGTTAGCACCGTCGGTGAACGTGAACGACAGATTTTCAGATAGGGCTTCGTCTGTCAGCTCGCCGACGAACTGTATGTACCAGCGGTCCGACTCGGCAATCGCCAGGCGCAATTCGGCCAGAGTCGGCGTCTCCGGAGTATTTGTTGCAGTGTAGGCATGTGCCTTGCCCGACAAGTGTGCGGCGAAGATGCGGTCGACGACGTAGGTATGGTTGACGATGCGGATGGCGGTGTGGCGCTCCGTTTGATGCGCCACAGGATCCAACTTCTCGAGCTCCGCGAAGAGCTCTTCGTTCGCCCACGCCTTATACTTGAATAGCGAATGATGCAGGGTTGATGCGCTCATAGGGTCGCCGCGTCCGGTCAAGAGCTGTTCATCGATTGTAGGACGTCATTGAGCGGGTTGAAAGTCTCTCGAGGATGGAGGCGTGATGGATAAAAGCATCTTACGACGGCGGCGTTCATGCCGATTTTTCTTCAATTGACGTCGTAATCTTCCAGCGGGCGAGATCCGTTTCGAAATCCCTCAGGGTCAGTAGTTCCATACACGGTTGAGCCCCGGATGCTGGCGGGATGCCTGGCAATCTTCAGCGCTGTTAACACGGCCGCCATGCAGGGAATTTCAGGGCCATGATTCGATTGAGCGATGAGTTGCCAGGTGACCTCTCGGTTGCTGCCGTCTGGCGCTTCTCCGCCAATGACGACTTGCATGCCGCCGCAATCGCTGCCAAAGCGGTTGAGCCAACCGGCTGCGCGATCCAATGACTCGGTCCAAAGTACAATTGTCAGGGGGATATGCGCTCGCCGCAATCCCGCAAGAGCCCACAATGCGTAATGCTGAATCGGCACCTCCAAGGCGGCGCGGAAGGTCACGGTGCGAACACCGGGATAGCGCTTGGGAAACAGCGCAAGATCGGGCACATCGCAAGCCGCCGCGATGCGCGTTCCAAATGGAAATTCGATTTTCTTGAGCGATTGCCAGCCATATGTTTTACGCCAAAGGCCGTCCTGCAGCCACATGAAAGGTTTTCCCGCATAACTCAATACCGCGGCCATGGTCGCCCGGCCGCGGGGCGCATGCTGCCCGGGCGCAATAGCGATCTCGATCGAACGAATTTGGGCGAAGGAAGGGGCGAAGTGGTCAACCACCGCTGAAGACAATGCAGGAAGGGTGCTGGCTCCTGTGATCGCGGCGCAGTCGGCGGCCAGTGCTGTGGATTGCATGGTTTTTGAAAATCGCGAGACGAATTCGCGTCCGTCGGACAAATCGATGTAGTGGGCGCGGCACGCTAGTGTTGCTTCGGCAACGCGATAATCCTGGCCCTGATAGGGACCGGCGCAGTGGATGACGATGTCTGGCAACAAGGCGCGCAATGACGTCGGAAAGTCTGGCGCGGAAGTATCCAGGCGTGCTGTACGAGCGGAGCCGCCGCGGGAATTGCGGGCATGTCTGCCGGCGGCTACGACTTCGATTTCCGGCTCCAGCGCCAAGCGTTTGCAGATTCGCGCGCCGAAATTGCCGAAAGCACCGATTACTACAACGCGTATGGAGTGTTTCTTGACGGGCATACAGCGCTGCAATCCTAGTTAACTCAAGCGAGAAGTCCAGCTGCCAGGCTCGATTTACAATTCATTTGTCGGCAGGATCTTTTCCTTCCCTCCGGGCTGCATCAGCGATCCGCTCAATCTCAATACGCGCATTACCGAAAGCCGCAAGATCGAAAAAATCCGACAATCGGGGCTTGGCCGCATATTTCAGACCTAGGAATGCCGCCGATCCTTTCATATACGGGTTCATGCCGAGGTCCTTCGCCGCCTCCATGATTTCCTCGTCCGAGGCGTCGATCAGCTCCTGCTCCAAAGCCGCCAAAATCCGAGTCAATGCCGCCGCAGGCGCAGCGCCTTTCATTTTGATTCGCATGTCAGTCCCTCTCTAAGTAGGCGGCGGCGCATGCGCCTGCGCGCCGAGTCATAATCTGTCTTGGATATTCCCATGGCAGCGCGGATCTGCTCTGCCGAGAGCCCTTCGCCCAGGCCGGCGATGATTCTCAATGCCATAGCATCGTCGGCGAAAAGCCGCTCAATCGCCGTGAGCTCTTGTTGCGCACTCAACAGACGCTCGGGACTTGGCAATGGATCGCACAGCTCGACATCCCGGGAATCGCCGTGCGTTTGGTCGATCCGTAGTGGCAGGTCGCCGCCGGATTCCTTGAGCACGTGGCGCCAATGCTCTGTCTTCAAGCTCCGCATGACGCCGGCGAGGAACGCAACCACGGGTACGCCGTCAGGCTGCCGGCGCGAGCCTACCAGTACACGGGTCAAGGCTTCCTGCAGCAGGTCATCCCAGCTCACATCGGGCGGCAGTCCTCGCGCATGCAGCCGGGCGATTGTTTTCAGGCGCAGTAGATCCATATCCGTGACAAGCTTGACCGCGAGCGCCGTCTCAGCCGGCCTGAGCACTCTTGTATCTACGAGAGGTTGTATCCGGGGCATAGACGGCAACGGCTCCTTTCACGGAGTATGCGCAATTGAATGCGTCTCTCAGACAGCATCGGAGGGAAATAATTTACGGCCGCGCGGGCAGCACCCGAAACCCCGGCTGCTATCCTCCCGTACTCATGAATATTCCCCAACCTCCACTCCTGTCCGCAGGCGTTGTCGTGGTGCGGCGCGTCCCTTCCGGCTGGCTCTATCTGATGTTGCGCGCCTATCGAAACTGGGATTTCCCCAAAGGCTTGGTCGAGTCCGGCGAGGATCCCCTCGCGGCCGCCAGACGCGAGGTGCATGAAGAGACGCTGGTCGAAGACCTGCATTTCGATTGGGGCGAGGGTTACATGGAAACCAACCCATACAATCGCAATAAAGTGGCACGTTACTACCTGGCCCGAACGGAGGTGGAGTCCATCACGCTGCCGGTAAGTCCCGAGCTCGGCAGGCCCGAGCACCATGAATTCCGTTGGCTGCGCGAAGACGAAGCGCTCGAGCTCGCCTCGCCGCGGATCGCGGCCATCATCCGCTGGGCGGCGCAAACGCTCGCTTCGGCGCCAGTCGTTATAGACTGAGCCATGACTTATCCGGCGATCGTTCTCGCGTTATTGCTAGCGATATTTGCTCCATCGATGACGGCGTGGGGCAGCATAGTTGTAACGGACGACGACAATCGCCACATCACGCTGCCACATCCTCCTAAACGCATCATCAGCCTCGCTCCTGGCGCCACGGAGATGCTGTTTGCCGCCGGCGCCGCGCCATTCATCATCGGCACCGTTGAATATTCCGATACGCCGGCCGCCGCGCTCAAAGTACCCCGCATCGGCGACGGCATCGCCGTCGATATGGAACGCGTAGTCGCAATGCGGCCAGACATCGTCGTAGTGTGGCCCGGCGGCGGAAATCCGGCACAAATCGCCAAGCTGGAATCACTCGGACTGCCTCTCTATCGGCAGCAGGTCGACACATTAGCCGACCTGCCTGCATCGCTGCGGCGGCTAGGCGCTCTTGCCGGAACCCAACTCGCCGCCGAGCGCTCGGCGCGCGATATCGAAGCGCGGCTTGCAGAATTGAAGCGCCGCTACGGCGGCGGCGCGCGGCTCAGCGTGCTGATGCAAGTGTGGGATCATCCTATCTACACCGTCGGCGGCAAGCATTTGATTACAGACTCACTGCGCCTCTGCGGCGCGCGCAATATTTTCGCCGACCTGCCCGAAATGGGGCCCGCCGTCGATACGGAAGCGGTGATTGCGCGAGATCCCGATGTCATCGTTGCCGCCGCGCCAGCGGGCGCCGCGCGGGAATGGCTGGCGCAGTGGCGCAAATTTCCCAGCTTGCGCGCCGTGCGCAGCGGTCGTTTGATTGCGTTTGAAGATCAGGGCCTCTCGCGGCTCGGGCCGAGCGTGGTGACCGCCACTGAGGCGCTCTGCAAGGACATCGGCTCTATTCAAACAAGAGGCGCACACCCATGAGACCTGTCAAACCGCACTCAAAATTCACGCGCTTTGCCAAGTGGACGGCGCACGCCAGTGGGCGGCCGATGACGTTTGTGCTCGCCCTTGTCATCATCGTCGTTTGGGCTGCATCCGGGCCGTTGTTTGGCTTCAGCGATACCTGGCAGCTCGTCATCAATACCAGCACTACCGTCATCACCTTTCTGATGGTGTTCCTGATTCAGAACACCCAGAACCGGGACTCGGAGGCCATCCAGATAAAGCTTGACGAGCTGATTCGCTCGATCGAAGGCGCGCACAATGCGTTGCTCGATCTCGAAGAGCTGGAAGAGGATGAGCTCGAGGAGATTCGCACCGAATATGAGCTGCTGGCGGAGCGCGCTCGAGCTGCTTTGAAGCGCGGCAAAAAAGATACAGACTGTCCCCCGCTGCGCGGCAAATAGCGCTGAGTCAGTCGCGGAAGTTATCGAACTGCAGCGGCGTTTCGATCTTTGCAGCACGCAACAACTGGATGGCTTCCTGCAGATCGTCGCGCTTCTTGCCCACCACGCGCACCTTCTCCCCCTGCATGCTCGCCTGCACTTTGAGCTTGGAATCTTTGAGCAGGCGGGTGATTTTCCTGCCGCTCTCCTGATCGATACCCTGGCGCAGCACGATTTCCTGTGTCGCCGCAGCAAGATTGGTCTTCGGGTCCTTCGCTTCAATGCAGGCAAGATCGATGCCGCGCTTGGCAAGGCGCAGCTTCAAGATTTCGAGCATCTGCTTCAGCTGGAATTCCACCTGCGCGTGCAGCGTGATGACGAACTCTTTCAGCTCGAAGTTCGCGCCCGTGTCCTTGAAATCGAAGCGCTGATTGAGCTCGCGGTTCGCCTGGTCCACTGCATTGGTGACTTCGTGAGCGTCGAGCTCGGAAACCACATCGAATGAAGGCATCGAGATCCTCCGTCAAATATTAAAGGCAGGCGCGGGAAAGCCGTCGGCGCCATTGCGCCAGGGCGCCCACACCAGCGCGATCTCGCCAATGGCGATATCGGACTTGCGCGGCGTGAGCTGAATTTTTTGCAGCGGCGCGGCGTCCGTATCGAAGCGCCCTTCGAGCGCTGCGATATCGGCGTCGAATTGCTGCTGCAGGTCCTTGTGACGTTGCTGGATGACTTCGAGACTGTCACCCGCACGATCGACGTCGCCGCTTTCTCTACCTATGCGGGTGGCTGAGCGCGCCGCCGAAGCGGCTCGATTGATATTGGTCGCGGATAGCTTGCGCCGGCCGAGCAGGGCGCCGAGCACGGAGGCCCCGACCGAGAACGCCGTTTGGAGCTTTTGTTGGGAGAGCTGCGAACGTTCGCGCTCCACTCGTTCGGAGGCGCGCCGTTCCTGATCTTCCAGTGTGGTGAGCTTCGGCGCGTATTTGCGTTTCAAGTCCGCGGCCGCGGCGTCCCGCTGTTCGCGGGCGGCCAAGGCAAGTTGCGCGCGAAAATCGCCTTCATCGGCGCCCGGCGCAGAGCTGGCCTTTAATGGTTCGCAAACCAGTACGTCAGCGCGCGCGTTCTGATAAAGATGCGCGGCGAGCGTCTTGCCCCAGGCAGCATACGAAGACGCGCGCATCGCCGGCGCGGGCAGCGGTTCATAGCTTGCGCCTTCGGACGGAATCTTTTGAAGCAGTTGCTTCGGGTCCGCCAGACCTTTGGATTCTTCCCAAAGCACTTCGCTTCCATCATCGGCAAGGGGCGCAAGATAGCCCGTGGTTTGCCATTGGTCGATGCCGAGCTTCGCATCCACGAAATGGAGTTTCGCCGTGCCGACAATCATCGGCTTGTAAGTAATAGGCGCTGCGCCGTTGCTTGCCGCCAGAAAATACTCGCGTACGTCGGCCGGCATGGCGGTGCGTTGAAAAAGATTTCCCGCAGGCGAGGGGTTCGTCACAGGCGGTGCAGCAGCGCCACGCCGAGCTGCGGATTTCTGCTGCGCCATGAGGCGCGAAATCTCCAGCCCCGTGATGGGACCGCGCAGCCACGACAGCGCCCAGCGGCTTTTGAACAGCACCGGCGCGTCATCATTCACATTGCGCATGAGAAAGCTGCGCGGCGCAAGATTGGCGATCAATTTTTCCATGCCCGCGCGATCGTAGCCTTGCGCGCCCGCGAGCGTGCTGTCGAGCCCGTCCAACACGCGCATCTTGTCGCGCTCGGTTTGTAACCGGCCGATGAGCCAGGTGCCCGCATTTGAGAGCCCTTTGTAATCGAGATCCACGGGATTTTGCGTAGCCAACACGCAGCCGAGGCCATATGCCCGCGCCTGTTTGAGCAGCGTAAGCATTGGAATCTTGGATGGCGGGTTCGCAGTAGGCGGGAAATAGCCAAAAATCTCATCCATGTAAAAGAGCGCCCGCAGGCTCGAGGCGCCGGACTGCGCCCGCATCCACGCAATAACTTCATTGAGAACCAGCGTCACGATGAACATGCGCTCTGCGTCCGACAAATGTGCAATGGAAAGAACGGCAATGCGCGGTTTGCCTTGCGGCGTGAACAGCAGCCGCTGCACATCGAGCGGCTCGCCGGTGAGCCACGCGGCGAAACCCGGCGAAGCGATGAGATTGTTGATCGCCATTGCGAGCTCGAGGCGTTCTTTGGCGGGAAAGAAAGTTTCCAGATCGAAGGCGCCCACCTTGTCGAAAGCCGGCTTTTGCACGGCGCCGATGAGACCCGCCATATCGAGGCTGGCGCCGTCGCGCCATGCGTGCTCGAGCAGGTTGGCAAGCAGGATATGTTCGCGGCTTTTCAGTGGATCCGCATCGCGGCCAAGCAGACTCAAAAGCCCCGAAACCAGCGTGCCGATGCGATCCCGCAGGGCCGTCGTATCGTTTAGCAATTCCGGCGCAGGCGCGGCGAACGAACGCAGCACTGAAAGCGGTACCCCGGATTCCGAGCCGGGTGTATAAATAGTGACATCCGCCGCCTCCTTGAAGCGCGCGATGCGCTCCGGCGGTTCGTCCCATTCAGCGAGGCCTTTCTTCCATTGTTCGGCGGTTTGCGTCGCAAGCTCTTCGACCGACGCGCCTTTGCGTTGGGCCTCGGCCGCATCCACCCACGGAAGAAAGTCCGCAGGCGCAAGGTTTGGAAAAGTCAGCGCGAGATTGCCGAGATCGCCTTTGGGATCGATGCAGATCGCGGGAATGCCATCGATCGCAGCTTCTTCGAGCAGCGCGAGACACAAGCCGGTTTTGCCGCTGCCCGTCATGCCCACGCATACCGCGTGGGTGGTCAGGTCTTTCGAGTCATACAGAAGCGGGGTCGCGTCGAGCTCACGGCCCAGATAGAAAACGCCCAGCTTTTCGTAGTCTTGCATGAGAGTGGTCCGCAGGCGGGTGGCCATTGTGCACACCTCGTCCCAACGAGGCCATCAAATCTCTACTTCCGCCATACGCAACAGATCGCCGTTTTGCAGAGCCGCCCACCCGCGCTCAAAAGCGGTCTCGACCTGGTGATTCGGAAGTGAATAACGCAGAGGGGCTGGCGTGCTCTGGTCGAACAGTATCTTCATGAGATTAGGAAACGCGCTACTTGGGCGTACTCGAGCATGTTGGCACGGAGACAGGACGTCAAGCATCTCCTTGACGCCACCTTGACCGCGCGGCGATACTCCACGCCCTAATGTCGCAGCAGCTCAACAACGTGCGTTGGTGGTGGCGTCGCTCCTGAAGAGAGTGGGCGCTGGGCTGGCTGATTTAACGACTTTAAAGACTTTTCGAGGCACCAGAACCCATCTCCGGACATCCGGGATGGGTTTTTTATTGGCTATATGAAACCACCGTTCGACATATCGGGCGATCTGGATACACCGGTCTCGGCGTTCCTGAAGCTTGCCGCGTTCAAACCGCGCTTCTTACTGGAAAGCGTGGAGGGCGGGGAGCGGCTGGGGCGCTATTCATTCATTGGGTTCGGGGATGGGCTCGAGGTCAAACTCGATCGCGATGCGCTGACCGTTGGCGCGGAAAGAAAGCCGGCGCCGCGCAATGGGGTGGACTTGTTGAATGCTTTGCGTGCGGCGCTGGCCCGCGCACCGCGGCCCTTGCCGGATATGCCGGGCGTGCCGCTGGCTGGCGGGTTGGTGGGGTATGCGGGGTATGACATTGTTCGGTTTTTTGAGAGATTGGGTGGAGAGAAGAACCCCTCACCTCTTCCCCTCTCCCACCAAGGGAGAGGCGGGGAAGAGGCGCCGCTTTTACACTACATGGCGCCGCGCTCAATTCTGGTGTTTGACCACCTCACCCGCGGCATCGCGCTGCTGCATGACGGGTCGGAAGTCGAGCGGCAAATTTTGCGCAAAGAAATCATTCGTGCGCTGCACGGCGCGTTGCCGAACGGCGCGCGGCCAGGGCGATATGCGCAGCCCGTGGCTGCATTCAGCCGCGATGACTATCTCGCTGGCGTCAAGCGAGCCCAGGAATACATCGCCGCCGGGGATATCTATCAGCTCGTATTATCTACGCGCTTCGGCGGGAAACACGAGTTGAATCCGTTCGAGGTGTATCGCGCACTGCGCTTTATCAATCCCTCTCCTTATATGTACTACTGCGCGCTGGGAGATGTCTCGGTGGTCGGGTCTTCCCCCGAGGCTCTGGTCAAACTCAACAAAGGCCATGCGCAGCTGCGGCCTATCGCCGGCACGCGGCCGCGCGCGGATGACGCCGCCGTGGATGCCGCCAATGAAGCGGAGCTGAGCGCGGATCCTAAAGAGAACGCCGAGCACGTCATGTTGGTGGACCTCGCACGGAACGATCTCGGCCGCGTGGCGCGCGCGGGCACCGTGCATGTCGAGCCGTACCGCGCGATCGAGCGCTACAGCCACGTGATGCATATCGTGAGCGGCGTGAATGGCGAGCTGGCGCCGGGTCGCGATGCATTCGATTTGTTTGCCGCGACCTTCCCAGCCGGCACATTGGTTGGCGCGCCCAAAGTGCGCGCAATGCAGATCATCGATGAATTGGAGCCCACCGGGCGCGGCCTCTACGGCGGTACCGTTGGCTATTTTGGCGCGCGTGGCGACATGGACCAGGCCATCACCATTCGCACCCTGGTGTTCAACGGCGATGACTATAGCTATCAGGCGGGCGCAGGCATCGTCGCAGACAGCGTTCCAGCTTCCGAGCACGACGAAGTGCTCGCGAAAAGCGCAGCGCTGCGGCGCGCCCTCGAATTGGCCGCGGAGGGCCTATGACGCCACGTCTGCTGTTGATCGACAACTACGACTCCTTCACCTACAACCTGGTGCAGGCGTTCATGGTGCTTGGCGCAGATGTACAGGTGTATCGCAACGACGCGATCACGGTGGCAGAGGCACAAGCGCTGAAACCCACTCATCTTTGTATATCGCCGGGCCCAGGCACTCCTCAGGACGCCGGCGTTTCAATGGAGATGATCCGCGCCTTCGCCGGACGCGTGCCGGTGTTCGGCGTTTGCCTCGGGCATCAATCCATCGTCGAAGTTTTCGGCGGAAAAGTGGTGCGCGCCGGGCGCCTGATGCACGGCAAGACGTCGCAAATCAGTCATGATGGACAAGGCCTGTTTGCAGGCCTGCCGCAGCCCTGTGAAGTGGGCCGCTATCACTCTTTGATTGCGCAGCCCGAATCGCTGCCCGCCGTGCTGGAAGTGACGGCTCGCACGGCCGAAGGCGAAATCATGGGCGTGCGGCATCGCGAGCTGCAAGTGGAAGGCGTGCAGTTTCATCCGGAAAGTGTCTTGACGCCGGACGGCCCGCAGCTGATGCGCAATTTCGTAGCGGGGGTGCTCCGTGTCTCCGCTGCGTGACATGCTCGAACAATTGCTCGAGCGCCGCGATCTCAATGAGTCGCAGGCGCAAGAGCTGCTCACGTGTTTGACCAACCTTGAGGAAGCGCCGGCGATGACTGGCGCAATACTCGCCTCCTTGCGAAGCAAGGGTATCGTCGCCGATGAATTGCGCGGCTTCGCCCGCGCCATGCGCAAACTGGCGCGCCGTCCGAACATTCCGGGAGGGCTGCGCGCCATCGATATCGTCGGCACCGGCGGCGATGCTTCCGGCAGTCTCAATATTTCAACGGGCGCTGCGCTGTTGACCGCCGCTTGCGGTCTCCCAGTGGTCAAACACGGCAACCGCTCCGTGTCGAGCCGCTCCGGCAGCGCGGATGTGCTGGAAGCTTTGGGCTTGAAGCTGCCGCTCGATGAGCAGCGCGCCGCGGCTTGCCTGGCTGCTGCGAACTTCACTTTTTTGTTTGCACCGTATTACCACCCTGCGATGAAAGCCATCGCGCCGGTGCGCGCCGCGCTGGGTGTGCGCACGGTGTTCAATATTCTGGGCCCTCTTTCGAATCCTGCGCAGCCGCCGCTGCATGTGCTGGGCGCTTATAGTCTCGAGGTCGCAAAACTGATGGCGCACACGCTTGCAGGTCTCGAGATCGAGCGGGCGTTTGTGATTCACGGCGCGGAAGGTTGGGATGAACCGACGCCCATCGGTCCATTCACGGTATTCGACGTGCGCCCCCGCCACGTCACGATGGAAACACGGCAGCCACAAGACTATGGGCTTGCATCCTGCAAGGCCGCGCAGCTAACCGGCGGAGATGCGCAGCACAACGCGCGCGCTTTGCGCGCCGTGCTGTGCGGCGAAGAGAAAGGTGCGCATCGGGACTGTTTATTGTTGGGCGCGGCGTTGGCTTTGGAAGTCGCCGGCGAAGCCACATCGCCTCGTGAAGCCATATCGCGCGCGGCGCAGGCGATAGACAGCGGCGCGGCGCGGCAAGTGCTCGCTTCCCTCGCAGCCTTTTCCGGTTGAGGGTCAGCATGGACTTTCTGCAAACAATGGCCGAGCGAAGCCGCCAACGCGTCGAGGCGGCGAAGCGCCAATGCTCGGAAGCGGAGATGGTGCGACGCGCGTTCGATGCAGCCGAGCCGCTGCCGCTGAAATTGAGCCCCGCCGGTTTCGATCTGATCGCCGAAATCAAGCTGCGCTCGCCGGCGGTGGGCGAGCTCAAACAGGCGAATGAAAGTATCGATGCACGCGCCGCAGCCTATGCTGCCGCAGGCGCAACCGCGGTATCGGTGCTTACGGAGCCGAGCCGCTTCGACGGCTCGATGGAACATTTAAAATCGGCCGCCGAAGCGCTGGCTCCAAGCCGCATACCCACGATGCGCAAGGATTTTCTCGTCGATCCATATCAGATTGCGGAGGCGCGTGCGGCCGGGGCGGGTGGCGTGCTCATCATTCTGCGCATGCTGCCGCGTTCGGCGCTGCAGTCCCTGCTGCATGCCGTGCGTCACCTTGAAATGTTCGCCTTGCTCGAAGCCTTCGATGAGGAAGACATCGAGCTCGCGCATGAGCTGGTATCGCAGCAGTCGAATCTATTGGTCGGCGTGAATTGCCGCGATCTGACGACCTTGCAGGTAGTGCCTGGGCGTTTGGAGCAACTGGCGCCTTTGCTGCCGAGAACCGCGCCGCGCGTGGCTGAAAGCGGCGTTGAATCGATCGAGCATGTCAAAAGCGTCGTTGCGGCAGGTTACAACCTGGCGCTGGTAGGCAGCGCATTGATGAAATCGAATGATCCCGCCGGGCAGGTGCAGGCCCTGCTGGCGGCAGGGCGCAAAGCATGAGCGTCTGGATCAAAATTTGCGGCATGACGACGCCGGATGCCGTGGCCGCGGCGCTTACTGCGCGCGTGGATGCCATTGGGTTCGTGTTCGCCGAGTCGCCGCGGCAGGTTACGCCGCAGCGCGCCGTGCAGCTTGCTGCGGCGGCGCGCGGGCGAGTGCATTGTGTAGCGGTCACTCGGCATCCCACCCAGCAACTGGTGGACGAGATCGTCACCATTTTCCAGCCTGACGTGCTGCAGACGGACATCGCGGATCTGCCACGCCTGCATTTGCCGCGTAATCTCGAAATTTTTCCCGTGCTGCGCGCCGGCAATGGAGAGCCGCAGCCCTTGCCCGCGCGGCTCTTGTTTGAAGGCCAGACGAGCGGCAGCGGCGCTACCTGCGATTGGGGCGGCGCACGCATCATTGCGCAGCGCACACAGCTCATATTGGCCGGTGGACTCAATGCAGACAACGTCGGAGCGGCAATTTCCGCTGTGGCGCCGTTCGGCGTGGATGTTTCAAGCGGTGTCGAGGAACGTCCTGGAATCAAGAGCGCGGAAAAAATCGCGCAGTTTGTCGCGGCCGCGCGCGCGAATGACAAAGGTAGTACGTCATGAAGGCTTCATTGCAGATCGACAAAGAGCGCTTACTGGCAGACACGCTCGCCGGTAAATTTCCGGATGAGCGAGGCCGCTTCGGCCCTTTCGGCGGGCGCTACGTTCCAGAAACGCTGGTGCCGGCGCTGGATCGCCTGCAGGCCGGGGTAGACCGCTATCTGCGCGATCCCGACTTTCTCAAGGAATTTCATGACGAGCTCAAAACCTGGGTGGGCCGTCCGACGCCTCTGACTCACGCGCGCGAGCTTTCCAAACGCTGGGGCGCGCAGGTCTATCTCAAACGCGAAGACCTCGCCCACACCGGCGCGCACAAGATCAACAACTCGGTGGGGCAGGTCCTGCTCGCGAAGAAGCTCGGCGCCCAACGCGTGATCGCCGAAACGGGCGCTGGTCAACACGGCGTGGCTTCCGCAGCGGCGTGTGCGCGGGTGGGCATGCCTTGCACCGTGTACATGGGCGCAGTGGACATGGAACGGCAAGCGCCGAATGTCGGCCGCATGAAGCTGCTTGGCGCAACCGTCACGCCAGTCACCAGCGGCGATCGAACATTGCGCGCAGCAGTGGACGAGGCCCTGCGCGACTGGGTTTCCGATCCCAATGGCACGTACTATTGTTTGGGCTCTGCCATCGGCCCGCATCCTTATCCATATCTCGTGCGCGAGCTGCAGGCGATCATTGGTCACGAGGCGCGCGAGCAGATGCTGCAGGCTAGCGGCCGCCTGCCGGATGTCGCTATCGCCTGCGTAGGCGGCGGCTCAAACGCCATTGGGCTGTTCCACGCCTTCGTCAGAGACAAGGAAGTACAGCTGCTCGGCCTCGAAGCCGGTGGCAAGGGCAGCGGCCTTGGGCAGAACGCGGCCTCGTTGAGCTACGGCACACCGGGCGTGCTGCAAGGCTGCTACTCGCTGCTGCTGCAAGACGCCGATGGGCAAATTCAAGAAACGCATTCCGTCTCAGCGGGGCTCGACTATCCCGGTGTCGGCCCCGAGCATGCGCTGCTCATGACTATCGGCCGGGTTCAATATGGCGCCGTCAACGATGACGAAGCCCTCGATGCATTGGCTGAATGCTGCGCGGCTGAAGGCATTCTGCCCGCCATTGAATCTGCCCACGCCTTTGCCGGCGCGAAACGCTACGCAAAGGCGAATCCCGGCCGAAATATTCTGCTTGGGCTTTCGGGACGCGGGGATAAAGACATGCCAACTTTGCAGCTCACGTTGCTCGCCCAATGAATTTCATCGGCGCAGCAATTCGTCAGGCCGGCTCGCCCGCCATCGTGGCGTATCTCACAGCTGGCTTCCCCAAAAAGGCGGCTTTTCTAGAGCAGCTCAATGCCATCGCTCGCGCCGCCGACGTCATTGAAATCGGCGTGCCCTTCACCGATCCCATGGCAGATGGCACGACTATTCAGCGCTCCAGCCGTGTCGCGCTGGAGCAGGGCGTATCGCTGCGGTGGATACTGGAGCAGCTGCGCGCCGCGCCCACCAAACCCAAAGCGCCGCTCCTGTTGATGAGTTATTTGAATCCTTTGCTTGCCTACGGAATCGACAAGCTGCCGGCAGATGCGGCGCGCGCCGGCGTCAGCGGTTTCATCGTCCCCGATCTGCCTTATGAAGAATGCGCCGAACTGCGGGCCGCGCTCAACGAGCAGAATATCGCCCTTGTGCAGTTCGTAACTCCAGTGACGCCCGAGGCCAGAGTCAAGATGCTTTGCGAAGCCAGTCAGGGTTTTGTCTACGCGGTCACCATGACAGGCACCACCGGTAAGAATGTCGCCGTGCCTCAGCACGTGCTCGATTATTTCGAGCGAGTGCGCAAAGTCTCGCCCGTCCCCATCTGCGCGGGCTTCGGAATACGCAGCCGCGAACAGATAAAGCTGATGGCTCCGCACGTGGATGGAGTCATCATCGGCTCGGCGCTCGTCGAAGTCATCGAACGCCACGAGGACCCGGCTGCCTGGCTCGCGAGCCTGCGATGAAAAAGGAGCAATGGCCGCTGGCCATATTGCTTGCCGCGCTGGGAATGGTGAGCCCGTTTTCCATCGACACATTCTTCCCTTCATTCCGCGCCATGTCGGCGGAATTCCAGCTCACCGATTGGCAGATCCAGCAGACCCTCACCATTTATCTACTGCCTTTCGCGATCGCCGCGCTGGTGCACGGCCCGTTGTCCGACGCTTTCGGGCGGCGCCCCGTAGTGCTCATCGGTCTTGCGCTCTATACGCTCGCGTCAATCGCCTGCGCGCTCGCACCAAGTTTCGCCGTGCTGATGATTTTCCGAGCCGTGCAGGGCATGACTGCAGGCACGGGTTTGATCGTCGGCCGCGCCATCGTGCGCGATATTCTCGATGGCCCCGCCGCACAACGCCTGATGGCTGCTATCTCGATGATCTTCGGTGTAGCTCCGGCCATCGCGCCGGTGATTGGCGGATGGATACATGTATCGCTCGGCTGGCGCAGCGTATTCGGTTTCATGGTGCTGATCGGGCTCGCGTTAGTTGCTGCGACCGCCATGCAGCTCCCTGAAACGCATCCACGTGAGCGCCGCGTGCCGTTCGATGTGCGGCGGCTCGCCGCCACTGCCTGGTGCATTGCCACGGATCGTCGCTTTCTATTGCTGGCCCTCGCGAGCAGCATAAACTTTGCGGCCCTCATTGCGTTTGTCGGCGCCGCGCCTGCCATCGTGCTCGACCATTGGCATTTGAACGAGACCCAGTTTGCCTATCTGTTCGTCCCATTGATTCTGGGTTTTGTTCTGGGCGCCGCCTCGTCGGGCAGGCTCGCAGGTCGCATACCCCGCGACACACAAGTCAAAGCCGGCTTTGCGATCACACTTGGCGGTCTTGCGCTCATGGCGCTGACCGAGGCCGTGCTGCAAGCCCCGCCGCGGCTATTGCAACAGGGCCTTCTGATGCTGTCGGGGTTTGGCGTGCAGCTGGTGTTTCCGGTGCTCAGCCTGCAAATGCTCGATCTGTTTCCCAAAACACGCGGCTCCGCAGCCTCGGTCCAGTCCTTTTTCTCCCTTACGATCATGACCATTTTCATCGGCCTCATCGCGCCGCTGCTGTCAGACTCGATGTTGAAGCTGGCGTTGGGCGTCTTGGCCGGAACATTGCTTGCCTATATGCTCTGGCGTCTCGCGCCGCGTGCGCCGCATGAACACGAGCCGCCACCGGAGTAGCATGTGCCCATTATCAGCATTGCAAAATGTTTTTGCGGCCCGCCGGCCTCCGCCAATGGCGGCTATTTCGTAGGCCGCGTCGGCAATCTTTCAGCTCAAATGCTCACTGTCCGGCTCATCCAGCCTCCGCCGCTCGAGACGGAGCTCGAGATCACGGAGCTCCCCGAGGGCCTGATCGAGTTGCGCCAAGGCGAGAATCTGATTGCTCAGGGACGTCCCGCGCAGCTCGACCTCATACCGCCTGCGCCGCCGTCTTATCTTGAGGCTGTTGACGCCTCGCGCCATTACTACGGGTTCCACCAACACGCTTTCCCAACGTGCTTCGTCTGCGGTCCCGCACGCCCTCGCGGCGATGGCTTGCGCATCTTTGCCGGTCCTGTCGCGCAACGGGAGATCGTCGCTGCGCCCTGGACGCCGGACGCCTTTCTCGATCGCGGCGACGGCAAGGTCAAACCGGAGTTCATGACCGCCGCTCTCGATTGTCCCGGTTACGCGGCTGTCACTCGCGGTCCTCTCATGCTGCTCGGGGAACTCACCGCTCATGTCGACCGATGTGTGCATATCGACGAGCCCTGTACGGTGCTCGCCTGGAGGATTGCTTCGAGTGGTCGTAGACATATCGCCGGTAGTGCAGTGTTCGATGAAGATGGCGAGCTCTGCGCGCGAGCGCGGGCCGTATGGATAGAGCCCACGGATCCCGAGCGCTTTACTCACGCCAATACATAACGCTCAGGCATTGTGTTGTCCGCCGGGTCGGGAGATGGCCTGCAAAGCTTCGCCCACCTTGCGGGGTCTTTTTTCACGCGCGAGGTCCGCGAGTGAAACAATTCCAACCACATTGGTGTCGCCATCGATCACCGGCATGCGGCGCACCTGCACATCCGCCATGACTTCGGCGACGTCATCGACGTCATCGTGTGCGTAAGTGAATTGCACTTCCGAGCTCATTATGTCGCGTACCAGAGTGTTGGCTGGATCTTTGCCCGTGCCGACGGCGCGAATGGCGATGTCGCGATCCGTGAGAATGCCGATCAAGCGGCCTGTTTCAACTACAGGCAATGCACCGGCGTCGCTGCGGGCCATCGATTGTGCTGCTTCCTGAAGTGTGGCGTTCGGGCTTACGGTTTCCACATCGCAGGTCATGACTTCACTAACTCTCATTTCAACCTCCTGGGTGCGCTGACAAACCCAAGAGCCAGCAAGTAACGTGCGCACTATGCTCCAGGAGGTCGCCAAGCTGCGACAAAGCGCGCAAGCGCCGCGGGCAAAGAGCGCGCGGCTTCGATCAGCTCCGGCCACTGATCGCGCAAGCTCTTCAACACACTGCGCACGCTGGTGCGCTCGCTCATCCACTCGCGCAGGATGGGGCTCGCGGTATTCCAGATGTCGAGATCCGGATAAAGATCGCGGCCCAGGCCTTCGATATTGAGCAACGTTTTCTGCAGCAGGATCAGCTGCGGCTGGATTTCCATGTTGAAGCGACGCGAAATCTCGAACAGCCGCAGAAGAATCATGCCGAAGGAAATATCCTTGAGGGGACGGTTGAAAATGGGTTCGCACACGGTGCGCACCGCGGATTCCATTTCATCTACGCGTGTGCCCGGCGGCACCCAGCCGGACTCCAGGTGGAGCAGCGCGACGCGCTTGTAATCGCGGTCGAACACGGCCAGAAAATTTTCAGCCAGATAGTGCTGATCGCGCGGATCGAGCGTGCCGACGATGCCGAAGTCGATGGCCGCATAGCGCGGATTCTTCGGGTCGTCGAGCAATACGAAAATATTGCCCGGATGCATGTCCGCATGAAAGAAGTTATGGCGGAACACCTGCGTAAAAAATATTTCGACGCCGTTGCGGGCGAGCTTCGGGATATCCGTGCCCGCCGCCCGCAAACGCTGCATGTCGCTGATGGGAACGCCGTGAATGCGTTCCATCACCATGACCTCGACGCGACAGTAGTCCCAATAGACTTCCGGCACATACAGCAGCGGCGAGCCCGAAAAGTTGCGTTTGAGTTGCGCGGCATTGGCCGCTTCGCGCATCAGATCGAGCTCATCGAGAATCGTCTTCTCGTACTCCGCTACGATTTCGAGCGGTCGCAGGCGCCGTCCTTCGCTCCAATAGCGCTGCGCCAGTCCGGCCAATGCATAAAGCACCTCGAGATCGCGCTCGATCGCGGCGCGCATATCCGGGCGCAATACTTTGACTATGACCTCTTTGCCAGAGGGCAACTGCGCGACATGGACCTGCGCGATGGACGCTGCCGCGAGCGGAGTTTCATCGAATGCGGCGAACACTTCGCTCAAGGGCTTGCCGTAAGCGCGCTCGATCATGGCGCGTGCGATACTCCCCGGAAACGGCGGCACGCAGTCCTGAAGCTTGGCGAGCTCATCTGCGATGTCGCCCGGTAATAAATCCCGGCGCGTCGACACCGCCTGCCCGAATTTCACAAAAATCGGCCCGAGCTCCTCGAGCGCAAGCCTGATGCGTTCGCCGCGGCTTGCCTTACGCCGCCGCTCGAACCAGATGCCCGGTGAGAAGAAAAAAAGAAAGCGCAGCGGTCTATATAGATGAGTGGCGCGCACGAAGTCGTCCAGGCCGTGCTTGAGCAGCACCCGCTGAATCTCGATCAAACGCGCCAGCACGCGCAGCTTCATGAATTTTTCTGTGTCAGCAAGTCGAGCCGCGCTTCCAGTCGATCTACAGCTTCGCGCAAGGTATCCACGCCTTTCAGGAACTGATCGCCTTCGGCGCCCGGCACCAGATCGCGCTTCTCATGCGCAAAATACTCCGCAGCATTGCGCACCGTGGTAGCCGCTGCCCGCTGCGTCCACCCCAATGCAGAGCGCGCGAAGCGGCCAATCTGATGCGCCGGCACATCGCCGATCGCCAGAGACAGTTCTTCTTCCAGGTCGGGTTTCAGCAAGCTTGCAAGCTCGCGAAACTTCTGCGCCAGATCGGCGTCCCCGCCGATCTGCACATCGCCGCGTTGCACTACGGCTTCGGGCGAAGAGCCGGCAAGCGCCAGGAGACTCATCGGTCCACCGCTCAATTCCGCATCGGCGCGCAGCGTTGGATCGTGAGCCAGCTGCAATGATTCTCCAGTGGATTCAATCACCAGTCGCTTGAAGCCATGCACGTCAATTGCGACACGGCGTCCGGCAATTTCCCGGCACAGCTCACGGGCGCGCGGCGAACGCGGCAGGCCCCTATTCAAAAGGCTAGTAACGATATCCACGATGCACCGCGACTATGCCGCCGCTCAAATTGTGATAGCGGCAATCTTCCAGCCCGGCGTCCTTCAGCATCGAGAGCAGAGTTTCCTGGTCGGGATGCATGCGGATCGACTCCGCGAGATACCGATAGCTGGCCTCATCCTTCGCCACGAGCTTGCCCAGCAAAGGCAGCACCCGGAAAGAATACATATCGTAAAGAGGCTTCAACGCCGGTACGGCAGGGTGCGAGAATTCCAGCACCAGCAATTGGCCGCCGGGCTTCAACACCCGCCGCATGGATTTCAGCGCAGCAGCCTTGTCCGTAACATTCCGCAGCCCAAACCCAATGGTCACGCAGTCGAACAAACCGTCCGCAAACGGCAGCTTTTCGGCGTTTGCCTGGGCGCATTGCACATTGCCCACCAGCCCATCATTGATGAGCCGATCCCGGCCACGCGCCAGCATTTCTGCATTGATATCCGTGAGCACCACGAGCCCGCGGCCCCCAACCTGCCGCGCGAGCCCTGCAGCCAGATCGCCCGTACCCCCCGCAACGTCCAGCGCGCGCTGGCCCGCATGCAAATTGGCGAGGCCCAGGGTGAACCGCTTCCAGAGCCGATGGGCCCCGGCCGACATCAAATCGTTCATGACGTCGTAGCTGTCCGCGACAGAATCGAATACGCCTCGTACGCGCCGCGCCTTTTCGCCGCGCGGCACCTGTTGATAGCCAAAGTCAGTGGAGTTTTCGTCGGTCATGCTGGCGGCGCATTCTAGACCAGGGCCAGGCTCCTCAGCCTCCCTTGCGCTTGAGATACTTCGCCCATATGGCATCGTGGTCCCGGCCGAGCTCATAGAGATATTTCCAGGTGAAGAGCCCGGTGTCGTGCCCGTCATCGAACACGAGCTTTACCGCATATTGCCCCACCGGCTCGACCGCCCGGATTCCCACGTTTTCCTTGCCCGTCACCAGCACTTCCTGCCCGGGCCCATGCCCTTTGACCTCGGCCGAAGGCGAATGGACCCGCAGGTATTCGAACGGCAGCTCATAACACGCGCCGTCATCGAAGGCGACTTCCAGCAGCCGCGAGCGCGTGCGCAACTTGATCTCGAGCGGTGTGGGATCGGCCATGCCGCGGCAGTATACTCAGCCCAAATGCAACCAACCGATACCTCGCATCCCGACCACTATCACAAGGTCGTGGATTGCCAGTGGGCCTGCCCTGCACATACGGACGTGCCCGAATATATCCGGCTGATCGCACAAGGGCGGTTTACCGACGCCTACATGGTCAACCGCAATTCAAATGTATTCCCCGGTATCTTGGGGCGCGTGTGCGACCGGCCCTGCGAGCCCGCCTGCCGGCGCGAGCGCGTCGAGCAGAAGCCTGTCGCCATCTGCCGGTTGAAACGCGTGGCGGCGGATCACCGGGACGATATCGGCGGCCGTTTGCCCAAAATTCCCAAGCTCAAAAACGGTAAGCGCATCGCGTGCATCGGCGCCGGCTGCGCGTCTTTGACGGTGGCTAACGATTTGATGCCGTTGGGTTACGAAGTGACTATCTTCGAGCAATACGGCGAGCCCGGCGGCCTGATGCGCACCAACATCCCCTCGTTCCGCCTGCCTCATACGGTGTTGAACGATGAGATGAACATGATCCTCGACATGGGCGTGGATCTGAAGCTCAACCACTCCATCGCCAGCATGCGGGAACTGCTGGATAAAGGCGGTTTCGATGCCGTGTTCGTAGGCTCCGGCGCGCCTAAAGGCAAAGAATTGAATCTGCCCGGCCGCGAGGCCGGCTCGGCCAATATCCATATTGGCATCACATGGCTGGAATCGGTCGCCTTCGGCCATATCGAGAAAATCGGCGAGCGCGTGCTGATCATCGGCGTCGGCAACACCGCCATGGACTGCTGCCGCACCTCTTTGCGGCTCGGCGCCAAGAACGTGAAAGTGATGGCGCGTAAGCCGCGCAGCTTCTTCAAGGCCTCCGCCTGGGAACTGGACGATGCGGAGGAAGAAAGCGTCCAGATCATCATCAACCGCTCGCCCAAGGCGTTTGTCGTCGAGAACGGAAAATTGCAGGGCATGCTCTTTGACAAGATGGAATACGACGTCGATGCAAAGGGCCGCATCGTTGCGGAGCGCAATGTCGGCGAGGAATTCCTGCCGGCGGACGATGTGATCCTGGCCATCGGCCAGGAGAATGCCTTTCCCTGGATCGAGCGCGACCTCGGAATAGAGTTCGACAAGTGGGACGTGCCCACGGTCGACAAAGTGACGTTTGAATCCACGCGAGCCGGCGTTTTCTTTGGCGGGGACGCCGCCTTCGGTCCCAAAAACATCATCTGGGCGGTGGAGCACGGGCACCAGGCCGGCATTTCCATTCATAAATACTGCCAGGGCGAACCTGTCGCCGAGCGCCTTGCTCCTGGCGTAAACCTGCAAAGCCGCAAGATGGGCATGCATGAATGGTCCTACTCCAACGACTACACGCCCGTCGAGCGGCGCCTGATGCCGCATGTGTCGTTGAAAGAACGCTTCAAGAAAATCAACATCGAAGTGGAGCTCGGCTTTACCGCCGAGCAGGTCGCCGCCGAAGTGCAGCGCTGTTTGAATTGCGACGTGCAAACCGTCTTCGACGCCAAGCTGTGCATTGAATGCGACGCGTGCATCGATATCTGTCCGGTCGATTGCCTGACGATTACGGCCAACGGCGCGGAAATGGATCTGCGTTCCCGCCTGAAAGCGCCCGCCAAGAATCTTGCACAACCCCTCTACGTCTCGGCGCCGCTGCCGCATACGGCGCGCGTCATGGTGAAGGACGAAGACGTATGTGTGCATTGCGGCCTCTGCGCCGAACGCTGTCCCACCGCTGCATGGGACATGCAAAAGTCCACGATCCATTGGCCGCATGCCGAAGACGAGGCGCGCGCTGCCGCAGCCAGACTGCCGAAGATCGCATGAACCGCGTCAACGATTTCGTCATAAAGGTCGCTACGGTCAACGGCACGGGCTCGGCCAGCGCCAATACGCTGCTGATGAAGTCCATTTTCCGCAGCGGCATCCCGGTGATGGGCAAGAACTACTTCCCGTCCAACATCCAGGGCCTGCCCACCTGGTACGAAATCCGCGTGACGAAAGACGGCTATGTCGCCCGTTCCGGACGCGTCGACATCATGGTGGCGATGAATGCCGAAACCTATGCCAAGGACGTGAAGGAAGTTTCGCCGGGCGGTTATCTCATCTACGACTCTACCTGGCCGCGGCCTGCGCTGCTGAAGCGCGACGACATCACCGTGATCGGCGTGCCGCTCGCGAAACTCTGCAACGAAAACTTCAATGGCGTGCGCACGCGCATCCTGATGAAGAATATCTGTTACGCAGGCGTGCTCGCCGCGCTGTTGGATCTCGACCTCGTCAAAATCCGCGAGCTGCTCGCCGAAACCTACGCCAAGAAGCCGCAGCTGGTCGACAGCAACATGAAAGCGATCCAGCTCGGCTACGATTGCGCGAAGCAGGCCCATGCATGCCCGCTGCCTTTGCGGGTCGAGCCTAATCTTATGGAAGGGGGGTCCAAGACCGCGGGCCATATCATGATCGATGGCAATACTGCGGCGGCGTTGGGCTGCGTGTATGCCGGCGCCACAGTTGCAGCGTGGTATCCCATCACCCCGTCTACTTCGGTGATGGATGCGTTCAAAGCTTTCTGCGACCGCAGTCGCATCGACTCTGTTACCGGCAAGAAGAATTTTGCCTTCATTCAAGCCGAGGATGAGCTTGCCGCCATCGGCATGGTGATCGGCGCCATGTGGAATGGCGCACGCGCATTCACTGCCACCTCGGGTCCCGGAATTTCTCTAATGAGCGAATTCCTGGGGTTGGCCTATTACGCCGAAGTGCCCGCCGTGTTGTTCGATATCCAGCGGGTCGGCCCGTCCACGGGCATGCCCACGCGCACTCAGCAAGGCGATATTTTGTCCTGCGCCTATGCGTCGCACGGCGACACGCGCCATGTCTGCCTGTATCCCTCGAATCCCGAAGAATGCTTCTACATGGCCGTACAGGCATTCGATCTTGCGGAGCGCCTGCAAACCCCGGTGATGGTGCTGTCCGATCTCGATATAGGCATGAATGACTGGATGTGCCGCGACCTTAAATGGGACGACTCCTATCGCCCCGACCGCGGCAAGGTATTGGGCCGCGAAGAGCTCGAAAATCTCGACAAGTTCTATCGGTATGTCGATAAGGATAACGACGGCATCACTTACAGAACGTTGCCGGGCGTTCATTCCAAGGGCGCTTATTTCACCCGCGGTTCCGGCCACACCCAATATGGCGTGTATACGGAAGATTCCGCCGAATATCGGCTGGTGCTCGACCGCCTTATGAAGAAGTGGGCCACTGCTAAAAAGCTGGCGCCTCGCGCAGTAATCGACGCCACCGCTGCCAGCGAAATCGCAATTGTGTCGGTTGGCAGTTGCGATGGCGCCGTCCGCGAGGCCATTGATGTCCTGAAAGTCCGCGGTGTGGCTGTCGACTACATGCGGGTGCGCGCTTTCCCGTTCACTGAGGATGTAGAGCGCTTTCTCGCGGCGCACACGACAATCTTTGTCGTCGAGCAAAACCGGGATGCGCAGTTCCGCTCACTTCTGACCCTGGAGACCCACGTGGAGAAGTCGAAGCTGCGCTCGCTGCTCCACTACGATGGCCTGCCGATTTCCTCCACATTCATAGTCGAAGGCATTCTGGCCGAAGTGCAACCACGCCCCAAGCAGCAAGCGCTGGGAGTCGCCAGCTAGTGGCCTCGCGGAGCGCCGCATCGAAGGATGTTGTCGGGAGCGTAAAAAACAGGGATGTTTTTTCCGCAGCCCTACAGGGATGTAC
>Ga0065707_10081966_pt1 | contig 26944 bp, 26 predicted proteins | sample SwiRhicommuniRL3_FD_59094 | JGI IMG/M metagenome (GOLD analysis project Ga0065707, IMG submission 59094) | Switchgrass rhizosphere bacterial communities from Rose Lake, Michigan, USA - RL3 v2 (version 2) | ecosystem: Host-associated > Plants > Roots > Rhizosphere > Soil | place: East Lansing...
CCCGCACGGCCAGAGCCATGCCGGCAGCCGCTTCAGGGGTGGTCGTCCAGGTCGCCAGCCTATAGCCTACAGTCTACAGCCTTCTTCTGAGATCCCCATGTTCGACAAACTGACTGAACGCCTGCAGGGCGTCATCGAAAACCTGCGGGGCCGCGGCCGTCTCACCGAAGAGAACATCAGCGACACGTTGCGGCAAGTCCGCATGGCGCTGCTGGAAGCCGACGTCGCACTGCCGGTGGTGAAGACCTTCGTGGATTCGATCCGCGACAAGGTGCCGGGGATGGAGATCTCCCGCAGCCTGACGCCGGGCCAGGCGCTGGTCCGGATCATCCACGATGAACTGATCGCGTTGATGGGCGCCGGCGTGCGCCCCTTGAACCTGCGGGCACAGCCGCCGGTCGTCATTTTGTTGGCGGGTTTGCAGGGCGCGGGTAAGACTACCTCCGCCGGCAAGCTGGCGAAGTGGCTCACCGAGAATGAGAAAAAGAAGGTGCTGCTGGCGAGTACCGACGTTTACCGCCCGGCCGCCATCCTGCAGCTCGAGCGCCTGGCCCAGCAGCTGGGTGTAGGTTTCTATCCCGCCGATCCCACCAAGCCGGCGCTGAAACTCGCCGAGGAAGCCCTGACCGAGGCGCGCAAGTCTCTATACGACGTGCTGATCGTGGATACCGCGGGTCGCTTGCACGTCGACGACGAGATGATGGCGGAGGTTCGCAACATCAGCGCCGCTGTCAATCCGACCGAGACCCTGTTCGTCGTGGACAGTATGGCGGGCCAGGACGCGGTAAATGCAGCGCGCGCTTTTGGAGCCGCGCTGACGCTCACCGGCGTCGTGCTTACTAAAACCGATGGCGATGCGCGCGGCGGCGCCGCGTTGTCGGTTCGGCAGATCACTGGCCAGCCCATCCTGTTCATGGGCACCGGCGAGAAGACCGATGCGCTGGAGCCGTTCCATGCTGAACGCGTCGCCTCGCGCATTCTCGGCATGGGCGACGTGCTATCGCTGGTCGAGGATGTCACCCGCAAGGTCGATCGCGAACAGGCCGAGAAGCTGGCTCGCAAGCTCAAGAAGGGCAAGGATTTCGACCTGGAGGACCTGCACGACCAGCTGCAGCAGGTCGAACGCATGGGCGGCCTGCAGGCCATGATGGACAAGCTCCCGGCCAATATTGCGAACAAGGCTGCGGCGTCGCCGGCAATGAACGAGAAGGAGATCAAGCGCCAGGTCGCCATCATCCGTTCCATGACGCCCGGGGAACGCCGCTACCCCAAGACCATCGACGCCTCCCGCAAGCGCCGGATCGCGGCCGGTTCGGGGGTCCACGTGTCGGAGATCAACAAGCTGCTCAAGAGTTACCTGCAGATGCAGAAGGTCATGAAGAGCATGACCAAGGCCGGCGGCATGGGCCGGCTGATGCGGGCGTTCGGCGGCCGGATGCCGGGAATGTGAGGCCGGGGACACTACTCGCGGCAGCGAGCAGCGTCCCCCAACCCATTGTTTCTTCCCCTTGATTTGCGTACTATTCGCGCCCTTTTACCGGGGGCGCTGCCTCCGTTCATCGACTTCGTCGAGGCATCTGCAGATGGTCACTATCCGGCTCACCCGCCGTGGCGCCAAGAAAACGCCGTTCTATCATATCGTTGTCACCGACAGCCGCATGCGCCAGGGGGGCACGATCCTGGAGCAGATCGGCTACTTCAACCCGGTTACGGCGGGCAAGCAGACGCGCTTGCAGCTCGACCTGAGTCGCGTCGAATACTGGGTCAGCAAAGGCGCCAAGCTCTCTGAACGCGTCGCCGAACTGGCCACGGCCCAGCGCAAGCTGGCCGTTGCCGCCTGACCCGGATTCCTCATCCAGATCCATTCCGTCAGCCCGGTGTGAGTCGCCCCGACGATCGGGCTCCGGTCGAGCGAAATTCCGCTAGTCGAGCCGGGGACCGCATCGTTGTCCTGGGCAGGATTGCCGGGACATTCGGGGTCAAGGGCTGGCTCAAAGTCAGTTCCTACACGGAACCGCCCGGCAACATTCTCGACTACGAGGTGTTGCAGATCGGCGCGGCGACCGGGTGGAGCGAGATCCGCATCACGGAAGGCCGCGAGACGGGTAAGGGCGTCATCGCGAAGTTCGCGGGCATCGATACGCCGGAGCTTGGCCGGTTGCGAGTCGGTGCGGAGTTGGGCGTGTGGCGCAGCGAATTGCCGGCGCCGGCGCCGGGTGAGTATTACTGGAGCGATCTGGAAGGATTGCAGGCGCTCAACGCCGACGGTGCGGAACTCGGGCGCGTGGATCACTTCAGGACCACGCCGACCGGCACGGTCATGGTGGTCAAGGGTGCAAAGGAGTTGTGGGTTCCGTTCGTCAAGGAACGGCTGGTGAAAGTCGAGATCGATGCCGGGCGCATCGTGCTGGACTGGCCGCTGGACTGGTAATAGCGGGTGAGCGGGTCATGCGCGTCGAAGTCGTGACACTGTTCCCGGAGCTGGTGCTGACGGCAGTGAAGGCCGGTGTAGTGGGACGCGCGATCGAACGCGGCATCCTCAGCGTGAATGCAGCCACGCCGCGTGAGTTTGCGATGGATGTCCATCGCAAGGTCGACGACAGGCCGTACGGCGGCGGGCCGGGCATGGTCATGATGATCGAGCCGACTCGCACGGCGTTGCGGAAAGCGATGGATAGATTGCCGCCGGGCAGCCGTCGAGTGTATCTCGCGGCGGACGGCGTCTCGCTGACGCAGGCAAAGGCGCAGGAGCTGTCGCAGTTGCCGGGGCTGATGTTGCTGGCGGGTCGGTATGAAGGCGTCGATGAACGGCTGCTGCAAGCTGAAATCGACGAGCACATTTCGATCGGCGACTACGTGTTGTCGGGCGGAGAACTGCCGGCGCTGGTGCTGATCGACGCGATCGCACGGCTGTTGCCGGGAGTGCTCGGCGACGGCGAATCGGCCCAGCAGGATTCGTTCGTTGCCGGTCTGCTCGACTGGCCGCACTACACGCGGCCCGAAGAGTTCGAAGGCCGGCGCGTGCCGGAGGTGCTGATGAGCGGCAACCATGCCGCCATCGAGCGCTGGCGAATGCAGCAGGCGCTGGGACGGACGCTCGAGCGTCGGCCCGACCTGCTGGCCAAGTTGCAGCTGACTGCCGAACAGCGTCGGCTGCTGGATGAGTTCATTGCGGAGCGTCGCTTGACGGACGCTCCACGGTCTTAAAAGTCTTAAAGTTTATTGGCGGTGCCACATGCCTAACATCATCGAACAACTCGAACGCGAAGCCAGCGACAAGAAGATTCCGGATTTCGCGCCGGGCGATACCGTCATCGTGGAAGTGAAGGTCAAGGAAGGGGACCGCGAGCGCGTGCAGGCCTATGAAGGCGTCGTGATCGCTCGCCGCAATCGCGGCTTCAACTCTTCGTTCACGGTACGCAAGATCTCGCACGGCGAAGGCGTGGAACGCGTGTTCCAGTCGCACAGCCCGTCGATCGGCTCCATTACTGTGAAGCGCCGCGGCAATGTCCGTCGCGCCAAGCTGTACTACCTGCGCGATTTGACGGGTAAAGCGGCGAGAATCGAAGAGAAGGTGTGACACTCCTTCTCCGGGGACCTGCTCCTGTAGCGCCGCGAAGCGCAAGGTGCATGTCCCCCTGCATCGCCCTGCCTCCCGAGCATCTCCCTTGCTCGCGCTCGTTCCGGTGAATGTTCGGGCGCTCCTTGCTCCTGACGCGGTATCCTTGGTCACGAGTTCGCTCCGACCATCGTTCCTGAAAGATCCGTCGTCGCTCCATGAAAGCTATCGCCAAATTCTTTCGCGCCGCCTGGCTTGCGCTGGATGGTTTGCGCAAAGCGCTGCACCTGATCGTGCTGCTGGTCTTCTTTGCGCTGCTGATCGTCGTCGTCTCCCCGAGTTCGCCCATCGTGCCCGACAAGGCGGCGCTGGTGATCGCACCGCAGGGCGCATTGGTGGAGCAACTGTCCGGCGATCCCTTCGAACGAGCCGTCGCCGAAGCCTATGGCCAAGGGACGGCGGAAACGCTGGTCCGCGACCTGACCGATGCGATCGAAGCCGCGCAGAAGGATCAGCGCATCAAGACGCTGGTGCTCGACCTGGGCAACATGTCCGGCGGCGGCATCGCCAAGCTCGAAGAAGTCGCGATCGCGGTTCGCAAGTTTCGCGCGGCGGGCAAGAAGGTCATCGCCTTGGGCGAGTCCTACGACCAGAACCAGTACTACCTGGCCGCCACCGCCGATGAGATCTATCTCGATCCGCAGGGCATGGTGCTGATCGAAGGCTATGGCTACTACCGCACCTTCCTGAAAGGCGCCATCGACAAGCTCGCCGTCGACGTCAACATTTTCAAGGCCGGCAAGTACAAGTCGTTCACCGACCAGTACAGCCGCAGCGAAATGTCCGAGCAGGAGCGCGAAGAAACCCTCGCCTGGATCAATTCGCTCTGGTCGCAGTACCAGGCCGGTGTCGAGAAGGCGCGCAAGCTGGCTCCCAACGCTGTCGATATCTACGTCAAGGAACTGGCCACGGCGGCCTTGGCGAAGGGCGGCGATCTCGCTGCCGTTGCGCTCGAGCGCGGCCTGGTCACCGAAATCAAATCGCGTCACGAAGTCGAAGACGAACTCAAGAAAGTCGTCGGCGAAGACAGCGACGATCATTCGTTCAAGGGGATTCCCCACTGGGACTATCTCGCATCGGTGCACGCGGCGAAGGCCCTGCATCACGACGGCAATCACATCGGCGTGATCGTCGCTTCCGGCGAGATTCTCGATGGCGAACAGCCGCCCGGCACCATCGGTTCGGAATCGGCGGTGAAGCTGCTGCGACAGGCTCGCTACGACGATCACATCAAGGCCGTGGTCCTGCGCATCGACAGTCCCGGCGGCAGCATGCTGGCCTCGGAAGTCATTCGCCGCGAGATCAATGCACTGCGCGATGCGGGCAAGCCGGTTGTCGCCTCAATGAGCAGCTACGCCGCGTCGGGCGGTTACTACATCGCCATGGACACGGATGAGATCTGGGCCAGTCCCGCCACCATCACCGGTTCGATCGGCGTGTTCGGTGTCTTTCCCACCTTCGAGAAAACGCTCGGCAAGATCGGCATAACGGTCGACGGCGTAGGCACCACGCCGCTGGCGAGCGCACTGCAGCCGGAGCGGACCATGGGTGAGGAAGCGAAGCAGATCCTGCAGCTCTACATCGAGAATGCCTACAACACGTTCATCGGCCACGTCGCCGCGGCCCGCCAGAAGTCCGTCGATGAGATCAACACCGTGGCGCAGGGCAGGGTATGGGCCGGCTCCGATGCGATCTCGCATGGCCTGGTCGACAATCTGGGATCGTTCCAGGACGCGCTGAAAGCAGCCGCCAAGCGCGCCAAGCTGGGTGATGACTACAAAGTCGAGTACATCGAACCGTCGCTGGGCTGGAGAGCGGCGCTTACTCGCCAGACACAGGCGCTGGCCGGTCGCATCACGCGTGCGCTGATGCCGAAGAATGAATTGCTGACCAGCGCTCGCCATCTGTTGTCGCCGCTGGAAGTGGAACTCGCGCGGATGGCGAGATTCAGCAGCGATCCGATGCAGGCGTATTACTTCTGCGCCTGCGCGGTGAATTGATCTGCCCCCACCTCGATCCTCCCCCGCATTGCGGGGGAGGAAGTCGGAGATCAGAGATTGCCTTCCCGGCCGCCGGGGGAGGGAATCAGATCGCAGCGTCGTCTCCATTCCCCTCTGAGGGGAATCAGGACGCAGCATCACCGTCTAAATTCCCTCCCCCGGTCGCCGGGGGAGGGCCAGGGTGGGGGCGCGGCCTCACGCAGTCCAATCCATCACCACCTTCCCCGACTGTCCCTTGCCCATGATCTCGAAGGCCTGCCGATAGTCGGTGTAGGGCACTCGATGCGTGATGATGGGCCGGATGTTCAGGCCGCTCTGTAGCAGCGCGGCCATCTTGTACCAGGTCTCGAACATCTGCCGGCCATAGATGCCCTTGATCGTCAGGCCCTTGAGGATGACGTCGTTCCAGTCGATGGCGACTTCCGCAGGCGGCAGGCCGAGCATTGCGACGCTGCCGCCGTGATGCATGGTACGCAGCATGTCGCGCAGGGCCGTGGCGTTGCCTGACATCTCCAGGCCGACGTCGAAGCCTTCGCGCATGCCCAGTTTCTTCATGGCATCGTCGAGCGATTCGCGCGCGACGTTCAATGCAAGGGTCGCTCCCATTTTGCGGGCGAGTTCGAGCCGGTATTCGTTCACGTCCGTGATCACGACGTGGCGGGCGCCGACGAAGCGGACGATGGCCGCTGCCATGATGCCGATGGGACCGGCGCCGGTGATCAGTACGTCTTCTCCCACCACATCGAACGCCAGCGCCGTGTGCACGGCGTTGCCGAGTGGATCGAGAATGGAGGCGATCTCGTCGTCGATCGCAGCGGTGAGCTTGAAGGCATTGAACGCCGGAATCACCAGGTACTCGGCGAAACAGCCGGGACGATTGACGCCTACGCCGACCGTGTTGCGGCACAGATGACGCCGGCCGGCGCGGCAGTTGCGGCAGTGACCGCAAGTGATGTGGCCTTCGCCGGAGACGCGATCGCCTTTCTCGAAGCCGGACACTTCGCTGCCCAGCGCTACGATTTCTCCGCAGTACTCGTGGCCGACGGCCATGGGCACCGGGATGGTCCGCTGCGCCCAGCCGTCCCAGTTGTAGATGTGCATGTCCGTGCCGCAGATCGCCGTGCGTTTCACGCGGATCAGGATGTCGTTGGGACCTGGAACGGGAGCGGGAATGTCCTGCAGTTCGATGCCGGGCGCTGCGTGCTGTTTGACGAGTGCTTTCATGAGGAAGTGTGACCAGGAATGCCAGCTGCCGAGATTACGCCGCAAATCCGGTATTCAACAGCGACACTCTTCCGTGCCACTGAACAGTCAATGGATGACGCCGAGTTCCTTGCCCACGGTGGCGAACGCTTGCACAGCTTTCTCCAGGTGCGCCCGAGTATGCGCTGCCGACATTTGCGTGCGGATGCGGGCCTTGCCATGGGGCACTACGGGAAAAGAGAAACCGATCACGTACACACCGTGGTCGAGCAGCCTGGCGGCAAAATCGCCGGCGAGTTTGGCGTCGCCGAGCATCACGGGAATGATCGGATGTTCTCCCGGCACGAGTTGGAAGCCGGCCGATGTCATTTGTCCGCGGAAATAGGCGGCATTGTCCCAGAGCCGTTGCCGTAGCTCGCGATCGGCTTCGAGCAGGTCGAGCACGCGTATCGTGGCGGCGGCGATGAACGGCGGAATGCTGTTGGAGAACAGGTAGGGCCGCGAGCGCTGCCGCAGCCAGCCGATGATCTCCTTGCGTCCGGATGTATATCCACCGGCGCCGCCGCCGAGTGCCTTGCCGAGTGTTCCAGTGAGAATATCGACGCGGTCCATGACGCCGCGCAGTTCATGTGTGCCGCGGCCGGTCGCGCCACAAAAACCCGTGGCGTGCGAATCGTCGACCATCACCAGCGCATCGTAACGATCGGCGAGATCGCAGATCGCATCGAGCCTCGCGATGACGCCGTCCATGGAGAAGACGCCGTCGGTGGCGATGAGTTTTACGCGGCAGTCGCGAGCTTCCTGCAGGCGCGTTTCCAGTTCGTCCAGGTCGTTGTTTGCGTAGCGCAGCCGCCGTGCTTTGCACAGCCGCACGCCGTCGATGATGCTCGCATGATTCAGTGCATCGCTGATCACCGCGTCCTGTTCGTCCAGCAATGTTTCGAACAGCCCGCCGTTGGCATCGAAGCACGAGGAATACAGGATGGTGTCCTGCGTACCGAGGAAGCGGCTCAGCCGTTGTTCCAGGTCCTTGTGGATTCTCTGCGTGCCGCAGATGAAGCGCACCGACGCCATGCCGAAGCCGTAGCGATCGAGCGCCAGGCGGGCGGCTTCGCGCACCGACGCATTGTTCGCCAGGCCGAGGTAGTTGTTCGCGCAAAGGTTGACGACTTCACTGCCGTCGGCCACGCGAATCACTGCTTGCTGCGGCGAGGTGAGCACACGCTCGGGCTTGAACAGGCCCTGTGCCCGCAGCGCCTCCGTGTCGGTTGCCAGCCGCGAAAGAAAGTCACTTTTCGCCATGGTCTTCAGTGCTCCTATTTGCCATTGCATCGGGGAGACAGCTCGCTGCCGCGAGCTGTCTCCCCGGCCGCGGGCAGCTCTCCGGCCATCTCGTTCGTGAACGCCTCACGCTCCGCTCGCGTCATGTGCAGGCCGAGCTTCGTTCGACGCCAGAGGATGTCTTCCGCGGCCAGCGCCCATTCGTGTCGCTTGAGATAGTCCACTTCCGCCTGAGTCAGGCCGGCGCCGAACGAACGTCCGAGGTCCTCCAGGTGCCGCGCCGCGCCGAGCAGGTCGCTGATGCGGGTTCCATAGCCTCGTGCCAGTCGTCGAGCCAGTGTCTCGGGTAAGAACGGCCACCGGCGCTGTACTCCGGTGAGGAATGCTTCGAAATCATCGCGAGGTAGGTCGCCGCCGGGCAGGGGAGCCTGGTCGGTCCAGCTGTGGGTGGTGCCTTTGATGAGCGGTTGCAGTTTCTGCAATGCCGCTTCTGCGAGGCGGCGGTAGGTGGTGATCTTGCCGCCAAAGATAGACAACAACGGCGGCTCGCCTTTGTTGTCGTTCAATTCCAGCTTGTAGTCGCGCGTGACTTTCGATGCGCTCTTCGAGTCGTCATCGGTCAGCGGCCGCACGCCTGCATAGGTCCAGAGCACATCGCCCGGCGACACCTGCCTGGTGAAGTACGAGCTCACGGTCTTGCACAGGTACTCGATCTCGCTGTCCGAAATGCCCACGTCGCTGGCATCGCCATCGAAGGGCACGTCGGTGGTACCGATCAGCGTGAAGCGGCCTTCATAGGGAATCGTGAACACCACGCGCCCGTCCGGGTTCTGCAACAGGAAAGCATGCGCACCCGCGTAGAGCTGCGGAATGATGATGTGGCTGCCTTTCACCAGCCGCACGCTTGTATCCACGGCGGATGCCTCGTGGACTACCTGGAGAATTTTCTGCACCCAGGGTCCGCCGGCGTTCACGATCGCCCGCGCCGTGATTTCACGGCGCTGCAATGAACGTCGATCCTCGACCTGCGCCTTCCAGAGCTTGTCGTGAGGTGCTGCGGAAATCAGCCTGGTCTGTGTATAGATGGACGCGCCGCGCTGAGCTGCATCCATCGCGTTGAGAACGACCAGTCGCGCATCGTCGACCCAGCAATCGGAATAGATGAACCCGTGTGTGATGTGCGGCTGCACGCCGTCGCCGAGTTCGGTACCGGCGATCCTTATATTGCGCGAAGCTTCCAGGCGCCGCCGTCCCGCGACGTGATCGTAGAAAAACAGGCCGAGACGGATCTGCCAGCGCGGACGCAATCCTTCCACGTGCGGCAGCACGAAGCGCATGGGCCGGATGATGTGAGGTGCAATGCCGAGCAGTTTTTCGCGCTCGATGAGAGCCTCGCGCACCAGCCGGAACTCGAACGATTCCAGATAGCGCAGGCCGCCATGGATCAGCTTGGTGCTGGCGGACGACGTGGCGGAGGCGAGATCGGACTGCTCCACCAGGGCGACTTTCAAGCCGCGGCCCGCCGCATCGCGGGCGATCCCTACGCCGTTGATGCCGCCGCCGACGATGAGCAGGTCGAACGGTTCCTGGCCGGTCGCGCTGGAAGGCTGTGTCATGACGATACTCTAGCAGGCGCGTATTCTAGGGCCATGAGCAGTACTCTGAACTCCGGCGCGGGCGAGAGCCTGCGCATCGACAAATGGCTTTGGTTTGCCCGCTTTTTCAAGAGCCGCTCGCAGGCCACGGACGCGGTGGCGGGCGGGCTCGTGCATGTGAATGGCGAGCGGGTGAAGCCTTCCCGCGAGCTGCGTCGTGGCGATCGCCTGCATATCACGCGTGATGAAATTCGTTTCGAAGTGATCGTGGAGGCGATGCCGAAGCGGCGCGGTCCGGCCAGTGAAGCCGTCCTTCACTACACCGAGACGCCCGAAAGCATTCATGCGCGAGAGCAGCGCCGCGAGCAGGCGAGAATGGCGCCGCCTGCGCCCGACGGCCGTCCCGACAAACACGCAAGACGCATGCTTAGGGATTTGCGCCGGGGTTGATTCACGCGGTGGGTTCACTCGTTGATCGATCCGGTCCGCTTCGTCAGGTGTGGAGGCCTGGTCATCCAGCCTCACGTCCGTGAGCGCTGAACGAGCCTCCAAGGCGGCCGGCCAGTACGGCCTGCACTTCACTGACGATCGCGAGCGCAATGGTTTCCGGTGTCGTCGCTCCGATATCCAGGCCCACGGGACCGTACAGTCGCGGCGCCAGCTTCGCAGCAGCGGGGCCGATGTCGCTGAGCAAGCGTTGCCGCCGCGGTGCCGGCCCGAGCAGGCCGACATAGCGAATCCTGCTTGCCGCCAGCGCCGAGAGATACCCCTCGTCGGACGGCAGATGATGGCTCATGACGACTGCGGCATCGAACGGCTGATCGCCAAGCGACGCCGACAATGCCGACACGGGCTGGCATCTGACCTCCAGCGCGCGAGGGAAACGACCTGTCGCTGCGTACGCAGGGCGATGATCGAAAACGCTGACGTGCCATCCGAGCAGGCCGGCCATCTCGACGAGCGGCATCGCGTCCGGCCCGGCTCCCAGCACCAGCAAGCGCACCGGCAGATCGACCGGAACCACCAGGAATTTTGCGTCGTCTGCCGCGACGAGCTGGCTCCTGTTGCCATCGAGCGCTTCCGTCACCGCTTGCGGCAGGTTCGGCGTATGTCCGTGATAGGACCGGCCGAGTGCGTACTGGGAATGATTCGATTCGACGACGAACGCGAAGCTGCCCGGGCGATGCGCATCGCGACAGCGCTGCAGGTAGGCAAAGGGTTCGTAGTCGTTGTCGGGGTCAAGACGGGTCAGCAGGATGCGCATTGCCCCTTCGCATCCCAGGCCGATGCCCCAGAGCAACTCGTCCGAACCGCGCGTGTCGTACTCGACGATCTTCGGCTGGCCGCTTTCCAGCACCGCGGCGGCGTGGCCGGCGAGATCGCCTTCGAGGCAACCTCCGCTCAGCAGGCCCGCCACGGCGCCGTCTGCAGCGATCAGCATCTGGGCCCCGGCCTTGCGATAGGTCGATCCCAGGGTGCTGACGATGGTCGCTACAATCAGCGGCTCGCCGCGGCGGCGGTAGTCGTCGAAGAACTGGGGAAGCAGGCTGCCGGTCGGATTCATGTGCGCATTGTCACATTCCGAGCGGCAATTTCACCATCGCAGCAGGTGGCGGCCGGGCGATTGGGTACCATCCCCCCAAGGCGGACACCAAGCCCCCACAATCGGGGAACGCGAAGCTGCATCGGGAGTTCAGTCATCATGCGTAATCGATCTCTCCTGGTCCTCCTGGCCTGCGTGCTGGCGTCGCCCCTGACTGCGACCGCGGGCGGCAAGGTCGAGTGCAACATCGACTTCAAGATGTCCGGCTGGTCGGCGTTCTACAAGACGGCTACCGGTACGGGCACCATCAAGTGCTCCAACGGCCAGTCGGCCCGCGTGAAACTCGACGCCAAGGGCGGTGGCCCCACTGTGGGCAAGTCCACTATCGACAAAGGCCATGGACAGTTTTCCGGCGTCAACAACATCAGCGAATTGTTCGGTTCCTACATCCAGGCAGAGGCTGGCGCCGGCGCGGTCAAAGCGGCGAGCGCTACCGTGATGACCAAGGGCGAAGTATCGCTCGCGTTCAGCGGCACCGGCTCGGGCTGGGAGCTCGGTGTGGCCTTCGGCAGGCTGTCGATCGAGCGTTGATCGATCATCGGTTCTGCATAGCGCAGCGGGCCGCTCCGGCCTGACGATTCTCATGGCGGATTCGCCGTAGTCCGCTGGCTGCATAATCTTTGCACGCCTACAATCCATGTGCAGTTCGACAGCGCGCCTTCTTCGCACAGGTGAAGCCATGTCAGCACAACTCGAGATCGCTGCCGACGAATCGCTGGAAGCGTTTCGCCGCAGTACCCACGCATGGCTGGAAGCGAACTGCCCGCCCGAAATGCGTGAACCCGTGGTCGAGGATGCGGATGTGTGCTGGGGCGGCCGCCGCTTTCATTTCAAGAACCAAGCACAGCGCATCTGGTTGGAGCGGATGGCGCAGCGCGGCTGGACCGTCCCCGAGTGGCCGAAGCAATACGGTGGCGGCGAACTGAGCAAAGAGGCAGGCCGCGTGCTGCGTGAGGAGATGGCGCAACTGCATTGCCGTGCGCCGCTCACATCGTTCGGCATTTCCATGCTCGGGCCCGCGTTGCTGAAGTACGGCAACGAAGCGCAGCAGCAGGAACACATTCCGAAAATCGTGCGCGGTGAGATTCGCTGGTGCCAGGGATATTCCGAACCCGGCGCCGGTTCGGATCTCGCATCGCTCAAGACGCGGGCCGAGGACCGCGGCGATCATTACCTGGTCAACGGTTCGAAGATCTGGACCAGCTACGGCGACAAGGCCGACTGGATTTTCTGCCTGGTACGCACCGACTTCAGCGGGAAGAAACAGGACGGCATCAGCTTCCTGTTGTTCGACATGGAATCGCCAGGTGTCACGACCCGGCCGATCCGGCTGATCTCGGGCTATTCGCCGTTCACGCAGACCTTCTTCGACAACGTCAAAGTACCGAAGGACAATCTGCTCGGCGAACTCAACAAGGGCTGGACCATCGCCAAGTACCTGCTCACGCACGAACGCAGCATGATCGGCGGTATGGGCTTGGAGTTGCGTTCTAACGGTTCGCAGTCGTTGGGACAACTCGCCGTCAAGACTATCGGCCTGTCTTCCGGCCGCCTCGCCGAATCCGCACTGCGTACCGACATCGCACGTTACGAAATGGATGCGCAGGCCTTCGCACTGACGATGGCTCGCGTTGCCGCTGAAGCCAAGGCAGGCAATGAAACCGGTGCGATGTCGTCGATGCTCAAGTACTACGGCACCGAACTCAACAAGCGCCGGGCCGAACTCACGATGTCCGTCGGCGGCACCGACAGCCTGAAGTTCGGCGACGAAGGTGAGGCCGCTCCGATGTGGTTACGCACCCGGGCCAATTCCATCGAAGGCGGCACCTCCGAAGTACAACTGAACATCATCGCCAAGAACGTGCTACGCCTGCCGGGCAACTGAGGACTCCGCCATGTCTTCCCTGGTGTTGAACGACGATCAGTCGATGTTCCGCGATGCCGTGAAGCGCTTTGCCGTCGAGCGCATGCCTGTTTCGCAAATGCGCAAGCTGCGCGACTCGAACGATCCCGTGGGATTCAGTCGTGACGTGTGGAAGGAAATGGCCGGGATGGGCTGGGCCGGCGTGCTGGTGCCGCAAGAATTCGGCGGCGTTGGCTTCGGTTACATGGGCGCCGGCCTGATTGCAGAAGAGATCGGCCGCAACTTGAGCGCCACGCCGCTGCTGTCGTCGGCAGTGCTGGGCGTGACTGCGTTGCTCGAGGGCGGCAGCGATGCTCACAAGCAGGAACTGCTCGGAGAGATTGCGAGCGGCGCACTGTTGCTGGCGCTGGCGACGGATGAACGCGGTCGTCATGCGCCTTACTCAGTTGCTACCAGAGCGACCGGCGCCGCGGGCGAATTCAAACTCAACGGCAATAAATCGCATGTACTGGACGGACACGTCGCAGATCGCCTGATCGTTTCTGCACGCACCTCGAACGATGTCGAAAGCCGCGACGGCATCACGCTGTTCCTGGTCGATCCGCAAGCTGCGGGTGTGACCGTCGCTCGCACCAGCATCGTCGACAGCCGCAATGCCGCTGCAGTCGAGTTGCACGATGTGATCGTATCGAGCGATGACATCGTGGGTTGCCTCGACAAAGGCAGTTCGGTGCTCGATGCCGTGCTCGATGCCGGCCGTGTCGTGCTCGCCGCGGAACTGCTCGGAATCGCGCAGGAGGCATTCGAGCGCACGCTGACGTATCTGCGTGAACGCGAACAGTTCGGTGTGAAGATCGGTTCGTTCCAGGCCTTGCAGCATCGTGCTGCACATTTATTTTGCGAGATCGAGCTCACACGCTCCGTAGTTGTGCGTGCATTACAGGCACTCGATGCGACCCAGGCGAATGCCAGCACGCTCGTTTGCCTCGCGAAGGCTCGGGCCAGCGAAGTCGCGCGTCTTGCAACAAACGAGGCGGTGCAGATGCACGGTGGCATCGGCATGACCGACGACTTCGATATCGGTTTCTTCATGAAGCGCGCACGCGCCGCTGCCGAGACCTTTGGCGACGCGTATTACCACACCGATCGCTTCGCGCAACTGTCGGGATACTGAGCGCAACACCGCTTCATTCCTCGTCCGTCGCACGCGGGATCTTCCCAATATTGACTACTTTGTCACCAGTCGTATGCAGATTGCTGTAATGCGGAACTTCAGGCGCTCGCCTGCATTTATCTCTCCAAGTGTCGCCCTGGCAGGTAAGAGGCATGCCGTTTGCAGTGAGTACCAAGCATGGCGATACGAGGCATGGTGTGAGCAGGCATGTCCATATAAGCAGGTCCTTATAGGCAGTCGACTCGATCGGTGCTTCAATGCAGGATCTGTCCGATTTAGAACCTGCATTGCCTGGGAGTTGTGATCCGGCGCTCACACGCCGCAGCTCCGGGCAGGTAGGGTAAGCAATAGCCAGAGGCTCTCTGATTATGACAGTCGATCGCAACGCGCTTGCAATCCGGACCGCCGATGCCCTGGCCAGCGAGCTGGAGTTCGAGGATATCGATCCTGAAAAGACGCTGGTCCGCGAAGACTGGGAGAGCACAGTCATCCGACGCGTTGCCTCGCATGTCGCCGCCGTGCAGAATTCGATCGCCGAAGATGCCAGCGGCGAACAGCGTTTCGGCTGGGAAAGCGAAGGACTGCGCCGCCTGGCTCAGGAACTGCAACGGTCGGGAAAATAAGCGCTCTGTAAAAATAACCGAGCGGATAAGGTGCAGAGCGGGACGGCCCGCTCCAAAATAACCCGATCGCCGACCCAATCGTTGAATCGCTCAGCCGCGCCAACTGGCCGTACAGCTATCTCCCACGGCAATTTCCGTCCCGATACCGGCGAGCGCAATCGCGTTCTGGCCGAAGATCACGCCCTTCAGTTCTCGATCCATCCGATAGGCGGTCAAGGTGCGAATGGGCTCGACCCCGTCGCGTTCGCCGCTGGTCTGCTCCGTCGTCGTGACGATGCATCGTGTGCAACTCTTGACGATCTTGAAGCGCGCGTCGCGCAGCCGTAACTCATCGAAGCGATCTTCATCGTAGGCGCCGGCGCCGTCGATCACGATGTTGGGGCGGAATCGATTCATCGGCAGCGCTTTGGGCAAGCGGCTGTTGAGTTCCGCGAGCGATGCGTTGGAAATGATCAGCCAGGGAAAGGCATCGCTGAATTCAGTCAGGGCTTCGTGCTCGCCGGTCCAGCGAGGATCGCTGACCCGTCGATGGGCGGGATCGAAACGCACCAGCCGATGGGGAGCACCCAGAAAATCGGTCAGCCAGTTGGCGGCCATGTCGCCGGCATCGTGCGCGGCGCATAAGTCCTTCCAGCAGGTCACTTGCACTGAGGCTCCGCGTTCGGCGAGCGGCACGATCAACGGCTGCATGCCAGGCGCACGCAGGGTGAGTGCGGCCGCATCGATTGCAGTCGCGATCAACGCCAGGCGCGGATGTTCGCGCTGGGTGATGAACCTGCCGTCCTCCCGCACGATCAGCCATTCCCGGTCGTGCTGGAAGCCCTTGTCCGTCAGCAGACCCCGCTGCAGGGCGATGCCCTTGCAGGACTTGACGGGATAGATGTGGAGGGAGGCGATGGTAAGCATGGTCTCGATCCGCTGGTCCTCGATCCGGGGCCGTCCGGCCAGTGTAGCTGGGATACCGCCGGCCTGCGCCCGGTTGTCTCATCTCGGGCATACTTCGGCCAGCTTCCCCTCTACGACCCACTCGATCCAACCATATCCATGCAGGTCCTCCACAGTCCTCTCGCGTCGAAAACCAACCGGCTCTTCATCGTGCTGGCGGCCTTCCTGGCCGTCAACGCGCTGGTCGCCGAGTTCGTCGGCGTGAAAATTTTCGCCCTGGAGCCGACGCTCGGCATACCCACGTTCAACTGGAACCTGTTCGGGCAGAGCGGTTCGCTCTCCTTCACCAGCGGCGTGCTGTGGTGGCCGTTCGTGTTCCTGCTGACGGACCTGATCAACGAATACTTCGGCCGGCGCGGCGTACGCTTCATTTCGTGGCTGACCATCGGGCTGATCATTTATGGATTCATGGCAGCCTACGTAGCGATCGGCCTGGTGCCGGCGCAATTCTGGGTCGGCGTGAATCAAGGGCAGGGCGTGCCGGACATGCAGGCTGCTTTCAGCGCCATTTTCGGCCAGGGATTGTGGACCATCGCCGGTTCGGTCACCGCCTTCCTGCTGGGGCAGGTCATCGACCTGGCCGTATTCCATCGCATACGAATCGTCACGGGCGAGCGCTGGATCTGGGCACGCGCTACGGGATCGACGGCCGTTTCGCAGCTCGTCGACAGCTTCGTCGTGCTCTACATCGCCTTCGTGCTGGGTCCGCAGAAGTGGCCGATCTCGCTGTTCCTGGCCGTGGCCTCGGTGAACTATGTATACAAACTGGTGATGGCGTTCGCGCTGATTCCCTTCATCTACATCACCCGCCGCGGCATCCATGCCTATCTCGGCGAAGACGTCGCGGAACGGCTGCGTGTCGAAGCACACCCGGCAACTGCAAATCCGGCAACTGCCTAGAGTGACGGCATGCCGTACGACGTCGTCATCGTCGGCGCCGGTGCTGCAGGCATAGCGGCGGCCCGATGGCTGCAAGCGCAAGGCGCCGATGTAGCGATCGTCGAAGCTCGCAATCGGCTCGGCGGTCGTGCATGGACCGATACCTCGATGCTCGGCGCGCCCATCGATATGGGCTGTGCGTGGCTGCACTCAGCCGACCGCAATCCCTGGACTGCTTACGCTCGCGAAGCGGGATTCGAAATCGTAGCGCGTTCGCCCGCATGGCAGCGGCGCATTGGACGGGAGATCGCGAACCCAGAGTACCTGCATGCCTGGCACCAGGCGTTCGCGAGAAACGAACAGCTCATCGCCGCCGCCGCGGCGGCAGGTCGCGATGTCTCGATCGCCGAACTGCTGCCCATCGACGAGTTTCGTCCTGCGTTCGATGCCGTCATGGGCTGGTTGATGGGCGTGGATACCGCCGCCGTTTCCAGTCTCGACTACGACCGGTATGCCGATTCCGAAGTGAACTGGTCGGTTCCTCGCGGCTTGGGCACTGTCGTCGCGCACGCAGCTCGATCGCTCAGCGTTCGACTTGCAACACCAGTCCGGCGCATCGATTACAGCGGAGCCGTGACGAAGCTGACGACCGATCGCGGTGAGCTGCAAGCTCGGGCAGTCATCGTGACGATACCGACGCCGCTCCTGGTCGATCGAACGGTTCGATTCATTCCCGAACTGCCCGCGGCGACGCAGGCAGCATTCGCCGGCGTGCCGCTGGGAACGGACAACAAGGTATTTTTTCGTGTCGCACCGGGCGCCATGCCATTCGCAGGCACCGAGCATTTCCTGGGGAGAGTCGACAGCGCACGCACTGGAAGCTATGCAACGCGACCTGGGGGTCAGGACGGCGTGTTGATGGCGTTCTTCGGCGGCACGTTGGCGCGAGAACTCGAAGAGCAAGGCGAACTGGAGAGCTTCGCTCGCGAGGAACTGTCGCAGATTTTCGGCGCCGATTTCGCTCGGCAGTTACAGGCGGCTGTCAGCACGGCGTGGCATGGCGACCCATGGTCGCGAGGCTCTTATTCAGCAGCGTTGCCGGGCTGTGCGAGGATGCGTGAAAAGCTGCAGGAGCCTGTCTCTGAAAGGCTGTTCTTCGCAGGCGAAGCCTGCGCCACCGACTACTTCGGCACGGTGATGGGTGCGTGGCGCAGCGGTGTCAGCGCTGCAGAACGAGCGCTGACACCCGTCCGCACCCGCTGACTCAGAAGAGCATCCGAGCCATCGCGCGGCGAGTCTGGCCCACGATGGGATCCGCTTCGCCGATCACTTCGAAGGCATTCACCAGGCTGCGACGCGCGAGATCGTCACCATAACCACGGTGGTCCCGCATCATGGTGAGCCAGGATTGCAGCGCCGGCTCGACGTCGCCGCCCAGCAGCCGATGCACGGACAGCGCATGCACGGCATCGAGATCCGTTGGAGTGCTGGCGACGCGATCCTTGAGTGCTTTGACGTCCGGATGAGCCGCGGCCAGTTCGGTGAAATCCAGTAGTGCTCCCAGCTTGCGGACAGCGCGATGAGCCGGCTCGCGAGCCTGCAGCTGTCCCAGTTGCTCGCGCGCCTGAGCCAGCTCACCGTCGAGCGCCAGCAGTTCAGCGAGCTGTGCTCGCAATTCGACATTGTCTGTATCGAGCTTCAACCGATCTTCCACGGTCTTGCGTGCCGCGGCGTAGTCGCCCGCGGCAACCATCGATTGAGTGATGTCGCTGGCCGCGACCGGTGCTTCCAGATGTTTGTCGAGCATGGCTCGGATCTGCGATTCGGGGATCACGCCGCTGAAATGATCGACCGCATTGCCGTCCTTGAACAGCACGACAGTCGGCAGGCTGCGGATGCCAACCTGCTGGGCCAGGTCGCCTTCCTCGTCCGTGTTGATCTTGGCGAGCTTGAGGCGGCCCGCGTAAGACGATGCTACCGCATCGAGAACCGGCATGAGCTGGCGGCACGGGCCGCACCAGGGCGCCCAGAAATCGACCAGCACCGGCGTCCCTGCGGAAGCTTCGACCACATCCTTCATGAAGGTGTCGGTAGTGACGGTGAGAACGTCGGTTGCGGGTGCGTTCATTGAGATTCCTGCAAGCGGTTGGAGCAGGGGAGGTGGGGGCGATGCTGGCTTTTTCCAGGCCCCCAACGACGTTCTCGCGCGCTGTCGCCACATGGAAACATCAGCGAGCCAGCATGATTTGTCATACTCGCGCGCTTCACTGGCGAATTCATCGAGCGGCTCATGCCCCATGTCCATAGCGGGCGTGTCGGCGGCGATGCCGATGCTGGGAGATGTGGCTGATGTCGAGAGTGTCGATGTTCCGGTCCTGCGGCTTGCGGTTCCTGTTCCTGATCGTGTCCTTGTCTGCCTGTTCGAGTCCTGCGCTGGCGCAGTGGGCTGCGAAAGGCGAAGCGGGAGTCATTCTCGCCCGCGGCAACACCACGACCGACAGCGCCAATATGAAATTCGACTTCAGCCGCGAATTCATCGAATGGAAACACGCCGCCGGCTTCACCGGTGTCTACGCCTCCGACGAAACGGGGGCGACCAGCCAGCGCTGGGAGGCGCGGCAGCAAACGGATTACAGGTTCCATCCCAAGGGCTTCTGGTTCGAATCCGGACGTTACGAAGAAGATAGATTCAGCGGCGTCGCCTACCAGGCCACGATCGGCACGGGTCTGGGTTGGCGCTTCTTCGACACCGAGATCACCAAGCTGGTGGCGCAGATCGGCGCCGGCTACAAAGCGTCCGAGACGCGCGCGAGCATCGACGATGACGGAATTTTCATTCCGGCCGAGCGCAACGAAGAGCTGATCGGACAGTTCAACCTGAACTACGAGCATCAGTTGACCGAGACCACCAAGGTGGTCGAAAAGTTCCTGGTGGAGTCCGGCGCCGACAGCACCTTCCTGCAGAACGATCTCAGTATCCAGGTGAAGATAATGAATGCGCTGGCGCTCGCCGCCGGCTATTCGGTCCGCTACAACAATCACCCGCCGGATGGCTTTACCGCCACCGATACGCTCACCACGTTGAATCTTGTATACGAACTGAAGTAGTCGGCGGCAAGCCGGCCGACGGGCGTTACAATACCGCATTGAACAGTTGCGCCCACCTTGTCAGGGCGCGCCAAGGAATGCGGAAATCATGAATGCTGGCAGTGTCGATGCGGCTATCAACGATAACTACCTGGCGGACGAAACCTCGCTGGTGCGACAACTCGCCGATCGTGCGCGGCTCGAACCGGATCGACAGCAGAGAATAGCGGCTCGCGCCAAGGCCCTCGTCGAAGGCGTTCGCGCCAATCCATTGCGTAAAGGCGGCCTGGATGCGTTCCTGAGACAGTACGACCTGTCGTCGCAGGAAGGCGTGATTCTCATGTGCCTGGCCGAGGCGCTGCTGCGCATCCCTGACGATGCGACCGCTGACAAGCTGATCGCCGACAAAATCGCCTCGGGCGACTGGGCCGCGCACCTGGGCGACAACGATTCGTTGTTCGTGAATGCGTCGACCTGGGGACTGATGCTCACGGGCCAGATCGTACGGCCGAGCGACGCGGACGTGAGCGATCCAAGAGGATTCATTGCCAGGATTGCCGGGCGTCTCGGCGAGCCGTTGATGCGGACCGCGTTTCGCCAGGCGATGCGCATCATGGGACACCAGTTCGTGATGGGCCGCACGATCGAAGAAGCGCTCGAGCGATCGCACAGCGCCGAGCACCGCTTATATCGTCACTCGTTCGACATGTTGGGTGAGGCGGCGCTGACGAGCGCGGATGGGGCTCGATATTTCGAAGCCTACCGTCGAGCGATTGCAGCGGTAGCGGCGAGCGCCAAGGTCTCGGTCGAATCCGCACCCAGTATCTCAGTCAAGTTGTCGGCGCTGTTTCCGCGATATGAATTTGCCCAGCGTTCGCGGGTGATCGACGAACTCGCGCCGCGGCTGCTGGAATTGGCCATCGCTGCCCGCGATGGAGGCATTGCTCTGACTGTCGATGCAGAGGAGGCGGAGCGGCTCGAGCTGTCACTTGAGCTGTTCGAGATCGTCGCGCGCGCGCCGCAACTGGAAGCGTGGCATGGTTTCGGCCTCGCCGTTCAGGCGTACCAGAAGCGCACGTTGCATGTGATTCGCTGGTTGGTCGCCCTCGCGAATTCGACCCGCCGCCGTCTCAACGTGAGATTGGTGAAGGGCGCTTACTGGGACAGTGAGATCAAGCGTGCGCAGGAGCGAGGGCTTGCAGGCTATCCGGTATACACACGCAAAGTGAACACGGATGTGTCGTACATCGCCTGTGCCGGGGAGCTGTTGGCCGGCGGCGAATTCATCTATCCGCAGTTCGCCACCCACAATGCCCAGACCGTCGCGACTGTGCTGGACCTCGCAGGCGCTGCCAACAAGGCATTCGAGTTTCAGCGGTTGCATGGCATGGGTGAAGAGCTCTATGCGCAGATCGTCGGCCCGGAAAAGCTCAACGTCCCGTGCCGTATATACGCGCCGGTGGGATCGCATGAGGACCTGCTGCCATACCTCGTGCGGCGGCTGCTGGAGAACGGCGCCAACAGCTCGTTCGTAAACCGCATCGTCGATGCGAGCATGTCACTCGACAGCATCGTGCGCGATCCGGTCTCGGAAGCGGATGCGCTCGAGCAGATTCCGCATCCGCGAATTCCCTTGCCGCGCAATTTGTATGGCGTCGTCAGGCTGAATTCGTTGGGTGTCAATCTAGCCAATCCGCGCGATCGCATGGCACTCATGAGCGCCATGCAGCGGCACTTGAAGAGTTCGTGGAGCGCAACGCCGGTCGTTTCCGTCAAGCGTATCGCCGGCAAAGCAGTCACTGTGGTCAATCCGGCGAATCGTGCGGAGTCGATTGGCTCAGTCGTCACTGCGGATCATCAGTCCGTCACCCAGGCGATCGACGCCGCTGTCGCCGCTCAGCCGCAGTGGAACGCTACTGCTGCAGAGGATCGTGCAGCCATCCTGATGCGAGCTGCCGATCTGTTCGAAGCCAAGTTGCCCGAACTCGTCGCCTACTGTTGTCGCGAAGGTGGACGCACCATCCCCGATTCCATTTCCGAGGTGCGCGAGGCTGTCGATTTTCTGCGTTACTACGCGCAGCGCGCCAAAGAAGATTTCGGCGAGGATCGCGAGCTTCCGGGACCTACCGGCGAAAGCAATGTGCTGCGCCTGCAGGGCCGCGGTGTGTTCGTCTGCATCAGCCCGTGGAATTTTCCACTCGCGATTTTCACCGGCCAGGTTGCCGCGGCGTTGGCCGCCGGCAATGCCGCCATCGCGAAGCCGGCCGAGCAGACGCCGCTGATTGCATTTCGCGCCATCGAGCTGCTGCTCGAAGCCGGCGTCCCTCCGGACGTCCTGCATTTCCTGCCGGGCGACGGTTCGATCGGCGCCCAGGCAGTCAGCGACACACGCATTGCCGGAGTCGTGTTCACCGGGTCGACCGAAGTAGCCAAGATCATCCATCGCTCGCTCGCCAATCGCGACGGACCGATTCCGGTGCTGATCGCCGAGACGGGCGGCCAGAATGCCTTGATCGTCGACAGTTCCGCGCTGCCCGAACAAGTGGTTCAGGACATCGTGCTATCCAGTTTCAACAGTGCGGGGCAGCGCTGTTCGGCGTCTCGCGTCATGTTCGTGCAGGACGATATCGCGCCGCGAGTCCAGCAATTGCTGGCCGGTGCGATGGATGAATTGCGGATCGGCGATCCGGTGCAGCTCTCGACCGACGTCGGACCGGTGATCGATGACGAGGCCCGCAGTGCATTGGCTGCACATGCAAATGCCATTACGGCCAAGGCGAAGTGGCATCACAGCTGCCGCTTGCCTGCGGGCCTCGACCGCGGCACGTTCTTCGCGCCGCTGGCTGTGGAGATCGGCTCGCTCTCCGAGCTGACACGCGAAGTCTTCGGTCCCATCGTGCACGTGATCCGCTACCAGGCACACCACCTGGAAGAGGTCATCGATGCCATCAACGCGACCGGTTACGGCCTGACGCTCGGCGTACACACGCGAGTCGACGCCACGGCTAGATTCATTGCAGCCCGCGTGCGTGCCGGCAATGTCTATGTGAATCGCAACATGATCGGCGCAGTCGTCGGCGTGCAGCCATTCGGTGGCCGCGGCCTGTCGGGCACCGGCCCCAAAGCAGGCGGTCCGTTCTACCTGCATCGTTTTGCCACCGAGCAGACGGTGACGATCAATACGTCCGCCGTCGGTGGGAACGCGAGTTTGTTGACGATGGGTGGGGATGGTTAGTACGGAGCCCCTCCCCGCGGTCAGCCCTTCCTCGGATAATCGAACTCCGCATTGACGCCCGTGCCCCAGTCGAGTTTGCTCCAGGCGTCAATGTCGAACTGGACCGTGTACATGGCGCAGGTCGGCATGTTGTCGATGGAGCGTTCGCGCGAGATCTGGTCGGCGAATTCGGTGATGCCGGGGTTGTGGCCGAAGATCATCAGGTGCTGGGCCGTGCCCCCGAGTTCGTGGATCGCCCGCAGCATGTCCTTGGGTGAAGCCAGGTACAGGCGCTCATCCTGGACCACCTTGCTGGCCGCAATGCCGAGTTCGCGGACGATGATGCTCGCTGTCGTCAGCGCGCGCACTGCAGGGCTGGACAGCACTTTGTCCGGCTTGAAGTGACGGTCTTTCATGCGCTTGCCCATCTCGGGCGCATCGCGCTGGCCGCGCGTTTCGAGCGCGCGATCCCAGTCTTCCTGACCGGCGTACGCGGGTTCGGTCTTGGCGTGGCGGATCAGCGTCAGGCGCAGCATCGTCGACTCATTCGTGATGAATGGAAGACGCAGTGTAGCTGAGGAGTCTGTCCGGGTAATGTTCATCTGCTGCGGACGAACCACAGCGGCTCTTTTCATCGATCCTTTTCGTTACATGGCAAAGGCCATGCGCCTCAAACGATCGATGAAAATAGCTCGCTGTGGACTCGCCCTCGCGACGATGAACATTACCCGGACAGACTCCTAGACCGCCGCTTTCACTTCGACAATCCCGTCGTTTACGCGAGTTTCGTAAGTCCGCACGGGTTCGTAGGCTGGCGGTGTCAGCGCGGTGCCAGTGCGCAAGCAGAAGCGCGCACCGTGCCGTGGGCAAATGACTACGTCGCCGTCAACCGCGCCGCCTGCGAGTTCACCGCCGTCATGGGTGCAAACATCGTCGATCGCGTAGAACGTCCCGCCGATGTTGAATACGGCGACCAGTTGCGCGTCGATTTCGATTTGCGCGTAGTCCCCAGGAGGGATGGACTCTGCGGGAGCGACGGCCATCCAGGTCATATGTAACAGGGCGCGCGCAAGTTACATCATGCCCGTCTGCAGGCGCGCCGCTTCGGACATCATGGTCTGATTCCAGGGCGGATCGAACACCAGTTCCACGTCGGCGCGCTTGATCGTCGGCACCAGTTCGACCTTCTCTTTCACATCGCGCACCAGGACTTCGCCCATGCCGCAGCCCGGCGCGGTCAATGTCATCTGGATGGTGGCCACGCGTTCGCCTTCAGCCTCGTGCGACAGCTCGCACGAATACACCAGGCCGAGTTCGACGATGTTGATGGGAATTTCCGGATCGAAGCAGCTGCGCATCTGTTCCCACACCAGTTCCTTGACGTCGTCATCGGTGGCGTTGGGCGGCAGCTCGGGGCCGACCGCCACTTCCTGTCCCAGTGCGTCCGCATCCTTGCCGGCGACGCGGAACAGGTTGCCTTCGATGTAGACGGTGAAGCTGCCGCCGAGAGCCTGCGTGATGAAGCCGGTTTTTTCGGCTCGCAAAGTGACCGGGACGCCCGCAGGCACCATGACGGCTTCGACGTCACGCTGCAGGGTCACGGCTTCGTTCTGGTGATGCACTGTCTACTTCACTCGGTCGAGACTGGTGGGTTCGAAATGGACTTGCCAGCGTCGGCGTGGTCGAGCGCCGCGTTCAGTGTATGCCAGCACAGGCTGGCGCATTTCACGCGAGCCGGAAATTCACGGACGCCCGACAGCGCCGCGAGCTTGCCCAGCTTGCCGACATCGACCTGGGCATCTTGCTGGGTCAACAGCGCATGGACCTGCTCGAACAGGTTCTGCACTTCTTCGCGGCTCTTGCCCTTCACTGCCTCGGTGAGCAGCGAGGCGGAGGCAACCGAAATGGCACAGCCGGCGCCGTCGAACTTGACCTGTGCGATCTTATCGCCGTCGAGATTGACGTACAGCGTCAGCCGGTCGCCGCACAACGGATTGTGGCCGTCGGCTTTCGCATCCGCCGGCTGCAACGCGCCGAAGTTCCGCGGATGGCGATTGTGGTCGACGATGACGTCGCGATAGAGGTCTTTGAGGTCCATCAGCCCAGTACCTGCCGCGTATGTTCCAGTGCGGCCACGAGGCGGTCGATTTCCTCGAACGTGTTGTAGAAGGACATCGAGGCTCGGGCGGTCGCGGGAATCTTGAAGAAGTCCATGACGGGCATGGCGCAGTGATGGCCGGTGCGGATCGCCACGCCTTCGGTATCGAGAATGGTCCCGATGTCGTGCGGATGAATGCCTTCGAGCACGAATGAAACGACGGCAGCTTTCTCCGGTGCAGTGCCGATGATGCGCAAGCCGGGGAGGGCGGCCAGCTTTGCCGTCGCGTACTCGAGCAATTCGTGTTCGACGCTGGCGATGCGATCCAGGCCGATGCGCTCGAGATAGTCGATCGCAGCCGCAAGGCCAATGGCGCCGCTGATGTGCGGCGTGCCGGCTTCGAACTTCCACGGCAGCTGGTTGTAGGTCGTCTTCTCGAACGTGACCGTCAGGATCATGTCGCCGCCGCCTTGCCATGGCGGCATCTTTTCCAGCAGCGCCTGCTTGCCGTACAGCACACCGATACCGGTGGGCCCGAGCATCTTGTGGCTGGAGAAGACGTAGAAATCGCAATCGAGCGCCTGCACGTCGACTTTCATGTGCGGCACGGCCTGAGCGCCATCGAGCAGCACCGGCACGCCGAGCTTGTGGGCGACGGCGATGAATTTCTCCACCGGGACGACGGTGCCCAGGGCGTTGGAGACATGGGCGAGCGCAAGCAGTTTCGTGCGGGGTCCGATGAGCTTTTCGAACGCCTCGAAATCGACTTCGCCCGCAGTTGAAATCGGAATCACCTTGAGCGTGGCGCCGGTCTGTTCGCAGACCAGTTGCCAGGGCACGATGTTGGCGTGGTGTTCGAGACCCGAGATCAGGATTTCATCGCCTGGCTGCAACTGCGGCCGGGCGAAGCTCTGCGCCACCAGGTTCACCCCTTCGGTCGTGCCACGGGTGTAGATGATTTCCTTTACGTCCTTCGCATTGATGAAGCGACGAATGGTCTCGCGTGCCCCTTCGTAAGCATCGGTGGCGCGCTGGCTGAGCGTATGCACGCCACGATGCACGTTGGCGTGATCGCGTTCGTAGTAGTGCGAGACCGCGTCGATGACCGACTGCGGCCGCTGGCTCGATGCCGCGTTGTCGAGATAGACCAGCGGCTTGCCGCGAATGGATTGCGACAGGATGGGAAAGTCGCGGCGAATCGCAGCGACGTCCCACGTGCGATCGGCAAATGCGCGGTCGGCGGAAACGGGTTTGGGTTGTGCGCTCATGGATCCGTCGCGATGGTCAGATTATCCGGGGCGTGTGTTCGGGAATGCCGCTGGCCGACAGGTCGAAGCGCCGTTGCACGCGCTCTTCCAGCCACGTACGTACCGGTCCCACTTTCACCGTCGACAGCATCGATTGTGCGAAGGCACGAATCAGCAGTGCACGAGCCTGGTCTTCGCCGAGGCCGCGTGAGCGCAGATAGAACAACGACACGCGATCGAGCTGGCCCGTCGTCGCGCCGTGACTGCACTTCACATCGTCCGCGTAGATTTCCAGCTCCGGCCGGCTGTCGATCTCGGCAGTGGCCGAGAGCAGCAGGTTGCGGTTGGACTGCTTTGCATCGATCTTCTGCGCATGCGGCCGCACGATCACTTTGCCATTGAAGACTCCGCGACCGCGGCCAGCCGCGATACCACGGTAGTCTTGCTGGCTCTGTGTGTGAGCGGCGGCGTGGTCGATGCGGATATAGGTATCCAGGTGCTGCGTGGCGGTC
>Ga0065707_10081967_pt1 | contig 26895 bp, 23 predicted proteins | sample SwiRhicommuniRL3_FD_59094 | JGI IMG/M metagenome (GOLD analysis project Ga0065707, IMG submission 59094) | Switchgrass rhizosphere bacterial communities from Rose Lake, Michigan, USA - RL3 v2 (version 2) | ecosystem: Host-associated > Plants > Roots > Rhizosphere > Soil | place: East Lansing...
CCTGGCGCCAGCCATAGATGGTGTAGCCGAAATCGATGATCTCGCTCTCGACGATCGTCCGGCAGGTCTCCTGCGCACCCAGATCGGTGCGGGGCAGGAAGATCATGCCGACGGCGAGCCGGTTCGGCCGCGGCTTGTGCCCGGCATATTCGATCGCATCGTCGAAGAAGCGCACCGGCAGATCGACGTGGATGCCGGCGCCGTCGCCGGTCTTGCCGTCGGCATCGACCGCGCCGCGATGCCACACCGCCTTCAGCGCATCGATCGCCGCCGTGACGACCCGGCGCGATGGCTTGCCGTCAGTCGCCGCTACGAGTCCGACGCCGCAGGCATCGGACTCGAATTCGGGGCGATACATGCCCTCACGGGCAAGGCGCTCGCGCTGGTCTTCAAAAGTCATCACGGTTGGTCCCAAACTAAAGGGTCAGCTTCCGACTGGCCCGAACTTGATCGCTTCCTCGGTTGCGTGACGGACGGCCTCGGTGCTCGCCTTGCGCAGCAGCCTCTGTGCGTTGTGGTAGAGCGCCACGCCCACCCGCACGCTGATCGGCGCCAGCGCCTCACGATCGGCGCGGCGGATCGCCGCGAGCGCGTCGGCCAGTTCGGTCGGCGTCAGGCTGGTGCGATAGGCCTGGGCGAGATTGGCTTCCCACGCATCGGCGTAGCGAAACGACATCTCTTCCGCCGCTTCGGAGAGCAAGGCGTCGGCGCGCGGCGCATCGACGTGCCTGGCGACTTCCTCGAACGCATTGTCATGATCCAGCGTCATCAGGATCATCGAGCGGAAGCTCTCGCGCGGCGCCAGCGCATGCGCGATTTCCGCCGCCGGATCGGGCGTCATGGTAACGGGCGTCGCGGCAATTGCAGCGGCAATAAGCATAGCAAACATAACTCCAACACCCCCATAAGCTCACCGCGCTCCGCGCGGCTCTTCACACAACCCGCCCCCCGGCGGGCCAAAAGTTCAGGCGGCGACCGACTCCGGTTCCGTCTGGGCGACCTTCTTGTCGCGCGCTTTTGCTTTCAAATAGGTGTGCATATGTTCGGTGACGTCGCGGCCGTCGCGGACCGCCCAGACGACCAGGCTCGCGCCGCGCACGATGTCGCCAGCGGCAAACACTCCCTCGAGGCTGGTCTGCATGCTCTTGTGATCGACCCGCACCGTGCCCCAGCGCGTGACTGAAAGCTCGCTGGCGCCGAACAGCTTCGGAAGGTCCTCGGGATCGAAACCGAGCGCCTTGATCACCAGATCGGCCTCGATGCGGAATTCGCTGCCGGGCTCGGGCTCGGGCGCGCGGCGACCGCTGGCATCGGGTGCGCCAAGCCGCATCCTGCTGGCGCGGACGCCGGAAACCTTGTCGGTGCCGTCGAACGCATCCGGTGCGGTCAACCAGACGAACTCGACGCCTTCCTCCTCGGCATTCTTCACCTCGCGCTGCGATCCCGGCATGTTGGCGCGGTCACGGCGGTAAAGGCATTTGACCGATTTTGCGCCCTGACGCACGGCGGTGCGCACGCAATCCATCGCGGTATCGCCGCCGCCGACCACGACGACATTCTTGCCGGCGGCATCCAGGCTGCCGTCCTCGAATGCAGGCACCGCATCGCCGAAGCCCTTGCGGTTGGAGGCGGTCAGATAGTCGAGCGCCTCGACCACGCCCGGTGCGCCGACGCCCGGCGCCTTGATCTGGCGCGCCTTGTAGACGCCGGTCGCGATCAGCAAGGCGTCATGCTTCTCGCGGAGCTGATCGAGGGTGGCGTTGCGGCCGACCTCGAAATCATGGTGGAAGATGATGCCGCCATCGATCAGCCGCTGCACGCGCCGCATGACGATGTGCTTTTCGAGCTTGAAGCCGGGAATGCCGTAGGTCAGCAGGCCGCCCGCGCGATCGTGCCGGTCATAGACATGGACTTCATAGCCGCGCGCGCGCATCAGCTCGGCGGCGGTCAGGCCTGCCGGCCCCGCTCCGATCACGCCGACCGACTGGCCGCGATCGGGCAAAGGACGGATCGGCTCGACCCAGCCTTCTTCCCACGCGGTATCAGTGATGAACTTCTCGACCGAGCCGATCGTCACCGCGCCATGGCCGGAAAACTCGATCACGCAATTGCCTTCGCACAGCCGGTCCTGCGGGCAGATGCGGCCGCAGATCTCGGGCATGGTCGAGGTCGCGTTCGAAAGCTCATAGGCCTCGCGCAGCCGGCCCTCGGCAGTCAGGCGGAGCCAGTCCGGAATATGATTGTGGAGCGGGCAATGCACCGAGCAATAGGGCACACCGCATTGCGAGCAGCGTCCAGACTGCTCCTCTGCCTTCGTCACGGCATATTCCGTGCTGATCTCGGCAAAGTCAGTCTTACGGCCGACCGCCTCCCGCTTGGCGGGATAGTCCTGACGGACCTTGACGAATTTGAGCATGCGGTTTTCGGCCATGTGCGTACTCCCGAGAGTCGCCCATAGCGCAGGAAAGCGTGTAAGTCACGCGGAATCCATCATTAAGGACAGCTGTGCTTACCTATTTATTCCCAAATGCTCACTTTTTCGCAAATGCAAAATGAATTTGATAGAGAATATAGGTCCATACCGGACATATTATCGCGCCGCGAGCCAGATGAGCGCAGCGGTGCCTGCCGCGATTCGATACCACGCGAACGGTGCGAAGCCGCGCCGAGAAACCACGCCGAGAAACCACCTGATCACCACGACCGCGACGACGAACGAGACGACGAAGCCAAGTCCAATCGCTGAAACATGAGAAAGATCGAGCGACGCGCGATCTTCCCACAAGGCCAGCGTCGTCGCGCCGACCATCGTCGGGATTGCGAGGAAGAAGCTATATTCGGCGGCCGTCCGCCGTTCCACGCCCAGCATCAGCGCGCCCATGATGGTGGCGCCCGACCGGCTCACGCCCGGTATCATCGACAGGCACTGAATGATGCCGATCCCCAATGCTGTCTTCCAGCGCATGCCCTCCACGCTCTCCGTGGTGATCCGCTTGGCCTGGCGCTCTATGACCAGGATCAGGATGCCGCCGATGATCAAGGCGACCGCGACCAGCACGGGCGTTTCCAGCATTGCTTCGATGGCTTTGTAAGCGACCGCCCCGACCACCGCCGACGGCAGGAAGCCGATCAGCACATTGCCCGCGAACGCCATGGCCGGGCGATCACGCCTGAACACCCCTTCCGCGACCGCCCAGAGCCGGCGCCAGTAGAGCACCACCACCGCGAGGATCGCACCCAATTGAATGACGATGTTGAACGTTGCCGATCCGGGCGGCAGCCCTAGCAGGGCGCCGGCAAGGACGAGATGGCCGGTCGAGGAAACGGGGATAAACTCGGTCAATCCCTCGATCACGCCGAGGATGATGATCAGCAGGATGGGGTTCATCAGTGGTGCGGCTCAGGCGGCCTTGCTGACAGCGCCGAAGCGCCCGTGCCGGCGATATTGCACAAGCCAATCGGGCGCGACCGCCGCCATCGGCGTCGGCTCGATACCGAAGGCCGCGAACCCCTTCGCGCCCTGGCTCACGACATTGTCCTTCTGGAGCATCAGCCACTGGTCCCACGTCAACGGCGCGCCCGGCGCCCATCCGCCAAAGCGGGCCATGGCGCGGGCGACTGCGTCCGGCACGAGCAGCAGGGCGGGATCGCGTCCGGTCAAATCGGCAATCAACCTGTTGATCTCAAGCATCGAAAGTGCCTGTGGGCCGCCCAGTTCATAAGTCTTGCCCGCATGCACGCCCGGATCGGTCACCGCCATGGCGATGGCGCGGGCGACATCCACCACATAAGCGGGCTGGAACAGGACATTCGGACGGATCACGGGCACCGCCGGCAGCATCTGGATCATCCGTGCGAAGCGGTTGACGAACTGATCCTCCGGGCCGAACAGAATCGACGGCCGGATGACCGTGGCGCCAGCGAACGCCGCGCGGACAGCTGCCTCGCCCTCCCCCTTGCTGCGGCCATAAGCGGACTCGCTTTGCGGATCGGCGCCGATCGCGGAAACATGGACCAGCGCTCTGGCGCCGGCGTGCTGCGCCGCCGCGGCGACGCTGTGCGCGCCCTCGACGTGGATCGCCTGGAAATCGCCGCCGAGCACACCGACCAGATTGATCGCCGCGTCCGCGCCTTCAAGCGCCCGTGCAACGGTCGCAGGCCTGGTAATATCGGCGGCGACGAACTGGGTCTGGCCGAGGCCGCCGAGCGGCTTGACGAACCAGGCCTTGCGCGGGCGGCGCTCGGCGACACGCACCCGCACGCCGTGGCGCAACAACTCCTGCGCGACATAACGGCCAAGAAATCCGCCGCCGCCAAAGAGCGTCACCAGCCCGATCATTCCGCCGTCCTTCCCGATTCCAGCACGCCGCCGTTCCATGCCCGCGCGGGCCTCGGTTGACAAGCGCCGACCGCCCCAGCTAAGCGCGCCAACCTACCCCGTGCCCAGATGGCGGAATTGGTAGACGCACCAGCTTCAGGTGCTGGCGATCGCAAGGTCGTGGAGGTTCGAGTCCTCTTCTGGGCACCATTTACTAATCTCCCGACATAGCTAAATAACTCGCCAAAACGGCAGAAATGTGCTAGTTTTTGGCACATTTCGTCGCGGAGTGCGTCTCAATGTGTCTGGGCAATTCACCGATTCTGTGTACCCAAAGGCGTACATATCCGCAGCCATGCCGCTCGTTATGTACGCTCGGCCTTGGTGGGAGGGCGAAGCGATGGCGCTAAACGATGCCGCCATCCGTGCGCTGAAGGCTAAAGCGCGAGTCTATGCCGTCGCTGATGCTAACGGCCTTTGCATCGAAATCGCCGTCAGTGGGTCGAAACTCTGGCGTTACCGCTACAAGTTCATGGGTCGTGAACGAAAGCTGGCTCTCGGCCCCTACCCAGACGTTTCGCTCAAGGAAGCCCGGCGAGGTCGTGACGAAGCGCGCGCGCTGCTACGGGACGGGATCGATCCTGGAGTCGAGCGCAAGCGAGCTAAGCTCACCGCTGCGCTGGGCGCCGCCAATACGTTTCAGGCGGTCGCTGAGGAGTACATTGAGCAGAAGCTGACCAAGGAAGGGCGGGCAGCCGTCACGGTCGATAAGGCGAAATGGCTCCTGCTTCAGTTGAAGCCGATCGCCGATCAGCCGGTTGCCGAGATCGAGGCGGTTGAACTCTATGCGGTGCTCCGGCGTCTCGAAGGCCAACGCAAACACGAAACCGCCAAGCGGTGCCGCGCCTTTGCCAGCCGTGTGTTTCGCTATGCTGTAGTCACAGGACGCGCGAAGACCGATCCAGGAGCGATGCTGGGCGGTGCGCTGATCGCGCCAAAGGTGAAACACCATGCCGCCATCATCGAACCTGCCAAGTTGGGGGACCTGCTCCGCAGCATTGATGAGTATGAAGGCGCGCCGATCACCCGCTTGGCAATGCAGATTGCGCCGCATGTCATGGTCAGGCCGGGCGAGCTACGACAGGCGATATGGGGTGAGTTCGATCTGGAAGCCAAAATTTGGCGGATCACCGGCGAGCGCATGAAGATGCGCCGTGTCCATGCTGTACCCCTCTCAGATCAGGTTGTCGGTTATCTGCGTGAATTGCAGCAATTTTCAGGCCCGGAAGGCTATGTTTTTCCGGCTTTCCATACATCCCGCCGCCCTATGAGCGAGAACACGATGAATGTCGCTTTTCGTCGCATGGGCTATTCCCACGATGAAGTGACTGCTCATGGGCTGAGGACGACGGCCTCGACCCTGCTCAATGAAAGCGGCAGGTGGCATCCGGATGCGATCGAGCGTGCGCTCGCCCATGGCGATAGCGACGCAGTGCGCGGCATCTACAATCGCGGGCAATATTGGGATGAGCGCGTAAGGATGATGCAATGGTGGAGTGATTATCTCGATCGTCTCCGTGAGGGTGGTGAGGTTATTCCCTTCCAGCACCGACCGCATCTCGTCTGACATCCAACGCAGGAGAGCAGTTTGGCCGATATATTTGAGGCTGAAGCCGTAAAATGGCGGGCGATAGCTGAGACCGTTCAAGGCGATCAATCCCCTTCCAGTTGTGCAATGCGTGGCGGACGAATCATCTTTTCGGCTCGGCCGATCCCGAAAAGTGCAAAGCCGAATCTGAAATTGCTTAGCGAAATTCTGCGCAGTGAAGAGCCGCTACCGAAGGTCGCGCGAGATTGGCTCGCTGACCTGTTTGACCCAGACTCGGGGTCCGACTATTACATCGACACGCTAATCCGTCGTCCACATGGGGCGAAACCGGCTGGGCATACGCATAATTGGGAGCCCGCGCGCTATGCGCTTGAACTCATGCGATGGGGCGAGGACAGGCGCCAATTGAAGGCACGTGGTGAAACATGGGAAACATGGAAGCGGGCCGTTTTCCTCGCGGCCACGAAATTCAACATCACCAAATCCACGGTCGAACGAGCAATAAAATCTTATCGTGCCGCATTGCATCAAGGTGCGGACTGATCGGTCGCCCTCATAATCGAGCGACTTATTGAGGGCGCAGGCTTGCTGCAATCCTCCAAAATGTGACTATTGAATTTGGCTGCTCTGCGCCTTGGGCGCTCAACAGGAGACAGCCAGTGACGCCATATAGTGAGACCATTTTCCACGGTCCGAGATTCATTACGCTCTCGCAATTCTGCAAGCGGTATCAGGTCAGCCGCTCTACCGTCTATCGGCTCGCCCACGGCGGGGCTTTCACCATCGTCAAATTCGGTCGATCGAGCCGGATCGCGCTGAATGACGCCGAATCTTGGGCTGCAGCCCTTCCCATAATGGGAGGGGGCAAGTGAGCGACAATGACGAACGCCGCCATCTTTGGCAGAATATTCCGACGGAATTGCGGAAGCGCCCGCAATGGTGCGTATGCGGTCCCGAATATGATCGCGACAGGCCAAAGCGCCCCTTCAATCCTCTCACCCACCTTCCCGCATCATCAATCGATCCCGATAGCTGGGTAACATTCGAGGAAGCGGTGCAATCAGAGGGGAGCAATATCGGCTATGTCTTATCGGCTGACGATCCTTTCTTCGTGGTCGATCTTGACACCTACAAATCACAAGCACCCGAGAATCATGAGCTAATTCTCGGAGCGATCGCGACGTATGCCGAGCATTCGCAGTCGGGGGCTGGTACCCATGTGATCGGCATAGGCAACGTCGGAACAGGGCGTAATTCTCGTTTTCACGGCATCGAGATTTATGATCGCGAGCGCTTCATCATCATGACCGGAAATCGGATCAATGACTTCGGCATTGTCGTCGATCAGCCCTTTGCGGATTACATCATGAAGCTGCTTGGGCCAATCATCGACGTCGAGGCGCAGCACTATCCTCTGTCCCTGCAAAGTGATGAAAAAGACGAGGATTTGATTGCGCGGATCACGAGCGCTCAAAACGGCGACAAGTTTTCCGCGCTGTTCGGGGGCAATGTCCGGCTGGGAAACGGCAAGGATGGGGACGGCCATCTCAGCCCGCTTCCAGATGCCCCTTTCTACGAATCACAAAGTGAAGCCGATCTCGCTTTGATTGAGATGCTCTGCTTCTTCACGCCAGATAATCAGCAGGTTGCTCGTGTTTTTCTCGCCAGCGCGCTGGGGCAACGCGAGAAGGCGCACCGGCGCGACTATGCCCCGCGCTCCATCCGATCGGCGCGGTCGATGATCGCCAGCAACAACATCCCACCGCTCGATTTCAGCGAGCTGATAGCCAACGGGCGCTCGGCCACGCGCTCGGTTGATAGGCCTATTTCCTCGGCACATGAGGCGTCCGCCATCATTCTCACCCGTGTCAGCGATGTTACGCCGCAGGAAGTCAGCTGGCTCTGGCCCCGTCGCATAGCGGAAGGAAAGGTCACGGTGATTGCTGGTCATCCGGGCTTGGGTAAATCTCAATTCACCGCCTACATCGCGGCACGGGTGACGACAGGCGGGGCATGGCCGAATGATGAAGGGATTGCCCCAATCGGTTCGGTTATCATGCTATCTTGCGAAGATGACATAGCGGATACCATCCGCCCACGCCTTGAGGCTGCCGGAGCCGATGTCGATCGGGTCCATGTGCTCGAAGGGATTCGGCTGCCGAAGGGCGGGCATCGAGTATTCAATCTTCGGCAAGACATTCAACGGCTGGAAGACGCTCTCGACCGTATCGAAGGGGTAAAGTTAGTCGTGATTGACCCTGTAACCGCCTATATGGACGGCGCGGACACTCACAATACGGGCGATGTTCGCGCTACGCTGGCTCCGCTGCAAGATATAGCCATGCAACGGCGCGTTGCCGTTGTGGCCGTCTCGCATTTGAATAAGAGCGGCGGCAATGGCCGCTCGGTCAATGCGGTGACTGGCTCCGTCGCGTTTGTTGCCGCGTCTCGTGCAGCCTTCTTGGTCGAAAGAGATTCCGACGAGCCGGAACGGCGGTTGCTGCTGGAAATTAAAAACAACCTTTCCCAAGCCCCGGGTATCGCCTTCTGCATACGAGAACGTCTCCTCCCAAATGGGATTCGCGCGCCTCATCTCGAATTCCAGCGTGGATTGATCGATATGACGGCCGATGAAGCCCTGAGCCAAGGCGGCGCTTCTGGTAACCGCGAGAGCGCCCTTGATGACGCAAAGGCTTTCATCGTCGAGCACCTCCAGCATGGGCCGCTTCCGGCGGAGGAAATGAAAGAGCGAGCAACAGCAGAACAAATTTCGCTAAGTACCCTGAGAAAAGCCCGGATAGCTCTATGCGTCTCGATCCGTAAGGAGACGGGGCCATATGGCCGCTGGATATGGTCGCTGGCGCTAAACGGGATGCGATCCAACTTGCCCTAACATGCCCCTCGTTCGGGAGGGCATATTAGGGCAAGTTGGAATCCGCGGTTCGCGCGCCCTTTTCCAGTCGCCGCCAGTCGTTCAATGCAATGCATGCTTTGAATCTTTGCGCGAAGAATCCATTATGACGAAGTGCGATATTGGTGGGTCAATCATGCGCAGACGATGCGCCAGGAGATCGCGGGCGGCTATCTCTGGTCGCCCGTGACCGAGGCCAATGGCGCTCGCAGCCGATTCTACGATAACATGCGTGCCGCAGTCGCCGGCGACGTTGTCCTGTCCTACGCCGAAGGCCGTGTGGGCAGGATCGGTATAATCGCTGATTTTGCGATCAGCGCACCCAAACCCGAGGAGTTCGGGAAGGTCGGGGCCTATTGGAACGCAGTAGGATGGCTATTGCCGGTGCAGTGGCTCGACGTCGCACTGGCCGTGCGACCGAAGGATCTCCTGCCGCACTTGGCGCCATTGCTCCCCCCGTCCCATTCGCCGATCCAACCATTAAGTGGCAACGGCAACCAGAAGGCCTATCTCGCCGAGGTGGATCGCGGCGTCATCGAGCTGGTCATGGGAGCGGCCGGTCTATCACATCTCAATCTCTTCGCCGCGCCGAGTGGGACGAACGCGGATTTCGCCACGACGCTGGACGACCTGGTCGAACGCAGCATCCTTGAGGACACCTCGCTCGACGACACCGTTCGTGAACAGTTGACGCGCGCACGCCGCGGGCAGGGTCTCTTTCGCAAACGTGTGCTGGACGTCGAGCCGATCTGCCGAATCACGGGCGTCGAGAAGCCCAATCTCCTGATCGCCAGCCATATCAAGCCATGGCGTGCCTGCGGCACCGCCGCCGAGCGACTCGATGGGTTCAACGGTCTCATGTTGGCGCCGCACGCCGATTTTCTGTTCGATCGCGGTCTGATCGGATTCGAGGAGGACGGGCGCGCCCTAGTCTCGTCGCAGTTGCAGGAGGTGGATGCCGCCAAGCTCGGCTTGCACAGAGTGCAGAGGCCGCCGCCACGGCCGCTTCGGCCCGAGAGCCGAGACTATTTCCGGCATCATCGCAGCACGGTATTCATCCCATAACAGAACTTTCCGATAGTTTCCTATAGACAAGACCGATAAAGCTCGATAGCTGGTGACTCATGAGCAAGCCGTCGACCGACCTGGACCGTCTACGTAACGAAGAAGTCGAGCTAGAGCGCCGCCTTCTCGAAGTGCGCGAGGCGCGCGCGAAGCTCGAACGCCGGTCGCGGCCCCGTTCCAACGATGGCGGTCGCCCGCTTCGCGAAATAATGCTTGAGCTGTTGGCTGAGGCAAAGGTGCCACTCAACTCCCTCCTTATCGCCAATGTTTTGCGGCCGCTCCAGGACCGCCCCATCCCCTCGACGCGCTTTGGCACGCTATCCAACGACGAGGCCAAATCGTTCGACTCGTCGCGCGCCAAACCGGTCTATCTATGCCATTGCCTGACCTACGATCAGGGCCAGGCTGTGAAGCGCTTCTGGGCGCGATCGGACTGGAAGCTTGAGGTCCGGATCATCGGCCCCATGTCCGGCCGCATCCTGTTCCTCGAAGGCGCGGCCTGGACCATCCGCCTCGCGCGCGCCGCGCGCAATGGCCAGATCGCCGCCGCCAATCCCGATACGCTCGATTATGTCGCCGCGGATCAGGCGCGCGATGCCGGGCTCCACGTCCAGCGCGGGCTCTTCCCCTATGACGATTGGCTGAAAGCGATCGGTGATCTCGTCAAGCGCCACCACCCCGAGGACGAGAGGATGCGCCAAGCGGCGGCTAAGATGCTCGCCGATCGCCTCTCCGACCGCGAATTGCTCTTCGGTGCGCGCGCGCCGTTGGTCTCGCTGCCGGGGTCGAAACCGGGTTGGGTCAGCGCGGATGAGCGTTAAAGGCAGCACGGCACTGGTCCGCCTGGCCGGTAATCCCGGCTGCGAGATCCTTGGTGCCATGGTCATGCAGGAAGGCTCCGAGAAGCGTTTCTACGAACAGGTCGTCGGCGAGCCCTACGACCGCGAATTCGGCGAGCGTCAATCGTCCAAGCGCCGCGGTGCGCAGTTCGAGAGCAATGCATATGCCGGCGATGGCCGGCTGCTGCGCGAGGCGCTGAACACGATGATCGGCGTCGATCCCGACGATGTACGCGTGCGCAACCTCACCGACGACTATCCCGGCACGAAGGACGATGCCCGGATCGCGCGGCTCAACATTACGCGGTCGATCCTCGCCGAGAGCGTCCGTGGCGGCATCGCGCCGCACATCGTCGTTCAGCCCCAGTTGCTCATCCCGACCAGTCCGGGACCGCGCCCCTATTTCTTCATCGCGCCCGATCTCCTGGTCTGGTCCGCGCGTCTCGGCTGTTATCTCCCAGGCGATCTCAAGTCGTTCATCGTGCGCGAGAATGAGGTTGCGCGCGGCGATCTCGCGCGTGTGCGCCTTCAGCTCGGCGCACAGGTGCTCGCCCTGCGGCACGAATATTACCGCATAGACCCGGCGATGACCGTCGCGCCAAATGGACTGCTCATTTTCTCGCAGCCCAACGGCTTGCGCCCTCATGCACCGCGCATCGAGGATCTTGGCGGGGCGGTCGAGGCGATCAAGATCGGAATCGCCGCGTTTCTGCACCATCGCGAACGCATCAACCGGCTTCGCGCCGGCGCCGCGCCCTATACCGTCGCGACCGATCTCGCTCCAAACTTCCAGGAGGCCTGCCTCGCTTCGTGCGTAATGGCACAGTGGTGCCGTGAACGGGTGATCGATCGCACATCCGATCTCGGTGACGCCGCGCGTGATGTACTTGGTGACGTCGATCTCGATTGCCTCACTGGGCTCATGACCGGCGCGATCGAGCCGGCCGACGAGCGCGAGCGCGTGTTAGCGGAGCGGCTGCGTGCGCTCGACCAAGACATTGCGAGGGTGGCATGAACGCTTTCGAGGAGGCCCTACACCGTGTCGCCGCCCGTTATCACGGCCGCGCGATCCCCACGCGTCGGTCGGGCATTCTCTCTCCCGACCCCAACACCACCATCGGTGTAGCGACGATCAAGATCGTCACCGAGGAGCAGGTCCAGGCGATCGCCTTCGGGCGCATCGGCCAAGAACCTCAAATACTCGTTCGGCTCGACCCGATCAGTCGCGACGTCTCCGACCTGACGCCTTTCGCGACCTTCCTCACCGGCATCGCCGACGAGGCCCATGCCCAGGACGGCGCCCTTCGCGTCTGGGTGCCGCATGCCGGCACGCTCGAATCCCTCGACGTCCTCGGCCATCGCTACTGGCGCAATCAACAGGCGCCCGACGTGATACGGCGAATGGGCGAGATCTGCCGCATCGTCGCACACGAGCAGAGCTTTCCTGGACAACAGACCATAGCCGATGCCGCAGCACTTCTCCGCGCGCACGTTATCACCGGCATGACGCCGATCGAGGAGGGACATCTCCATGCCATTCTCGCCTGGCTCGATCCCGCCGTGCGAGAGCCCCTGCAGGAAGCGCGCGATCGTATCCGCGTGCCGGCCTCGGGCGTTCTGCCCAACACGCCCGATCAGCCGCTCGACGAACGGGTCGACCGGCTCCGCCGCGAGGCCAAGGGCGCGACTGGAGCCCGGCAGACCATCGTTCAGGGCCAGATCTCCTCGATCCTCGCCCAGGCCGTGCGACGCGAATGGGATCTGATGGTCGAGGCGCGCGATGCGTTCCTGCGCCTCGCCCTGCCGACGCCGGGTCTTGCCGATTTGCTCAAGGACTCGGCAAAGCGGATCAAGGACGGCATCGAGAAAGGTCATTTCCCTGCGCGTAGCCCTGAGAAGTTGACGATCCAGTTGGGCCAGATGGAGGTCGGTCAGCAACGCGCCGACCAGATCGCCGTCGAGAACGATCCCGTCCTGCGCGCACAATCGCGCAGTGCAGGAGCCGTGGTGCTGGGGCATGTCGGTGTGCTCGATCAACCGCAGGCCGGGCGCAAGCCCTGCAGCATTCAGATTGATTCCGATCAGCGTGTGATCCGCCTGCGTCGCGACGACAAGGTCAAGATCCTCAACTCGAACGTGACCGGCGTCGTGCGTGGCGTCGATGTCGCGCCCGGCGGCGGTGTACGCGTCACGATCGAGATCACCAATGGCGTGAAATCGAGCAACGTGCTGGCGGTCGGTTCGGTTGTCGAGTTGCTTGAGGCGGGTTTCGGCTTTGTAAACATCAAGGCGCTTAACACCGCCCGCGATCGCCAACCCTGGGCCTTCTATGCGGACGCTATGCCGACGATCGGGGCATTGTCCCGTCCAGGCGGTTCATTGCTGGCCATCGCCCGAGGGACCCGTCACACATGACCGCCGTCCAAATCGCACAGGATCATGCCAACGACGTCCTTGAGGCGGCGATCGCGCATGCGGTGTTCGGCACCGATCCCCTGGTCATCGTCGAGTCCCCGCCCGGTGCGGGCAAGACCTACCTAGTCGAGTGCGCCGCTGCCGTGGCAGTCGCCAACCCTCGGATGCGCGTGTTGGTTGTCACCCCCGGCGTCAGCCAGGCCTATGACGTGGTGGATCGCCTCCTCGAATATGACCTGGGTCGCCTCGAACTGGTGCATGCCCAGCATCGCACGCTGCCCAATAAGCTCCAGGGTCGAATCACCGCTGCTTCGGGCTGGAACCCCGGTCTCAACCGGGGGCCGGGCGTGATCGTCACCAATGCCCATCTGCTCCATTTCTATCTCGACGCGCTGCCCAGCGGCTCCTTTGACCTCATGATCGTCGACGAGGCATTCCAGCTCGCTGCAGGCGACTACCTACCGATCGCCGCGCTCGCTCCTCGGGTACTGATGGTGGGCGATCCGGGCCAGCTCGATCCCGTGAACTCGGCCGACACGACCAATCTTGAGGCCGCGCCACACAAGATCCATCGTTCGGCGCCAGCCTATGTACTCGACCGTTTCCCCAACACGCCGGTCTATGGCTTGCCGGTGACCCGGCGACTGCTGCCCGATACGGCCGAGTTGGTCCAGGCCTCCTTCTACCCCCGGCTGCCGTTCCGGTCGGTCGTCGACCGCGCCACCCGGCGGCTGCACTTGCCGATCCCGGGCATGTTGACGGGAATCGATCCCGCGCTCGACGCCATCGCTGCCGGGGCGAGCATGGTGGCCGTCGTGTTACCAGGCGAGGCGCCATCGCACGAGGAGGCCGATCCCGAACTCTCCGACTTGATCGCGGCCATCGCCGACCGCGCGATGTTGCGTCAGGCCGAATGGATCGGCGAACGGGTCCTGGGCGGGGGGGACATCGGCTGCATCGATCCGCATGTCATCTCCGGCGGAGCCATTTCGGACGGGCTTCGATCGCGTGGCCGCAGCGCGATACGTGTTGAGACCGTGGAACGATGGCAGGGCCTCCAGGTGCCTCTCTCCGTGGTCCGTCACCCCCTATCACGGGTCGGGAAGCCGATGCCCTTCGATCTCGAAGCCGGCCGCTGGTGCGTGTCGCTCTCTCGGCACCAGATTGGGTGTATCATCGTCGCCCGCGAGACGGTCGGTGCGGTAATCGCCGACTATGTGCATGGCTGCGACACGGTGGCTGCCGGTGCCGAGGACGCCATCTGGGCAGGCTACGAAGCTCATCGGCGGATCTGGTCCGCCCTCGAAACTCAAGGGCGCATCTTCTCCGTATGAGACCGTTCGGTCCTCACCAAATCTTCGATCCGGTCGGCAGCTGTCTCGATCGGTTCGTGCTCCCAGACGCGCAAAACCTTCCAGCCCACCTCGAACAGCCTGCGATCGGTGTCCCGGTCCCGCGCGACATTGGCTTCGATCTTCTCGCGCCACCATGCCGCGTTGTTCTTCGGCCAAGTGCCGTGAGCACGGCAACCGTGCCAGAAACAGCCATCGAGCAGCACGGCTGCCCGGGAGCTTGGGAAGACAATATCGACGGTACGGCGCGAGCCCGTCAGCAAGCGTTGATGCAGGCGGAACCGCAAGCCTCGCCGGTGGAGCTCGGAGCGCAGGGCGCGCTCTCGTGGATTGTCACGTCCTGCCGTGGCCGCCATGCGCTTGGAAGTCGCAGGCGCGACGGCATCAACTGGCTTCGGCTGCATCATGCATGGCGATATGGTGATGGAGATCGAGGCGAAAAGCCTCCTCGTATCGCAGTGTGCTTCGTTCGAGCCGGGACAGGAAGCCCGCCGTGGCCTTGCGGGACAATGGCTTCACCGCGCGCGACAGGAAGGAGGAGAGGTGCTGCTGGGGCTGTGACACGGGCCATTCCGAAACGGACGACCGCCCGCGCCGACCTTCGAATCCCCAACCCGCACTCGGCCAACGTGTGCCGCTGACTAAGGTCTCGTCATTCGCATGATAGTCGCCCGTCGATTCCAATCGCTGCGCGATCCAGGCGGCAAAGGGTACGCTGACCGCGTTGCCGACCAACCGCCAGCGCTGGCGTGTCTGCCGAGCATCCTCGCCCGGCACTTCGGTCCATTTCGCATCGAATCCCTGCAGGCGTTCCGCATCCTCGATCGAAGGCAAGCCGATCAGGCGTCGCCGAGGGAACCAAATCGCGGGCGGCGAAGGGATGTGCAGTGCGGAACCGCCTTTCAACGGTGGGGTGGCGTCGATCGCCCATCCGAGCCCCGTATTGCCTTCGGTCCAGTAGAAGCCGCAAGCGTGTACGCCACGCTTATCGACCATCGGAGCGCCTGCATCGGCGCCCAGCAACGCCTGCCGTGGATCATTGATGCGCGAGGCGAGGATCACCACACGTCGCCGACGCTGTGGGAGGCCAAAGGCATGCGCATCTACGGTACGGTAGGCCCACATGAAGCCCATGGCCTCAAGTTCGGTCGCGATCCGAGCGATCGCGCGGCCGCCATCGAGGCTCAACATGAAAGGCACATTTTCGAGAACGAGCCAGGTCGGTCCCGGTCGCGCCTTGCGCAGCAGGTCGAGCACGACGTCGATCAGCCCCGAATTGGGTCCCGAAATGCCTTGCCGCCGGCCGACCTGGCTGAGGTCCTGACATGGAAATCCAGCGGTCAGGACATCGCATTCTGGCAGCTCGCCGAGTGCCCGAACATCGTCGGATATCCTCACCTTCGGGAAGCGATTGGCGAGTACGGTGCGGGCACGCTCATCGGCATCGCAGAGAAGTATGCTGCGATGGCCGTGCTCGCGAAATCCCCTTTCAAGCCCGCCGATTCCTGCGAACAAGCCTGCCACGGCGAACTGTTTCGTGAACGATCGTGTAGCGGCCGCCGGAACGATGAAGTCAGTTTCGGCCGGTGATGGAATCACGGGCTCGTCAAGGATCGATTTCAAATACATTTCTTACGAACCGATCAATGCATAAAGGACCATAGCCTGCTCAATCCTAACACGAGAACGAATACACCTCGAGAAAAATCTCCCGCATGGGCAATGCTGCGAACCTCCAGAAGGATCAGCCGTGACGATCGATGACCTGCTTACCGGCTCGGCCGCCTATTTCTTCCAGCGCGGCGCGCGCATCACGAAGATAGCGATTCGGGACCTCTTCAGCCAAGTACGTGATAGCGTCGTCCAGCCTGGCAACATTCTCTTTCGCCACGAGCGCGTTGCCCATGCGGGCGCCACCTATTCGGCGATCTGCTTTTCTTATAAGCGGACGCCTGCCTTCGTCCGCTCGAACACTGGTGTTTTCGACACCGTCCACGGCTTTCTGATGATCGTCGAAAAGGATGGCTTCGTCGCTGTGATCAAGGCGGGGCTCGACCTTTCGAATGCTTTCAAGGGTCGTTATCTGAAACCCGTCGGACGGGTGCGGGTGGAACGTGCGGTGGCGACAGCGGAAGCCAAGTTCGAGCAGATCGCGTTACGCAACATGTCGGCCTCGAAGCAGAGTCTACGCGCCAAGGTCCTTGAGGCTGCCGATCTTGAGAACGCGATGCCGCTCGCGAGCGCTAGCCGTTTTGTCACCAAGCGTTTTCGTGTGCGTCGCGACGACGGGCATTTCGCTGCAACCCCAAGCACTGGGCGGATCGCCAAACGCTCGGACCGTTCTGGCTATGAGGTGCTCATTGAATGGGCCAGCGACGTGATCGATCAGCTCGGGCAGGACGCGGGCGAGGTTGCGACTTTCATCCGCAGTTTCGCGAGATCGGTCGAGCTTGAGCACCTCGCGGCTGACATCGGCCCGACTCATCTCGCCATCGATGTGCCGGAACTCATCGACCGGTTGCTGGGGGACGAGCCAACAATCCGCTTAGTCGTCGCGGCAGACGAGGGCGACATAGCGGTGCTCGATAAAACGGCCTGTGAGGAAGTGCTGCGTCAGATCGAAGAGAGCTACCCTTTGCGAAGCGATGGCGCGAAGGTGCATGTCCGCGATCCGGGCGATCAGGATGACATAGGCTTGCTAAAGGTCGGCAAGCACCGGATAGCCTTGTCAAAGTTCGCTTATGCCAACATCGGCAGTATCGTAGTCGAACGGCTCGATGTCGAACTTGGTGCGGATGCCGAGGCAATGTCGTTGCGGCGTTATATCGACAAGCAAGACCTGTTTCTGGTGCTCTTCAGTGATCCTTCGCTCGCTTATGTGAACGGCGAGTTGTTCCGCGACGAAGCTATCCTCGGCGGCGGCGACGAGTTCCTGCGGCATATTATTGGTGATGCGGCTCTGATTCCTGCCGATAGCGAGAAAGGAACGCCCAAGGCGGTCGACACACAGTTCACACCCAATTCGGTCTTTCGCATTCTGGTCGATAGCCTGACGCCCGACGACAATATCTTGGTCTGCGACGATCTAGGAGATGAGTGGGCGGACTTTATCGGGCTATGCACCGATCCGCGGCGTCCGTCGATTAGCTTCTATCACGCTAAACATGGCGCGCTGTCACTTGGCGCCTCGCCGTTCCACGTTTCGGTGAGCCAGGCGGAGAAGAACCTCGGGCGCCTGTCCCTGCCTTCTGCGGCAATGGCGCAAAAATATGCGGCGTGGAATACGACTTACAACGGGCCCAACGTGGCGACCGCGATCCCGCGCATTGCACGCGGCGGTGCCATCGCAGCAGTCGAAGCTGATGTCGACACTGTTCGCGTGGCACCTGAACTGCGCAAGCGCATGATCATCGTCACCTCGTCGCTGAGCCGTGAAGCCGTTGCGCAGACTTTCGCGGAAATCGCCGCGGGTGACTCGCCCACTGCTCATTTCGTCCAGCTGTATTGGCTGCTGACTTCTTACTTTTCAGCTTGTGCCGAGGTCGGCGCAGTCGGCTATGTCATCTGTAAGCCTTGAACCTCAGTCCTGTGCAGTGCGACTGCTTTTACTCAAGCTATCGAGGTCGTTCTAACAGACTTATGGGGTCCGCTTTTAAGGCTTCGGCAATCCGCACCATAACGAGAAGGCTGGGATTGCGCTGGCCACGCTCGATGCCCCCAACATAGGTCAAATCGATATGAGCTTCGAAAGCGAGCTGTTCCTGCGTTAGCCCGACTGATTGACGCAGCCGCCGGACATTCCCGCCAACAATGCTGCGCCAATCATCCATGGCTTGAGCAATGGCAATCGGGCATATATTCTCTAGGGAATATAGTCCTTATTAACGATTCTATGCTATCGTCATCCCGGATCAATCACAGAGGTGCGAACCTAGCTATGCGCTTTGAACCTGGCCGCTGTATCTTTGCCCTTGGAGCCCTGATTGTGTCGGCCTTGCTCACGTCCCCCATCGCGGCGGCGGATAGGGCGCCGTTCGAGTTTCGCGGCGCACATTTGGGCATGACGCTCGAAGAGTTCGAGGCATTGCCAGCGCTCGGCACCCTTCGCCTGTCTGAATACGGCCCGCGCGGGAAGAAGATCCGTGAGGGGTTGTTGACGAAATGCGCGGCGTCAGACGACAGGGTCAACGCTCAGGTTGGTGTTGTGGAATGTCAACGGGCGGGGGACGATCCATTCACGCCCCAACGATACAGATATATATACACTAGCATTGGGTATAAGTTTGGTCCCGATGCCGCTGGTGTAAAGCGGCTCTTCTCCATCCTGCTGATAACGGACCGAGAGAATTATCCCGAAGCGGTCGCCGGTCTTCGCTCGAAATGGGGAAGCGGCAGAGTCGAAACATCCAATGTGACCAATGGTCTCGGACAGCCTCTGCCGAAAACCACCGAGATGTGGCAAAAGCCTGGAGGCGCTGTCGAGCTTGAAAGCCCGTGCGGTAACGTAACGACTATTTGCATAACCTATTTTGACACAGCCTTGGTAGCATCGCTTGCTAACCAACGTGCCGCTATCACAGGTGGATCACAGGCCCGCTTCTAGCTCGCCTACCACCTCGCCTTTGAATGCTGCCCAATCAAATACGTTGGATTCCGCGTTTTCCTGCTGCGTGCGCGCAAACGGAGGGCAACGGGGACAATACCCCGATTTCCGTCCCGGCCACGTGTATCGCGATGAACCCCCTGCTTCGTGCAAGGGGTGGGGTCCACACGCTGACTAGCGACCCTGAGCACGAGCGTTACATGGGGTTGGAAACGGCTGCTGAGGTTGTACGTTGAAGCACACGAAATGGCGAACGACGGCTCGCAAAGTGTATATAGAAGCGTCCATCTCGTTTATCGAAACTAATAAAATATGATCATATCAATAAGATAAATTCCAGTTTTGGTTCCTCTTCTGGCACCATTTGTTCTTCCGGGATTGTCGGAAAATCACCTGTGGCGTCCAAAGTGCTATTGAGCGAAATCGGCAGGGGATTCCATTCAGGGAACTGATCAAACCTTCAGTTGCGAATTTGCAGTGGCGGAGGCCTGTTCCGGCGGCTGTTTTAGAGACGTGCGCTGCACTTGGGAAGAAGGGCGAATTCAGGGAAATTGTGAGAAATGGAGCAGTAAGCGTCAAATTCGCTGCATTTCGTTCCCGGCAAAAGCGGGCGCCGCTGACGGTGGCATGCCCACGATCGGGGCCGTGCAGCGATGAGTGGGATCGGCCGGGACGCTGCGCTTGAAATCGCGGACAAGGTGGAGCGCTTCGTTCGGGACGTTGTCGTGCCTTACGAAAAGGATGGCCGGCGCGATCATCATGATGGGCCGACCGACGAGCTTGTCGCCGAGCTCGCGGCGTGGGCGCCCGGCTTTCATCGTGGATGTAGGATGGCGGTCCTTCCGTCCGAAAGGTTGTAGGGCGTGCGGCGTTGAGATGGACCACGCTTCTGCCTTCGCAGCAGCACGTGACATTCAATCATCGCCGGCCGGTCAGTGTCCCTCGCCGAACAGGTCGATGCCCGGCCGGGGTTGATCATCGGGCCGCGGATCGAACAGCGCAGGATCGAGATCCTGATCGAGCAGGATACCGAACTGGTCGCCGTTCACCCAGCGAATCGTTCCGGTGATCTCGGGCACGGCGTCGATGCGGATACCAACGCGCTCTCCGAGCCTGGGTGGCTCCTGATGCGTCCGCGCGCCGAGGCCTCGGCGCGAAATATTGCGGATCAGGATTTCCTGCGCCGTTCCCTGCTCGCGATTCATGGTCGCGGCCACGATCATGCGCGTGCGTGGCGGCCGGGGCTGCCAGCGCCCTGGTTTTCCGGGCATGGTTAGTGCAGCGAGCCGCCGCGATTGAGCTTTCGCAGGCGATCCTCGATGTCCCGCCAGAAGCGCGCGCCGCTTTCATCGCCGGCTAGCAGGAGCATACCGATCTGCTCGGCGACGAAGATCCAGACCTTTTCGCCGTGGCGCCGGCGAATCGCGTGAACCTTGGCCCAAAGCTGCCATTCTGTATGTGGCGAACTCATCCAGGCATGGTGCGCGCAGTGAACCGTCCCGTCAATTCAACCACGGGTATAAGCATTGACGGAATCAGGAAGGGGTCGATGGGACGCCTTCGAATTCGTCGACCGGGTGAGGTGCCTTGAGGGCGAGTTGGCCAACTGCCCCGTTTTGCATCCAGGCTGGACAAACGGCGCGGCTCATCGTCACATTATGCGTATGACGGGGATCGCCGCGATCGGCAGGGTACGGGAAGCGCAGGGGCTTGTAGGCGCGGACCCGGCGCGCGCCTTGCGGATCGCGAATGAGATCATCGCGGGAAGTCCCCACGAGCCCGAGGCGCACCGCGTTGCCGCGCGCGCGTTGCGCGCGCTGGGGCGGCAGGACGAAGCGGAGCGGGCGGAAATCGCGGCGATCGATGCATCGGTCCATGATCCGCAGCTTCAGGAGGCAGCGGCCGCGCTTGGGGCGAACGCCCTGCACGTCGCCGAGCCGATCCTGCGGACCCGCCTGAAGGCCATTCCGCACGATGTGGCGGCGATCCGCATGCTGGCCGAGCTGGCCGGACGGATCGGCCGCAATCGCGATGCCGAGGCACTGCTGCGCCGCGCCCTTGAGCTGGCGCCGGCTTTTCACGCCGCACGGTCCAACCTGGCGATCGTCCTGCACCGGCAGCACCGCACCGAGGAGGCACTCGCCGAGCTGGCGCGGCTGACGGCGGTCGATCCGGACAATCCGGGCTATGCGAACCTCAAGGCGGCGGCGCTGGGCCGCGTCGGCGCTTTCGACGAAGCGCTCGAACTTTACGAGACCATCCTAGGCGCCGGATCGACCCATCCCAAGGTCTGGATGAGTTACGGCCATACCCTCAAGACGGTGGGCCGACAGGACGATAGCATCCGAGCCTATCGCCAGGCGGTCGCACTGCGGCCTGAATTGGGCGAGGCGTGGTGGAGCCTCGCCAATCTGAAGACGGTGCGGTTCACCGATGAAGACATTGCCGCGATGGAAGCGGCGCTGGAGTTGTCCAGGCTGAATACCGACGATCGCTTCCATCTCGAATTCGCGTTGGGCAAGGCCTATGAGGATCGTGCGGAGCCGGCTCGGTCCTTCGCTTATTACGCGGCCGGCAATGCGCGGCGCCGCGATCAGCTTCGCTATGATTCGGCGGAGTTTTCGCGCCAGGTGAAGCGCGCGATCGAAACCTTCGACGCCGCCTTTTTCCGCGAGCGCGCGGGCTGGGGTCATCAGGCGCCCGATCCGATCTTCATCCTCGGCATGCCGCGCGCGGGATCGACGCTGATCGAGCAGATCCTGTCGTCGCATTCGATGGTCGAAGGGACGATGGAGCTGCCGGACATTCCCATGCTGGCGGAACGGACGGGGGAGGGGAGCGTGCGCTATCCGGCGTCGCTCGGCCGCTTGCGCGCGGCCGAGATCGACGCGATCGGCCAATCCTATCTGGAGCGCACGAGGGCGCAGCGGCGGGAGGGCAAGCCCTTCTTCATCGACAAGCTGCCCAACAACTGGCTGCACACCGGCTTCATCCACCTGATCCTGCCCAACGCGAAGATCATCGACGCGCGGCGGCATCCGCTCGATTGCTGCTTCTCAAACTTCAAACAGCATTTCGCGCGGGGGCAGGGCTTCAGCTACGGGCTGGAGGATGTCGGGCTCTATTATAGCGATTATGTCCGGCTGATGGCGCATTTTGACAGGGTGCTGCCGGGGCGTGTCCATCGCGTAATCCACGAACGCTTGCTCGACGACCCGGAGGCCGAGATCCGGGCTTTGCTGCAAGCGCTTAACTTGCCTTTCGAGCAAGCCTGTCTGAGCTTCCATGAGAACCGCCGCGCGGTGCGTACCGCCAGCAGCGAGCAGGTCCGTCGTCCGATCAACCGCGACGGCGCCGGGCAATGGATTCCGTATGAGGAATGGCTGACCCCATTAAAACAGGTGCTGGACCCAATTGCGGCAAGCTATCCGGATCATCCGCCAGCACTGTGACGGATACGCAACAGCGATTGTGAAAATTGTTCCAGTCGTGAGGGTCCTCTTGCATTGCAGCAAGGATCGTGGGGAATAACTGTCATCGATGTAAGGGGGACTTGATGACACGGGCTCACGTCACTTCTCTGCGCCGCGCCGGTGCCACCGCCTTTCTCGCTTCAACCATGCTCGTGACCACCGGGGCCGCCTGGGCGCAGGATGCCGTGCCTGCAACGGCGGCGGACGAAGGCGAGATCGTCGTCACCGCTACCAAGCGATCGGAAAGTCTCCAGAATGTTCCGATCAGCCTGCAGGTGCTTTCACCTGCGGTGATGGAGCAGCATCAGGTCGCCAGTTTCGATGATTATGTAAAGCTTTTGCCCAGCGTCAGTTACCAGTCCTTTGGACCCGGCCAGTCACAACTCTATTTCCGTGGCATCGCCACCGGCGGCGACGGACTAGCCTCTGGCCCATTGCCGGGCGCCGGCCTCTACATCGACGAGATTCCGGTCACGACCATCTACCAGTCGCTTGATATTCACGTTTACGACATGGCCCGGGTCGAGGCTCTGGCGGGGCCGCAGGGCACCCTTTACGGAGCAAGCTCGTTGTCCGGTACGCTCCGGCTGATCACCAACAAGCCGGATCCGTCGAAGTTCGAGGGCGGCTATGATCTTCAACTCAACAAGTTCGGCGAAGGCGCTGTCGGTGGCTCTGTCGAGGCCTTTATCAACTACCCCTTGAGCGACACGGCCGCTTTGCGCGTGGTGGGCTTCTATCAGCGCGATGGAGGCTATATAGACAATACGCCGGCCGAGCGTACCTACCAGCGACCGCATTATACGGTACAGTTCGATGACACTACTCCAATCCTGACATCGCCGCTGACAGTCAACAACGCCGGTTTCGTTGAAAAAAACTTCAATGATGTCGAAAGCTATGGCGGGCGGGCGGCGCTGGGCATCGATCTCGATGACAATTGGACGGCGACCCCGGCGATCATCTATCAGCATCAGGTCGCCAACGGCTCCTTCCTGTTCGATCCCAAGGTCGGCGATCTTCAAGTCCATGACTTTACGCCCGACAAGAATACCGACCGCTGGTATCTTGGCTCGCTGACCATCCAGGGCCAGCTGAGCGACTGGGACGTCACCTATTCGGGATCGTATCTGAACCGGCACGTTGATAATGTGGCGGATTATTCCTATTTCAGCGTCGCCTACGACACCTATGTAGATTATAACTACGCATTCGACGCGCTGGGCCGCGATATCGATCCTACCCAGGTCATTCGCAGCGGCGACAGATATACGAAACAGGCCCATGAGCTTCGCGTCAGTTCCCCGTCGGGGGACCGCTTTCGTATCACGGCGGGCATGTATTTCCAGCGGCAGACCGACAAACGGCGCGCCGAATATGTCATCCCCGGCATCAGCAGCGCCGTTTCACCCTTCAGTCCGCCGGTCCCCGGCGCAACCGGCCCGGACGATGTGTATTTCACTCACATCTTCCGCGTTGACCGCGACTATGCGATGTTCGGCGAAGCTGCGTACGACATTCTTCCGAACCTGACGTTGACGGGTGGTATTCGCGGTTTCATGGCCAAGAATACCCTTGACGGCTTCTCCGGCGGCATCGGCGCTATTGCGCCGACATGCGCGGCCCAGAATGCACTGGATTGTCCGAACATCGACAAGCGCTATGTCGATAGCGGTGAGACTCACAAGGGTAACCTGACATGGAAGATCGACCGCGACCGAATGGTTTATTTCACATATTCAACCGGTTTCAGGCCGGGCGGCAACAATCGCAATATTGTCGCGCTCGGCCAGTCGATCAACGTACCCGCCTATAAACCCGATACGATTACAAATTACGAAATCGGCTGGAAAACCAGTTGGTTTAACCGATCGCTGAGGATCAACGGCGCGGTCTTCTACGAAGACTGGAACGACATTCAATACAGCTTGCCCGGTCTGCTGGGTATTTTCTCCACATTCAACGCCGGCAAGGCGCGATCGAAGGGCGTTGAAGGCGATATCAGTTGGTCCATCGGCGATCACCTGACGCTGATGGGATCCGGAACCTATGTCTATGCCAAGTTGCGCACGGATTTCTGCGATCAAGTGAACGGCTGCGATGCCGACGGTGGGACGACCTTCGCGCCCAAAGGCACGCGGCTGCCGGTCACGCCAAAGTTGAAGATCAACGGAACGGCCCGCTATGCGTTCGACCTGGGTTCGGGCAAGAGCTTCCTGCAGGCATCCGTTTCGCACCAAAGCGGCACGACCTCCTATCTGACGACTGAAGGCGAGGCTGTGCTCGGCCCGACCAAGGGGTTCACCACCTTCGATTTCGGGGCCGGTACGGAAATCGGGACACTTAGCGTCGAACTGTTCATCCAGAACGCCTTCGACAAGCGGGGTATTTTGAGCAAGAACACGGTATGCGCGCCGAGCCTGTGTGGACCATTTGCGCGGCTCTATCCGATCAAGCCGCAATTGTTCGGTATCAAGGTCGGCCAGCGGTTCTGAAGCGCACAGAGATAACCGCAGCCGTTCGTTTCAATACGCCTTCTCGACACGCTCGAAGGCTACTCGAACCGAACGATTATGAACCCGAACCGCGTCGCGGTTAAGTTTTTTCGACGAACTTACATCGATGTTCGATCAGGGTTTGCCACGGTGGTGCCTCCCGCGGTCGCTCACGCTATGATGCGGCATGGAATTTGAAGATGAGGCGCAACAAGCGCCATCCTTGCCGTCGCGCGTCGTCTTGTTTTCGATCGTCATTTTCTGGCTGTTCTATTTCGCGCTGGTGACGATCCGCTCGGTCGTGCTCGGGTTCGGCGACCAATGGGAAATGCTCGCCCGCCGCTCGGTCGTCACCGCGGTCAGCACGGCGACAACCTGGGTGTTCTATCTCGTCCTGCGCCGGTTCGGCAGAAGTTCGCTCCGGCGCAGTATCATCGCCGCGAGCCTGCTCGCGATTCCAGCGGCGGTGATCTATTCGACGGTCAACTGGTATGCGTTCGCGGATGTCGATGCGAGCAAGTGGAAGAAGAAGCATGAACAAACCAGGGTGGTGATCGTCAAATCGCCGCCCCAACCCCCGCGCATGCCGGTTTCGCCCGCGCCGCCCGCCGTCCCCGACGAGAACAGTTCCGTTCCCCCCATTCCTCCCCTTCCCCCCGTTCCACCAGTGCCTCCGCTTCCGCCTTCCAGCAGCACGACGATCCAGGTCGGCACGGTGCAGGGCGAGGATGAGGAGATGTCGCCGGTCAAGATGATCGCCGACAATTCGGCCAATGGCTATTTCTTCTTCATCGCCTGGGCGGCGCTCTATCTGGCGCTGAGTTACGCGGGCGCGGTGAAGGTGCTGGAACGGCGCGCCGCAGGCCTGCGCAGCGCCGCGCAGGCGGCCGAGTTGCGTGCATTGCGCTACCAGGTCAATCCGCACTTCCTGTTCAACACATTGAACTCGCTGTCTTCTCTCGTGATGACCGGCAAGCGCGAGGAGGCGGAGCGGATGATCCTCAACCTCTCGACCTTCTTTCGCACCAGCCTCAGCGGCGATCCGACCGAGGATGTGCCGCTCGCCGAGGAGATCCAGCTCCAGCGGCTCTATCTCGACATCGAGGCCGTGCGCTTCCCCAGGCGGTTGCTGGTCGAGATCGACCTCCCGGATGCGCTGCGCGATGCCTGCGTGCCGGGGCTGATTCTCCAGCCGCTGGTCGAGAATGCCGTCAAATATGGCGTCGCGCGCAGCCGCCGGGCCGTGACGATCCGGCTTAAGGCGCGCGAGGATTCGGGTGGTCTGCTGGTCACCGTCGAAAATGAGGGCGAGCCCGACGATGCCCCGGCGACGGGCGACGGCGGTACCGGCGTCGGCCTCGCCAATGTCCGCGACCGCCTGTTGGCGCGGTTCGGGGATAAGGCCGCTTGCCGCTGGGGGCCGCTGCCGGGCGGCGGCTTCGCGGTGATCCTGACGATGCCGCTGGTGCGCCATGGCTGCTGAACCGAGCCTCAGGACGCTGATCGTCGATGACGAGCCGCTGGCGGTAGAGCGTCTGCAAATCCTCTGCGCTCAGACGCCCGGGGTGGCGCTGGTCGGTACCGCCACCGACGGCGAAGCGGCGCTGCGCATGGTCGAAGCGCTGTCGCCCGATCTGCTGCTGCTCGATATCGCCATGCCGGGGATGACCGGGCTCGATGTGGCGCAGGCCATCGAAGGCAAGGCGCGCCGCCCGGCGGTGATCTTCTGCACCGCCTTCGATGAGTTCGCGGTCGCGGCGTTCGATGTCGCGGCGGTCGATTACCTTCTCAAGCCGGTAAAGCCGGAGCGGCTGG
>Ga0065707_10081969_pt1 | contig 26872 bp, 22 predicted proteins | sample SwiRhicommuniRL3_FD_59094 | JGI IMG/M metagenome (GOLD analysis project Ga0065707, IMG submission 59094) | Switchgrass rhizosphere bacterial communities from Rose Lake, Michigan, USA - RL3 v2 (version 2) | ecosystem: Host-associated > Plants > Roots > Rhizosphere > Soil | place: East Lansing...
GCGGACGATCCGACGATTGCGGCGGCTTGGGCCGATCGCCGCGTGTTTCGCGTGGGCGATCGCGATCGCTGCGACCCTCGCGACCGTAACGATCGCGTGTGCGCCCATGTCGACCGTTCTCTGGCCGATCCCGGCGCGCTTGTGGATCCCGAACTCGCGGCGGAGCTTCCGCCGGTTGTGTTACTGCAGGCGTGACATGACCGGCCCCACCGAAGAAAAAGCGCCAGGCCTTCACGAAGATGCCGACCTGTTCGACAGGCGCGGCAACCGGTGCAGGCGGAGGCGGCGGCGGCTCGATCGCAATGGTTGCCGGCGCAGGCAACGCAGGGATGACCGATGCAACCACGGCAGGCGTGATCACAGTGGCCGGCTTGTCCTGCGTGATTTGCGGCGTGACAGCCACTGGCGCCACGGGAATCTGGTGGCTCAGGCCCGAGTTCTCCGGCAGCAGCGACTCATCGTCACGGACGCGACGGATTTCGTACGCCGGCGTTTCGAAATACTTGTTCGGCACCAGGACGACCTGGGCATGGCTCTTGGACTCGATGCTGTGCAGCCATTCGCGCTTTTCGTTCATCAGGTAGGTCGCCACTTCCACTGGCAACTGCGCGATGACTTTGACGGTGCGATCCTTGCGCGCTTCCTCACCGATCAGGCGTAGCAATGCCAGGGCGAGCGATTCGGTGCTGCGAATCGTGCCCATGCCGCTGCAACGTGGGCAGGAAATACTCGCCGACTCGCCGATGGACGGGCGCAGGCGTTGACGCGACAGTTCCAGCAAGCCGAATCTCGAGATGCGGCCGATCTGGATGCGCGCACGATCCTGCTTGACGGCATCACGCACGCGGTCCTCGACGGCGCGCTGATTCTTCTGCGACTCCATATCGATGAAGTCGATGACGATCAGGCCGCCCAGGTCGCGCAACCGTAGCTGCCGCGCAATTTCGTCCGCGGCTTCGAGGTTGGTATTCAGCGCAGTGGTTTCGATGTCGCCGCCGCGCGTGGCGCGAGCCGAGTTGATGTCGATGGACACCAGTGCCTCGGTGGGATCGATCACGATGGAGCCGCCGGAGGGCAGGTTGATCTTGTGCGAGTGCGCCGACTCGATCTGGTTCTCGATCTGGAAGCGCGTGAACAGCGGCACCGGATCTTCGTAGAACTTGAGCTTGCGCAGGCTCGCCGGCATGAAGCGTTGCATGTATTGCTGCGCTTCGGCGTAGATCTCCTGGTTGTCGACCAGGATTTCGCCGATGTCTTCGGCGAGGTAGTCGCGCAGGGCGCGGATGATGGCCTTCGATTCCTGGTAGATGAGGAAGGCGGCAGGGCGGCCCTCCGCGGCCTGGGCGATCGCGTTCCAGACTTCCTTCAGGTTATCGAGATCCCACTGCAGTTCTTCGGCAGTACGTCCGACACCGGCTGTGCGCACGATGGCGCCCATGCCGTCGGGGATCTGCACCTGGTCCAGCGCTTCCCGCAGCTGTTCGCGGTCTTCACCTTCGATGCGACGCGAGACGCCACCGGCGCGCGCGTTGTTCGGCATCAATACCAGGAAGCGTCCAGCGAGACTGATGAAAGTAGTGAGCGCCGCACCCTTGTTGCCGCGTTCTTCCTTCTCGACCTGGACGATGATTTCCTGGCCTTCGTCGACCAGCTCGCGGATGTTCATCCGTCCGCCCGACGGCGATGCCTTGAAGTACTCCTTGGAGATTTCCTTCAGCGGCAGGAAGCCGTGGCGCTCCGCGCCGTAATCGATGAAACAGGCTTCGAGACTGGGTTCAACCCGTGTGATGCGCCCCTTGTAGACGTTGGATTTTTTCTGTTCCCGGGAGGGTATTTCGACATCCAGATCGTAGATGCGCTGTCCATCAACCAGCGCGACTCGCAACTCCTCTTCCTGGGTTGCATTGACAAGCATTCGCTTCATGAGGCCCTTCTATGGATTCGTGTAGGGCCACACGATCACGCACGGCGGACGCCAGCGGCGGAGCAAAGGATTGATCGGGGTAGGAATGCATTCCGATTGTTACCAGCGCTGGCCTTGCGGCCTCGCGCATTTTTTTAATCCTGCCACTGCCGGCCCACCCGAATCGTTTTCGTCGACCCGGATCCCGAGTTGCGGGTCCGGCATCGCCGTTCGTGCGGCCGATCGATGGAACTGCGGGAGCGGTGCGTTACCCCTCGATCCGAATGGCGGCGTCGCAGCGGCTACGCCGGCGCGATCGTCAATGACGATGGCCTGGAGCGCGTACCGGCAGAACCCCAAGGGGTAACTCCCAGCGCTTGCAGTAGCGGACACCGACAACGGATCGTGGAGAAAGGCAGGTTCCTGCAGAACCAACTAAGATGCAGCGCACCTGATGGAGTGCCAGTGTCGGAACCGGTCCGGCCGGCCATTCCAGCTGAAAAACGCTGCGGATGTGCCGTTCCTGAGCAAGGATCGCGATTGGGTGGGCGACCTTGCCAGCAACGGCGGGAAAACCGGCTCGGAATATACCTCAGGCGCTATTGGTCAATCAATGGCTTACGCGCGATTCAACCAGCTTGGATGACATGCAGAAACCGGTTCAGGACAGCAACCAGGCCGCCGAGGAGGGTGCGAGAGTCACCTATGTCCATGCGGAAGCCGGCGATGCCGGGCAGCGGATCGACAATTTCCTGATGCGCACCCTCAAGGATGTGCCGCGAAGCCTGGTGTACCGGATCCTCCGCAGCGGTGAGGTGCGGGTGAATGGCGGTCGGGCGAAACCCGACTACCGGCTGGCGGACGGCGATCGGATCCGCGTGCCGCCCATAAAAGTGAAGCCACGCGAGCCGGCGGGGATTCCGTCCCGGTCGCTGCGGGACCTGATCGCGGGCTCCGTGATCCACGAGGACCGCGACCTGCTGGTAGTGAATAAACCCGCCGGTGTGTCCGTTCACGGTGGCAGTGGCGTCAGTACCGGCGTCATCGAAACATTGCGTGCCCTGCGGCCCGAACTCAAAGAGATGGAGCTGGTGCATCGGCTCGACCGCGATACCAGCGGTTGCCTGCTCGTAGCCAAGCGACGAGCGGCGTTGCGTAATCTGCACGCGCAGCTGCGTGAGCGCGAAATGGACAAACACTATCTGGCATTGCTCGGTGGCCGTTGGCCGTTCGGCACCAAGACCATCGAGTTGCCGCTCAAGACCAATCTCAAGCAGGGCGGCGAACGCATCGTGCGGGTCCATGAAGACGGCCAGGAAGCGATCACCCACTTCAAGCCCATCGAGCAGTTCGCCAAGGTAGCCACACTGATGGATGTGGCGATCGGCACCGGTCGCACGCACCAGATTCGCGTGCATGCGGCGCATTGTGGATATCCGATCGCCGGCGACGAGAAATACGGCGATCGCGAAGTGGATGCCCGGCTGAAGGCGTTTGGGCTGCGGCGCATGTTCCTGCACGCGCATACGCTTTCGTTTGCCAGGCCTGACTCGGCAGGTGAATTTACCGTGACGGCGCCGTTGCCGCAGGAACTGGAAACGGTGCTGCAGAATCTGCGCGAGCCCGCCAAGGCCAAACAGTAGAAGGGATCACGGGACGGCGAGGCCCATGCGGCGCAATGCCCCGGCCACCCAGATCAGCGGCAATCCGATCAGGGCTGTCGGATCCTGCGATTCGATCCGCTCGAACAGCGAGATGCCGAGGCCTTCGACCTTGAAACCGCCTGCGGACTGCAGCGGCTTTTCGCGTTCCACGTAACGACGGATTTCATCGTCGCCGAGCCGCCTAAAATACACCGTCGTGGTGTCGAGATGGGATTCGTTCGATCCCGAATCCGTGCGGATGATGTGCACTGCCGTGCTGAATGTAACGCGCTGTCCGCTGCAGGCCCGCAGCTGATCGATGCAGCGGTCGACAGTGCCCGGCTTGCCCAGGATGTCGCGGCCCTGCAGTGCGACCTGGTCGGAGCCGATGACCAGACTCTGGAGCTGGCGACGGGCCACCGTTTCCGCCTTGGCGCGGGCCAGGCGGTTGACCAGGTCGATAGCGGTTTCCCCGGGCTGCGGCGTTTCGTCCACCTCGGGGGCGGCGACGCTGAAATGTATGCCGAGGCGCTCCAGCAGCTGGCGTCGGAATTGGGAGGTGGAGGCCAGGACCAGGCGGGGCGCTGCGTACGGCCCCTGGATTGCACTCATGGACCCTTCTGCAGCCACCATGGGCTGGTGTGAATTCTCAGGAAAACAAGCATTTAAGGGGTGTTTTATTTTGACAGGCTCTAAGCTCGCCGCTAGTATACGCGCCCCATGTCGCGACCCCCGGGTGCACCTCTCGATCCTCCTGTCGACGCTGTCCATGCTGCGCGTACCGGAGCCTTTGTAGAACGGCATTTCGACGTGGACGATCTGCCCCGCCTGCGTGCAGCCACGGTAGCAGCTGACGGGGGGGAGGACGCGTCCGGACTCGACGCGAAGTTCGCCTTCTCGCTGTTCGAAGGACAGCCGGCGATCGATGGCGAGTTGACGGGGGCAGTGCAGATGACGTGTCAGCGCTGTCTCAAGCAGGTGAGCGTGCCCATCGATGAAGCCTTCCGGCTCGTCATCGTCGGCGACGAGGCTGCCGACCCGGAGCAGTTCGGCGGCTACGAGCCGATCGTTGTGGACGCAACGCGCTTGGAGTTGCAGTGGCTCGCGGAAGAGCAGGCGCTACTGGCGTTACCGCTCGTGCCGCTGCATGAGCCGGGCGAGTGCGAGGAGGCTCCGCTGACGACACCGGTCGAGGAGCCGCTGGCGCCGGGAAAGCAGCGGCCGTTTGGCAACCTGCGCGAGTTGCTGAAGAAGCATTGAACGCGGGAGCGTTCTGAACGCAGAACGCAAGAATCAGTTTCGAATTGTGATGGAGTGAATGAATCATGCCTGTGCAGAAAAGCCGAGTGACCCCTTCGAAGCGCGGGATGAATCGCGCACATTCAGCGCTCGAGCGCCCTGCGCTGACCGTCGATAGCACGTCCGGCGAGACGCACACTCGCCATCGCATCTCGCCCGATGGTTTCTATCGCGGCAAGAAAGTAATCGACAAGCGCGACAAGTCCGACGCCGAATAGGCGTTTGTGACCGTGCCTTGCGCAGCGAGGCACGCAACTGCTCACCAGCACCTTGTCGACCAGCCGACCGATTACGATTGCGGTAGATGCGATGGGTGGCGATCACGGACCTCCCGTGGTCGTGCCCGCGTCGCTGTCTGCCCTATCGCATGAGCCGTCGCTGCAGATTACGCTGGTCGGCCTCGCCGACCAGATCCGACCGCATCTCGGTAACGCCACAGCCCGCTTTGGCCAGCGCATCGTCCTGCGCGAGGCATCGCAAGTCGTGGCAATGGATGAGAAGCCGCAGGATGCCCTGCGCAAGAAGAAAGACTCCTCGATGCGGGTCGCCATCGACCTGGTGAAGTCGGGCGAGGCGCATGCCTGCGTCAGCGCCGGCAATACCGGCGCGCTGATGGCTACTGCGCGGTTCGTACTCAAGACCCTCGAAGGCATCGACCGGCCGGCGATCATCTCGCGTATCCGCTCTCGCAAGGGCTTCACGCACATGCTCGACCTCGGCGCCAACTCGCAGTGTACCGCGGAGCATCTGTTTCAATTCGCCGTCATGGGTTCGGTGGTCGCCGCCGACATGAGCGGAATCGACAAGCCACGCATCGGCATCCTCAATATCGGTGAGGAAGAGACCAAGGGCGACAGCGTGGTGCAGGAAGCTGCGCAGCTATTGTCCGCGAGCAAGCTCAACTACATCGGATTCGTCGAGGGCGGCGACATCTTCACGGGCGACGTCGACGTGGTGGTGACTGACGGCTTCACCGGCAACGTCGCACTCAAGTCGATCGAAGGCGTCGCGAAGATGCTGATCGCTGTCGTGAAGGATGAATACACGCGCAACCCCCTTCGGTATGTGAGCGCAGCGATCAGCGGGCTGGTCTCTTGGCCGGTAGTGCGCTTCCTGCGCCGGGAATTCGATCCACGTACTTACAACGGGGCCAGCATGGTCGGGCTCAACGGCGTGGTCATCAAGAGCCATGGCAGCGCCGACGCGCTATCGTTTGAAAATGCCATTCACGTCGCCATGATCGAGGCACAGAAGGGCGTGCCCATGCACATCGGCAACCTGCTCAAGGAACAGATTCAGCCCACGCTGGTCGTCTCAGCAGAGCGCTAGCGAGCTGCCAGTTTGCCTATCTTGCGTGCGGTTCCGCCTTGTCCCGGCGCTGCGGCCGGGTCATGCCTGAATCACAGTTTCTTCACGTTGGCGCGTACGGGGCGCACAAACTGCTAGACTTGACATTATGCAAGTGAAATCTCGTCTGTATTCTGCGATTTCCAGCATCGTGCTGAGCCTGCTGGCTGCCTCTACTGTCGTGCACGCTACGACGTTCACGATACCAGCGCAGGGCGAGACCGTTTTCGGCGAAGTGCAGACCGTGGTCGCCAAGCACGAAGACACGCTGCTCGATATCGGCCGAACCTATAGCGTCGGCTACGAAGAAATCGTCTCAGCCAATCCGGGCGTCGATCCATGGTTGCCGGGAGCCGGCAAAACCATCCTCATCCCCTCGCGCTACATTCTTCCCGAAGGGCCGCACGACGGCATCGTGGTCAGCCTCGCCGAACATCGCCTCTATTACTTCCCCAAGCCGAAGGCAGGGGAGGCCACTGTGGTAGTTACGTATCCCATCAGTGTCGGCAAGATGGATTGGAAGACGCCGTTGGGCCTGACGCGCATCACGGACAAGCGAACCAAGCCCATCTGGTATCCGCCGGAGTCGGTGCGCAAGGAGCATGAAGCGGATGGCCGTCCGCTGCCGAAGGCGGTTCCACCGGGTCCGGACAATCCGCTGGGCGAATTCGCGATGCGCCTGGGCATTCCCGGTGGCGCCTATCTGATTCACGGCACCAACCGGCCGGCGGGTGTGGGCATGCAGGTCACGCACGGATGCATCCGCATGTACCCCGAAGACATCGAACAGTTCTTCAAGATGGTGGCGGTGAACACGCCGGTGCGCATCATCAACCAGCCGTACAAGATGGGCTGGAAGGGCAGCGACCTCTACATCGAGGTGCATGCGCCGCTGGAAGGCCAGATCGATCCGCAGCTCTACAGCCTGACCAACATCACCAAGCTGCTGGTCTCCGCGACCCAGGATCGCACCGTGGCGCTGGACTGGGCCAAGGCGGAGCAGGCCTTCCTGCATCCCACCGGCATCCCCGAACCGGTCATGCTCACGCCGGTGACATCGCAACTGATCGCACGCTGACGGTTCGAAGCCGGCCGATTAGAGGCGCGTCCGGATTAGCGGAACGTAATCCGGCATCACTCACCTTGCCGACTATTGCTAGACTTCGCGCCGCGGGCCCTGCGGTGCGAGGCTATCCTTTCCATCGAGTTAGTCCATGGCTGAGGCTGTGGGGTCCGCCTCTTTCAACATCGTGCCGCGCTCTGATCGAATGGGCGGAAGCGCAAGAGAACGAAAAACGCCGATTACAGCGGCGCCATGTCCAAAAGAAAACGCCGCTTTTCGGCGGCGTTTTCACTATCGACGCAGCAGGGCTGCGAATTACTTCGAAACCGACTTCTTGAACATGCGGTCGATCTTCTCGTTGGTCGCGTCGCAGCAAGCCTGGCTGGCCTGAGCGCCCTGGAGCGCCTGGTTCGCCGCGCTCTGCGCGCTATCTGCAGCGGACTTCGCCGACGCAGCTGCGCTGGCAGCAGAATCAGCAGCAGCCTTGGCTGCAGCCGCGTCCTGCACGGCCTTGTCTGCCGTTGCCTTGATTTCGTCGACAGTCTTCTGCGAAACGCAGCCGCTGGCGGCAATCATGAAGCAGGCAGCAATGCCTGCCTTGAGCGCGGTGGAGATGGTGTTCTTCATAGCTTCTTTCCCCTTCATACTGGGTCGGATTGAAAAAGGACCAGACAAAATTTTCCCGCCTCTTAATCCGTGAGAGTTCTAGCTTGTTCCCATGGATATCGCTACAGCAGCGCTATTTTTGTAAGAGCTGCCTTGCGCGAGTCGAGCGCGGAGAATACTAGATTGAGACGGTGCGATAAAGCTTATGTTTAAGTAAGTCTGCGGCAGGCGACAGCAGGGACTTGTTCTTTTGCGGTCCTGCCGTCCCGATATTCTCGTCGAAATTCGCCGTTGCGCGCAGCCATCCATCATCACCAGCAATTGGCGGCAGCCGCCCCTTTGACGCCGGCATCGGTCAAGGTCAAGGCACCACACTTATCGTCTGCCTGCGGTCCCTGCGGTGTGGCGGTCAACTTGTACGAGGTCGCCAACACTCCAGTCGCTCCAGCCTCGACCTTGACTGCGTAGCGGCCACCTTCTGTGGCTGCCGCGGGAGCGCAAGCTGCCCCTGCGTACGACATGGTCCTGGTGTAGCACTTCTCGAGGTTGACGGCGGCCTGCTGTAGAGCCACCTTGCCCTCGGTGCGATTCGATTTGATCACCTGATCGCGATAACTCGGATAGGCGATCGCGGCGAGAATGCCTACGATCGCTACCGTGATCATCATCTCGATCAGCGTAAAGCCCAACTGTCTGCGGTGGTTGTTCATAGTCATTACCTGAGCTGACGCCATGTCTGCCGACCGTAGCCTGCGAGTCCTGGATTGCGCGTAACCAGCTGCATGTCGCCGGTCGAACCGGGCAGGTACAACTGGCCGAGCACGTGGGTTTCGCCGGTGTCTGGGTTCTTCACCGGACCTTCCGTGACGCCAGGCGTCTGCAGAATACCCTGGGTCGAACCGACACCGGTGATGGCGGCGTCTATCGTTACGCCGTCGACCACCACCTTGACGCTGTCCTTCGAGTTGAAGACGCCATCGTTGTTCAAGTCGAACGAGCTGGTCTCGAAGCGCTTGCCGTCGAACACGTTCATTTCCATCACCCAGCTGCCACCACCGAAATTGCAGGGGTTGCCGTCGGGGATCAGCGTGGTGAAGATGACGTGACCGTTTTGCACGATCGGATCGGAGACCGATTTTTCTCCCTGATAGCCGCTCGGCGATACCAGGTCGATGAACCAGCCGCTCTTGTTTCCAATGGCCTTATCGGAGGTCACGCGGACATTGATCGAGGTCTGCGGTCCCGTACCGTCGGGATCGACACTGGTCTCGGCGATGATCGTCTGCGGTTGCAGAGCGGTTGCGCGGTCCGCAGTGACGCGGTCGCTGTCGCCCACGTTCTTGTCGAAAATGCCGTAGAACGATTGCACGCGCTGCGGTGTGAGCAACTTGTCGCCGGCCTCGAGATACTTGCCGGTGCCGAACAGCACCACCACACCCTGGCCCGAGGGGCCAAGGGCGATGGCGGGACGGTCGGTGATGGGTTGCGAATTGCCCGAGCCGTCTTTAGCCGTGAACAGTGGCTTTGCCGAGTAGGCGACATTCCAGTTCGCACTATCCGTCGAGGACAAGTCGAACTTCCACATGTTGCCGTACAGGTCGCCCGCGTAAGCAGCCTCAGCGACGCGATCGCCGTTGATGTCCACCAGCGTGGGTGTCGACAGGCCGTTGTCGTAGCTGACGCCGTAAGTCGCGGCCTGTGCGCTGCCCACGCCCGTATCGAGCTTCTTGATCAGGTTGCCGTTTTCGGCGTCCACGATGTACAGAACGGCATTGCCGGTGGTACTCGCATGTCCATCCGCCGCCATGCTGTTATAGCCATTGCCGAAAATGGCCGCCCACTTGCCGTTGCGCATTTTGGCGATGGTCGGCCGGCTGTACGTCAATCCCAGATCGGCATCCCCGTTGGTGATGGCAGCATCCGGATTGGTATCGTAGTCCCTGAACTCCCACATGACGACGCTGGTTGGATTCGCCTCGGCGGTCGCCAGCTTCGTAGGATCGGTGATATTGAGCGCGTAGATTTCCTGGCCGCCCTTGTTGAGGCCGCCAACCAGGATCGTCCGCCAGCCGCCGTTGACGTATGCATCACCCATGGTCGGTGCGCCGTCCACGTAATACTGGTGGCTATAGCTCGGCTGAGCCAGGTTTTTGAGATTCGGAATTACGGCCGACGGAATGAAAGCGAATTTCTCTACGCCGGTCTGGGCGCTGAAGCCGTGCAACATGCCGTCGTTGGCACCGGCATAGACCATGGGGTCGCGATCGACATTGGCCGATACGAAGGTCGCGTAATCCGTGGGGGCAAGCGATGATGGATAGCGAAACGGCGGAGCGGCAACGTACAGGGGCGACGACGAGACGATGTCGCCCAGTTTCTTCGGTCGCACGCGGAACTTGCCGCTCGTCGTTCCTTCGTTGCTCGCATCGCCACGCAGGTAGTTCAGGGTCGCCTGGGTGCCGAAAGTGTTGGCACGATAGGGGTCCTGGAAGGAACCCCACTGGAACGCCACCGGAGTGCCAGCTGGATCGGTCGTAACGATATTGCGCGAGCCCGACGCAGGCACTTTGTCGGCCGCATCCCATTGCAGAGCACCGATAGTGCCGTTGGCATTGACGGCATAGGACAGCAACTGACCGGTCCACTCGCCGGTATTGAACTTGGCCGCGTAGATGCGCGTGTCGCTGCTGATGGAACCGCTGTTGACCGAGGCAGCCGAAGCCGACGTGGTCTTCTTCAGGATGTCCTCGAATGCCGTGCGCAACTGCTGGCTCAGCTTCAGGGCGTTGGTCACGAGGAAGTAGTTGTCCGGAATGCCGTCGCCGTCCGAGTCCCATTCCGCTGCTGTGTCAGGGATGTCGTTGCGTGCACTCGGCGCTTCGAAGCTTTCATCGTAGCCGCCCCATTTCGCCGCGTACCAGAGCGGATCTTTCAGGATCGAGGCACCGGCGGAACTGCCGGAAGTGAAAGTCCGGCTGGTCACGAACGGCAAGGCGACGCCGTCATTCCATTTGCCGGTGCCGCTCGACGGAGCCGGCGGCGTGCCGGTGAAGGCGGGGGGCGTATCCAACTTGTAGTCGGTGTCGTTGGCTACGTCGCCGGCGCGTTGATCGACTACTTCGAGATAGATGCCGTCCTTGGTGGTGCCTGAAATCACGTAGCCCATGTGCTGCGTGATACCGCCGTAGGCATATTCGGAAGTGAGCGTGACCTGCACGGTGTTGCCGACGACGGTGTATTCATAGACCGCGATGGCGTCCATGTCGTGGTCCGCGCCCTGTTCCACGTCTTCATAGTTCACGCGGAACTTGCCGTAGGTGCTGGTCAGCGTATCGACGTAGAAATCGACGATCTGGTCGGTGGGTTGGAAGGCGGCGGTGGCGCTGATGCCCGAACCGGCAACCGACTTTGCGAAGGGCACCAGCGTGATGTTCTGGCCGTTGACCGGAATCACGATCTTCGGCAGGGGCGAGGCGAGTGCAACCGAGAACGTGTTGACCTTCTGCTCGCCTTGCGCTGGGTTCAAATCGGTTTTGCGCGCGTAGTAGGCCATGCTCGAGGAGTAGTAGCCGCCTTCCTTGGTCGGTTCTTCAGGCGACAGACCGCGAATGTTGCCGAAGCTCGACACCGCCTTCGCGGTGGGTGCGCCGTCGGTGACGCCGGCAACATCGCCGATGAAGATGTTCTTCGATACACCGGCGCCGAACTCGGTAGCCCAGATGGCATCGCCCAGCTTGGAAGCGCTCAGATCGGGGAGATCGCCACTGACGGAGTTGAAGGCCGAGCCCGGCACTTCGTCGGTGTCGTAGGACGGATTGATGTCGCTGATGACGGTCTGGAATGGCTTCGAACATACCGGACGTGACTTGAACGGATCGTCCCAGGTAGCGACTGGCAGGCCGCCGCCGGCAAGCTTGCTCTCCTCGCCGTCGCCGTATGCGATGCTGAATGCGGACGTCGGCGCTGCCTTGCCGGCGAAGTAGCGTGCCGACTCGTACATCATTTCACCGATCGGATTGCCCCACATCTGGCATTCGCCGGAATTGATCTTGCGCGCGGCGGCAGTCCAACCGCAGTCGTATTGATAGCTGCCGCCGAAGCCCGTGGTGCGCAGGCGATTGAGCGTCGTGATGATGCCCTTGTTAGCAACAGTCGTCGTGCCGTCATAGACACCGCCGCGGAAAATGCCGGTGGTGAGATCGATTTCATCGCGGATCGAACTGATTTCGCGGCGGAGCACGCCGCCGCTGATGTTCTTCGCGTACGAGCCCGACAGCAGGCCAAAGTACATGGAATCGTTCTCGCCGAACTCCTGCAGCAGGCCCGTCGGCTTGGAGGTGCCGCTGGAGTAGCCCTGGCAATTCGATTCGAGCTTGCCTGCCACGCACACCAGTACTCTGACGACGCTATCCGTCGGCGTGACATCGGTGCGACTGCCGGCAGCATTGGTGGTCACCTGGGTTCCGGCCACGGGTCGTTCGATACTGACCCAGTTCCAAATGCGCTCGCTGCGATTCTGCAGGACGCGCAGCAGCGGCAGAGTCGTGTTCAGGGGAGTCGTGTTGGCGAAGAAGTGGCGCTTGCCGGAGGTCGGCAGGGCGTACGGCGAATATTTTGAGATATCGTAGCCGTCGACCGCGACGCTCGTATATTCCTTACCCCAGCTGTGCGCATCCTGCGGAATGAAGGAGCGCTCCAGCACCGTTTCCGAGGTCGTGTCGCTCGAGCGGAGACCGCCGTAGAGCACCTTGCGCAGCGCATCTATGCGCGCGGTGGTCAAATAGTTGAGGAAGTCGCCGCTCCAATTGCCGCTGCAGGTCTTCGCCGTTCCGGCAGCTCCGGAGGGCTCGAAGCGCTGGTTGCCGGCCGAATAGGAATAGCATTTGAACGAATCGAAATAGCCGTAATAGTCGATCTGCGTGGGCTTGTACTTCAGGTCCAGCACACCGTCGTCGTTGAGATCCGTGTAATCGTTGTACGCTTCGTAGTACAGCTTGTGATCGCGTCCGAGCACCAGCATGTTCAGCGGCGGCACGCTTTGCGGCAGGAACAGCGGCACGTTCGGCAGGCTCAGCGTCGCCGCGACGCTCGATCCTGCGAAGGCAACCAGCCCGCAGACGAGCGTCAGCAGGCTCAGGCCACGAAGCGATCTTGAGGCAATGCTCATGGAGAGGTTCTCGTTCAATTGTTGAGTTTGACGGCCCAGGTCGACTGCAGCACCACGACACTGTTGGTGCTACCGCCGACGCCGCGCGATGTGACTCGAAAGTTCGATATGAAGGTCGGCGGCACGCGCACTTCCGGGCTCGTGAGCACTTCCTCGATGTGTTCCACGACGAACGTGGGATCCTGATACGCCAGTCCGGTGCCACCTATGGTCTTGGCGGCCGCATACTGGGTCGCGTTGGTCTGCCACCAGCTGTCATTGAGTTCCGCCAGCGCCTTCACATTCATCTTGTCGATGACGCTGGTTTCGTAAATCTTGCCCTTGCAGGGCGCGGTGGTGCAGAACGGCGCGATCTCCGTCAACGCCACGATCGCGGCTTCGCCTGCACGCAAGCCCGCCTCGGCAGACTGCAGGGCAAGGTCGTGATCGCGCGAGTTGCCGGCCATTTTTTCCTGCATGCGGGTCGACTGGCTGGCCGCCAGCGCCAGGACCGTCATCACCAGCAACAGCAGCAGGCTCACGACCATCACGGCCCCGGACTGCCGGCTCGGAAAACGGATTCGAGTGGATTTCATGACGTCGGTGTCCGGTCTATTGCGTCACTGTCTTGTTGCGGATGACTACCGTCGTCGTGAACACTTCGCGGTAGAAGCCGTCGTTGGGCGCGGCGACCGTGACCTTGTCGGTCCCGGTTAGCAAGTCATGGGTGCTCGCATCCTTGTCGGCGCCATAACGCTCCAGAGAGCGCACCAGCAGGGCAACGCGAACGCTATATACGCGATCCCAATTGGTAACGGCATCGGCGGGCTGGTACGTATCGACCGCGTAATCGTTATCGGTGTCGACACCGTAATCGAGCTGCATCTGCTCGACACCTTCCGCCAACTCTTCGGGCGCTTGCGCGTCCGTCTTGCGCCAGAGCGACGGCGTCGTATCGGTGTCCGACTTTTCCGCAACGTAGTAGATCACCGTTTGGACGGGCACGGCCTGGGTGAACTCGGCCACCGGTTGGAAATAGAGCTTGTTGGTGACGTTGAGTCCTGTCTGCCCGTGCGTCATCGTGCCGGTGCTGGTATCGAAGGCGGTCGCCTGGAAGAACGCCTGCCTGCCGCAGCTGTACAGCATGACGACGTCGCTTGGCTGAAACGTGCTGGCGCTGGCGGGAAAGACCAGGGGATCCGTGTCCAGGGCAAGGTCCTTCTGGAGTTTCTGAGGAGCGATGTCGCGCGCCGGCATGCGCAGGGCAAGGACGTCGCTGCCTGGAATGAGGCGCTTGGTCGCCGGCAATCCCGCGTCGGTGGGCAGCGATGGTGTCCAACTGCCGCTGGTGTATTGAAAGCCGCTCACCGATTTGAAGTGGCCGTTGACGTCCACGAAGTCATACAGAAAGTTGCCCGGTGTGATGACCGACGTGAATACCAGGGGCTCGCGGGAACAGCCCAGGAAGCCCGAAGCGCGAATGTCGTGAACGAACTGGTCGAGTGCGAAGCGGCCGTTTTCCTGGATGCGGGACAGTTTTTCCGTGGTTTCGTAGGAGGAGCGCGAACTGGCGAAAATCGCGACCACGCCACCCAGCAGCAGCAGGCTCAGGGTCATCGCGACCATCAGCTCGACCAAGCTGAATCCGCGCATCGGCGACACAGGATTGGAGAGGGATGCTTTCATCTCAGATCTCCGTCCGGGTTTTGAAAGTGACGAAGTGAGCGGCTTGATCGGCCGCGGCCGAACTGGTCATGTTGGCCCGTTCTCCCCAGACAATCGTCACGGTGACGATTCTTCCGGTCAAATCGACTTCTACGGTGCCCGCAGGAGCCCCCGGCAACAGGGCTGTGATCGAATCCTGCCAGGCGACCATGTCGTTACCGCCGTTGGAGCCCGCTTTGCCTGTGCCGCCCTTCACGCCAGGGATGGCGCCCAGGACCGCATACTGGCCCGTCCGCAGTCCTTGCTGGTTCGCCCGCATCCGGTCGAGAATATCGGCTGCGAGCACGCTGGCCTGCGAACTGACGTAGGCCTCCTGATTCGCTCGCAGACTTGTCAACTGCAACGCAGCCACGCCGAGCAGTCCGACCGAAATCAGAACCGTCGTCACCAGGACTTCGATCAGCGTCATGCCGCGTTCGCGGGCATTGCCGGGGCCGGAACCCTTACAGTTGATGTACTTCATGTGCAACCGACCTTCTGCAACGACACCCGACCGGACCGACTGATGTTGATCAGTCGCTGATTGATATCCGCGCTCTTGGTGCATTTCTCATTCTTCACCGTAAATGTCAGATCGGCCGCCGGGCCGCCGCCGGGAGAATTCAACCGCGTGCCCGAGCCGTTGAACTGCACGTAGGCAACGTCGGTGTTGATCTGCATCAGATTCTGTGGCGCGGCAGCGGCCTGCAGGATTACATCGCCGTCTACGCCCAGGTCGATGGTGCCCGCGGCGCCGGTCGCGTCGCTGAACACAATCCACCCCTTGATCCAGCTGCCGGCATTGCCATCGCAGGCACTTTGATTGTCATTGGACGCGCAAATACTCACCGGCGAACCTCGCTTCATTGCTTCGCTGCGCGCGAGGTTCAGCGCGCCCACCAGGTCATTGGTGGTGGCGGCTGTCCGATTGTTGCGGATGACATCCGAAAACGTCGGGATCCCGATCGACAGCAGGATGGCGAGCACCGTCACGGCGACCATCATCTCGATCAGTGTGAATCCGCGGGTTCGTGTGACTAGTGGCATTGGAGTGATCCTTGTTGGCGACGGACTATATTGATTTCCCGTGGCGGCGCATGCGCAAGCCGATCAATGGTCTGCTCGTCATGACGAACGGCAGGGCAGTGTGACCTGCGTCACAGTCCGTGGACAGATCGAGCGGAGCCGGGCGGAATGCGGCCGGACACTCACCGAAGGAGCCGAGCTTGACGTCACGATCCGCCCGCCTGTATAAAAGGCCAGGATCTGTGTATACGTACAGGTTCTCTTGCTCCTCAGAGGTGACAGGCTCTTCATAGGTGACAACTTGAGCGACGAACTCACTCCACGACAGCGCGAAATCCTCAAACTCATTCAGGACGCCTTGCACGAAACCGGCATTCCGCCCACTCGTGCGGAAATTGCAGCGCAACTGGGGTTCAAATCGGCGAACGCGGCCGAAGAGCACTTGCGTGCCCTGCAGCGCAAAGGAGTGCTGGACCTGATTCCCGGGGCGTCGCGCGGCATCCAACTGAAAGACTCGTTGCGTGAACAATTCGGATTGCCCCTGATCGGCCGCGTAGCAGCCGGCAAGCCCATCTTTTCCGAAGAGCACTTCGAAGCTCATTACCAGATCGATCCCAAGTTCTTTCAGCCCCGGGCGCATTACTTGCTGAAGGTGAAGGGCATGAGCATGAAGGATGTGGGCATTCTCGATGGCGACCTGGTCGCCGTGCACCGCACGCCGGAAGTACGCAATCGGCAGATCGTCGTGGCGCGCCTCGAGGACGAGGTCACGGTGAAGCGCTACAAGCAGGAAGGGTCGACGGTGTGGCTGTTGCCCGAGAACGAGGAGTTCGATCCGATCCGGGTGAACATGAAGGAAGCTTCGCTGATCATCGAGGGCGTGGTGGTGGGCGTGCTCAGACGCGGCGGCAAGTCCAAGGCACTCTTCCAATAGCCGGCCCGGTCAGGGGGGCCGATAGTTCACCAGGCCGGCCAAGGCTCGCGAGTCGTCGCGATCGTTCTCAGCTTGCCGCGGCGGTCGCTCAGATCATAGGCCTGCGTTTGCGCGGGCTTTCCCCATCGCCGATCTCATAGTCGTCCAGATCGGACAGCAATTCCGCTGTCTCTCTTTCCTCGCGGATACGTTCGAGCCGGCGCCACGCAGGTTCGCCGGGCTTGGGCCCAGCCTTGCGGCGCTTGTCGAAATCGTTCATCAAATGATCGACGTCGAGGTCGTCCGCCTCGACGGTGTCGTCAGCGTCTTCGTCGTCGAATTCTTCCGACTCCGGTTTTTCGTTCATCGATGACCCCGATGAATTCAGCGAGTGAAACTAAGGTTACGTACCGGATCCTTCCAGCACGCGACGAGCCGAGTATATAAAAGGAATGCGTCGGTCCTGCAAGAGCACTTCACGTACGCGTGCCGCCGGCCCGGCCGCGCTACGAATCCCCTATGCCGCGCGGCCGTCCGACTCACATTTCATCGGCTCTCAAGACTGTCGCTCAAGTGTATGTAATGTGACAGCGCGCATATTTCCGCAACCGGACTAGTCTCGACCACTAGTCTTCACCTGGGTCGCGCGCGCCGTGGCTATCGAGCGACGCCCCGCTCGTTGCGAAATGTCTCAGCCCGTGACCAGCTCGTTGAGCTGGAAAATGGGCAGCAGCATGGCGAGGACGATCAGCAGCACCAGCCCGCCCATCACCAGGATCATCAGCGGTCCCAGCAGCCCGACGAAGGTGCCGAGGATGGAATCCATTTCCCGTTCCTGGTTGGTCGCCGCGCGCTCCAGCATCGTTTCCAGGTCGCCGCTGGTTTCGCCGCTGGCGATGAGGTGAATCATCATGGGCGGAAACATTTTCGACGCGCCGAGCGACTTGCCGATCGCGGCACCTTCGCGCACGCGATTCGCGGCGACCTCGACTGCATCCCGCATCGGCAGATTGATCACAACTTCACCCGAGATTCGCAGTGCTTCGAGGACCGGCACGGCGCTGGATGTCAGGGTGGCGAGCGTGCGCGCAAAACGCGCTGTATTCGTTCCGCGCACAACTTTGCCGATCAGCGGCAGGCGCAACAGGAAGTTGTGATAGCTCCGCAGGGCCGCTGGATTGCGCAGCCAGCGTCGAAACGCAACCGTGGCCAGGAAGCCGACGACGACTACCAGCCAGCCCCAATCGCGAAAGAAATCGGAGATGCCGATCAGGCCTTTGGTCAGCATGGGCAGTTCGGCCTTGGAGTTTTCGAACTGCTTGACGATCTTGGGGACCACGAACGTCAGCAACAGCATCACGATGCCCGAGCAGACGGCGAACAGCAGCACCGGATAGAGCATCGCATTCAGCGTGCGGCTGCGCAGTTGCTCGCGGCTTTCGGTGTAGTCCGCCAGGCGCTCTAGAACCATGTCCAGGTGGCCGGACTGTTCGCCCGCTGCCACGGTGGCGCGATACAACTCGGGGAACGCTGCCGGGAAATCGGCGAGGCCATCGGCGAGCGCGTGGCCCTCCATCACCTTGGAGCGCACGCCCATCATGATAGTTTGGATGCGCGGCTTCTCCGTCTGCTCGGACACGGCCTGCAATGCTTCTTCGAGCGGCAGGCCCGATCGCACCAGCGTGGAAAGCTGGCGCGTCAGCAGGGCCAGATCAGATGCGGACACGCCCCGGCGCAGCGACGCCCGCCGCGTGGTGTTGTGGCGGCTTTCGCGCTGGGCGACTTCGTTGACGCTGACCGGCATCAGGTTCTGGTCACGCAATGCCTGGCGAACCTGCCGCGGCGTATCGCCTTCCAGAACGCCTTTGCGTTCGCGCCCTGAGGTATCTACCGCCGTGTATTCAAACGCGCCCATGCTTGGGATGCCCGGGTCCGATGACAGTTGAGAACTGGGATGATGGAGCAGAAGCGTGCGCGCGGGAAGGAGAGAACCGTCCGCGGCGATGAACGTGCCCGTGAGGGCAAATTAATCCTCGCGAGTCACCCGCAACACTTCCTCTATGGTAGTGACGCCGGCCAGGATTTTCGCCCGCCCGTCGTCGCGAATGCTATGCGTCATAGTGCGCGCATAGCGTTCCATTTCATGTTCGCTGGATCCATCGTGAATCATGGCGCGCATGGTGTCATCGACGAGCACGAGTTCGTGGATGCCGGTGCGGCCTTTGAATCCCGTGTTGTCTTCGGCGGCGCGGTATAGCGTCGGCGCCGGTGCGTCCGTCGGTACGTTCAGCAGGCGTCGTTCGTATTCGCCCGCGACATAGGGCACTTTGTTCTCAGGATTCAGCACGCGCACCAGGCGCTGGGCGAGGACTCCGAGCAAGCTGGACGACAACAGGAAGGGCTCGACACCCATGTCGCGAAGGCGCGTAACAGCACCCACGGCAGTGTTCGTGTGCAGTGTGGACATCACCAGGTGGCCGGTCAGCGACGCTTGCACGGCAATGTGCGCCGTCTCGAGGTCGCGAATTTCGCCGACCATGACCACGTCCGGATCCTGGCGCAGGATGGCTCGCAGGCCGCGGGCGAAAGTCATTTCCACCTTCGTATTCACCTGCGTCTGGCCGATACCGTCGATGTAGTACTCGATCGGATCTTCCACCGTCATGATGTTGCGGGTGTTGTCGTTGATGCGCTCGAGTGCGGAGTAGAGCGTCGTCGTCTTGCCCGAGCCGGTCGGACCGGTCACGAGGATGATGCCGTGCGGCTTGTGGATCAGTTGATCGATGAATGTCTGGGTGCGGGCTTCCATGCCCAGCGAGTTCAGTTCCAGGCGTCCGGCCTGCTTGTCGAGGAGTCGCAATACGACGCGCTCGCCGTGACCTGCCGGGATCGTCGATACGCGAACGTCCACCGCGCGGCCTGCAACTCGCAGCGAAATGCGCCCGTCCTGCGGCAGCCGTTTCTCGGCAATGTCCAGCTTGGACATGACCTTGATACGGGAGACGACGAGAGGGGCGACCGCACGCCGCGACTGGAGTACTTCGCGCAGCACACCGTCGACGCGAAAGCGCACGACGAGGCGATTCTCGAACGGTTCGATGTGGATGTCCGAGGCGTTGTCCTTGACCGCCTGGGTCAGGATGGCGTTGATCAGCTTGATGATGGGCGCGTGATCGTCGCTTTCGAGCAGGTCGGAAGGTTCCGGCAGGTCCTGCGCGAGATGCGCCAGATCGGTGTCGTCTTCGAATCCACCGACCATCTGCATGGCCATGTTCTGGCCGCCTTCGTACTGCCGCTGCAGGAGCTGATCGAACGTCTCGGAATCGACGCGTCGCATCTGCAAGGGCACACCCAGGATGCGCCTGACTTCCGCCACGCTCGCCGGCTGCGCGCCGGCGCGATAGACCGCTTCGGCAATGCCGTCGCTGACCTTCTGCACCAGCACGCCATGCCGCTTGCAGAAGGCAAACGACAGCTGGTTCACGATGGCCTGCGGTGCGGCAGGAGCTGCGGAGGCAGCGGCAGAGGAAAGCGTCTCCAGCTTCGCGTTCATGGTGTCCTCGGTGGCACGGCGACGTGCTCGCTCACTTCGGCTGCGGGGGCGAAGCGGGGGTTTCCGTCGGCTTAGGCGGTTCGTTGAGCGGTGTGCCGGCCTGAGGCGGCTTGTCCGACCCAGGCACCGGCGGCGCGGCACCTGCTGTTGGATCAGCATAGCGCGACAGCTCTTCGATCGGTGGCAGCAGCGGTTGACGCTCGCCTGGCAGCAATGTCACGCGGCCCTTGCGGCGTAGCAGTTGTTGCTGGCGCATCACGTTGTACTTCGAATTGGTTTCGATGGCCGCATCGGCGGCATCGCGCAGGATGGTCGGACGGATGAAAACCATCAGGTTGCGCTTTTCCTTCGAGCCGCTGCGGGTCTTGAACAGTTCGCCGATGATGGGAATGGCGCCGAGAATGGGGACGCGATTTTCGCCTTCACGCGCCGTGTCCGCGATCAGGCCGCCCAGGACGATGATGCCGCCGTCATCCACCATGACGGTGGTGCTGATGGTGCGCTTGTTCGTAATCAGGTCGACTGCGCCGGACGTGCCTTGCGCGATACCCGAGGACTCCTGCTCGATCTTGAGCATGACGGAGGTGCTGTTGTTGATCTGCGGCGTGATCTTGAGAATTTCACCCACTTCCTCGCGCTGGATGGTCTGGAAAGGATTCACTACGCCGTTGCTGCCGCTGTTCGTGCCCGAGCCGGAATTGGCGTACGACCCGGTGAGGAACGGCACTTCCTGCGCCACCTTGATCTCCGCCTCTTCGTTGTCGAGGGTGGTGATCGAAGGCGTCTGCAGCACGTTCGTTGACGAGTCACCGCGCAGCGCGCGCAACAGCAAGGCGAAGTTCGTTCCGTTGTCGAGGAAGCGGCCGGCGCCGAGCGTCAGGCCGGTGGGAATACCCGTGGTCGCCAGCGTATCCGGGTTCTGGATGGCCGCGGCGATGCTGCCGATGCTGGCGCTGCCTACCGGCTGATTGAAGGTCCCGATCGGCACGGTGCTGTCGGAATCGGTATTGCCGACGGCCCAGTTCACACCGAGTTCCGCCGCCTTGTTGGTCGAGACCTCGACCAGGATGGCTTCGATCTGTACCTGGGCGCGGCGGATGTCGAGCTTGTCGACCACCGTCATGATCGACCGCATGACCTTCGGCGGAGCGGTCACCACCAGGGCATTGTTCTGCGGATCCGCCCAGATGTTCACATTGCGCTCGGCCATGGCTGCAGGCGATGCGGCAGCGCCACCGCTTCCGCCCGCGGCGCCTTGAGCAAGGCCTGTGATCTGTTCCTTGAGCTTGCCCGCGATTGCCTCGGCATCGGCGTAGTCGAGATAGCGCACGCGCGTGTCGCCCCCGGATTCGAGAGGGGTGTCGAGACTGGTGATGAGGGTCTTGAGGCGCAGGCGCTGCGACTTCTCGCCGCTGATGATGACGCTGTTGGTGCGGTCGTCGGCAACCACTTTGCCTGCGCCGCCGGCAGCGGCCTCCGCAGGCTGTGCGCCCGGGCCGGTGAACAATGCATTGGTGGTGCGGACGATATCCCCGGCCGTGGCATTCTCCAGGTGCACGATATCGATCTCCTCGTCCCCGGCCTGGTCGATGCGCTGGATGATGCGCATCATGCGGTTAACGTTGCTGGCACGGTCCGACATGATGAGCGAGTTGGACGCCTGGTAGGCCACGAGATGGGCCTGTTGCGGCATCAACGGACGCAGGATGGGGACGAGCTGCGCAGCATTGACGTTGCGGACCGTGACGACTTGCGTGACGAATTCATCGGAGGTGGAGCTGACGCGGTCGGGCAGATCGGTCGCGGGCACCTGACGGGCGTTGGCGTCGGGAATGATCTTTACGATGTTGCCCGCGGGCACGGCGACGAAACCATGGACCTGCAGGATCGACAGGAAGGTCTCGTAGACGGCGTCGGGCGGCATCGCCGTCGTGGAAATGATGGTGACCTGGGCGCGCACGCGCGGATCGATGATGAAGCGCTTGCCGGTGACGGCGGCGACGACCTCGACCACCGATGACAGGTCGACATCGCGGAAGTTGAGAGTCGTTGCGGTCTGCTGCTGGGCCGATGCGCACGTGCAGGAGAACGTCCATAGCAGGGCGACCAGCCACTGGCGCACTCCCAGCGCGCGACGAGATCGCGTCACTGCTGCCGGCTGCACTTGTGATTCGAACGTCATTAACGATCCTTCAGATTACTGTCGTGAGCATGCTGGCCGTCACTCTTGTGGGGCGGCAGGCGGCGGTGAAGATGCGGCACCGCCATTCGGCGGGGCGGACGGACTGGGCTCGGGCAAACTGATCGTCGCGGTATTCAGCGTGAGTTCCTGCGACTGCCCGTTGCGCTCGACGGTCACGCTGACCTTGTCGGAGGCGCTGAGCGTACTGAAGATCTCCATGCCGCGCTGCGGATCGTCCAGCGGCGTGCCGTTGATCGAGAGCACCAGGTCGCCGGGCTGGAAGCCGAGGCGGCTGAACTGCTGTCGCTGCCGGCCCGGATAAACCCGGTAGCCGCGCTGCTGGCCGTTCGCGAACACCGGCTGGGGGCGCACGATTTCGGCAAACGCGGTGGGATTGGTTTCCGCGACGCGACGCAGGTTCTCGGCGAACTGCGAGGGCTGAGGCCGGGTCGGGGGCGGAGGGCGGGCAGCGACCAGCCCCGCGGCGGCGCCGGTTCCCAACCTGGGCAGCGACAGCGTTTCGAGGCGCCCATTGGTATCGAGGATGACTTTCTCCGCATAGACCGCATGCAGCTTGGTGCCGCCGCGCACGACTTTGCCCACGCCATACATCTTGGCCGTGTTCGCCGATTCGCCGATGAAGGCATAGCCCTGGGCGGGGTCTTCACCGGCCCAGGTGCCGGCGAGGATCAGGTTGGTCTGGGCCGGCGGCGCATTCGAGGAATCGACGACTTCGGCGCGCGTCGTGCCGAAGAGATGGGCATTCGCAATCGCCTGGACATCGATCGGCTTGCGTGGATTGACGAAGGTCGGCGTCGGGGCGTTCACGACCGCCGCCGACTCGTCGCCCCGATCCAGGATCAGCCAGGTGAGCTGCACCAGCTGCCAGGCGATGGCGACGATCAACAGCAACACCAGCATGCGCGGAACAGTACGCGACGCGCGATCGACCCACTGCTGAGGCGAAAGGTTCTGATAGTCGCGCAGGGTAGGCGGAAGCGGCATTACTGTGGCGGACTCGGAGCGTTTCGGGGGCGTTTCAGGAGCGTCAGGCTGACAGTGAGAAATGGAGTACATGGCCGGTACCGACCCGGATTCCTCCAGTCCAACGGCAAGCTTCTATTATGTCATGATACGAATTCTGCATAGTACGTCACAAGAGACTGTTCCCATTGGCGAAAGCGACGGCTTAAACGCTACGTTCGTCGCCATCCGAGCAGCCTGAGCATCCTGCCTCCGCAGGCGGCGCGCCCGGCCCGTGCCCCGGCTCGAAAGGGGCGAAACAATGAACGATTCTTTTCACAGCCGATATGGGTAATTGCGTCGTGCCGGTGCGACACCGCCACGGCTCCCACGCGCCGCAAGCACTTCAGTCTGCTCCCCGGGCGCGATGGTGCGTCGCGCCCATTGCGGACGTGTTGCGGGGGTGTTGCGTGTGGAAAGCCCGATTGTCCTATTCGCTCGCCGGCCTTGCGTGGGATGCTGCCTTGTAAAGTGATATTTTCCACCCTATAAAGGAACGCAACTACAGATGCGTCGACGTTGATGGCGGAAGAGAGCACACGGCATGAGCGAGAGCTGGTTGCGGAGGCCGAACAACCGAAGGTCAAGCGACCGCCGCTCTACCAGGTCGTCCTGTTGAACGACGACTACACGCCGATGGAATTCGTCGTGGACGTGCTCGAACGCATCTTCGGAATGGATCGAACGACGGCGACGCGCGTTATGCTCGAAGTGCACACCCGGGGCAAAGGTGTCTGTGGCGTGTTCACTTTCGAAATTGCGGAAACGAAGGTTGCCCAGGTCACCACTTACGCTCGGCAGCACCAGCATCCCCTTTTGTGCACCATGGAGGAGACCTGAGCCTCCGAGTTCCAAGTCGAGGGTTAGAGGAACCCGGTCATTCGCGGAGTACCCTGGTGTCGCAGAGTGAGGAACAGTCATCTGACTGCGGAAGGGATACTGGAGTAGTGTTGAAGCTCGATTCATGGTTTGCAACCAACGCCGCCCAGGAAGGTCTGATCCATAGACCCCTGATTGATGGAGACACCGTGGTCGCTTCCGGCGACCTCAGGCCCTCGGACCTCTGGTCGGCCCAGGAACTGGAACTCAAGTGTTAAGCAGCGAACTAGAAATCTGTTTGAACGAAGCCTTCCAGTCGGCGCGCGAAGCCCGACATGAATTCATGACCGTCGAGCACCTGCTGCTCGCCATCGTGGACACCCCCAAGGTTCGTGAAATTCTTCGTGCATGCGGCGCCGATGTCGTGCGGCTGCGCAAGGATCTCAAGGACTTCATCGACCAGACCACACCGCGGCTCAAGGACGACGACGATCGCGAAGTGCAGCCCACGCTCGGTTTCCAGCGGGTGCTGCAGCGGGCCGTGTTTCACGTGCAGTCGAGCGGAAAGAAGGAAGTGACCGCCGCCAACGTACTGGTCGCCATTTTCAGCGAAAAACATTCGCATGCTGCCTACCTGCTGTCGATGCAGGATGTCGCGAGGCTCGACGTCGTCAACTACATCTCGCACGGCCTGTCGAAGATCGCGGACGACCGTCCTGAAAAGGACGAAGCTCCTCCGGGCGCGGACGGCACCGAGCGTGACAGCGAAAGCGGCACGGCGCTCGAGAAGTACGCGACCAACCTGAACAAGATGGCGATGGAAGGGCGCATCGATCCGCTCATCGGCCGCCAGACCGAAATCGAACGCACCGTGGAAATCCTCTGCCGCCGCCGCAAGAACAATCCGTTGTTCGTGGGCGAAGCCGGTGTGGGCAAGACGGCCATCGTCGAGGGACTGGCCCGCCTGATCGTGGAAGGCAAGGTGCCGGATGTGCTCACCGACAGCACCGTGTATTCACTCGACATGGGCGCCCTGATCGCGGGCACCAAGTATCGCGGCGACTTCGAGAAGCGGCTGAAGAGCGTGCTGACCGAGCTCAAGAAGAATCCCGGTTCCATCCTGTTCATCGACGAGATCCACACCGTCATCGGTGCGGGAGCGGCGTCGGGCGGCGTGATGGACGCGTCCAACCTGATCAAGCCGGCTTTGAGCAACGGCGAACTGCGCTGCATCGGTTCGACGACTTACACCGAGTACCGCGGCATTTTCGAAAAGGATCACGCGCTGGCGCGTCGCTTCCAGAAGATCGATGTGCTCGAGCCGTCGGTGACGGAGACCATCGAGATCCTGCGCGGTTTGCGTTCGCGCTTCGAAGAGCACCACGGTATCAAGTATGCGGACGACGCTCTCTCGGCAGCGGCGGAGCTCGCGGCGCGGCACATCAACGATCGTCAGTTGCCCGACAAGGCCATCGACGTGATCGACGAGGCGGGCGCCCGTCTGCGGCTGCGCCCTCTGGAGCAGCGTGAAACGACAGTTACGACTCCCATGATCGAAGACGTCGTTGCCCGCATCGCGCGTATTCCGCCGAAGAATGTTTCCACGACCGATCGCGACGTGCTCAAGAACCTCGAGCGCAACCTGAAGCTCGTGATCTACGGCCAGGATCCGGCGATCGAGTCGCTGGCAGCTTCTATCAAAATGTCGCGCTCCGGCCTGGGCGATCAGCGCAAGCCGGTGGGTTCATTCCTGTTCGCCGGTCCGACCGGCGTGGGCAAGACTGAAGTCACTCGTCAGCTCGCCATCGCGCTGGGTGTCGAATTGATTCGCTTCGACATGTCGGAATACATGGAGCGCCATACGGTCTCGCGACTCATCGGCGCGCCGCCGGGATACGTGGGATTCGACCAGGGCGGCCTGCTCACGGAAGCGATCAACAAGCATCCGCACTCGGTGCTGCTGCTCGACGAAGTCGAGAAGGCGCATCCGGATGTATTCAATCTGCTGCTGCAGGTCATGGACCATGGCACGCTGACGGACAACAACGGACGCAAGGCCGACTTCCGCCACGTGATCATCGTGATGACCACCAACGCCGGTGCGTTTGAAATGAATCGCCCGTCGATCGGCTTTACGCAGCAGGATCATGCAACCGACGGCATGGAGGCGCTGCGCCGCCTGTTCTCGCCCGAATTTCGCAACCGCCTAGACGCCATCATTCAGTTCAACGGCCTCGATCCACGCACCATCCAGCGCGTGGTCGACAAGCTGCTCGTCGAAGTCGAAGCGCAACTGGAGCAGAAGGGCGTGCAGCTGCACATCGACGACGCCGCGCGCGAATGGCTGGCGGGCAAGGGCTACGATCCCAAGATGGGTGCGCGGCCCATGGCACGAGTCATCCAGGACGCGATCAAGCGGCCGCTGGCGGAGGAACTGCTGTTCGGCCGCCTCAGTAACGGCGGACATGCGTTCGTCAGCGTTGGCAACGACGACAAGCTCAAGGTCGAGGTGCGCGCCGACAGCGATCAGCCGCTGCTCGAAGGCAGCTGAGTCGACACAGCCACGGGTTCAGCTCGGTGGCAGGAATGAAAAAGGCCGGCAATGCCGGCCTTTTTCATGTTCGCGTCGTGTCGGAGTCGATACT
>Ga0065707_10081971_pt1 | contig 26697 bp, 16 predicted proteins | sample SwiRhicommuniRL3_FD_59094 | JGI IMG/M metagenome (GOLD analysis project Ga0065707, IMG submission 59094) | Switchgrass rhizosphere bacterial communities from Rose Lake, Michigan, USA - RL3 v2 (version 2) | ecosystem: Host-associated > Plants > Roots > Rhizosphere > Soil | place: East Lansing...
CGACGCAAGGCCGGGCCGAAGAAGAAGAAAGTTCTCTGGCAGGTACGCGCTATGCGTCGCTGAGTGCGGAAGCGGACGACGACAGCTCGCACGTATTGAGCGGCACGCTGGGCTTGCCGCTCGGACAGAAGGGCCATCTGGATCTCGGGGCTGGCCGGTCGCGGGCCACGCTCGATACGACGGACGAAGACAGCACCTTCGCCTCGATCGACTTCGGCCTGGATACCAAGCGCACGCAGATGCAGATCGGCTATGCGTATCGCGACGACGGCGACTCCTTCCGCCAGCACGACTTTCGCGGCAAGTTCACGCTGGTCCGTGGCATAGGCAAGATAGGCCTGGACGCGTTTTATCGCGACGCCCAGGACGAAACCGTCACCAGTGTCCAGCGCCGCCGACGCGACTCGCATTCCATCCGCGTGCTCGAATCGATCGAAGGCAAGGGTGTCGGCCTGCACGGCGACATCGACGTGGCGGACAGCGTCCGGCTGTTCGCCTCGGGCATGGTCTACGACTACGACCGGGACGTCGACACACCAGCATTCCTGGCTCGCTTTCCACGGTTGAGCCTGCGGGTGACCGGCATTACGCGCGATGAAGCCTTCCTGGACAACACCGCTCGCGCCGGCATCGAGTACACGCTCGATCTACTCACGCTGACCGCAACGTACATTCACGACGAAGCAATCGATACTCACGACATCACCCACACCGGCGAAGCGAGCGCCGACATCCCCGTCGGCGAACGCTGGCTGCTCTCGCCCTTCGTCGGCTACTCCTCCGGCGACTCCGATGGCGGCACCGCATTCGCGGGGATATCGGTCAGCGTCATGTGGTGATGGCTACTGCGTCCCCGCGACCGGTCCGAAGGCTGGCGGCGGTGTCCGGTGATGCGTTGCCGATTCATACGCGGTGCCCACCTTGATCAGCACCGGCTCTTCGCCCTGGCCGGCGAAGAAGGTGATGGAGATGGGCAACGGATGCGCCAGCTTGGTCTGTTGGACGGTGTCGGGCAGGACGGCGATGTAATCGGACTTGTCCGCGTTCAACGCATACTGCGGTTCGTAGATCACGTCGGTCATGCCCGCGGGGATGACCACGCGGGGAATCTGCAGGAACGGCGTGATGCCGTCGAGGCTGATGCTGCCTATGTTCGGGCCCTGGATTTTCGGCGTGGGCACCGTGTTCTCGGGATGGACGAACACGTCGATGCCGTTTTCGTACATCACTCTCTGTAGCGCCAGGCGGCCGATGTAGCTGCGCGCGACACGATCGCTCTTGCCGTCCGCTTCGTGATCTTTCCAGTTGATCCAGTTCTGTGCGCCGGCGCGGGAGTCCTCCTCGCGGAACTTCGCATTCGCGGCCCACGCAGCCCAATTGGTGATGCGCTTGTCGCCGCGATCGACCAGGTAGCGGTCGATGTCGAAGCCGACGTCGCCGCAACTGGCCGAGTGGCAGGGCACGGAGCCGAAGGTACCGAAATTGGTGATGTTGATCTTGCCGGTGAGCGGTGCCTGCCGCTTGCTCAGTTTGAGCAGGTAATCGTAGGAACTCACGTCGTAGCCCGGCACGGCGAAGACCAGTTCGCCCTTGGCATCGCGTCGCGAAAAGATTTCCGGAATCAGCCGCGGCAGGATTTCGGACAGCGCATCGGAGAACGTGTATTTCAGGTTCGGCACCTCCGGATCGTCGGGATACTCCGCAGTGATGGTCTCGACCAGTTCGGCGCCGAGCTGATCGCGCAGCACCGTCTTGATCTCCTTGTCGATCTGGTCGCTGATGGCTTCGTGATTATGAGTCTTCTTGACCATGTGCTCGCGCAGGATGGCGATGCGCATGCCTTGCAGCGGCTTGGACTTCTGCTTGAGTACGCCATCGTTGACGGTGAAGCTCGCATACGGCTGCGGCGACGTGAACACCTTGGGCAAGGCGGTGAACGGATCGCGAGGATCGTAGTAGCCGCGCTGCGGATCCTTGATTGCATCGAGCACGATGGCAGCATCGGCGAGCGTGCGCGCATGAATGCCGGCGCGATCGTTGAAGAATTGATTGCCGATGCCGCCGCTGTCGGGCAGCAGTCCCTTGGTCGTGAGGATCATCGCAACGCCGTTACGTGAAGCCGGACCCTGGCAGGATGCGCCCGACTGTTCGCAGATACTGACGGTCACGAGGTTGGTGCTGACTGCAACGCCCGAACCGCCGCTCGATCCTCGCGGCACCCGTTCGGTGTCGTAGGGATTGCACGGTTGGCCGCTCCACGAGTTCATCGCCATGCCGCCGGACGGCTGATTGGTTTTCGGTTTGGCGGCCCCGCCCGGATCGCCGGGACCGCCGTTGAATTCGTGGGCGACGGACTTTGCGTAAATGATCGCGCCCTTGGCCCGCAACTGTGCGACGAGCGTGGCATCGACGGGTGGCACGTCCATGGCGAAGTTCACGTCGTTGTTCGCCGTGGTCCGCATGTCCTTCGTGTCGTACGGATCCTTGATTGCCGTAGTGATGCAATACATCGGCATCGCTGCCAGGTCGGGATGCGAACCGTATTTATCGTCGAGCTCCGCGGCGCGCTCCAACGCATCGGGCTGCTGGCGGAAAGCTTCGCACTGGGGCGGCGCATCCGCGGGTAATGGGCCTGTGGACGGATGAGCATCGAACTTGCCCTTGCAGGTCACCGACCGCTCGCCGCGAATGTTCAGCGTTTCGAGAGCGTTGACTTGTCCAGCGTTGGGCATGCCGACGCGCATGCCCATCTGCGCCACCACGCTGGGATCGGATACCGTCGGTTCCATGCGGCCGTAGTCGAGCGGCAGTCCCTTGTACTTGTCGATGTCGGGAAACACGGTCGAAGCCTTGACGGTCCTGGTGGGGAACGACAGTGGCGAACCCGCACGGACATAGCCTTTCGCAGGTGCGATGTCAGCTCCATCCTGAGTCAGAAGCGCCGTGCACACGCCGTTGTAGGCGCGGGCACGATCGATGTATGCCTGCACGACGCCCTTGCAGGTGGTCTGTCCCGTTTGGATCGCGGAGTGAATGCTGGCGATAGTCGCTTCTTCGACCTGGAACTTGCCCGTCGCTGCCGGCGTGCCCGCCGCCGGTTTGACAGCTTCCTGTTTGGAGCATCCTGCCGCAGCGAGCGCACACAGTAGAACCAGCGAAAATCGAGACTCGGTCATCATTCTGCTCCCCACGGTGGGCCATCGGAATCGGGCCAGCGCAGCTCTCCAACGCTTCGGGGCCTCGTGGAGCAGACGAGGCGCGATCGCGAATACCCTACCAGGCCGTCAGGCCGTCGCGCCGCACGGCTCGATCAATAGCTGATCCTCTCCCCTTTCAGCGCCGGCGTCGTCGGAGGATCCACGCGTGCATGCGTGGCTTGCTCGAACGCATACGCCATCGCCAGTAAGCGGGGTTCGCTGTACGACGTACCCAGGAACGACAACGTCACCGGTAACTTCTGCGGGGTTGCGCCCGCCGGCACGATGACATCGGGGAATCCCGTGATGTTCGCAATGCTCGTCGCACTCGGCGCTCGCGGTAGCGAATAGTCGATATCCAGACGCTGTGCCGGCACCTGGTTGGTCGGATAGATGAACGCGTCGAGGTTGTATTTGTACAGCAGTCCTTCGAGATGGCCGGCGATCAGCGGCGGACCATGCGCCTTGGCGGAGAGATAGATCGGATCGGTGAGATCGTAGCCGGCCTGCTCGCCCTTGAACTGCTCCCAACGGCTGGGGTTCGCCAGCTGCCCCGGCTTCGGCTTGAAATTGTCCGCGAGCGCGATCAGGTCGGCGAGCGTGCGGGGGTAGCCGGGTTTCAGCGTCGACAGGTAGTCGCCGATCTGCACTTTGAATTCGCCCGGCCGCATGACGTCGTGAATCGATTCGCGCTTCAGGATGAATTCCGGCAGCTTGATCTCCACGAGCGTCGCACCGAGCGATTCGAGCTTCGCCCGGGTCGCGGCGAAGACCTGCTTCACACCTTCATCCACTCCTGCGTAGTCGGCGAGCACACCGAGTCGCGCACCTTGCAACGCTTTCGCATTCAGGAACTGGGTGTAGTTGGTTTGGTACTTGCCGACTGCGGTTGCGGTCGCGCCATCCGCTGGATCGATTCCCGTCATGGCGCCCAATGCGGTTGCGACGTCATAGATGGAACGCGCCATGGGACCGCTGGTATCGAACGACAATCCCAACGGGATGACGCCATTGCGCGATAGCAATCCACGCGTGGGCTTGAGGCAGGCCAGTCCATTCACCGAACAGGGATTGCGAATCGAGCCGCCCGTGTCGGTTCCCAATGCGATCGGCGCATACCATGCTGCCACCGAGGCACCCGACCCGCCGCTGGAACCTGCTGGCCCACGAGCCAGATCGTGTGGATTCAGGGTCTGCCCGCCAAGCGAACTGAAGCCATTGGTCTTCGCGCTCGACGCAAATTCGCTCAAGTTGGATTTGGCGAGGATGACGGCGCCGGCATCGCGCAGCTTCTTCACTATGAAGGCATCGGCCGGCGGAATGGAGCCTTCGAGAAACACCGAGCCGCCCGTGGTGGGCAGGTCGCCGGTGTTGTGATTGTCCTTGAGAATGACCGGCACGCCGTGCAGCGGGCCGCGAGGACCTTTCGCTTTGCGTTCGGCATCCAGCGCACGCGCCTGTTCGAGGACGTGTGGATTCACGAGGATCAACGCATTCAGTTTCGGGCCGACGTCGTCATAGGCCTTGATGCGCGCCAGCGACATCTGGATGAGCTGCTCCGAGCTGAGCGTGCCCTTGGCCATGGCCGCTTGTAGATCGGCAACTGTCGCGTTGACGAGATCCACCTGCGCACCGCCGGCGGCGCCGGCACTTAGACACGCCGCTGCTACGGCTGCGGCGAGCTTCCCAATGAATCCAAGGCGCATCACGACGTCCTTCGCATCCTGCCGCCAACAGCGGCGGCTGATGCAATAGACGATGGCTACTGTCCTTTACCCCACGTTGAGATCCGGGGATGACCAACGGGAATGGTCTGGACCATGACCAACGGAAATGGTCTGGACCATGACCAACGGAAATGGTCTGGACCATGACCAACGGAAATACCGCGGTACACTGCTCGCGGCAGCGTGCTGTGTCCCCATTCTTAATCCAGATATCTGTTCGCCAGCGGTCCTCCGGATGAAGAATGCGGACACGCACCCTGCGCTTCGCTACGGGAGCATGTCCCCGATGCAACCGATGCTACTTGCCGCCCGCGTATGCCTTGGCGAGCCGGTACAGGAATTCGCGACCTTCCATCAACGACTGCACGCGCACGCGTTCGTTGAGTCCGTGAGCGCCGCTCGTCGCACCGTCGGAGAAGATGCCGGAGACGCCGTAAGTCGGCACACCGACCGGAGTGAGGAAGCGTCCGTCGGTGGCACCGGATGACTGCGCCGGAACGACGGGCACGCCAGGGAACATCTCCTTGGTGAGCTTCTCGATGGGGCCGAGAATTTCCGGCGTGAGCTGTGGCGGCGGACCCGGTTGCTCCGGCTCCGACTGGAACGCGATTTTCACGCCCGGATCGCCGACCGCCTCGATCAGCAGCTGGCGAATCTCTTCGGGCGCGTGGCCCGGGAAAATACGACAATTGACGTTGGCCGAGACGTGCTGCGGCAATGCGTTCGGAGCATGGCCGCCATTGATCGTGGTGGCGACGCAGGTCGTATGCAGCGAACCGTTGACGCTCGGGTCTTTCTTGAGGCGGGCGATGGCGGCAGCATCCTGCGTAGCCGCCGCAGCCTTCATATCGTCGCCTTGTTCGCCGCCCTGGATGGGACCGAACTTCGCGAAGTAGCCGCGCGTCGCAGCGTTGAACTCGACCGGAAATTCATACGCGCCGATTTTCATCAGCGCCTGCGACATCTGGTAGATCGCATTGTCCGGTGTGGGACGTGCGGAGTGTCCGCCCTGGTTGACGGTTTCGATGGTGAAGTCCTGGTACAGCTTTTCGCCTGCCTGGATGCCGTTGTACAGGTACTTGCCGGTCTTCCCGTCCAGGCGTCCACCGCCGCCTTCGTTGAGCGCGAACTCGGCATCCATCAGGTCGCGATGCTTCTCGGTGAGATATTTGACGCCGTTGAACGTGTTCGGCGTTTCCTCACCGCAAGTGAGCGCCAGCTTGATGGTGCGCTTCGGCTTGTAGCCGTCGCGCTTGAAGCGAACCATCGAGTCCGCAAAGATCGCCGCCATGGCTTTGTCGTCGGAAGCGCCGCGGGCGTAGAAAAAGCCGTCCTCTTCGGTGAGCTTGAACGGATCGCGCACCCAGTCTTCCCGCTTGGCTTCGACCACATCGATGTGAGCCAGCAGCATCAGCGCTTTCAGCTTGCTGTCGGTGCCGGGCAGAATGGCGATGAGGTTGCCGTCCTTCGGCCGGTCCGGCGGCGCGATCATATGCAGGTCGCTGTCCGGATAGCCGGCCTTTACCAGGCGGGCTTTCATCGCATTCGCTGCATTCGTGCAGGAGCCGGCAGACAGCGTGGTGTTGGTCTCGATCAGCTCTTTGTATAGATCGCGAAACTCCGGCTCGCCGGCGCGGGCCTGCTTCGAAGCGGCGGAAAGCTGGGCGCTATTGGCCGCCGTGGCGCAAAGCAGGCAGGCAAGAAAAACACTGGATCGCATGCGTCTTCCCCGGTACGAATTGTGTACAAACCGGCGTACGAACTACGTCGGTAGACCGCTGAGAATACCGGAAGCCTCAGTCGACGGCGTCTTCTTCCACAAGTCTGCATTCGCAATGCCGAGTTTATCCGGATCGAAGGTAGGATCTCGCCCGGCGCGCTTCTGTGCTTCGTAATCGCGCAAAGCCAGCAATGCTGGTTTCTGGATGATGAGAATGGCGATCATGTTGAGCCAGGCCATGATGCCCACGCCCATGTCGCCCAAGTCCCAGGCGACCGCGGCACTGCGGATGGCGCCGAATCCCACCGCCACCATCATGCCGGAGCGCAGTATGAACATGGCCCAGCCCGGCGCCTTGTTGCGAAAAATGTATTCGACGTTGGTCTCCGCCATGTAGTAGTACGCGACGCAGGTGGTGAATGCGAACGCCGTGATCGCGATGGCGATGAAGCCCGCACCGAACCCGGGAAACACCGATTCGACGGCGGCCTGGGTATAGCCAGGACCGGTTTCGACACCGGGCAGATGTTCGACGATCCAGCCGCCGCCCGGGTTGGCGACGTTGTACTTGCCGGTGGACAGGATCATGAACGCCGTGGAAGTACACACGATGGCCGTATCGAAATAGATGGAGAAGGCCTGCACGTAACCCTGCTTGGCCGGATGCGACACTTCGGCAGCTGCAGCGGAATGCGGCCCCGTGCCCTGCCCGGCTTCGTTCGAATAGATACCGCGCTTGACGCCCCATTGCACGGCCATACCGACGATGGCGCCGAACTGCGCTTCCTTGCTGAAGGCATTATCGAAGATGAGTGCGATCACGCCCGGCATCTGGTCGAAATTCACGATCATGACGGCGATGGCCACCAGCATGTAGCCGAAGGCTTTGAACGGCACCACGATCTCGACGAAATTGGCGATGCGGCGCACGCCGCCGAAAATAATCAGGCCGAGCGCGAGGACCACCCCCGTAGCGCATATCCAGGTGGGGACCTGCCACGCATTGTTTATGCTGACCGCGATCCCGTTTGCTTGTACGCCCGGCAACAGGAAGCCGGTGGCCAGCACGGTGGCGACGGCGAAGGTATTCGCGTACCACTTCTGCCCCATGCCTCTTTCGATGTAGTACGCCGGGCCGCCGCGATACTGGCCGTGATCGTCCTTCTGCTTATAGATCTGCGCCAGCGTACATTCGACGAACGACGTGGAGGCACCGAGCAGCGCCATCACCCACATCCAGAAAATCGCACCCGGTCCTCCGGCGGTGATCGCGGTCGCGATGCCGGCGATGTTGCCGATGCCTATGCGTCCAGACAGCGACAGCGCGAGCGCCTGGAACGGCGACACTCCCGCCGCGGACTTCTTGCCCGAGGTAATCAAGCGCAGCATTTCCATGAAACCGCGGATCTGCATGAACCGCGTGCGAATCGAGAAGTACAGCCCCGCGCCCAGGCACAGGTAGATCAGCGCCGGACTCCAGATCAATCCATCGAGATATTTGACCAGCTCGCTCACTCGAGACCCCTTGGCATGATGAAGCTGCGGCGGAGGATGGCATGAGTAAGGCCGGTATGCCACGGGATATCGCAGCGGGACTGCCAGGGCAGCTGCTTTTCGCGCGTGCTCGACCGGTTATCGGTGCGAATGAAGCCAGCGGAGGAACTACCGTGTACGCATGCCTTCACCCCTGCACGACATGCTGCTGCAGCTATTTAACAATCGGCCCGATCTTGCACCCGAACTGCTGCGCACAGTCCTGCGCGTGCACTTGCCGGCGTATTCGGAGGTGAGAATCTCCTCCGCCGATCTCACCGACGTCCAGCCGACGGAGTATCGAGCCGACCTGGTCTTGCAACTGGTCGCGGACAAGCCGGTGCTGGGTGTGATCGTCGAAGTGCAGCTGTCGCGTGACGAGCGCAAGAAATTCGTATGGCCGGTGTATGCCATCACGCTGCGCGCGCGGTTGAAGTGTCCGATCTGTCTGCTGGTTGTTACCGCCAAGGAGACGATCGCTCGTTGGGCGGCGAAACCTATCGATATAGGCAATGAGTGCTACTTCGCCCCGCGCGTCATCGGGCCGTCCGGCGTACCGCAGGTCACCGATCCAGTGCTGGCGGAAGCGGCTCCTGAGCTTGCGGTGCTGTCCGCAATCGCTCACGGACGCGGTGCCGACGTGGCCCGCTCCGTCGAGATTGCACACACTGCGCAGGCAGCCATCCGCGGACTCGACGAGGATCGGTTGACCATGTATTTTGATCTCATCGAATCTTCCTTGAGCGCAGCCGCGCGTCGGGAGTTGCAGGCCATGAATCCACGGAAGTACGAGTACCGCAGCGCCTTTGCGAGAAAATATGAAGCGCAGGGACAGCTAAAAGGCGAAGTCAGCGGCCGCGCGGCGCTGATACTTCGACAACTCACTGTACGTTTCGGATCGTTGCCGGCAGACGCGCAGGCGCACATCGAGCAGGCATCCATTGCCGAACTCGATGCCATCGGCGAACGGTTGTTGACCGCGACGACTCCGCAGGAAGCACTCGGCTCGCATTGAGCTGTCGACGTCCCTGCATCGCCGTCAGCTGTTACGTTGCGACTGGCTCTGGCTGGATCCCTGAGTCTGGCTGGATCCTGACGATTGCATCGACGACCGCGGCGAGCTGCTGCGCGTGACTTCCATCGCTTCGGCTACGCCGCCAAGATGTACACCGCGCACTGAGGCAGCATCGCGATAGTCGCGGCCTGAGGCAATCCGCACGTAACGGTCGTCGCAGACTCGCCGGTTCGCCGTATCGAGTCCCACCCAGCCGAGGTCCTTCACGAAGACTTCACCCCAGGCGTGGCTGCTCGTCGCTCCAGCCGCACCCGCTTGCATATAGCCGCTGACATAGCGCGCGGGGAAATCCAACGCGCGGGCCGCAGCGATCAATACGTGAGTCAGGTCGCCGCAGCCGCCGGCGCCGAGAAGGAATGCTTCGGCGGCGGAGTTCTCGGTGCAACAACGATCGGGCGAGCACTCCATCCGGTCGCGGACCGCGTTGACCAATCGCTGCAATCGTTCGAACTCGCTACCCGAGCCTGCCGCTGCGGCCAGCGCAGCCATCTCCGGGAACGGCGCAGTGCGATCCGTGCACGAGACGAAAAACATCGGCGGGAACGCTTCCTTGCCGCGATGTACGCCTTTCAGGTTGAGAGTGTCGACCTGGCCGCGCACTTTGACGTGCATCGAATCCGCCTTGGCTTCGAGGGTGTGGGTCGCGACGTAGTTGCCGAAGCCATCCAGGCAGGCGGGCTGCAGCCGCTTGCCGTCCACGTCGACCTGCCATTCGCCGACGACCTGCTGCCCCTCGCCGAGCGTCGGCCACAGCCGCAACGCCTGGATGATCGAGCTGGCTGCTTCGGCGTAGCGATAAACCGTGTCGTGGACGATGGCAAGCTGCATGCGGCGATCTCGACTGGCTAGAAAAAGACGCCTCGGCGACTTTTTCCCAATGTATTAGAACAGATGTCCCTTGGCGATCTCGACACCGAGCCGGTCGGTGCGCTGGATCAGATCGGTGAGGTATTCGTGCAGGCCGTTGGCGATGATCTGCTCGGTACGGCCGAAGCGCAGGTCCGCGTACAGCGAATGCGCTTGCCGCTTGGCCTCCGCTGCGGTCTTGGCATCGAATCTGTCGATCGCATCGAGATGATCGGTGATGTGCTGATAGCAGTACGCCAGCGAGCGTGGAAACTCCGTGCGAATGATCAACAGCTCGGCAACATGCGCCGGCTGCACGGGTCCCTTGAACAGCACGCGATAGGCGCGACGAGCACCGACGACACGCAGGATCGCCACCCACTGATAGTAGTCGACGACGCCACCGACATCGTCGACGGTCGGCAGGCGCACGTGATACTTCACATCGAGCAGTCGTGCCGTGTTGTCCGCTCTCTCCAGGAACTGGCCCACGCGTGCGAATCGATAACCGTCCAGCCGCAGCATTTCGTTCGCGACGATGCCGTGGAACAGGCCGACGCGGGCTTTCACCCAATCGAAGAACTCGTTGAGCCGGTCCTGGTTCAAAGGCGCCGCTGCACGGTATTGCGCAAGTTCCTGCCAAGTCGCATTGACTGCTTCCCACATGTCGGACGTCAGCGCTGTACGTACGGCACGTGCATTGCGTCGTGCCGTCTCGATGCAATTGACGATCGACGACGCGTTATCGCGATCGAATGCGAGGAAGTCGATCACCGTCGCTTCGCTGGCAACCGGGTACTTCGCGAAGTACGCCTTGCTGCTGCCCGAGGCGACGATGGCGGATTCCCATTCGCTGTTGCGATCGCTGTCCACGCGCACCGCGTTCATGTGGCCGGCGACCTGCATCAACCTTGCGACGTAGTCGGCGCGTTCCATGTAACGCGCCAGCCAGTAGAGACTCTCAGCCGCACGCGCCAGCATCAGGTTTCCAGTACCCAGGTGTCTTTGGTGCCGCCGCCCTGCGATGAATTCACGACGAGCGACCCTTCTTTGAGCGCCACGCGGGTGAGCCCGCCGGGCACCACTCTTATCCGATCCGCCCCGCACAGCACGAACGGCCGCAGATCCACATGTCGTGGTGCAATGCCTGCATCGACGAACGTCGGCACCGTCGACAGCGCCAGCGTCGGCTGTGCGATATAGCCTTGCGGCCTGGTCTTCAGCAGTTCGCGGAATTTATCCAGTTCGGCGCGGCTCGCGTGCGGGCCCACGAGCATGCCGTAGCCACCCGAACCGTGGACCGCCTTCACCACCAGTTCGTCGAGATGATCGAGCACGTGCTGCAGTTCAGCCGGTTTGCTGCAATCGTGCGTCGGCACGTTTCTCAGCAACGGCTCTTCACCGAGATAGAAACGCACCATCTCCGGCACGTGAATATAGACAGCCTTGTCATCCGCGATGCCGGCGCCCACCGCATTCGTCAACGTCAGGTTGCCCGCACGGTTGGCATAGTGGACGCCCGGAACGCCGAGCATGGACTCCGGACGAAAGACCAGCGGATCCAGGTAGTCGTCATCGATGCGGCGGTAGATGACATCGACCCGCGCCAGTCCGGCGGTGGTGCGCATGTAGCAAATGTCCTTCTTCACGACCAGGTCGGCGCCTTCGACCAGTTCAATGCCCATCTCGTCGGCCAGGAACGCATGCTCGTAATAAGCACTGTTGTAGATGCCGGGCGTGAGCAGGACGATGGTGGGTTCCCCGACACAATGAGGAGGCGCCAGCGATCGCAAGGTAGCCAGCAGTTCGTCCGGATAGTGCGCGACCGGCGCGACCAGGTTCCGGCGGAACAGGTCGGGGAACAGCCGCTGCATGACTTCGCGGTTTTCCACCATGTAGGACACGCCCGAAGGCGTGCGGCAGTTGTCTTCCAGGACGTAGTAGTCATCCGGTCCGGTGCGGACCATGTCGATGCCGGCGATGTGCGAGTACATCCTGCCCGGCAGGTCGAGGCCCTCCATCTCCGGACGGAACTCGCTGTTGTGCAGGATCAGCTTCTCGGGCACGCGGCCGGCGCGAATGATCTCCCGGTCGTGATAGACATCGTGAATGAACGCGTTCAGCGCCTTGGCGCGTTGCTCCAGGCCGCGCCTCAGCCTTTGCCATTCGGCCTGGGCCAGGACGCGGGGAATGAAGTCGAACGGGATCAGGCGTTCGGGATCGCCGCCTTCCGTATACACCGCAAAGGTGATGCCGATGCGCCGGAACAGCACTTCGGCCTCACGGCGCTTCATGGTCTGTGTTTCGGGAGGCAGGGACTTCAGCCAGGCATCGATCAACGCATAGGGTGGGCGGACTTCGCCGGGCCAGCCCATTTCGTCGAAAATTGCGCCACCGGTCGCACTACTGACAGACATCGACACTCCTCACCCAGGAAGCCACAACACTGTGTGTCCGCCGAATCGTTGTCAAGATCCTGCGATTGCTGCACCTCAACGATGCAAAGCCACGCAGATACGTTCACAAGGTGGGCGCCGCCAGCTCAGAATGTCACCTCATGCTCAGCCGTTCCGTAGCCCTCCCCACCCGCAGTCCTGCTCCGCGACTGTCCATTACCGCCATGGTCCTGCTGGGCTGCGCCCTTCTGTCCGCCTGCACGAATCCGCAACGCGTTCGCGAACCGGCCATCGATCCGGATGCCGCACGCGCCGCCATTGCCAGATCCATTCCTGCCAAGGCCACCAATCGCGAAGGCTGGGCGATCGATATCTTCACCGCGTTCGAAGCCCTGGGCATCAGGCCGACCACGGCCAACATCTGCGCTGTCATCGCGGTCGCCGAACAGGAATCGAGCTTCCAGGCGAATCCAGGGGTGCCGGGACTGCCCGCCATCGCGCAACGCGAGATCGATGCGAGGGCAGATCGTTACAACATCCCGGCCGTCGTCGTAGCAGCCGCGCTGGCGCTCAAGTCGCCGACCGGCGCATCGTATCGCGAGCGGCTCGACACCGTGAAAACCGAGAAAGGCCTGAGCGATATTTTCACGGACTTCATCGGCATGGTGCCGCTCGGCGAGCGGCTGTTCGGCAGCCTGAATCCGGTACACACCGGCGGGCCGATGCAGGTGAGCGTCGCCTTTGCCGAGGAGCACGCCAAAGCCAAACGCTATCCCTACCCGGTTCCCGGCACCATTCGTGACGAAGTCTTCACTCGTCGCGGTGGCATGTACTTCGGCATCGCCCACCTGCTGGACTATCCGGTCGGCTACGACGACATGCTCTACCGGTTCGCCGACTTCAACGCGGGCCACTACGCCAGCCGCAACGTCGCGTTCCAGAGTGCCGTGAGCAGCTTGTCGAAAAAGACACTGGCTCTCGACGGCGACCTGTTGCGCCATGGCAGCGGCTCGAACGAACCGAGCAAGACCGAGCTGGCCGTCCGCCGGCTCGCCGACCGTCTCGAAATGAACGAGGCCCAGATCCGCAGCGATCTCGAATTGGGCGAACAGGAAAGCTTCGAGCGGACCAAGCTCTACTCCCGCGTCTTTGCGCTCGCCGACAAGGGCCGTCAGCGTCCTGTACCACGCGCCATGGTGCCGACCATCCGCCTGGAGAGTCCCAAGATCACGCGCAAGCTCACGACGGAATGGTTCGCCCGACGGGTCGATGAGCGCTACGAGAAATGTCTCGCCCGTAACGCTGCAGCGAATCGTTGAAAGAGTAGCGGTATAGATTTCGCACGGAGCTATTAATTCCGTTTCTGCCCCGCGTTCTCCGCGCGCCTGTATCTTTCGAACGCCTAGCCGTTGCCGCAGCACTGGCGATTGCCACCCTCAGACGGTGGTAATAGTCGCCGACACCTTCGACTGAAAGGGCTTCAAGAATATGTCGCGCGGAGAACGCGGGGGCAGAAAAAGATTAAAAAATGCTCCGCGAGAAATCCGCCACCCGATCACCCCGCGGCACGAGTGCGACGATCCCGCAGTGACGACGCCGATCGGTGGAATTCCAGCTTCGCTGCGGCAGCGGGCGCCGCAGCATTGAGAATCCTGCCGAGCGTTGCGCGCACTGTGGCCTCGTCGTCATCGAAGTCTCCATGCGCCCGCGCCTTGGATGCCTTGATGGAACCCACCTTGCCATCGTTGGGAGCGAACACCAGCTCGAGCTTGCCGCTTTTCACCAACGCCTGGATGTCCACGTCCGACTGCAGATGCTTCATCATTCCCAGGAGCGGCTCGCCGTCACGGAACAGAGGAATCCGCGCCCGCTTCTCGAAGGCGTGCGAGACCAGGTACAGCAGCGACTTGTGATAGATGTCGGCGCAGTTGTCGTCCTGCTCCGCCTTGTCGGTGAGCGCGAAGATGGCCGCCCTGGCGATTGCCGATTTCTTGATCAGCGGCAGGTAGTGCTGCTTGAACAATTCCATCGTGCACGCCGGCGCCCACAACGTGCAGCTATCGATCGGCACGCCGCTTTCGCTCAAGGCTGTGACCAGGGGCGCGTGGAAGATGCTGCCGGCACTGTGTCCGACGACGTGCACCTTCAATTGCCTGCCCTCGAGTAGTTTGACGAGATAAGCGACGACGCGCTTCGCACCGCCGGTGCTGCTGGTGCTCGCCTTCAGCGCGTTCTCTTTCATTTCATCCCAAGCACTCTTGCCGGTGAGCACGCGGGCCAGCGGTTCCAGCGCATCGTCCAGGCGATCGAGCATGAAGTCCTTGGCTGCATCGAGCACGCCCTCGGGCCGCCGCCGCGAGAATGCGTCCTGGAGAATATTCCTGATCGTGCTCCAGTAGTCGCTGTGCCAGATGAACGTGAGCGGATAGATACCGGCCTCCAGCATGGCCGATCGGTAGTCCGCGAGCCGTTGTACCGCCGTCTCCTCCGACACCAATCCGCCGTGCGCGTACAACAGGATGTGCTTACATTTCAGGTTGTCCAACGCCGCTGGAATATCTCTCTCGAACAGCGTTTCGACATCGCCGGCGGAGGTTCCATAGTTGCCGCCGGCCTTCAGCTCGCCATCGTTGCCGAGACTGATGATGTGCGGGCGCAGGTCGGGATAAGAATAGGCATTCGATTGTCCGGAACCCGCGGCATGCGTGATCGCCGCCGTGCCCAGGTCATGCAGAGTCACCGGCGCTCCCAGCCGCGCGACCCAGACATCGGAGCCGTTCTGCAGCCAGTCGTCATAGCCGATGCACGCGAATCCCCGCTTGCCCCAGTCGTTGCCCCAGGAGTTCTGGATCCAGAAACCGTTCTGGTCGTAGGCCACGATGGCGAATGCATGGCCGCCGATCAGCGTTGCAGAATATTCGATCAAGCCATCGGCGCCGACGTCTTCCCAACCCTGGTGCACGCTGGCAGTCGCATACAGGACGCCTACCTCGGCGATCGCGGCATGCATGGCTACCAGGTCCTTGTGATTGACCCTGAAATACGCACCCAGCGGCCTCAGCCTCGCTTCCTTGGCGCGAGCTGCGGTGAAGCCCGGGTCTTTGCTGCGAGGCGGCTGGGTGTAGGGCCAGACTTGTTCGGTGGCGACGCCATGCTTGTGCCAGCCTTTCATCGCGCCGCGGGCGCTCGATCCGGAATAGTCCTCGCCGGCCCATTCGTCGTAGCGCTTCGCCATCGTATACAGCATGCGTGGACTGACGGGGTCGCGGTCGCACACCACTTTGCGACTCGACAGCAGGTAGTTGGCGACGGTCGCCAGGCCGAAGCCCGTGCAGGCGCCTTCCTGTCCCTGGTCGAGAATCGGAATGCGATGCGCACGATAGACATCTAGTTCGATGCGCGTGGGCACTTCGACCAGCGAGGGCACATACATCCGGTCCCGAAAATCCAGTGTGTCACGACGGGCGTCGTAGGTTCGCTCCGGCTTGGTCGCAGCAGCTTTGGCGAGGGTGCGGACCGCGGACTTTTTTTTCGACACGGCACGGGTTTTCCGAACCATGGATATCTCCTGGAGTTGCGCAGCGGGCGGATTCAATCGACATGCTTGCACGGCGTCAATCGACTCTGTGTCCGTGCCTCGACACATCGCATCGTCCATTCGGGCACCCGTCATGGCCGCATGTCATAGCCATGTCAGACACGTTTCAGGCGCCAGCCATGGTTCGGCCCGCTCGCAACCGGCATCTTTGCTCCCAAGGCACACGGCCCAGACAGTTCGACTCAACTCAGTCACTCAACTCACTCAATCCTCGGGAGTCATCATGAAGAAGCTCGCAATTGCAATGTCCCTCGCCGCTGGACTGGTCCTGCAACCGATCGCGTTTGCCGGCACCGCTTCGGTGTACGGAGTCACGGTCAGCCAGTATGGCGCGAACGGCCCGGTCAAGGCCGCCCGCAACAGCGCCAACAACCAGGAGTTCATCGGTTGCGCCGTGTACGGCACCATACCTGCACAGTCGTCCTACACGACCTACGTTGCCTGCTCAGCGCGCGACGCTTCCGGCAAGTCCTTCTACTGCGCTACGTATGGCGCGGCCTATCAGCTGGTACAGGCGGCGCTCGCCGTCAGCGAGTCCAGCTCGATCATCATCAACGCCGACTCGTCCTACCACTGCACCTATATCTACGTGGCCAACTACTCGATGAACCTCTGACGCACACCCCGAACTGAACCGCACCGACCGGCACGGAGACGGCAATGATCAAAGTTACCTGCGCAGCTGTAGTTGCCCTCGCCATCGGCGGCGGACTGGGCTGGACCTTGCACAGCCCGGATCCGATCGCAACGCCGCTCGCTGCGGCGCCCCGCTCCGCAGCGCCGCTGGTGGCCGCCACATCGGTAGCATCGGGGACGGCCATCGATGCCGGACTACTGCGCTCGGTAGTGCGTGAAGAACTGGCGGCAGCGCTGGCGAATCAGCACGATGGCAGAACATCGGTCGACTCTGCTGCGAAGATCGCCCCTGCGGCATCGCCCGAACTGGTGGCCCAACGCCAGGAAGCGATGCGTGATATCGAGTCGATGGTCAACGGCGCCGAGTGGGGCAACGAGCAGCGCCTGGGCTTTCAACAAAGACTGGCGCTGCTCGCTCCCGATGAGGCGCAGCGCATGCTCCAGCAGGTCGTGACAGAACTGAACCAGGGCGCCATTCGCGTGACCACCGATGGGCCGCCGCTGTAGCGGGCCGCCTGTCGCGTGGCCGAATCCGTTTCGGCCGGACCCTTCAATTACCAGTTGCGACTGAAGAGTCCAGGGATCCCTGCTCGAACGGGCCGCCCGATTCCCTGCTGGACCGGTGACCTGGAGTCGTTGGACGACCGACACTGCGCCCCGACCACGTGAGGCCGCCACTGGAAGCGATGATCCGGCTGCCTGCCGGGACTTCGAAGTGCTGGATACGCCTGCATTTCTGACTCGATTGCGTGAAGTGGCAGACAGATTGCGACGCGAACTGGCGGCGTCTGCGACTTTCACCGCCCCGAAACGCGGCAGGTAGGTAATAATGTCCAGTTCCGATGAGCACCCAAGCCCCCACCCTCGACGCGACCGGCTACCCTGAACTGTTTCAGGCGATGGTCGCTGTCGGTCGTCCGCTCGGCCGGGGCGCCGCACTCGACTTCGCCCGAGCGATGCGCCTGCGCTCGCCCCAACTCGACCAGGAGCGGAATTCATGGACCGGCCCGCTAGTCAGCGAAGTCATCGACTATTGCCTGCAGAAGCATTTTCTCGAACGGGTACCCCAGGGCTTTGCACCCGCCGCCTCACACGCCCTCGCTGCGCTGACGCTCGCCGTACAGTCGGGGAAACTGACGCAGTGGTGCGACGGGCTGCTGCGCGAACTCAAGTTGCTCGACAACCACCAGCACCAGGTGGCGTGGGTTCCCGCCAGCGATGTCATCGCCGGATTGCGCATCGCCATCTACAGCGGGCAGTTCAAGCACGCCGAAAAGTTGTTCACGTACCTGCATCAGTACGAACCGTCGGAGATCTATCGCATGGCGTTCGTCGGGCACATCAATGCCACGCTGCTCGACACCATCGATCACCGCTATCGCCATGCCATCGCCGCCCACCTGTTGCCGATGGCCATCCAGAGTGCGGATGCCGGGCTGGTGACGCTGATCGACTGGGGCGTTGCACGCATCGAAGCCAACGACGCGAACGACGCGCTCCGCTATGGCACGCTCAGGCACCTGTTGTGGCGAGGCCAGTTTGCGAAATTCGACCAGCTCTTGGGCAGCGACGTAAGCGAAGATGCGATCTTCCTGCGTGCCGATCGTGCGGTCATGCAAGGCGAATACGCTCGCGCCCTGCAACTCTATGAGGAAGGCATCGAACTCGCCCGCGATGGCGGCAAGGCCCGCTTCGGCCTGATGCCGCAATCCAGCGCCTGGTTTCGGGTGGCTGCGATGATCGCCAGCGACGATCCTGCGCTGCTCGAATCCGCCAGCGCCATCGCTCGGGGCGAAGCGAGGCAATCGAACACCAAGCACCTGTGGGACAGCATCCAGCAGGCCATCGGCGTACGTCGAGGCGAGATCGAAGGGAAGTCGCTGTGGATTTCCATGAGCGGCACCAATCTGTACCAGGACCTGGCCAGCGCCATCGTGCATGGCTGGCTGCGCAAATCGTACGACTCCCATGGCAAAGCTACCGTCGAGCGCTGGATCGCCGTGGCCACGCAGACTGGTTTTCAGTGGGTGACCAACGAACTCGAGGCCAGCCTCGCGCTGACCAACAGCGAAACGCCGAGCCGCTCGCTCGCTGCGGTCTTCGCACAGGAATCGTCGTGGCAACGCACGCTTGGCGTGATCGCCGCGTTGGCGGACGAAGCTGTGAACGTCACCACGGAGGAGACGCGCATCGCCTGGATCATTGCCGAGACCGACGATCACGACATTCCGGTCATCGAAGCCTGGGAACAGAAGCGCACCGCGCGTGGCTGGAATCGCGGCAAGAAAATTTCTTTCAGCAGGCTGGCTCGCAGCGAACAGCTCGGCCTGCACGATTCCCGGGTGGTCCAGGCGCTCGAGCGGGTCACGAACTCGACTTACCAGCTCGATCGCCATCGCGCGCTGCGTGCTTTGATCGGTCATCCGCTGGTGTTCTTCGTCGACAATCCGGACACACCGGCAGAACTGGTGCTTGCCGAGCCCGAGTTGCTGGTCACGCGCAAAGGCACCGACGTGCAGATCGAGCTGCTGCCCAGCGCCAAGAGCATTCTCGCCGCGTTCGATCAGTTCGAATCGGAGACCGAGTTGCGCTCCGAGGTGTCCTCGCCCTGCCTGTTGCTACGTCAATCGGCAGTGCGAGCCCATGTGATCGCATTGAACTCAGCGCATCGGCGCGTGGCCAAGCTCGTCGGCGACTCCATCGTGGTTCCCGAATCGGCCGGCGACCAGCTGCGTGCCGCGATCGGTGGCGCTGCCCGGCACTTCACCGTGCATTCGGAAGTCGCGACCGGGGTAGCCGAAGCGCCCGGCGATGCCACGATTCGAGCGGAACTTGCGCCCTACGGTTCTGGTTTGCGCATGCACCTGGCAGTGCGGCCGTTCGGCGATCAAGGTCCCCGCTACACGCCGGGACGAGGCAGCGCCCGTGTGTTCGCTCGCATTGCCGGCCAGTCCCAGGCCGTGATGCGTGACTTGAAAGCAGAACAAGCGGCATTGGAACTCGTGCTCAACGGGTTGCAGGACTACGGCGTGGACGGCGCGACCCTGGAAGCCCTGGTCGAGAATCCAGCCCAGTGCCTGGCGCTGGTGGAGTCGCTGCAGGCAATGAACGAGCGCGTGCGCATCGAGTGGCCGGCGGGCGTCCGCTTCAAGATCACGCGAACCTACCAGACCAGCGACATGCAGATCGCGCTCAATCGCAAACGCGATTGGTTCACCGCCTCGGGCGGACTGACGCTCGACGATGGCGACGTGATCGAGCTGCGGCGGCTGATCGAATCCTCACGCAGCAGTCACGGACGTTTCATTCCGTTGGGCGACGGCGGTTTCGTCGCGTTGAGCGACGACCTGCGCCGTCGCATCGATGAGATTTCGCTGCTCGATGAGTCGGAGGACGGCGTGTCGCAATTGCCCTTGTCGGCAGCGCTGGCGCTGGCGGAAGTCACCGAGGGCGCCTCCGTGCAATTGGGCAAGGAGTGGACCGAGTCGCTGGCCCGGATCCGCGAATCGCAACGGCTCGACCCGGTGCTGCCTTCGACGCTGCAGGCCGAGTTGCGTCCGTACCAACTCGATGGTTTCAAATGGATGGCGCGGCTCGCGCATTGGGGTGGCGGCGCCTGTCTCGCCGATGACATGGGCCTGGGCAAAACGGTGCAGACCATTGCCGTGCTGCTTGCCCGTGCGCCGCAGGGGCCGGCGCTGGTGATCGCCCCAACCTCGGTATGCCAGAACTGGATAGATGAAGTACGCCGCTTCGCCCCGACGCTCAACGTCAAACTGTTCGAAGGCGGCGAGCGCAAAGCGCTCATAGACTCCGCCGGGCCGTTCGATGTGCTGGTGTGCTCCTACACCCTGCTGCAGCAGGAGATCGAGATGTTCAGCGCTCGGCAATGGCACAGCCTGGTGCTCGACGAAGCGCAGGCGGTGAAGAATTTCTCCACCAAGCGGGCGCAGGCGGTGCTGTCGCTGCAAGCCGAGTTCCGCGTCGCCGCCACCGGTACGCCGATCGAGAATCGGCTCGAAGAACTCTGGATGCTGTTCCGCTTCCTGAATCCAGGGCTGCTCGGGCCGCGCGATCAGTTCAACGAACGCTTCGCCGGGCCGATCGAACGCGGCAACGTCGAAGTGCGTGCGCACCTGCGGCGGTTCATCGCTCCATTCATCATGCGGCGAACCAAGACCGATGTGCTCACCGAATTGCCGGCGCGCACCGAGATCGTACTCACGATCGAGCCGGAGTCCGAAGAGCAGGCGTTCCACGAGGCATTGCGACAGAGCGCTCTCGACGCGCTTGCGGACCAAAGCAAAGCGCCGCAGCAGCGTCGCTTCCAGGTGCTGGCCGAACTGATGCGAGTACGACGCGCCTGCTGCGATCCGTCGCTGGTCACACCGACCGCCAACGTCGGCAGCGCCAAGCTCGACGCATTCTCGGACCTGGTGCAGGAACTCATCGCCAATCGGCACAAGGCGCTGGTGTTCAGCCAGTTCGTCGACTACCTGACCTTGCTGCGCGGACGACTCGACGAGCTGGATATCAGCTATCAATACCTGGATGGCTCGACGCCCGCGGCCGAACGCAGCACTCGCGTGAAAGCGTTCCAGGAAGGCGAAGGCGATCTGTTCCTGATCAGCCTGCGTGCCGGCGGGGTTGGCCTGAATCTCACCGCCGCCGACTACGTCATCATCACCGACCCGTGGTGGAATCCCGCCGTCGAAGACCAGGCCGCCAGCCGTGCACACCGCATGGGCCAGGAACGACCGGTCACGGTCTACCGGTTGGCGATGAAGGACTCCATCGAAGAACGCATCATGAACCTGCACGCGGAGAAACGTGCCCTGGCTGACAGCCTGTTCACTGGCGAAGAATTCGGCGGCGCCTGGTCGGTGGACGACCTGATGCAGCTGCTGCGGTCATAGCCGATATGCAGAGGACATGTTCCTGTAGCGCAGCGCAAGGTGCGTGTTCCCGGATTACCGTGCCCGCACGAAATCTATGAAGGCACGCAGCGCCGGCGGCGTGGGACGCCGGCTCGGATAGTAGAGATACAAGCCCGCGGGATGAACGCTGACGTCATCAAGATAATTCGCGCGGGGAACGCGGAGTGAAGAAAGTCAATGATCGGAAATCCGAACTCCGACTCATTCTATTTTCTGCTCCGCGTTCTCCGCGCGAACTCTTCCGAACCGTCGGACGATAAATACGGTGGGTCAAATATTCCCAGCTTGTCTGCGCCGTGCGGCCGATACGCTTGCGATCAGGGTATCCCACTCGATGTGCTGACCTGAAGGCGCATCGCGCGGGCCGGCGAACGTGTCCAGCAAAATGACCAGGTCCTGCATGTCCCTGAGATCCGCCCAGCGCCAGCCTCGCGGCGGTTTGGAGCTGCTGCGTCCGCCGGTCTGGTAATAGAACAGCCGTGGGACGCCGCTCTTGACGCCGTAGTCGTGCGGCTCACCGATGCGTGGATATCCCTTGGATGTAAACGCTACCAGGCGGCGCTCTTCAATCGCACGTCTGAGCAAGTTATCGCGCTGGTCGGGCATCGAATCTTCTCCACGCGGAACAACGCCGTGATTGCCACGTTTCGTCCTCGAACCACGAGGGTAATGCAATGAGCAACGTAGCGGAAATCGAAGCCAAGTTCTGGAAGTCCATCAAGTCGGACATGACCGTCATGCTCGGCCTGACCGGCATCGATGAGGATCACAGCCAGCCGATGACGGCGCAGCTGATGGATGGCAAGGAGCACGGCCCCATCTGGTTCTTCGCTGCCAAGGACACGCACCTGGTGCGTGAAATGGGTGGGCAACATAGCGCCTTCCTGAGTTTCGCCGCGAAGCATCACGATCTGTTCGCGTGGGCGCATGGCGAGCTGATCGTAGACAACGATCGGGCCACCCTCGACAAGCTCTGGAACCGTTTCGTCGCGGCCTGGTACCCGGGCGGCAAGGACGATCCGAACTTGCAGTTGCTGCGCTTCGAGCCGGAACGCGGACAGGTGTGGCTGAACGAGAACCACCTGTTCACCGGCATCAAGTTGTTGCTCGGACGCGATCCCAAGAAGGACTACAAAGACAAGGTCGCGCAGGTTCGGCTGCAGCACTGAGCCACGTTGGTTGAATGGCTGGATGGCGGCTATTGCGGCCGGCGCGAACAGCGCCGGCCTTGGCGTAGCGGCAGCACACGACTCGCGGCGGTTTCAGCGCCCCGCTAAAGTTTCCCGAGGCCGGGCCGTTAACCGCGTCAAGTATCATTTCATCCGGACGACACATGGTCGCGGCGATCAGATCCAGTTCCTCCGCACCGACGACGCCGGCGCCGACGGGGCTCAAGGGTGAACTGGCCAAGGCGCGAAAGGAATATTCCGCCTGTATCAATTGTGCATCCGCCAATACGGACGCCGGCAGACGTAACATCCAGCAGCTGGACGTCAAGATCCAGCAGATCCAGGCACGAATCGACGCCTCCGCGGCGCCTGCATCCCCGGCAACTGCGGCTGCTGCATCCCTACCTGATCCAGGCGTTGCCGCCGGGCGGATCGACGTTTACGCCTGACTGTTGACGAGTTTCGTCGGCGAGCGCCCGCACACTTGCAGGCCTGCCAGGCGAGTATCTAAAGCGGCGGGCAACCGGGCCGATACCCGTTTGAATGTCCGCCACGTCCTTCCATGCCGCGATCCGACTGCTCATCTGTTGGGCGGCACTGCTATGGACGCCATTGTCGATGGCGCTGTCGCCGGACAAGTTGCCTTCGCAATATGTCTTCAATGCCTGGCAGACCGCCGACGGGTTGCCCCAGAACTCCGTCATGGCGATTGCGCAAACCCCTGATGGCTATCTGTGGGCAGGCACCCAGGAGGGTCTGGCGCGTTTCGATGGCGTGCGCTTCGTCGTTTACGACCGGCGTCACATTCCGGAGATTCACAGCAGTTTTATCACGGCCCTCGCCACCGACGCCGCCGGTCGCCTGTGGATAGGCACCACCGCCGGTCCTGCGCTGCTCGAGAATGGCAGGTTCACCGACCTCGTCCACGGCGAGCCGCTATCGACCCTGTCGATCCAGGACCTGGTCGTCGCAGCCAACGGCGATATCTGGTTCGGCTCCGAGGAAGGCCTGTATCGCTACGACGGCATACGGGCGCATCTCACGCCGCTGGGCGATGGGCTGGATGCGGTTCCGATACGCGAGCTGTACCAGGACAGCGGCGGCACCTTGTGGGTATCCACCCGCAACGATGGGGTGTTCCGGATTCGCGGCGAGTCGGTAGCGCGCTTCTCGATGAGTAACCCCGTGAACAGCTTGTCGCCGGCACCGTCCATCAGTGCGATGTACGAGGATCCGGATGGGTCGATGTGGCTCGGCACCGAACAAGGCAACCTGTATCGCTGGAGCGGAAATGTCCTGCGCGAAGCGGCGAAAGGCGAATCTCTCAGCGCCAACATCCGCGCTATCAAGCGCGACCGCGACGGCAATCTATGGATCGCGGGCATCGGCAGCGGCGTGCAGCGGTTGACCAGTCAAGGTTTCGAATCGCTCGATAACAACGAACTACCCATTGGCGACGTGCGCGCATTGTTCGAAGACAGGGAAGGCAGCCTGTGGGCCGGCGCGTATGGCGGCGGCTTGCTCCGGCTGCGCGACGGCAAGTTCACTCCGTTCGGCATCGCCGAGGGCCTGCGAGGCAATCTCGCCTGGTCCGTGCTGACGGCGCACGACGGCAGCATGTGGGTCGGCACCGACGCGGGGTTGAGCCATTACGTGAATGGCAGCTTCGATTTCGTCGCGGAGAAATTCGGACTGTCCAATGCACGCGTGCGCGTCGTCGCCGAAGATCGCAATCACGCGATCTGGTTCGGCACGCAACGCAACGGCGCCTTTCGCCTGCAGGACGGCCACCTGACCGAATACAGCCAGCGCACCGGCCTGCCCGGGAATTTCATCCGTGGCATTCTCGAAGATTCGCAAGGGCGCATCTGGCTCGCCACCGAGAAAGGCCTGGACGTGGTCGAGCGCGGCCTGGTGCAGCCGCGCTCGCCGGTCCTGGAAGCACTCGGCCAGATGACCGTCAGCATTCTCCACGAAGATCGCCAGCACAATCTCTGGTTCGCCGCCGATGCCCGCGGTCTCTTCGTCCTGCCCAATGCGACGAGTGCGGGCACGAGCGGTGTCGCTTACGGGAACGACGCCCTGCGACACTACGCCAAGAGCGATGGCCTGCCGGGCAATCGAATCACCGTGATGACCGAAACTCCCAGCGGCATGATCTGGCTGGGCACCACCGAAGGCCTGGCCGTGATGCGCGACGGCAAGTTGATTTCACTGGCGCGAGGCATAGGACCGCAGACGGAAACGATTCTCGGCATCCGCGCCGACCGCGCCGACGATTACTGGATCACCACCAATCGCGGACTGTTTCGCGTCAAGGCCGGGGACCTGGAAGCCTTCGTCGACACCGACGACCCGAACCTGCCCTACACCCTCTATGGCAGTTCCGACGGCCTGCGGACGCCTGAATTCAACGGCGGCAACATGGCTACTATCGCGATGGGCGCCGACGGCAGCCTGTGGATGCCGTCGATTCGCGGTGTCGTGCGGTTCGATCCCGCCAGGATTCCTACCAATCCCCTGCCGCCGCCGGTGGTCATCGAACAGGTCATCGCCGACGGCCACCACCTGGGCCGCGACGCCGGCTTGAACCTGCCCGTAGGCGCGACACGGGTCGAAATTCAATACACGGCCCTGAGCATGATCTCGCCCGAACAAGTGAATTTCCGCTACCGGCTGGAAGGCTACGACGATTCGTGGGTCGATGCCGGCACGCGCCGGTCGGCGTTCTACACGACGCTGCCACCGGGCGATTACACCTTCCGGGTCAAAGCGAGCAACAACGACGGCGTCTGGAACGAACGAGGAGCGGTGCTGAAGATCTCGCTGCCGCCACGATTCCATCAGACGTGGTGGTTCTATCTGCTGTGCGCCGCGCTCGCTGTAGTGATCGTCGCGTTGCTGCATCGTTTGCGCGTGCGCAACCTGCGAGGTGACGCGGCACGCCTCGAAGCGCTGGTCGCCGAACGCACCTACGCATTGGCGTCGGCGAAGGAAGAAGCCGAACTGGCCACCCAGGCCAAGTCGCACTTCCTCGCCAACATGAGCCATGAAATCCGCACGCCCATGAACGGCATTCTCGGCATGTCGACGTTGCTGTTCGATACGCGCCTGAGCCGCGTTCAGGCCGACTATGTCGAGAGCATTCGCGTCAGCGCCGACTCGCTGCTGAAGATCCTCAACGACATCCTGGATTTCTCCAAGATCGAGGCCGGCAAGCTCGATGTCGAGCGCATCGAGTTCGATCTCGGCGCCAGCGTCGATGAAGTCGCCACGGTCATGGCCTATCCGGCGTTGACCAAGCAACTGGAAATCATCGTCGATATCCGTCGCGACGTGCCGCGCAGAGTGATCGGCGATCCGCAGCGAATCCGCCAGTGCCTGTTGAACATGGTCGGCAATGCCATCAAGTTCACCGCGTCCGGCGAAGTCGTGGTCGCCGTCACCGGCGAGCCTCCCGACAGCGCCGGCAACGCCATGCTGCAATTCTCGGTACGCGACACCGGCATGGGCATTCCGACCGACACGTTGGAGCGCCTGTTCCAGCCATTCACGCAGGCAGATACATCCACTACGCGACGTTTCGGCGGCACCGGGCTGGGATTGTCGATCGTGCGCAAACTGGTCGAAGCCATGGGCGGCACCGCAGGCGCGGACAGTGCACCCGGACAAGGATCGACCTTCTGGTTCCGCTTGCCATTGCAGGTCGTCGCACCGACGGCGGCGATCGAATCGCCCCAACCGAATGTCCAGGCACACAGCCGCCGGATTCTCATCGTCGAAGACAATGCGACCCACCAACGCGTGCTGCGCGATCGGCTGCAAGATGCCGGATACCAGGTCGCGACCGCTGCGACTGCAGC
>Ga0065707_10081972_pt1 | contig 26650 bp, 29 predicted proteins | sample SwiRhicommuniRL3_FD_59094 | JGI IMG/M metagenome (GOLD analysis project Ga0065707, IMG submission 59094) | Switchgrass rhizosphere bacterial communities from Rose Lake, Michigan, USA - RL3 v2 (version 2) | ecosystem: Host-associated > Plants > Roots > Rhizosphere > Soil | place: East Lansing...
AAAGCACGAACCATCGATGCGCTCTGGCAATCCATCGGCTCAATATGCCAGCTCTACTCTCCAGACGAATGCTGGAACTACCTCAAGGAAGCCGGCTATGTTGCAGATTAATGGCACACCGCTCTAAGCATGAGGCGCGCTTATGGAGATTGCCAATAAACTGAAAGTATGACCGCCATCAAAGGTTGGAAAGAAGAACCCGATCGTCGCGGCCTATAACGCCGGTTATGGCAGCGGAAGTGCGGACGTCGGCAATATTCAGGCGCCGCGGTCTACCAGCGCCGGCGGCGGGGTGCCGCCCGTTTCGATCGCGCGGGCACTATAGCCGCTGCTGACGACACTGTTTGACTGGAGCGCGACGATCAGGTTCGTGGCGTTCATACCCTCAAGGCCGCCATAATAGCGGATGGGCTGAACATGCTTCACGACCACGGCGGGGTGCGCTACCGGCGGGACCGGCTGCGCCTCTGGCCGATCGGCTTGTGGCCGCACGACCACGGTCGCGGCCGCGCTCACACTGGTCACTGGAACGATGGCACTCACGTTAGATTACTCCCGATACTGTCTCGACTATGGATCAAGACAATTAAAGGGGGATGGAAAGACAGGTTTAACGCGAAATTAGCACTATCCGTGCAGCGCCGCGTCTGTTTTTGGTGGGTCCGCCGGGATTCGAACCCGGGACCTCTCGATTAAAAGTCGCTTGCTCTACCGACTGAGCTACGGACCCGCACCACGGCGTTTCCCTAGGCGGCGGGCGGTGCGTGGTCAACCGGCTTGGCGCGTCGGAGCCGGGCGCGCATCTGTCGAATAGTCAGGTTATCGCGAGGATCGCGCCAGTCTGCTATGATATGTTCAAGCGGGTCGAGCACGAACGCACGCGAGCGATAGGCCGGATGTGGAACCGCGAGCGTATCGCTAACCCATATGCCTTCCGACCAGAGGATGATGTCGAGATCGAGGACCCTCGGACCCCAGCGCCGCGTGCGCCGCCTGCCAAAATCTCGCTCCATTTCCTTGAGCAGCGAAAGCATTGCGACGGGATCTTTCCTGGTACGAACCAGCAAGGCCGTGTTGGCGAAGCTTCGACCCGCCGGTCCGATGGCCGCCGTCGTCAGGGTGGGGGCCACCGCCATGACCTTCAGGCCCTTTTTCCGGGCGAGCGCAATCGCCGCCGCAGCGACCACTTGCCGAGGCGATCCATGCCGGTGATGACGGCGGTTCGAGCCCACCGCGATGGCATAGCTTGTCTTGATCACAACCGGCTGCCTGCCTTGCTAACTGATCAACTCCTGAGCGCGAGTGCGCCCATGAAGTCGCGTTTACCGATCTCCATTCCTTTACTACGAAGAAGATCGTAGGCCGTCGTTGCATGGAAAAAGAAATTGGGTAGCGAGAAAGACATCAGAAAGCTTTCGGCACCCGTAAAATCCAGGCGATGTTCGCCGAAGACGAAACACATTTCGCGGCCAACGAACCCGTTGATTTCTTCAGGCGTTATTTCGGCGAGAGCATTAAGCGTTTCCGATACACGATTCCTCAGACCCTCGAAGCTTTGGGGCGGCGTAGTCGTGTCGGGCGAGAATTGACCGTTCCGGACGCCTTCTATCGCCCCGATGGAATGCACCGCGGTTGATTTGATCTGATAAGCAAAAGGGAGCATGTCCGGCGCCAGTCTTGCGTCAATTATCTCCTGTTCGGAGATTCCACTCGCGGCCGCCCAGGTTTCAGCCTTATCCAGAAGACGTGACGTGGCGCCCAATATCTGCCGGAAGGTCGGAACGGTCGCGTCGTAAAGTGCAAAACCCATTTTACTCTCCCGTATCTATCCAAGTCGATTAATTGTTTTGCCTTCTCGCCATGAAGGCCAGCCGCTCGAACAGCATCACATCCTGCTCGTTCTTGAGCAGCGCGCCATGAAGCGGCGGAATCGCCTTGCGCGGATCGCGAGATTGAAGGACTTCAAGCGGCATATCCTCCGCCAGCAACAGCTTGAGCCAGTCAAGCAATTCGCTGGTCGACGGTTTCTTCTTGAGCCCCGGCACGTCACGAAGATCATAGAAAATGTCGAGCGCCCTGGACACGAGTATCTTCTGAATATCGGGGAAATGGACATCGATGATCGCTTGCATCGTCTCGCGATCGGGAAAGGCAATATAATGAAAGAAACAGCGGCGCAGAAAGGCGTCCGGCAATTCCTTCTCGTTGTTCGAGGTGATCACGACCACCGGGCGTTCGCGCGCGGCAATTGTTTCCCCCGTTTCATAGACGTCAAACGACATGCGATCGAGTTCCTGAAGCAGATCGTTTGGAAATTCGATGTCCGCCTTGTCGATCTCGTCGATCAGCAGGACGGGGAGCACGGGGCTCGTGAACGCATCCCACAGCTTTCCGCGGCGGATGTAATTGCTGATATCGTGAACCCGCGGATCACCGAGCTGACCATCGCGCAGCCGGGCCACCGCGTCATATTCATAAAGACCCTGGTGCGCCTTCGTGGTCGATTTGACGTGCCATTCGATCAGCGGCGCGTCCATCGCGCGCGCGATTTCGTGCGCCAGCACGGTCTTGCCGGTGCCAGGTTCGCCCTTGACCAGGAGCGGACGGCGCAGTGTGACGGCTGCGTTGACCGCAACCTTGAGATCATCGGTCGCGACATAATCACTGGTTCCCTCGAAGCGCACCGGCCATCCTTTCGCTACCCAAGACAGGTTGCGGATAAGGACGGAATTCGTTCAGGACAAGGCTTCTACGCGCGTCAGCTTTCGCGACGGGCAACCTCGCGGGCTTCGAGGAGATCCCACAGGCCACGATGCTGGACGAGGATCTGCTGGGCGCCAAAGCAGATGGCGCGCTCGATTCCGATGCTTGTCGCGCTCTGCGTGGCGGCCAGGAAGGTGTCCTCGGCGGCGGGAACCAGCAGGGTAGGGGGCTCCACGCCGAAACGCCGGGCGGCCGCATCGACAATGCTGCGAACGGCGCGCCAGTCGAGCGCCATCGCCATCGTCGCGCCCAGCGCGCAGCCGACTCGATCGGACTTGGCGAGCATCTCGAGCGCATGGCGTTGCGCCATTGCCGCGCTTTCGCTCTCGGCCTGGCCGGGCGTGCTGGGCAATGGCCCCGCCGCGACGACGACCCGGTTCAGATAGGCGCGTTCGCGGGCGAAGCCGTCCACGGCAGCCCCGATCCAGTCGCGGATCTCCGGATGCTGGTCACGCTGGGCGACGAGATCGGCGAGCCCTGGATGACGGCCGTAGAGACCGGTCAGATGATGAACCGCATCGCTGAGGCTACGCCCGGCTTCCACACCGCTACTGTGGTTATGAGAGGTGACAAAGGCGTGCTTGGCACTGCCATCGGCAAGCATCAGCGCCGACAGCAAATCGGCAACGCTGCTAGCTCTCTTCGTATCCGTAGCACCCGATGCCATGCTTCCTCCGTGACAGAAACTCAAACCCGAGTTCCCGCGTGACACGGACGTATATATCAAACCGCGTAAAATTGCGGTTTATGGCGTGTTAGCGATGTATTGACCGACATTAAACCAATTCAACTTCCCTGTCCCGAAATGGGACAGATAAGTTAAATGATCTTAATCACCATAATCCTTTGAGCGTCGGATTACCAGTTCTACTGGTCGAGGAAGCTGCGCATCTTCCGGCTGCGGCTAGGATGCTTGAGCTTGCGTAGCGCCTTCGCCTCGATCTGGCGGATGCGCTCGCGGGTCACCGAGAACTGCTGGCCGACTTCCTCAAGCGTGTGATCGGTGTTCATGCCGATGCCGAACCGCATGCGCAGCACGCGCTCCTCGCGGGGCGTGAGCGAGGCGAGCACGCGGGTGACGGTTTCCTTGAGATTGGCCTGGATCGCCGCATCGACCGGGATGACCGCGTTCTTGTCCTCGATGAAATCGCCGAGGTGCGAATCCTCCTCGTCGCCGATCGGCGTTTCGAGGCTGATCGGCTCCTTGGCGATCTTCATCACCTTGCGAACCTTTTCCAGCGGCATCGACAGGCGTTCGGCCAGTTCCTCAGGCGTCGGCTCGCGGCCGATCTCGTGGAGGATCTGGCGGCTGGTGCGCACCAGCTTGTTGATCGTCTCGATCATGTGCACCGGGATGCGGATCGTGCGGGCCTGATCGGCGATCGAACGCGTGATCGCCTGCCTGATCCACCAGGTCGCATAGGTCGAGAATTTATAGCCGCGACGATATTCGAACTTATCGACCGCCTTCATCAGGCCGATATTGCCTTCCTGAATGAGATCAAGAAATTGCAGGCCGCGATTGGTGTATTTCTTGGCGATCGAGATCACCAGCCGCAGGTTCGCCTCGACCATCTCCTTCTTGGCGATGCGCGCCTCGCGCTCGCCCTTCTGGACCATGTTGACGATGCGGCGGAACTCATTGAGAGACATGCCGGTCGCCTGGGCGATCTCGGCGATCTCGGCGCGGATGCGCTCGACCGCGTCGCCGCCCTGGGTGGCGAAGGCATGCCATTTCTTGTCGATGACGGAGACCTTTTCCAGCCAACCCTCATCGAGCTCGTGGTTCACATACTGGTCGAGGAAATCGCGGCGCGGCACCTTGTGGCGCTCGGCCAGACGCAGCATCTGCCCGCCCAGCGCGGTCAGGCGCCGGTTGAAGGAGTAGAGCTGGTCGACGAGGAACTCGATCTTGGCCTGGTGGAACTGGACGCTCTCGACCTCGGCGGTCAGTTCCTCGCGGAGCTTCTGATATTTCTTCTCCTCGGCGGACGGAAAATCGTCGCCGACACCCAGCGCCTCGATGCGGGCAGCCTGGACCTTCGAGAATTTGCGGTAGAGCGAGGTGATCGTCGCGAACTTTTCGAGCGCGGCGGGCTTCAGCGTCTCTTCCATCTGGGCGAGGCTGAGAGTGTTGTCCTCTTCCTCTTCCTCGACCGGCCGGCGCGCGCGGCGCTCGGTCATCGATTCCTCGTCGTCCTCGTCGGCCGACTCTTCCTCCTCGACATCCTCTTCCTCCTTGTAGGAGGGGCCGGCGGTCTTCTCGGAAATCTCGCCGTCGCCTTCTTCATCCTCGTCGGTGAGGCTTTCGGGGGCGGGGTCCTTGGAGAGCATCGCGTCGAGATCGAGGATCTCGCGCAGCTGCATCGAGCCTTCGTTGAGCGCGTTCGACCAGCCGATGATCGCGTTGAAGGTGATCGGGCTTTCGCACAAGCCGAGGATCATCGTGTCCCGGCCGGCCTCGATACGCTTGGCGATCGCGATCTCGCCCTCGCGGGAGAGCAACTCCACCGCACCCATCTCGCGCAGGTACATGCGGACGGGATCGTCGGTACGGTCGACGGTTTCCTTCTTGACTGGCGCGGCGATCAGCCCGCCGGTCTCGCTATCCTCAAGACCGGCTTCCTCGTCGGGCTGTTCATCCGGCGCGGCCTCTTCCTCACCGCTTTCCTCATTCTCGACGATGTTGACGCCCATCTCGCTGAGTGCGGCAGTGATATCCTCGATCTGATCGGTGGACATCTCGCCCACTGCCTCGTTCAGTTCGTCATAGGTTATGTAGCCGCGCTTCTTGGCGCGAGCGATCAGCTTCTTGAGCGAGGCTTCATTGAGATCGATCAGCGGCGCATCGCCGCCATCGCTTCCGTTGCCGCCCGTTGCCGCCTCGATCGTGTTCGTCTTAGCCATTCACAAACCCTACAAATGCACCCTTGGCGCCTGTCTAAACATCCGTACCCTCGACCAGCGCGGCGAGGGCGCGATCCGCCTCTTCCCGTGCGGTGCGAAGCCGCCGCTGCTCGGCGAAGACGGCTTCATCGGGTGAGGCCATCAATCGCTCCGTCACCGAGGCCAGCGCCGCCTCGATTGCCGGCCGGCTCGCTAAAGCCCTGATGACCGCCCCGAGGTCGCGCTTCGCCCGTTCCGAGTCGGCATTGCCGCGCAGAAAGGAAAAGGCAAGTCCGTTCGTGCCGAGATTCGTCTCCAATCCCATGCCCGGACCCACTTCCGCCAATATGGCCCTTACCCTTTCCTGTTCAAGCACTGGCGTCTCGAAAGCCGCTGATATCAGCGCAGAACGCAGACGATCCAGTTTCCGATCCCTGATCGGCAACGTGCCCAGCGCCTCCGCATTGACGGCAATCATTTCCGGATAACGGCACAGACCGGCAATTATTGCCTTCAATATTATTGGCTGGACGCCGGTTCCGCCGATCGCGCGGGCGGAATCGCTCGCGGGTTGAGGCGGAGGTGTCCAGCGGCGGCCGCGGGGATTGAACGATCGCCCGCCCACAGGACGCTCGGCGGGTCGTGCGAACAACTGGTCGAAGCGGCCCCGGAATTCGCGGCCATATTGCTCGCGGACATGCGGATCGCCGATCGTGGCAACGTGGTCGGCCAGCCGTTTTCGCAGACCCGCGCGGGCTTCCGGCGTATCCAGCGGCTCGGCGTTCAACTCGTGCTGCCAGAGCCGGTCAACCAGGGGCTGCGGCGCTTCCAGTAGCGCCTCCATCGCCGCGCGGCCTCCCGCGCGGACCAGATCGTCGGGATCCTGTCCGGCCGGTAAAGTGATGAAACGCAGCGAGCGGCCCGGCGCGATCATCGGTAAAGCGCGAAGTGCCGCCCGGATCGCTGCCTTCTGCCCTGCCGCATCGCCATCGAAGCAGAGGATCGGCAATTCGGTCATGCGCCACAGCCGTTCGAGCTGCGCCTCGGTGAGCGCGGTGCCGAGCGGAGCCACCCCCTCGCCGATCCCGGCGCGATCGAGCGCGATCACGTCCATATAGCCTTCGACCACGATCACGCGCCCCGACTTGCGCGCGGCCGGGGCGGCGCGGTCGAGGTTGAAGAGGATGCGGCCCTTGTCGAACAGGGGGGTGTCCGGCGAGTTGAGATATTTCGGCTCGCCATCGCCCAATATCCGCCCGCCGAACGCGATCACCCGCCCACGCGGATCGCGGATCGGGATCATCAGACGGCCACGGAAGCGGTCGTAAGGCTCCTTGTCCTCGACCAGGATCAGCAGGCCCGCCTCGATCAGCTTCTCGATCCCAAAATCCTTCAGCGCGGTCTTGAGCTTCGACCGGGAGTCCGGGGCATAGCCGATGCGGAAAGCCTTGCGCTGCGCATCGCTGATCCCGCGCCGCTCGAGATAAGCGCGCGCTTCGGCGCCATCGAGGCCACCGAGTTGCTGCTCGAAGAAATCAGCCGCCGCCGCCATCGCATCGAGCAGCCCGCGCCCATGCTCTTGCCGCTCCTGCATGCGGGTATCGGGGGCAGGGACGCCCATTCCTGCGGCGGCCGCCAGTTCCTTGACCGCATCCATGAAGGGCAAGCCCTGCTGGTCGGTCATCCACCGGATCGCATCGCCATGCGCCGAGCAGCCGAAGCAATGGTAGAAGCCCTTCTCGTCATTGACGTAGAAGCTGGGGGTCTTCTCGCTGTGGAACGGGCAACAACCCTTGAACTCACGCCCAGCCTTCTGGAGTTTCACGCTGCGGCCGACGAGGGCGGAGAGCAGGGTGCGCGCGCGGAGTTCGTCAAGGAACTGGGGGGAGAGCGACATTAATGCCCCCTCCCTTCCGAGGGAGGGGGTTGGGGGTGGGTCAGTCCGTCAACAAGCTGTACTTTTGTTGGTCGCCCGTTCGCTGCCGCGAGGATAGCTGACAACACTCCGTCGAGATTCTGCCCTATCTCCGCATTGGTGAAACGCAAAACGCGATAGCCGGCACGACCAAGCGCGTAGTCGCGATCGGCATCCTTTGCTCGATCATGCGTGTCGCCATCAATCTCGATCACAAGCCGCAGATTGCGACAGACGAAGTCGCAGATAAAGCCTTCCAGCACGATCTGACGTGAAAATTTCAGGCCATTGAGTTGAGAAGCCCGGAGGGCCTGCCAGAGTCTATTTTCAAACGGCGTGGGCTCGGCGCGCATGGAGCGGGCGAAGGTGGCAAGTCTTGGATTGATCCTGCGCGGCATCACCCACCCCCTAACCCCTCCCTTGGCAGGGAGGGGAGCTTTCTCACCCCGCCAGCGCCCCCTTCACCAGCCCGCTCGCCTTGCTCATGTCGATCTGGCCGGCGTGGCGTTCCTTCAGCGCCGCCATCACCCGGCCCATGTCCTTCACCGAGCTTGCGCCCAGCTCCGCCACGATCGCCTTGATCGCGGCGGTGGCCTCCGCGTCGCTCATCTGCTGGGGCAGGAAGCGCTCGATCACGGTAACCTCTGCCTTCTCCGCATCGGCCAGCTCCTGCCGGCCGCCTTTCTCATAAAGCTCGATCGATTCGCGGCGCTGCTTGATCATCTTCTGCAGCACCTCGGTCACCAGCACGTCGTCGTCCGGCGTCTGGCTTGATGTGCGCAGTTCGATGTCGCGATTCTTGATCGCCGACTGGATGAGGCGGATGGTGCCGGTGCCGGCTTTGTCGCCGCTTTTCATGGCTGTCACCAGCGCGGCCTTGATGTCGTCGCGGATCATGGCGTCCTCGGATTATGGGAAAACGCACCCCTTAGCGCGGCGCGCCGGGATTTAATAGATTGACCGTGCGGGACGCCGTCTCTAGCGGGAGTGCCTTAGCGACATCGACAGACCAACCGACCGAGGAGTGACCGCCTTATGGCCGCCGCCAATCAAACGCCTGCGCCAAACGGAGCGACGGGCGTATTGGTATTGGCATCAGGCGCGGTGATCTGGGGCAGGGGCTTTGGCGCCGAGGGCGATGCGGTCGGCGAGCTGTGCTTCAACACGGCGATGACCGGCTATCAGGAGGTGATGACCGATCCCTCCTATGCCGGGCAGATCATCACCTTCACCTTCCCGCACATCGGCAATGTCGGCACCAACCCCGAGGATATCGAGGCGATCAACCCGCATGCACTGGGCCTCGTCGTGCGGCAGGACGTGACCGACCCTTCAAATTTCCGGGCGACCGCGCATTTCGATCAGTGGCTGAAGTTGGCCGGCCGGATCGGGCTTTCGGGCGTGGATACCCGCGCGCTGACCCGGCTGATCCGGCTGGAGGGCGCGCCCAATGCGGTGATCGCGCACAGCGCCAGCGGCCAGTTCGATCTCGTCGCGCTGCTTGCCAAGGCGAAGGCCTGGCCGGGGCTGGAGGGCATGGATCTCGCCAGGGATGTGTCGGCGACCCAGACCTATGGCTGGAGCGAAGGGCTGTGGTCGCTGGGCGAAGGCTATGCCGACCTTTCCAAAGTTGACAATGTTGGCGCCAAAACAGGCAAAAAGCCCAAGGTCGTCGCGATCGATTACGGCATCAAGCGCAACATCCTGCGCAACCTCGTCGATGCCGGCGCGGACGTGACCGTCGTGCCCGCGCAGGCGAGCTTCGCGGATATCATGGCGCATCAGCCGGACGGCCTGTTCCTCTCCAACGGCCCCGGCGATCCGGCGGCGACTGGAGACTATGCGGTGCCAGTGATCCGGCAATGGCTGGAGACCGGCAAGCCGCTGTTCGGCATCTGCCTCGGCCACCAGATGCTGGGGCTGGCGGTCGGCGCGAAGACGCTCAAGATGCACCAGGGCCATCGCGGTGCCAATCATCCGGTCAAGCGACTCGACGACGGCCGCGTCGAGATCACCAGCATGAACCACGGTTTCGCGGTCGATACCGATACCCTGCCGGCCAATGTGCGGCCGACCCATATCAGCCTGTTCGACGGCTCCAACTGCGGTATCGAGCTGACCGACAAGCCGGCGTTCAGCGTGCAATACCACCCCGAGGCGAGCCCCGGCCCGCAGGACAGCCACTATCTGTTCGAGAAGTTTGTGGGGATGCTGGAGAGGGAGGCGTGATCCCACCTAAACTCTTGGTATTGGCAGCGCTTGCATTTGCGACGGCGTGCGAAGTTTAGATGACGTTACGGCCTTTCTTTTTCCTAATTTTGGGCAGCCTTTGCCTGTGGAGCGGCCCGTCATATGCCGCCGATCGTACTGAGGATGTCGCCGGCTGGGCGCTGTCCGACAAGGGCGGCAAGCCGGGCAATGATCTCGATCGCGAGGTGCTGATGGTCCGCAAGGCGGCGGGCGTCGAGATCGCGTTCAAGCCGGGGCCGGGGCGGAGCGGGGCGGTTTCGGTGAAGTTCACCGGCTGCGAGGGCTCGTCCGAATATACCGCGTCGATGGAATTCAAGAGCAGCGCCGATGCGCTCAAGAGCGTGCGCGAAGAGATCGCCTATGATTTCGCCGAGCTGCGCAAGTCCTGCCGGATCCCGGCCGAGACCGAGAAATCCGCGATGGAAGGCTTCGACAAGGCGTTCGGCACCGTCCTGCAATGGGTGCAGGACAAGCCCTTCGTCTATCCGCCCAGCGAAGCGACCGAGCCAAATGCGGCTGCTCCAGCCGCGCTGCCGGCTGACACGATATGAACGGCCGGCTTCTTACGTGTCCCACGGGTTTAGCAGCGCGACGCCTGTACGGGCGAAATCCTGGACATTGCGGGTCGCAATCGTCATCCCGTTATCGAGCGCCTGCGCGGCGATCATGCAATCGGATTGCCCGATGTTCAGGCCTAGCAACCGCATCTGGTTCGCTATCCGGCCATAGCTCCGCGAATTGGCACAATCGAAGGATAGCAACCGATCCGCAAACGCCATTTCGAGATTCTCGCACCATTGGATTAGCGCGTTTCTGCGCTTGCCGTCCTCCATCTTCTCGACCCCATAACGCATCTCCGCGAGAACGATCGATGACAGCCGCAATCGCGGATCATGCTCCTTCAGCCATGAACGGACACGCGCATCACCTTTCTGATGCGCTGCCTCACGCCAGACATTTGCATCGACCAGGATCATGGGAAGCGTGGTTCGGGAATCGACGGGCGTTCCGGGAGTTCGAACGGCTCGCAGTCAGGCGCGATGCGCAGCAGATAATCCATCGGGCTTTCGCCGGGCTTCCGTCCCTTGGGCCGTCTCGCGTTGATTCCATAGGTGCGTTCAAGGAGGTCACGCAATTCAGCCTCCACCGAATGACCATGGGCAGCCGCTTCCTCGCGCAACGCCTGCTTGATTGCGTCATCGATCTTTCTGATCGTCACCGCACCCACCGCACATCTCCCGTGATTGCAATGCAATCAATGTATGCAATGATATCAAGGTAATCAATGCCCAAACGAACTGACATCTCCTCCATCCTCATCATCGGCGCCGGCCCGATCGTCATCGGGCAGGCGTGCGAGTTCGATTATTCGGGTACGCAGGCAGTGAAGGCGCTGCGCGAGGAGGGGTATCGGATCATCCTCGTCAATTCCAATCCGGCCACGATCATGACCGACCCGGACATGGCCGACGCCACTTATGTGGAACCGATCACGCCGGAGATCGTCGCCAAGATCATCGAGAAGGAGCGGCCAGACGCTGTGCTGCCGACGATGGGCGGGCAGACCGCGCTCAATACAGCGCTGGCGCTGTGGCACGACGGCACGCTCGAAAAATATGGCGTCCAGATGATCGGCGCCGATGCCGAGGCGATCGACAAGGCCGAGGACCGACTGAAGTTCCGTGAGGCGATGAGCAAGATCGGTCTCGAAAGCGCGCGATCGGCGATTGCGCATACGATTGATGAGGCGCTGGCCGCGCTTGAGCATACCGGCTTGCCGGCGATCATCCGGCCGAGTTTCACCATGGGCGGCACTGGCGGCGGCGTCGCCTATAACAAGGACGAGTTCATCCGGATCGTGACGGGCGGGCTCGATGCCTCGCCAACGACCGAGGTGCTGATCGAGGAATCGCTGCTCGGCTGGAAGGAATATGAGATGGAGGTCGTGCGTGATCGCAACGACAACGCCATCATCATCTGCTCGATCGAGAATGTCGATCCGATGGGTATCCACACCGGCGATTCGATCACGGTCGCGCCCGCGCTGACGCTGACTGACAAGGAATATCAGATCATGCGCAACGCGAGCATTGCCTGCTTGCGTGAAATTGGTGTTGAAACAGGAGGTTCCAACGTCCAGTTCGCAGTCAATCCGAAGGATGGCCGGTTGGTCGTGATCGAGATGAACCCGCGCGTCAGCCGTTCCTCGGCGCTGGCCTCCAAGGCGACCGGCTTCCCGATCGCCAAGGTCGCGGCCAAGCTGGCGGTCGGCTATACGCTCGACGAGATCGACAACGATATCACCGGCGCAACGCCGGCCTCGTTCGAACCGACGATCGATTATGTCGTCACCAAGATCCCGCGTTTCGCCTTTGAGAAGTTCAAGGGCGCGGAGCCGATCCTGTCGACCGCGATGAAATCGGTGGGCGAGGTGATGGCGATCGGGCGCTCGATCCACGAGAGCCTCCAGAAGGCGCTGCGCGGGCTGGAAACCGGCCTCTCCGGCTTCAATTTCGTCGATGCGCTGAAGGGCGCACCGCGCGGCGAGATCGAGGCGGAACTGGCGCGTCCGACGCCGGACCGGCTGCTGGTCGCCGCGCAGGCGCTGCGCGAGGGGTTCACCGTCGATGAGGTCCATCGCATCGCCAAATATGATCCCTGGTTCCTGGAGCGGATCAAGGAGATCATTGAGGCTGAGGACGCGGTCTGCAAAAACGGTCTGCCGCGTGACGCCGAGGGTTTACGGCGGTTGAAGGCGATGGGCTTCTCCGACAAGCGGCTTGCCTATCTGGCGCTGCAATCCGCCAATCTCCCGGCGATGGAAACGGCGATCGCGCATGGCAAGGGTCTGGTCCACGATGCCGTATCGGCGATGACGGGGGGCGTCACCGAGAAGGAAGTGCGGGCGTTGCGTCACCGGCTCGGCGTGCGCCCGGTGTTCAAGCGGATCGACACCTGTGCGGCCGAGTTCGAGGCCAAGACGCCCTATATGTACTCGACCTATGAGGCGCCGGTGTTCGGCGCGCCCGAGTGCGAGAGCCAGGTGTCAGACCGTAAGAAGATCGTGATTCTGGGCGGCGGGCCGAACCGGATCGGGCAGGGGATCGAGTTCGATTATTGCTGCTGCCATGCCTGCTTCGCGCTGAGCGAGGTCGGGTTCGAAACGATCATGATCAACTGCAATCCTGAGACCGTCTCGACCGATTACGATACCTCGGATCGCCTCTATTTCGAGCCGCTGACCGCCGAGGATGTGCTCGAGATCCTGCATGTCGAGATGTCGAAGGGCGAACTGCTTGGCGTAATTGTCCAGTTCGGCGGCCAGACGCCGCTCAAGCTGGCGCAGGAGCTGGAGGATGCCGGTATCCCGATCCTCGGCACGTCGCCCGACGCGATCGACCTTGCCGAGGACCGCGAGCGCTTCGCCGCGCTGGTCAACAAGCTTGGCCTCAAGCAGCCCAACAACGGCATCGCGCGCAGCCGCGAGGAGGCGTTGGCGGTGGCGGAGCGCGTGGGTTATCCGGTGCTGATGCGGCCTAGCTATGTGCTCGGCGGGCGGGCGATGGAGATCGTCGAGGCGCCGGCCCAGCTCGAAACCTATATTCAAACCGCCGTGCAAGTCTCTGGAGACAGCCCGGTTTTGATCGATCAGTATCTGCGTGATGCGATCGAGGTCGATGTCGATGCGATCGGCGACGGCACCGAGGTCGTCGTCGCGGGGGTCATGCAGCATATCGAGGAGGCCGGCGTCCACTCCGGTGACAGCGCCTGCTCGCTGCCGCCGCATTCGCTGGGCAAGGACATCATCGCCGAGATCGAGCGCCAGACGATCGCGCTGGCGACCGCGCTCAACGTACGCGGGCTGATGAATGTGCAGTTCGCCGTGAAGGACGGGGTCGTCTATCTGATCGAGGTCAACCCGCGTGCCAGCCGCACCGTGCCGTTTGTCGCCAAGGCGATCGGTCAGCCCATCGCCAAGATCGCGTCCCGGGTGATGGCGGGCGAGAAGCTCGCCGCGCTGCCGCCTATTGATCGCCATATCCAACATATCGCGGTCAAGGAGGCGGTGTTTCCCTTCAACCGTTTCCCCGGCGTCGATCCCGTGCTCTCACCGGAAATGAAATCCACCGGCGAAGTCATGGGGATTGATTTGGATTTTGCCGTGTCCTTCGCCAAAGCGCAGATTGGTGGAGGCACCAAGCTGCCCGATGGCGGCACCGTATTTGTCTCCGTCAAGCCGAGCGACAAGCCGCATATCCTGCCGGCAGTCCGTATCCTGATCGATCTCGGCTTCAGGATCATCGCAACCAGCGGCACCGCAGACTATCTCAACGGCGAAGGTCTTGCAGTGGAAACCGTGAACAAGGTCCAGCAGGGGCGGCCACATATCGTCGACCGGATCAAGGACGGCGAAATCGCGCTGATCTTCAACACCACCGAAGGCTGGCAGTCGCTCCGCGATTCGCAGTCGATCAGGGCTTCGGCCGTGAATGGGCGCGTGCCTTATTTCACGACCGCGTCGGCCAGTGTGGCGGCTGCGCAGGCCATCGCCGCTCTCGCCAAGCGACCGCTTGAAGTGCGCGCGTTGCAGACCTATTATAATTCGGCTTCGCACGCCTGATCCTTACAATCCGGCTACGTTGGGGCGGCTCCCGGAGACGGGCCGCCTGAACTGAAGTTTTGACGAAAGGTTTTTTCGGAATGGCAACTGTCGAGAAGCTCCCGATGCTGGCCGAGGGCCAGAAGATGATCATCGAGCAGCTCGAGCGGCTCAAGGAAGAGCGTCCGCAAGTGATCGACGCGATCGAGGAAGCCCGCGCGCATGGCGATCTGTCGGAGAACGCCGAATATCATGCCGCCAAGGAACGACAGGGCCAGATCGAGGCGATGATCGCCGATCTGGAGGACAAGCTCAGCCGCGCGATGATCATCGATCCCAAGTCGCTTTCGGGCGACAAGGTGGTGTTCGGCGCGACCGTCACCCTGCTCGATGAGGATGACAAGCCGGTGAAATATCAGATCGTCGGCCAGACCGAGGCGGATGCGAAATCGGGCCGGATTTCCTATAATTCGCCGCTCGGCCGTGCCTTGATCGGCCGCAAGATGGACGATGAGATCGAGGTGACGGTTCCCTCCGGCGACCGTTATTACGTCGTCTCCAAAATCGAGTTCATCTGACGCAGACCAACGCTATGCAGTTCCCAACGCCGCGGGCCGCGCTGATCCTGCTCGGCGTGACAATTGCGGCGTGGCTGATCGCGGAGGGTTTCGAGCTTTCGGACTGGCTGGCACTCCGGGCTGGATTTGTGCCCGCGCGGGTCACCGGGCCGCAGGTGCTGGGCGCGGTGCCGGTCTGGCTGACACCGCTCACCGCCACGCTGATCCACGGCGGCATCATCCATCTCGGTTTCAACATGCTGATGCTGGCCTATTGTGGCCGCTTCGTGGAATATGCGTTGGGCCCGTGGGGCGTTATCATTCTTTATGTCGCCGGTGCCTATGCCGCCGCAGTTTTCCAGTATCTGGCCGGTCCCACCATCCTGATTCCGATGGTCGGCGCCAGCGGGGCGATTTCCGCGCTCGTGGGAGCTTATGCCCTTCTTTACAGCCAGCGGCGGGGAGCGGCGGCGCATAGTGGGCGCTGGGGACATTGGCTGCATGTGCTGTGGCTGGCGGCAGGCTGGATCGTCGTCCAGCTTCTCGTTGCTCTCGCGACGACCGCAACCCACATATCAATTGCCGTGGCGGCGCATATCGGAGGATTTATCGCCGGTTTGCTGTTGGCGCGACCGCTGCTGCTGTGGCGTTACCGCAAGGCCTAAAGTTCCGGCTCGAGCAGACGATGCAGATGCACAACGACATATTTCATCTGCGCGTCGTCCACCGTTCGCTGCGCGGCGCCCCGCCAGGCCTTCTCCGCTGACTTGTAATCCTCGAAGAAGCCTACGACGTCGATCTTGTTGAGGTCTTCAAAATCCAGTGCCTGCGGATCCTTGACGCGACCACCAAAGACAAGATGCAGCTTGCTCATAAGAAGACTCCCGAACCCGTTTCGAGAGCCGCCTATCACGCAGGCTGCAAATTATCCACGCGCCTTCATCATGGCCACCAGCGCGTCAAAACCCTTGCGCTGGATGATCGCGTCAAAGTCAGCGGCCTGCGAAATGGCCAGGTTGACCCCCCCGACCTTGAGATTGGTGACCTTGTAGCCGCCGGCACCGTTCTGGACGCTCCAGATCGTGGTGATCGGCGAAGAGCCGGGCTTGGTAACCTGCGTGACCACGTCAATGCCCCCCGCCGACGGCATCGTGCGGACGACCTTGAGGTCTGCCTTGGCATAATCGAACAGCCGATCAGCGTAGGTGCCGATGATGAAATTGGGAAAAGCCGCCTTGTAGGCAGCCTTCTGGGCGGGAGTGATGGTGGGTGCCCAGCGGCGGATCAAACGATCGCCGATGGCATCCACCGCGAAATACTGAGCGAGCATCGATCGGAATTTGGCGCGCGCGGATGCCCTGTCGCCAGTGCGCAGCGTCGCGAAACCTTCGTCGGCCAGCGTGTCGACAAATTGGGACGGATCCGAAGTATTGACCGCTGCCGAAGCAGGTATCGGCATGGCGAATGCGAACGGAACAGCAGCCAAGGCGATAGCGGTGGCAAGTTTCAGCCTCATTATGATCTCCAGATTTGTCGGCGAAAGGTAACGTCGCGCGCTGAACGGTCTTTGAACGGATCAGCGTTGCTTGAGCGCCTGACGCGCGGCCGACCCGATCGAGGAGGCCGTCTTGCCGGCATTGTCGAAGAGACTGCTCACCTTTTCCACGATTAAATCGCCGCCAAGACCGTAGCCATCGATCGCTTCGCGGGCGGAGTCGCGCGCCGCGCTTGCTACTCTTTTCGAGGTTTCGTTGATTCGTTCGCCGACCCCGCTCAACAACTCGGCCTCACGGCGGCTGCGAGGCAGCAGGGCGCCGACCAATGCACCCAGCGCAAGGCCGCCAACCAGCGCGGCTACGGGATTTTCATCGAGGGTGGTCGCTGCCCGATCACGGCCCCGAGCGGCGCGATTGCGCGCGGTATCATAGGCGGCGGAACCCTTTTCGCGCGCCTTGGAATAAGCGTCCGACACGGTCTTGCGCGCAGCCTCGCTCTTCGCGCGCACACCCGTCTCCCGGCTCTTCGACGCAACGGGTTCATTGATCCCGTCCTTCACACGATCGTCCATCATGCGTTCTCCTCAGATGCACTGCGCGCAGGCGCCCTTGTTCGCCGCCGGCGCGGTCGTTGTGGTCCAGCACCGATAGAATGCGCGGACGGTCCAGTGGTTGCGCTTCCCCGCAAAAACAGGTTGAGCAATGTCGCGAGCCACGGCTTCTTGCGCAAAGCCCAGCCAGCGCCGCTCAACAGCGTCGCGGCGAGCACGGGGCGCGATACCAGCCCGCTCATCAGCTGATCGCGCACCTCGGTGCGCTTGTCGCGCAGAACGCGGGTCGCCTCGCTGACTATGTTCGCGGCACTGAACTTGTCCTGGATATCGCTCAGGGTCTCCCCGAGTTGTGTGCGCGCTTCGTCCGCCAACTGCTGGGCGCGCTTGAGTCGGGCGAGGGACTTATCGCTCACGGGTGTGCCTCCGGGTTGTCTTCGGCGGCATTTGACAGGTTATCGAAACCCAGCTTCGTAAGAAGCCCAGCCAGAGCGAGTGCCAGGAAGCATATCACCAGGCCGGCGCCCACTGGTCCCATCCATCGCGCAAGACCGATTGCCAGCATGACAAGCAGGCTGCAAATCGCCGCGACAGCGATAACCAGCGCCAGGGCGATGAACGTCAACCCTTTCCGGGAAAGGGCCAGCCGATGCAACGCCGTGGCACGGTAAAGCTCGACCTCGGCACGGATCAGGGCGCCGGCATCGTCTGCCAAGCGCGCGAACAGGCCGCTGATTGATGCCGGCTCTTCCCCCATGCCGCCCCTGATCCTCCGTCAGCTCTTGGCGCGGCCGGCGCGCGCGCGAGGCGCCTTGCTGGTGCGCGGTGGAGTATCGTCGTCACCTTCATTGGGAGGGCTTGCCGACTTCAAAAGACGAACGAGCACGAAACCGGCGGCCGCGGCGGCCCCGATCGCCAGAGCCGGATTGCGCCGCACCGCCTCGCGTGCGTCCTCCAGCAGTTCTTCGACGTCCTTTTGTTTCAGAGTTTCGGTGAACCCTGCGACGGCATCGGCCGCACGGTGCACATAATCGCCAAACTCCGCGCCGAGCTGGCTATCGACGGCGCTGGCGGTTTCATCGAAGAAGCGCGAAACGCCATCCAGCGTATCCGTCGCCTTGGCCTTGCCCTGCTCGGCATATTCGCGCGCCTTCGCCTTCGCTTGCCCGCGAAGTGCCTCGCCTTGCTCGGCAAGCTTGGCTTTCACGGTATTGCGCGCCGTGGAGCGGGTCCCTCTTCGCGTGCCTGCGGTAGCTGCTTCATCGGTCATGCTGACCTCGTCATCGATTGCGGTTTCCGTGATGTCGGCCATGGTGATCTCCGGGTTGCGAACTGTCGAACCATAACCGTTGGTGCCTTGGCGCGTTCCATTCCGGGACTCGAATCACGGGCGGAATTGCCTATCCCCGATCGAATGGATAGAGCGCGCGCATCTTTTGGCAACCATCAGGGATTTCAAGAATGACCGCGATCATTGACATTCACGGCCGGCAGATCGTTGACAGCCGGGGCAACCCAACCGTGGAAGTCGATGTCACCCTCGATGACGGCAGCTTCGGGCGGGCGGCCGTACCGTCGGGCGCATCGACGGGTGCGCATGAAGCCGTCGAGAAGCGCGATGGCGGCAAGGCCTGGCTGGGCAAGGGCGTTGCCCAGGCGGTCGATGCGGTCAATGGCGAACTGTCCGAAGCCCTGCTCGGCATCGACGCCGAGGATCAGCCTGCGATCGACGCGCGGATGATCGAGCTTGACGGTACGCCCAACAAGAGCCGGCTCGGCGCGAACGCGATTCTGGGCGTCAGCCTCGCGGTTGCCAAGGCGGCGGCCGATGCGCGCGGCCTGCCGCTCTATCGCTATGTCGGGGGCATTTCGGCGACGGTCCTGCCCGTGCCGATGATGAACATCATCAATGGCGGCGCCCATGCCGACAATCCGATCGATTTCCAGGAATTCATGATCATGCCGGTCGGCGCGGAGTCGATCTTCGAGGCTGTTCGCTGTGGATCCGAGATCTTTCACACGCTCAAGAAGGCATTGCACGACAAGGGTCTCGCGACGGCGGTCGGCGACGAAGGGGGTTTCGCGCCAAATCTCGCCAGTGCGCCAGACGCGCTCGATTTCATCATGTCGTCGATCGAGAAGGCCGGCTACACGCCCGGCGAGGATGTCGTGCTCGCGCTCGATTGCGCCGCGACCGAGTTCTTCAAGGGTGGCGTCTATGATTTCGAGGGCGAGGGCGTGAAGCGTTCGCCCGCCGAAATGGCCGATTACCTCGCTGAGCTCGTTGCGCGCTATCCGATCGTGTCGATCGAAGACGGCATGGGCGAGGATGATTTCGAAGGCTGGAAGATCCTGACCGACAAGATCGGCGGCAAATGCCAGCTCGTCGGCGACGATTTGTTCGTGACCAATCCCGCCCGGCTGCGCGACGGCATCGCACGCGGACTTGCGAACTCGCTGCTGGTCAAGGTTAACCAGATTGGTACATTGACCGAAACGCTGGAAGCGGTTTCGACGGCGCAGCGCGCGGGGTACACGGCGGTCATGTCGCATCGCTCAGGCGAGACCGAGGATTCGACAATCGCCGATCTCGCGGTCGCGACCAATTGCGGGCAGATCAAGACCGGCAGCCTCGCCCGTTCGGACCGGCTCGCCAAGTATAATCAGCTGATCCGGATCGAGGAGGAACTCGGCGTTGTTGCCCACTATGCCGGCAAAAGGGCGCTGAAGGCTCTCAGTTAAGGGGCCGCATTGTAGTTCTGCGTAAGTACAACGCCCTGGATCGCCGCGTTTTGTCGCAATTATAGCGACCGCTCTCATCTTTCTGCTTGCGTTGCGGAATCGATGATGATTCTGTGCGGGCATGAGCCGTACGCGTTCCACGTCATCGCTGATCAAGGCCGCGCTGGCGCCGGCGGCTGCCATTTTGATCATGGCGCATTTCGCGGGCTTCGCGTTGTTCGGGCCGAACGGGCTGCTCGCCTGGGGCGATTATAAGCGCGCGGTGAGCCAGAAAAGCGATCAATTACGGATCATCGAAGCCAGGCGGGCGGAGCTGGCGCATCGTGTGGCCCTGCTGAACCCGCGCAAGGTCGATCCCGATTACGCCGATGAGCTTGTGCGCAGGGAGACCGGGCAGGTGCGGCCGGATGAGGTGATCATCCCAATTCGGTAAAAGCGAACAGCATTCTTCACATCCAACAGTTTGCAACCAAGCCTTCCGTGCTTATAGGGTGCCCAACTCTTCCCCACGGAGTCACCAGCTTGGCTAAGGCACCTTCTTCCACGGCTGCGCGCAAGGCGCCCGCACGCGCCGCGCCGACACGGCGTAAACGCGCCTCCACTCCACCAGCGCTTCCCAATCGCGAGCGGCCCGATGAACCGGCGCGCTATTCGGCCAGCAAGGAAGAGATGCTCGATTTCTATCGGCAGATGATGCTGATCCGTCGTTTCGAGGAGCGGGCAGGGCAGCTTTACGGCCTCGGCCTGATCGGCGGCTTTTGCCACCTCTATATCGGGCAGGAGGCGGTCGCGGTCGGGCTGCAATCGGCCTTGCAGGTCGGCAAGGATAGCGTGATCACCGGCTATCGCGATCATGGCCACATGCTGGCCTATGGCATCGATCCGAAGGTGATCATGGCCGAGCTAACCGGCCGCGCCGCTGGAATCAGCAGGGGCAAGGGCGGTTCGATGCACATGTTCTCGGTGGAACATGGCTTCTACGGCGGCCACGGCATCGTGGGCGCGCAGGTCTCGCTCGGCACCGGGCTTGCCTTCAAGCATAAATATGCCGGCGATGGTGGCCTTTGCGTCGCCTATTTCGGCGACGGCGCGGCCAATCAAGGCCAAGTCTATGAGAGCTTCAACATGGCGGAGCTCTGGAAACTCCCGATCATCTTCGTGATCGAGAACAACCAATATGCCATGGGCACCAGCGTCAATCGCTCCTCCGCGGAAGACCAGCTCTATCGGCGTGGCGAGAGTTTCCGCATTCCCGGCCTTCAGATCGACGGCATGGACGTTCTCGCGGTGCGCGGCGCGGCCGAGGTCGCGGTGGAATGGGTGCGGAGTGGCAAGGGTCCGATCCTCCTGGAACTCAAGACCTACCGCTATCGCGGTCATTCGATGTCGGATCCGGCCAAATATCGATCGCGCGACGAAGTGCAGGCGGTGCGCGAGAAATCCGATCCGATCGAGCATCTGAAGCGCGATCTCATGGCCGCTGGGGTGAGCGAGGATCAGCTCAAGGCAATGGAGAAAGAGGTCAAGGCGATCGTCGTCGAGGCCGCCGACTTCGCCGAGCAGATGCCGGAACCCGAAGCCGGTGAGCTTTATACCGACGTGCTGGTGGGGCAATATTGATGGCGATCGAGATCAAGATGCCCGCGCTTTCCCCGACGATGGAGGAAGGCACGCTCGCCAAATGGCTCGTCAAGGAAGGCGATGCCGTGAAGTCCGGCGATATCCTCGCCGAGATCGAGACCGACAAGGCAACGATGGAATTCGAGGCGATCGACGAAGGCACGGTCGAGAAGATCGTCGTTCCGGAAGGCAGCGAAGGGGTGAAGGTCGGCGCGGTGATCGCGCTGATCAGCGGGGAAGGCGAGGCGGCAGCGCCTCCGGCCGAAGAAGCCGCACCGGCCAAGCAGGATGCCGAGGAAGCTCCGGCCAAACAGGCCGAAGTCGCGGCGAAGCCGAAGGATGATAGACCGCCGGTAAGTCTTGCCGTCGAGCCCGACGTTCCGGCCGGCACCGAGATGGTGAAGCAGACCGTTCGTGAGGCATTGCGCGATGCGATGGCCGAGGAAATGCGCGCCGATGGCAACGTGTTCGTGATGGGCGAGGAAGTCGCGGAATATCAGGGCGCCTATAAGGTGACGCAAGGGTTGCTCGACGAATTCGGAGAGAGGCGCGTTATCGACACGCCGATCACCGAGCATGCCTTCGCCGGCATCGGCACGGGCGCGGCGATGGGCGGGCTCAAGCCGGTCGTCGAATTCATGACCTTCAACTTCGCGATGCAGGCGATCGATCAGATCATCAACTCGGCCGCAAAGACCAATTACATGTCTGGCGGCCAGATGCGCTGCCCGGTCGTGTTCCGAGGACCCAACGGCGCCGCGAGCCGGGTGGCCGCACAGCACAGCCAGAATTACGGCCCATGGTATGCGCATGTACCGGGGCTGCTGGTGATCGCGCCCTATTCGGCGGCGGACGCCAAGGGTCTGCTCAAGGCTGCGATCCGCTCACCCGATCCGGTCGTGTTCCTCGAAAATGAGCTGCTGTACGGCCAGAGCTTCGAGGTGCCGAAGCTCGACGATTATGTACTGCCGATCGGCAAGGCGCGGGTCGTGCGCGAGGGCCGCGATGTGACGCTGGTCAGCTATTCGATCGGCGTCGGCGTCGCGCTCGATGCGGCGGGGAGGCTGGCCGAGGAGGGCATCGAGGCGGAGGTGATCGACCTCCGGACGCTCCGTCCTCTCGATCGCGCCACGGTTCTTCAAAGCCTCAAGAAGACCAATCGCATGGTGGTGGTCGAAGAGGGCTGGCCGGCCTGCTCGATCGCCTCCGAGATCATGGCGATCGCGATGGAGGAAGGCTTCGACGATCTCGACGCCCCGGTGCTCCGCGTCACCAACGAGGACGTGCCGCTGCCCTACGCCGCCAATCTGGAAAAGGCGGCGCTGATCAAGGTCGCGGATGTGATCGAGGCGGCGAAAAAGGTGTGCTACCGTTGATCAGGCGGAGTAGAAGGCGCAAGAGGAGGATTTGTTGGTACCTTTTATGACTTTGGCATCTTTCAGCACCTGATCGGTGCGCTCACGGACGTTGAACGCGGCCGTGAAGTGCATCGTCCTGCCGTTGTAGCCGAGCATCGGCATCGGCACGATGGGCTGATAGTCGTAGAATACTTCAACGAACATTACCGCCGTACCGGACACTGCCGCGATTTTTTTTGGGGTAGGCAGGTCAGGACCCATGCCCTGGAGCGATGAATCGGTTTCGCCTTCGCCCTCAGTGCCGTAGCTAGAACCGACATTCTTGGCGCCGGCGCAGCGTTGCCAACGGATCCATTGCCCGTTCTTGGCGGCGTTTTCTTCAAGGCTGGACAAGATGATCCGTCCGTTCTGGGAGAATTTGATGCTGCTCCCGACAAACTTTGCGCCTGCCATCACCTCGTTGACGTCCTGCTCGTCGATAGAGCTTCGTACGCGGGCGGCGTTGTCCGCCGCCGTCATCGCGATCTGGCTCACCCGCTCGGTCGCGATGGCGTAGTTGGCAAGTTCCAGACCGCCAAGCCCCATCGAAAGCACGATCGGGAGCGAGAGTGCGAACTCGATCAGGGCAAGGCCGCTCTTGTCGGCTGCGAGCTTCTTGAGGGGCGAGGGCGTCATACTGATGTGCACCTCTGGAGGGGGATCGCCTGGACGGCATAGGGCTGGTTGCGCATCACCGTGTTTGCAGAAATCGTTTCATTGTCCGACCATTTCAGAAATCCGCCGAGCGGCACGACGCGTTTGAAGGTGAAAACCACCTTGTAGAACACGATGTCGTCCGATCCGCCGAGGCCGTTGCGCCCGGCCACGGTGTCCCATTTGCCGTTGTTGTTGAGATCCTCGTAGCAATCGCCCGTATTCCACACGCCAAGGGGCGCGGCGTCGGTGATCAGCTTCTCGCTCTTATTCACGTTGCTGAATTCATAATAGTTGGTCTTGGTGATCGTCACCGTCGCGCCGCTGTTGAACTTCTGCAGCTTGGTCGTGATGAAAGTGTCGATATCGGCGTCCGTCTTGCCGCCCACCGTCGCGAGACGCGCCGCCTGTTGCAGCGTGCCTTCGACAACGGCTCTCGCATAGCTGCGATAGCCGAAGTCGACCAACCCCAGCAGGATCATGAACAACGGCGTCGCGATGAACGCGAACTCCAGGATGGTCGCGCCGCTGCGATCGGCGGCAAGCGCGCGGAGGCGGGGCGCGGGCCGGATCATTTGGTGAGCCTCAGCGAGCCGATTTCCTTGCCGATCTTGGCGAAGTCCTGGATCAGCGCAGCGGAGTTGGCGGATACCTTGGCCTGTGACGGCTTGCTGGCGCAGTTGGTGAGTTCGGTGGTCATCCCGGTCGCGAATACGATCACCCAGACATTGGCTCCGGCCGACTTCGCCGCCTCGCAGGCCAGCGAGGATCGTTTCCGGTGTCTGCCATCCAGATCCCCGGTCGTGGTGTAATCGCCTGACACACGCTGATCGAGATACTCTACCCCATAGGCGGTATAGCCAGCCGGTTCGGTATCGAGTTGGCCATCCGTCATGTAGATGATGTATTTGGCCACCGGCATGTTTTTGTATGTGGTTGGATTGTCGCCCGCGAATATGCCGTTGGATGATATGAACCGGGCGCCCCAGATCATGCCGATGTCATGATAGGTATAGCCGTTGGCATTCAAGCTGTTCACATAGGTGGTGAGGTCGGCCTTGGACCATGCCTGCAGCCGCCTGGCCGCAGTCGGACAGGCCCAGTAGTTGGATCCTGTTGAAGTCATGGCGGTCCCCGCCGATGCGTCAGGGGTTGCGTCGGCATCGGAGGTGCTGTTTCGCGTGTAAACGACATCGGGCCAATGTGGCCGCCACCTCGTTTCGTTGCTGTTGGGAATCTCGTCGATGTCGAGATCATGCGCCGCTGATGTGACTGCAGTGGAGGTGCTGTCGATGCTGTTGTCCGTATTGCGTTCTTCGATGCACCCCTTCCACGTGTAGGATGAGGTGGAGAAGCCCGAACCCAGGGCGGCCATCTCCTGGGTGGTGTACGGTCCCTGTCCCGGCATGATGCCGGCGGTGTTGGTGGCAAGCGTGATGGTGCTGCCGGTTTTGAAATTGCTCACATTGTAGGTGGCCGGTTTATAGGTCCAATTCGTGAACTTATATCCGCTCTGGGCGTAAGTTGTCGTCGTTATGTAGCGCTGGCGACGGCAGCTTTTTGTGCTACCCGAATTGTCCGGCGCTCCGCTCCATCCCCATTCGGATACCCATGAATATTGCCAGGTCGAAGTTGGCTGTGGACCACCTCCGCTGGTCGGTGATGTGGGGGTAAAGCCGCTGAAACTCGTATTGTTGCCATATTTGGTACAGTTGCTGGACGAAATCCCGGTGCCGCTATTGAATATTTCGAGCGCGCCGTTTGCCACGGGACTGCCAGTGGTTCCCACATAATTCGGCGTGGTAAAATTCGCGACGCGGGTTTGATAGTCCCAGTCGCTCACGAGATAGTTGCTATCGACCGCGCGTATCGCACCGCCAACATTCACCGTCACCGAATAAGGAACAATGCCATAACGCAAGCGGAGGCCGACGGCCTCAAGCTGTGTCTGGGCGGGCGCGAGTTCATCGTAGAGAGCAAGCACCGCCGAGCGGAGGCCTTCGATCTTGGTTTGCGTGTCGGTGGAGACGGCCTTCTGCGCCATCGATCCGGTAGTATCGAGGACGAGGACGATATCGGTGTTCACAAAATCCTGGCGCGCGTCGCAGGTCACGCTGATCGGCACGTTGGTGTAGCCGAACATCGACATCAGGGTGGTGGGCACGGTGGTCGATGCGGCGACGACGACGGCGCTGTTGGTGCCATCGTTGACCGTCGGCGTGAAGCTCGCGACTTTGAACGTTGGCGTCTTGCCAGTTTCGCCCGTCTCGAAGTTGAAGCGGAAGAATTTAAGCGCTTCATCGCGTACCGTCTGGTCAACTGCCCCGGTCGTCATGGCCCGGCGTCCGGCCAGCGCGGCGGCGTCGCACGCCATCTGCAGGCGCGCCTGCGCCATGTAGGCGCGGGACATATCAATGCCGGAGCCGACCAGAGCCGCCAGTGGAATGATCGCGGCGGCGACGATCGCCAGCGTGTTACCGACAATGTCAGCGGCAAGGCGACCGGCGAGTCGCCTGAAAGCAATGATGCTGTCGCGTAACGATAATTTCATCAGCCCGTGCCCCGTCCGCGCGCATTTCGCGGAAAAATACGCGTCACCTTTGCCGGAAACCGGCTAACGTCCTTTGAACGGACAAGGTTAATGCGAGGTTGAACGCCGGCTGGCGGCGTGCGAGGAGCCGCATTAGGGTGCGCGTCCGTGAACTGGGTTTCCGAAATCGTCGATCCGGAGCGCCGCCTAGCGCTGGCTTATGCGCCGCGCGACCGGCGTCAGGCGCTTGCCGTCCTGTGGGCGCTGGATGAACGGCTGGGTGCGATCGTCGCCGCGACCCGCGAGGCGATGCTGGGCGAGATCAGACTTGCATGGTGGCGAGACGCGCTCGAAACCCTGGAGACCAGCGCCCCGCGCGGCGAACCATTGCTCGAAGCGGCGGCGCCGCTCGTCCGGGCGCATCGTCTGACGCCGGCGGATCTCGCCCGGCTGGCCGACGGCTGGACGGCATTGCTGGGCCCCTTGCCGCTGGAGCGGGCGTCGCTCGCGGCCCATGGCGAGGAGCGAGGAGCGGTTCTGTTTCGTTTGAGCGCTGCTATCCTTGGCGGCGGTCATTCGGGTCTGGATGATGCCGGCGCTTCGTGGGCGTTGGTCGATCTCGCCTCCCGAATCCAGGACCGCGCCACCGCCGAGGCGGCGTGCGCGCTGGCGGGCGAACGGATGGCCCG
>Ga0065707_10000606_pt1 | contig 26571 bp, 20 predicted proteins | sample SwiRhicommuniRL3_FD_59094 | JGI IMG/M metagenome (GOLD analysis project Ga0065707, IMG submission 59094) | Switchgrass rhizosphere bacterial communities from Rose Lake, Michigan, USA - RL3 v2 (version 2) | ecosystem: Host-associated > Plants > Roots > Rhizosphere > Soil | place: East Lansing...
AGCCGGCGTTCTCGCTTGACGAGGGCATCCGCGAGCTTCTGAAGGGGTTCGTCATGATGCGGAACACGAAGTATTCGAACATTTGAAGGCAGCCCCCGTCCTGGTCTTCANCGGACTTGTCGGGCTTGGGCGCACGCACAACGTCACGCAGGTCGTTACCAGGACCGACTGGACGCTCGATCTGCCGCTCGTCACCGAGAACGGCGGCCTGCGTCTCTACCGTATTCCCGAGTAAACTAACCGCCACTTTCATGGACCAGCGTCCTGCCAGGCCGCTCGTTTCGGTCGTCCTGTCGTTCAGAAACGAGGCCGAAAACATTCCGACGCTCGTGGCGCGCATCGACAAGGCCTTCGGGCCGGTGGATGCCGACTACGAGGCCATTTTCGTGAACGATGCGTCGACAGATGGCTCGCTCGCGCTTCTCACGAAGGAGCGGCAGGGGAACGCCCGAATCACAATCGTCAACATGTCGCGCCGGTTTGGCGTGGCCGAAGGCGTGCTGGCCGGCATGAGCGTGTCGCGAGGCGACGCGATCGTCTACATGGACGCCGACCTGCAGGATCCACCCGAGATCATTCCGCTGCTCGTCGATCGATGGCGCCAGGGCGCGGATGTCGTCCACACGGTACGCACGCACCGCCACGGCGAGAACCCGCTGAAGATGGCGGCGACACGCCTCGCCTACCGGCTCATTCAGCTTGGCTCGTCGATTCGCCTGCCCGTCGATGCCGGCGACTTCAAGCTCCTCTCGCGAGCGGCCGTCGACCATCTGCTGCGGCTGCGCGAGTCTGATCCCTATCTGCGCGGGCTCGTCGTGTGGCTTGGCTTCAACCAGGTCTCGATTCCGTACGAGCGGGAATCGCGTCATGCGGGGCGAACGCATTTCCCGTTTTTCAGCCGAAACCCGTGGAAGACGTTCACGATGGGCATGACGTCGTTTTCCTTCATGCCGATCTACGCCTGCTTCGCGCTGTCTGCCGCCGGCCTCGTCGCCGCGCTCGTGCTGGCCCTCCGCGGATCGATCGTCATGGCGGCCCTGACGTTTTTCTGGGCCACGATCATCACCTCGATCGCCGTCGTCGGCACGTATGTGATACGCATTTACAAGGATGTCAGAGGCCGTCCGGCCTACATCATCGAATCGGTGATTGGCGACGAGCCCCGAACCGGACCCGGGAAACAAGGATGAGGAGCGTCACGCCGGATCTCGTCCTCGTCAACCCGACGAGCCGCGCGCGGATTTACCAGTCGCTCGGAAAACGATTGACGGCCGTCGAAAACCCGGTCTGGGCCGGGTTGATCGCCACTTTCGTCAGGACGAAGGGGTTCTCGGTCGAGATCGTCGACGCCGAGGCCGACGAGCTGACACCGCAGGTCGTCGCCGAGCGACTGGCCGCGCTGTCGCCCGTGCTCGCGGCGATCGTGGTCTACGGGCATCAGCCGTCCGCCTCGACGCAGAACATGACCGGGGCGTCAGCCCTCGCAACCGCTATCAAAGCATCGACCCCGGCCCTGCCGCTTCTGATGCTCGGCGGCCACGTTGCCGCATTGCCAGAGCGCACACTCGAAGACGAGCCATGCGACTTCGTCTCGAGCGATGAAGGATTGCAGACGGTCGTCGACCTTCTCTCCGCGCTCAAAGCATCCCGGACACCGGACCTGTCGAACGTGCGGGGACTCGTCTATCGAGCGGACGCCCGTCCCGTTCGCAACCCGGCGGCGCCGCTCGTCAAAGAACTCGACCGCGAGATGGCCGGCGTCGCGTGGGACCTGCTGCCGATGAAGCGCTATCGCGCCCACAACTGGCACTGCTTTGGCGATCTCGAGCGCGAGCCCTACGCGGCGATCTACACGACGCTCGGCTGTCCGTACCGGTGTTCTTTCTGCTGCATCCAGGCGCCGTTCAAAGCCGGTGAACAGGCGATGGGGCTGGCGAGCGACGCGAACAGCTATCGGTTCTGGACGCCCGGACGCGTGGTCGAAGAAATCGATCTACTGGTGAGGGACCACGGCGTACGGAACATCAAGTTTGCCGACGAGATGTTCGTCCTGAATCACCGGCACGTCATCGGCATCTGCGACCTGCTGATCGAGCGCGGCTACAACCTGAACATCTGGGCGTACGCGCGCGTCGATACGGTGAAGGCCAACATGCTCGACAAGCTCAAGCGCGCGGGATTCAACTGGCTCGCGCTGGGCATCGAGGCGGCCGACGATCGCGTGCTGACCGATGTCGACAAGCGCTATCGGATTGACGAGGTGTACGACACCGTCCGCCGCATCAAAGAGGCTGGCATCAACATCATCGGCAACTACATCTTCGGGCTGCCTGAAGACACCTCCGAGACGATGCAGCGGACGCTCGACCTCGCGCTGGATCTCAACTGCGAGTTCGCGAACTTCTATTCGGCGATGGCGTACCCCGGCTCGCCGCTGTTTGAGGAGGCCCGCCGCCGCGGCTGGCGATTGCCGGATACCTGGAGCGGCTATTCGCAGCACTCGATAGACACGCTACCGCTGCCGACCAGGCACATTTCCGCGGGTGAGGTTCTGAGCTTTCGCGATCGGGCGTTTGATATTTACTTCAGGCACCAGCCGTATCTGGACATGGTGCAGAAGAAATTCGGGGATGCGACCCTCGCCCACATTCGCGAGATGACCGCGCACAAACTGGAGCGCAAATACGTGTAGCACGCATTGCCACATTCAGGAGCGCTTTATCACTTCCAACCCGCCCATGTACGGGCGCAGCGCCTCGGGCACGACAACGGAACCATCCTTCTGCTGGTAGTTCTCCAACACCGCCACCAGCGTCCTGCCGATCGGCAGGCCAGACCCGTTCAACGTGTGGACGAACTCCGCCTTTCCCGTTCCACCAGCCTTGAACTTGATGTTGCCCCGCCGCGCCTGGAACCCCTCGGCATTCGAGCACGAGGAGATTTCCTTGTACGCGTTCTGGCCGGGCAGCCACACCTCGACATCGTAGGTCTTCGCCATCGAGAAACCGAGGTCGCCCGTGCACAGGACGATCGTGCGGTACGGCAGGCCAAGACGCTGCAGGACTTCTTCCGCATTCAGCGTCATCGACTCGAGCTCGTCGTACGACGTATCGGGATGGACGATCTTCACCATCTCGACCTTTTCGAACTGATGCTGCCGGATGAGACCGCGCACATCCTTGCCGTACGAACCAGCTTCGCTTCTGAAGCACGGGGTGTACGCGGTGTACTTCAGCGGCAACGCGTCGCCGTTCAGAATTTCGCTGCGATGGAGGTTGGTCAACGGCACCTCGGCCGTCGGAATCAGGAACAGATCCCAGTCGCCCGCGGTCTTGAACAGCTCGGCCTCGAACTTCGGCAGCTGGCCCGTTGCCTCGAGCGACGCGCGATTCACCAGGTACGGCGGAACGACCTCGAGGTAGCCGTGCTCGCGCGTGTGGAGGTCGAGCATGAAGTCGACCAGCGCGCGCGACATTCGCGCGCCCGCGCCAAGCAGAATGGAAAAGCGGGATCCCGACATCCTGGTGGCGCGCTCGAAGTCGAGAATCCCCAGCGCCGGACCCAGATCCCAGTGCGGCTGTGGTTCGAAGTCGAACTTCGTCGGCTCACCCCACGTGCGCACGACGACGTTGTCGGCTTCGCTCTTCCCGACCGGCACGGTCGCATGCGGCAGGTTGGGGAACGACATGAGCAGCTTCGTCCGCTGCTGCTCGACCTGATCGAGCTCGATGCTGATCTGGCGGATCTGCTGCGCTCTCTGGCGGTTCGCTTCGAAAATTGCGCTGGCGTCCTTGCCCTGGCGCTTCGCGCGCGCGACTTCGTCGCCAGAGGCATTCTGATCGCGCTTCAACCCTTCGAGGTCGGGAATGAGCCGCCTCCGGCGGTTCTCGAGAACGGCCAGCTGCTCGAGCTCGCCTTCGACCAGAAGCCCGCGGTTCTGCAGGCCCCGCTTCACCTCGTCCTGGTGGTCGCGCACATAAGCCGGATCGAGCATGGTGGAATCCTATCCGATATCACTTCCCCGGACGTTTCGTGCATCAGCGGGCAGCACGCAACCGGCCGTTCTCTGTAGAATAGGCGCGTGAAATCACCCGTTCGCAAGGTCGTCTTTCCCGCCGCCGGGCTCGGCACTCGATTCCTTCCGGCCACCAAGGCCCAGCCGAAGGAAATGCTGCCGCTCGTCGACAAGCCGATTATCCAATACGGTGTCGAAGAGGCCGTCCAGTCCGGCATCGAGAACATCATCATCGTCACCGGACGGGGCAAGAACGCCATCGAAGATCACTTCGACGTCAACGTCGAGCTCGAAAGCTTCCTGCAGCAGCGCGGCAAGCTCGACCTGCTCGAGGAGATTCGCAAGATCTCCAACATGATCAAGGTCGCCTACGTCAGGCAGGGCGAGCCGCTCGGTCTCGGCCACGCCGTGCTCGTCACCGCCGACCTGGTCGGCGACGAACCGTTCGCCGTCATTCTTGCAGACGATGTGATCGACGCCACGCCGCCGGCATTGAAACAGATGATCGATGTCTTCGAACGCGTCGGCGGACCAGTACTGGCCGTCGAGCGGGTTCCGCCCGAACAGGTTTCGAGCTACGGCATCGTCGACATCGACCCTTCAGCGAGCCTGGGCAAGGGCGTGTACGCCGTCCGCGATCTCGTCGAAAAACCGCCTCGCAACGAAGCGCCCTCGAACCTCGCGATTATCGGCCGGTACTTGTTGACGCCCGACATCTTCCCGGAACTCCGCGCCACGGCCAGCGATCGGACGGGGGAGATTCAGCTGACCAACGGGCTGCGAAGCCTGCTGAAGCGACGAAAGATTTTTGCGTGTGAGATCGACGGCGTCCGGCATGACACCGGCAACAAGCTGGGCTACCTGCAGGCGGCCGTCTATTTCGCGCTGAGACGCCAGGACTTGAGCGAACCGTTCCGCGCCTACCTGAGGTCCGAAAACATCGAGAGACGCAGCGCGATACGGGCCGGCAAGGCGACGGACTAGAGGATTCGCAGATTCGCGCGGTCTCAGGACGTCTTCGACGGAGGGGGTGTCGGCGTCGTGGTCGAGGAACTCGACGAGGTCGATGACGAAGACGACGTGCTGGAATCGGAAGACGTGGATTTCGAATCCGTGCCGGCCGGCTTATTCTCGGTGTTGCCGCCTGTCTTCTCGGTGTTGCCACCTGTCTTCTCGGCGCCGTCCGCCCCCGACTTACCCTTCCGCGCGTAGTCGGTGATGTACCAGCCCGTTCCCTTGAACTGAATCGCCGGACTCGACAGCAGCTTCTCGACGTTCCCCTCGCCGCAATTCGGGCACACGTCAACGGGCGGATCGGAGAATTTCCGGATTTTCTCGAAGAGGTGCCCGCAGGCGTTGCATCGGTACTCGTACAGCGGCATCGTTGGTTTCTATCGGCTCCCGAATAACAGGTCTGCACCAGGCGCAACTCTAGTTGCGCGCATCGCTACTCCAGCAAGTCGCCCGTTGATTCGCCCAGCATCAACTGACGGTGCGCCGCAAAGGTCGCCGTTCCGTTGCCCAGCAGCTGATCGTGGAACGCGCGCTGCGTGTATTTCGCTCCCTGCTTTTCCTGGTAGTCACGCCTCAGCTTCAGGAGCATCAGTTTGCCGACGGAATAGACAAGGTATGTGGGATCGAACGTGCCGCGCTCGGCCTCGCGGCGCGCGCTGCTTTCCTCCATGAAACATTCGTCGCGGAAGAAACGCACGCCCTGTTCGACCGACCAGTCCTGAACGTGCAGGCGAATGCTGACGATGAAGCGGCCGAGGCGAATCAGCGCTTCGGCCAGCTGGCCCAGCTTGAAGGTGTGGTCGTTACGGCGGAAACCCGCCTCGACCATCATCTGCTCGGTGTAGTGCGCCCATCCTTCGACAAACGATGCCGGCGCGAACATGATCGACTTGCGCACTTTCGATTCGACGCGGCGCAGGAACTGATAGTGCAGGAAATGTCCCGGGTAGACCTCGTGAATGGAAATCGCCCACAGCGTCGGGTAGTTGAAATCGCGCAGGTGTTCTTCCTGCCGGTCGGCAGGCCACGACGGATCGACGTCGGTCACGTAGTAGTAGGCGCGGGTGGCCTTCTGCTCGAAGGGACCGGGCACCCACATACTCGCGAACGACCAGCGATAGAACTCGGGCGTCGGGGCGACGATGACCGGCTCGCCTTCGGGACGGGTGATGATGCCGTTGCGATCGATGAAGGTGCTCAGCTCGTCGAGCTGTTCCTGGGCCGCCGCTGAGATCGCGCCCGCCGCCGGATGCTCGTCCTTCGCCCGGCGCCACGCCTCGATGGGGTCGGTGCCGTTGAGCTTGCCCGCGAGCTGCCGGAACTGGTCCTGCGTCGCCTGGAACTCGCGCAGCGCGATATTGAGCAGGCGGTTGGCGTCGATCGAGATGCTCTCGTCGAGCGCCAGCTTGCGCTCGAACTGCTCCTGGCCAAGGCGGAACGACGCTCGGGCCTTTGGCGCCACCTCTTCTTCGAGATATTGGATGTAGCTCGAGATGGCGTGCGTGGCCTCGGTCGAGGCATCGGCGAGGTCGCCGAGCAGGTGCATGTCGTCGAGGGCCGAAAACGCGCGCGGCAGATCCTTTTCGATGAAGTTCAGCGCACCGCGGAACGTTTCGAGGCCGACCTTCAGGAAGATACCCGGCGGATCCTTGATGTTGTCGCGGGCCGCCTGCACAAGCCGGGAGGTCTGGCGCAGCTTCGACAGCACCCGGCGGGCGCGCTCGGACAGCGGCGCGTGCGTGAACACGACCTGCGCTGCCAGACTCGAGCACAGCGTGTCCGAGTAGAGCTGCGGGCTTCGTTCCCACGTGCGGATGTGCTCGAGCTCGAACATCCTCGCCTGGATGTTCGAGGCAACCATCGGCTGCTCGGCCTTTTCGACCGGCGTCAGATCGCCCGGGTTGATGTCCTGCAGCCGGCGCGCGAACCCGGATAGCGCCCGGGTGTGCTGGTCGATGCCTTGCCGGCTGTAGTCCTCGATGTGATCGTCGTACGTGTGGACGCCGTCAAGCGTCGCACTCGACGGGTGAACTTCGTGAAGATAGGCGAGATAGTCGTCGACGAAATGATGAAATGGCTCGGACGAACGCATCATTTGGGCAGCAGCTCGTATCCCTGATTTCGGTATCTAAATTCCGACAACCCACAATGGTACAATACCCTAATACCTCATCCCATGGCGGGTAGTCTGTATGTCGTGTCCACCCCCATCGGGAACCTGGACGACATAACAGTCCGGGCCGTCGAAACCCTTCGATCAGTGGGGCTTGTCGCCGCCGAAGACACCCGCCGGACGGCGCTCCTGCTCAAGCATTTCGGCCTCACGACGCCAACGACCAGCCTTCACGAACACAACGAAACCCAGAAAATACCGCAGTTGATTCGTCAGCTGGCGAACGGTGTCAACATCGCGCTCGTTTCCGATGCAGGTACGCCGGTTGTCGCAGACCCGGGGCAGCGGTTGATCGCGAAGGCCATTGAGGAGGGGATCAGGGTGGTGCCTATCCCGGGCGCAAGCGCCGTAACCGCGGCACTCGCAGCGTCGGGCTACCCCGCCGATTCGTTCGTGTTCGCGGGGTTCGCGCCCTCTAAGTCGAACGACAGAAAATCATGGCTCCTTGCTTTGGTCGATGAGCCTAGAACGGTGGTCTTCTTTGAGGCTCCTCACAGAATTGCAAAGACCCTCTCAGACATGGCTGGTGTTTTTGGCGATCGACCGATAATCGTGGCGAGGGAGTTGACAAAACTCCACGAGCAGATCGTCAGAACGACGGCTCGGGAGGCCACCGGCGCAGCGATACCAGAAAAGGGTGAGTTCACCATTGTGCTCGGTCCAGTCGCACCCTCACAAATTACAGAAAACGTTGACGATGATGAGCTGAGTTCATTTTTCTATCAAATGACCGATGAAAGAAAGTCTCGGCGCCAGGCAATCGCGGCGACGGCTGCGAAATTTGGTCTATCAACCAATGACGTGTACGCACGATTGGAGCGGCTGAAGCCAGCCCGGCCGTCTTGACCGATGCGACAGCGATTTGTTACCGTAGCGCCCTTTCAGGGCGATCCTACATGGCGAAGCAGAGGCGGGTGAGCTCCCGCCCCGTCCGGCCGAAGCCTGCTGACGTGGTTCTTTCCGTCGAGAGGTCGATCCACGCCGAGCGCGAGCGGGCACTGCAAAGTGCTCCGCCTGCGCCACTACCCCGCCCAGGGCACCTTGAAGCGGTCGCACTTTACGAAGAAGGAGTCGCGGCGCTGCAGGCGCATGAGTACCCGCGCGCTTCCTCGTTGCTCCGGTCCGTGCTCTCGCGCTACCCCGAGGAGAGAGAGCTTCACGAGCGCGTGCGACTCTACCTCAACGTCTGCGAGCGGCACATGGCCCCTCGCGCCGCGTCGCCAACCACACCTGAAGAGCGGGTGTTTGCCGCCACGCTGGCCGTGAACGCAGCGAATTTCGACGAGGCCCTCGCGCATTTGCGTGCGGCCACCTCGGAATTGCCCGAACACGACCACGCGCTCTATATGCTCGCGTCCGTCCTCGCGCAGCGCGATCAGGCGGAGGAAGCCGTTCCAGTTCTCCTTCGTGCGATCGAGCTCAATCCAGACAATCGCTCGCTGGCGCGCCACGACCCCGAGCTCGAGGTGCTGCGGCAATTCGACAGCGTACGTGCGGCGCTCGAGGCGCCGGTTCCGGCGAAGGCCGCAGCAATGGACCGCCGCAAGCCTGCCCGAAGGCGTTGACCCTTTACCGTCCACCGTCCACCGTTTACCGTCCACGTTTCACAGTTTGGCAGGCGATGCCGGACGGTAAACCGTAAACGGTAAACTGTGAACGACCAATGACCGATCTCCACGTCGTCATCCTGGCTGCAGGCAAAGGTACGCGCATGAAATCGGCGCGGCCCAAGGTCCTGCACCACGTCGCCGGCCGCCCGATGGTCGAGTACGTGATTCGCGCGGCCCAGTCGCTCTCGCCTCGCACGATCACCGTCGTTGTCGGACATATGAAGGAGCTGCTGCGTCAGGGCCTCTCGCGGTATCCCGAGCTGTCGTTCGTCACGCAGGAACCGCAGCTTGGCACCGGGCATGCTTTGCTCCAGACGGCCAGCGTGCTGGAAGGGCAAAGCGGCTTCGTTCTGTTGCTATCTGGCGACGTACCGTTGCTGAATCGCCACACCCTTGCAAGCCTGGTGAGCCGGCACGAGGAGACGCACGCGTCGGCCACCATCCTGACGGCGCTCGTCGAGCAGCCCTACGGATACGGGCGCATCGTGCGTGTCAAGGGGCGCGTCTCGCGCATCGTCGAAGAGCGCGACGCGTCGCCGGCGCAGCGAAGGATCAAGGAAATCAACAGCGGTGTGTACGTTTTTTCCCTTGCGCCGCTGTTCGAGGCACTCAGGGGACTTGCCACGGCGAACGCGCAGGGAGAGTACTATCTAACGGACCTCATCTCGACCTATCGCCGCCGCCGGCGCGACGTCGAAACGGTCGTCATCGAGCATCCCAGCGAGATCCACGGCATCAACGGCCGGTCGGAACTGGCAGAGGCGAGCCGAATCGTGAGACAGAAAAAAAACGAAGAGCTCATGGCGGCGGGTGTCACGATCGAAGATCCCGCGACGACCTACATCGACGACGACGTGGTCATCGGCACCGACACGGTGATTCACCCGGGCGTGTATATCGAGGGGAAGACCCAGATCGGCCAGGCGTGCGAGATCCACTCGGGCGTGCGGATCGTCAATTCCGTGCTCGACGATCGCGTGACGGTTCAGAACCACTGCGTCATCAATGGCGGCAAGCTGGGCATCGGCGTCACGATCGGGCCGTTTGCGCACGTCCGGCCCGAAACGGAGCTGCGCGAGTCGGTGCACGTCGGCAATTTCGTCGAGTTGAAGAAGACCGTCCTCGGCAAGGGGACCAAGGCCGGCCATCTGTCGTACCTGGGCGACGCGATCGTCGGCGAAGGCGTCAACATCGGCGCCGGCACGATTACGTGCAACTACGACGGAAAGAAGAAGAACCTGACCACCATCGAGGACGGCGCGTTCATTGGCAGCGACAGCCAGCTCGTGGCCCCTGTCACGATTGGCAAAGGCGCCTATGTCGGCAGCGGTGCGACCATTCGCGAAAACGTGCCCGCCGGAGCGCTGGCCGTGAGCGCCGGGAAGCAGCGCAACCTTGAAGACTGGGTGAGTAAGAAAGTGGAACGCAAGAAAGTGGAAAGTAAAAAGTAGAAAGTAAAAAGTAGGACGTCAAAGGTATGTGCGGAATTATCGGGTATCTCGGGTCAAAGGAAGTCGTCCCCATCCTGCTCGACGGGCTCAGGCGGCTCGAATATCGCGGCTACGACTCCGCGGGGGTCGCGGTCGTCCGCAACGGACAGATCGAACGCCGGCGCAGCGCCGGCAAGCTGGTGAACCTCGAGCAGGCCATCGATAGTCAGCCGCTCGACGGCCTGTACGGCGTGGGCCACACGCGATGGGCCACGCACGGCCGTCCGACCGAGGAAAACGCGCACCCGCACCAGGACTGCACCGGCAAGATCGTCGTCGTGCACAACGGCATCATCGAGAACTACCTCGACCTGAAGCACGAGCTGCAGAAGATCGGCCACACGTTCGTGACCGAGACCGACTCTGAAGTGATCGCGCACCTGATCGAGCAGGAAATGAACGCGGTTTCCCACCTGACGCTCGAAGACGCCGCCCGGCAGGCGCTGCTCCACATGCGCGGCCTCTTCGCCTTCGTGGCGATTTCGAGCGACGACCCGGAAAAGATCATCGCCGTCCGCAATGGCCCGCCGATCGTGGTGGGCCTGGGCGACAACGAGTTCTTCGTCGCGTCCGACACGCCGGCGATTCTCAGCCACACGCGCGACGTGGTGTTCCTCGGCGACGAAGAAATGGCGGTCGTCACCCGGCGCGGCGTCGAGTTCACGAACTTCGCGGGCACGCCGGTCTCGAAGGCGACGCAGCGCGTGTTGTGGGATCCAGTCATGGCGGAGAAATCGGGCTACCGCCATTTCATGCTGAAGGAAATCTTCGAACAGCCCCGCGCCGCGGAAGAGACGCTGCTCGGCCGCGTGAGCCTCGATACCGGCAAGGTGTTCCTGGAAGAGATCGCGATCTCGGAAGCCGACCTCCGCAACGTCAACAAAGTCGCGCTGGTCGCCTGCGGCACGTCATGGCACGCGGCCCTGGTTGGCAAATTCCTCATCGAGCGGTTTGCCGGGCTGCCCGTCGAGGTCGACTACGGCTCGGAATATCGCTACCGCGACTTCATCGTCGATCGCAACACGCTGGTCGTCATCATCACGCAGTCTGGAGAGACGGCCGATACGCTCGCGGCGCTGCGCGAAGCGCGCAAGAAAGGCGCCCGCAGCCTGGCGATTTGCAATGTCGTCGGCAGCATGGCCACCCGCGAGTCCGAAGGCACCATCTACACGCATGCCGGACCGGAAATCGGCGTCGCCTCGACCAAGGCCTTTACGTCGCAGCTCGTGGCGCTGAACCTGCTGGCGCTCTTCCTGGGCCAGATGAAAGGGTCGCTGCGCGAGGCCGACGCGCGCAGCCACCTGACCGCGCTCATGCAGCTTCCCAAGCAGATGGAGCACGCCCTGAAGTCATCCGGCACGGTCGAAGAGATCGCGGGCCGGTTCTTCAACCGGACCGATTTTCTCTTCCTGGGCCGCGGCATCAACTACCCGATCGCGCTCGAGGGCGCGCTGAAGCTGAAGGAAATCTCCTACATTCACGCCGAAGGCTACCCGGCCGGCGAGATGAAGCACGGGCCCATCGCGCTCATCGACAGCAACATGCCCGTCGTGAGCATTGCACCAAATGATCACGTCTTCGAGAAAATGCTTGGCAATATTCAAGAGGTGAAGGCTCGAGGCGGATCGGTGATCGCCATCACGACCGAAGGCCACGACACGCTGAAAAGCATCCTGGATCCGGCACAGGATGCGATGATTGCCCTGCCCCGCGTGCCGGCAATGCTCTCGCCCATCGCGATGGTACTGCCGTTGCAACTGCTGGCGTACTACGTCGCCGTCCGACGCGGCTGCGACGTCGACCAGCCGCGCAATCTCGCGAAGAGTGTGACAGTAGAATAGTGGGTGGTAGCCGGTAGCTTGTAGCTCGTAGCTGATAGTGTGGCTCGACGCTGCGATCTGCTACCAGCTACGAGCCACCCGCTACAAGGAAACCATTGGATCCGTTACAAGGTCTGAATCCCGAACAACGCGAGGCCGTGCTCCACATCGACGGCCCTCTGCTCATCCTGGCCGGCGCGGGCTCGGGCAAAACCCGTGTCATCGCGCAGCGCATTGCCTATCTTTTGTCGGAAGGGTTCGCGCAGCACGACGAGATTCTGGCCGTCACCTTCACAAACAAGGCGGCGGAGGAAATGCGCTCCCGTGTCGAAACGCTGGTTGGCGCCACGCTTCGAGGCTCGTGGATTTCGACGTTCCACGCGCTCTGCGCGCGTCTGCTGCGGCGCGAGGCCACCGCCATCGGCCTGCCGCGCGATTTCGTCATCTACGATTCGTCCGATCAGGTTGCCCTCGTCAAACAGATCTTCAAGGAGTTGCACATCGACGACAGCGTCGTTCAGCCCCGGATGGCGCTGTCGAAAATCAGCCACGCGAAGAACACGATGGCGGGCCCGGATTTCTTCAGGGCGCAGGGCTGGAGCCAGCGCGGCGAGCAGCTCGCGAAGGTGTACGAGAAGTACACGCAGGGTCTGAGGGACAACGGCGCGCTCGACTTCGATGATCTCCTGTTGAAAGCGGTGGAGCTGTTCGACAAGGCCGAGCCCGTACGCGCCAAATATGCCGAGAAGTTCCGGTTCGTGATGGTGGACGAATATCAGGACACCAACAGGCCGCAGTACCACCTCATCCAGCGCGTCTCGGAGCGTCACAGGAATCTCGCGGTGGTCGGCGATCCCGATCAGTCGATTTACCGGTGGCGCGGCGCAGACCTGCGCAACATCCTCGACTTCGAGCACGATTTTCCCGAAGCGAGGATCGTGAAGCTCGAACGGAATTACCGCTCGACGCAGGTCATCCTCGATGCGGCAACCGCGGTCATCAGCCAGAACCGGAACCGCAAGGACAAGCGGCTCTGGACCGAACGCAAGGGTGGCGACCTGATCAAGTACTTCCGCGGATCGGACGAGCTCGAAGAGGCCGACTTCATCACCCGCACCGCGCATTCGGGCATCTCCGCCTCACCCGATTGCACGGTGGCCGTGCTGTATCGCACCAACGCCCAGTCGCGCGTCATCGAAGACGCGCTGATGCGCTCCGGCCTTTCGTACCGTATCGTCGGAGGCGTACGTTTCTACGAGCGCAAGGAAATCAAGGACTCGCTCGCGTTCCTGAAGCTGCTCATCAACCCCCACGACGATGTCAGCGTGAGACGGGTGATTAACGTTCCGGCGCGTGGCATCGGCAAGGGCGTGCTCGATTCGGTCGATCGCGTCTCGGCTGAAGAGGCCCCGCCGCTGCTGCTCGCCAGCGGCATTGCCGTGCCGGCGCCGAACTCGCTGTGGACGAAAGTCTCGCGCGCCATCGACGAGCGGCTGGTTCCGGCACGCGCGCTCGCCTCGCTCAAAACGTTTCGCGACCTCATCGTCAATCTGCAGCAGGTGGCTCGCAGCGAGCCGCTGTCGATCGTCCTGGGCAAAGTCCTCGATCAGACCGGCTACCTGGAGGACCTGCGGGAGGACAAGAGCGAAGATTCTCAGGGGCGAATCGAAAACCTCATGGAGCTCGTCTCGGCCGCTCGCGAGTACGAAGGGCGCGAGCCAGAGGCGTCGCTGGGCGGCTTCACCGACAGGCTCTCGCTGCTGTCGGAAGCAGATGAAGGCCAGGGAAGCCTCGACGCGCGCATCTGGCTGATGACGCTCCACGCCGCCAAAGGCCTGGAGTTCCCGACCGTCATCATGGCCGGTCTCGAGGAGGGCGTCTTTCCACACTCGCGGGCGTTCGACGAAGAAGACGAGATGGACGAGGAGCGGCGCCTCTGTTACGTCGGCATCACACGCGCGCGCTCGCAGCTCGTGTTAACGGGCGCGGCGCGCCGGCGCGTCTTCGGTGAATATCAGCCGATGGAGCCGTCGCGCTTCATGGACGAACTGCCGCCGCAGCTCGTCGACCGCATCGAGCCGGCCTATCCAACCAGCAGCTATCAAAGCTCGTTCGGCGGATACGGGGGACGATCGAACGCTTATGGAGGCCGTTCGTCCCGCGATCGTGACGGCTACTCAACCTATCACCGGCCGGGCCGCGCGCGCGAGGAATCGACGTTCGCCTACGAAGACGAAGATCAGTCCACCGCGGCCGGGCTCAAGCTCGGCGCGAAGGTGCGCCACCCGCAGTTCGGCATCGGCACGATTCTCAGCCTGGAAACGCTCGCCGACGATGTGAAACTGGTTGTGAGATTTTCGGTGGGACCGAAGACGCTGCGCGCGAAGTACGCGAAGTTGGAGATGGTCTGACGAACCTAGGGATTGGGGATTAGGGGTTCGGGATTAGGTCTGAATGCGCTGAACGCGGGTGATACGCGTCGCTGCTCCAATCCCCAATCCCAAGTCCCTAATCCCTGGTCGTGTTTATGCCGGCTTTATCCCCGTAATGATCCAGCGTCCCTGGCGGTCGCCTTCTTTCCCCTTCACAATGGCACGCTGTGCGGTGACCACGTAGTTCTTCTTGCTCGTCCCCCCGTCCGGCGCTTTGACGGTTGCGGCGATGGTGATGTCCTTGGACACCATCGTGCCGTCCATCTCTTCGATGGTCGGGGTTGCCGCGCCCGCATTCGGCATCAGGCTCAGCTCCGCGAGCGGCCGCGCGTTGGAAAGCTCTGCGCGGGCGGACGACACCTTCTTGGCTTCGGCGCCGGTGTCGTCGCGCCACTTCGTCCACTCGGCCTGAATCTGCGCGTCCTTGCCCGACAGCTTGCGGCCGGCGCTTTCGGCCTTGAGCACGCGATCGATCGCTTCCATGTTCGCGTCCTGATAGGTCTTCTTCTTTTCGTTGAAGGCCTTGTTCGCGGCTTCGGCTTCGGTCAGGGCCTTGGACAGCTCGATGACGCGCAGCGGTTCCGTCTTTTCAGGCGACACGGCGGTGACATCGAAGTCGTTGACGGTACCTTCGGCCTTCGGGTCGAAGGCCACGACCGCAAAGTTCGCGAGCGTCATGTTGTCGCGCAGACTGGACGCGCGAAAGAACTGCCGCACGAGATTCTCTTCATTCGCGTTCGCTGACGAGCACGCGCTCAACGCGGCGGCCATCAGCACCATGGACGCCAGCACATACACACTTGCCTTCGGCCGAAACATGTCAGCCTCCTTGATTAATCCTGGGGCCCCAGTTCATCCGGGACCTTTGCCCCACCGGCTGCGGCTAAATGCTCTCGGAGCCGTTCTCTTCGTCTTTTTCCGCAAGCCGCGCGAGAGATACTACTCGGTCATCGGCATCGATCTCAATCAGGCGCACACCCTGCGTGGCCCGCCCGATCGTTCGTATGTCGCGCGCGACCGTCCTCAGAATCTTGCCTTGCTGCGTGATGAGCATGAACTCATCCTCATCGTGCACAGACGCCATTCCGACGACGCGACCGTTTCGTTCGGTGGTTTGGATGTTAATAATACCCACACCGCCTCTGGACTGCACCCGATATTCGTCCAGCTCGGTCCGCTTGCCATAGCCGTTCTCGGCCACCGTCAGCAGGGTGCTGCCGGGCCGGACGACCTCCATGGCCACCACCTCGTCCCCCTCGCGGAGCGTTATCCCCTTCACGCCATAGGCGGTCCGCCCCATCGGCCGCACGTCGCCCTCAGGGAACCGGATGGCCATCCCGTCGCGCGAGCCGATGAAGATTTCGCCCGTTCCGTCGGTAATCTGGGCCGCCATCAGGCGATCGCCGTCCTCGACGCCCATGGCGATGATGCCGCCGACCCGCGGGTTGCTGAAGGCCGACAGCTCGGTCTTCTTGACGACCCCCCGGAGCGTGCCCATGGCGATGAACTTGCCTTCCTCGAACTCCTTGACGGCCTGCAACGCGGCGATCTTCTCGTCGGCGGCCATCGACACGAGGTTCGCAATCGCTTTGCCCTTGCCCCCCGGCCCGACGTCTGGAATTTCGTGCACCTTCAACCAGTACGCCCGCCCCCGGTCCGAGAAAATCATGATGTAGGCGTGGGTCGAGGCGACGAAGAGGTGGCTGACGAAATCCTCCTCGCGCGTCCGCATGCCGATGCGCCCTTTCCCGCCCCGGCGCTGGTTCCGGTAGCTGGTGATGGGCGTGCGCTTGATGTAGCCGGTATTGCTCACCGTAATCGCCATGTCTTCTTCGGCGATCAGGTCCTCGATACTGATCTCGCCCGCGTCCCCGTCGATAATCTGGGTGCGGCGGTCATCCCCGTACTTGTCGCGCACGGCCTTCAACTCACCGACGATGACCTGCATCAGCAGTTGCTCGCTGCCGAGAATCGCGCGCAGCCGTTCGATCGTCTGCAGCAGCTCGGCCATCTCGTCGAGAATCTTCTGCCGCTCGAGACCGGTCAGCCGCTGCAGCTGCATGTCCAGAATGGCCTGTGCCTGAATCTGGCTCAGCGAGAACTGCGTCATGAGGCCGTCGCGGGCCTCGGGCACGGTCTTGGAACCGCGGATGAGCTTGATGACAGCGTCCAGGTTGTCGAGCGCGATCTTCAGCCCCTCGAGGATGTGGTACCGCGCCTCGGCTTTGCGCAGCTCGAACTGCGTCCGGCGGATCACGACCTCGCGGCGGAAGTCGATGAAGCTGTCGATGAGCTCGGCCAGCGTCATCACCTTGGGGCGGCCGCCGACAATCGCGAGCATGATGACGCCGAAGCTCTGCTGAAGCTGCGTGTGCTTGTAGAGATTGTTGAGAATGACCTCGGGCACTTCGCCGCGCTTCAGCTCGATGACGATGCGCATGCCTTCGCGATCGGACTCGTCGCGGATATCCGAAATGCCTTCGATCGTCTTGTCGTTCACGAGGTCGGCGATCTTCTCGATGAGCCGCGCCTTGTTCACCTGATACGGAATCTCGCTGACGACAATCGATTGCTTGTCGCCTTTCTTGGCCTGCTCGATCGCGGCCTTGGCTCTCATGAGGATCGCGCCGCGCCCGGTTCGGTAGGCCGCCGCGATGCCTGAGCGTCCGACGACGTAGCCGCCGGTGGGAAAATCCGGTCCCTTGACGTGCTCCATCAGGCCGTGCATCTTGTCGATCTTGTCGAGCTTCGCGCCGCGCTCCTGTTCGGTCTCGATGGTCCAGATGACGCCGTCGATGACTTCGCGGAGGTTGTGCGGCGGCACGTTGGTGGCCATGCCGACCGCAATGCCGGACGACCCGTTCACCAGCAGGTTCGGAATCTGCGCCGGCAGCACCGTGGGTTCTTCGGTCGTCTCGTCGTAGTTCGCCACGAAGTCGACGGTTTCCTTGTCGAGATCCGCCATGACGTCGTCGGCGAGCGCCTGCAACCGCGCCTCGGTGTAGCGCATCGCCGCCGGCGGATCGCCGTCGATCGAGCCGAAGTTGCCCTGCCCGTCCACGAGCGGGTAGCGCATGTTGAAGTCCTGCGCGAGGCGCACGAGCGTGTCGTAGATCGACGCATCGCCGTGCGGATGGAAATTGCCCATCACCTCGCCGACGATTTTCGCGCACTTGCGGTAGCCGCGGTTGGACGCGAGCCCCATGGTTTTCATGCCGTAGAGCACGCGGCGGTGCGCGGGCTTCAACCCGTCGCGGGCGTCGGGCAGCGCTCGACCAATGATTACGCTCATGGCGTAATCCATGTACGAACGCTTCATTTCATCTTCGATATTGACTGGGATTTTTTGTGAGGCGTCAGACATGGAGCAATCCGTACATTGGCGATTCGCGATTGACGATTGCCGGATTGATGGGCAATTGTCGATCGGGAGTCAATGTGGCAATTGTCAATTGAGAATTCGGCAATGCGCTAGATATCCAGGTTCCTTACATCCAGCGCATTGTCTTCGATGAACTTCCGCCGGGGCTCGACCTGATCGCCCATCAGCGTGGTGAACATCTGATCGGCTTCGGTGTGATCTTCGGCCCGAACCTGCAGCAGCGTCCGCACCTCGGGGTTCATCGTCGTCGACCACAACTGGTCCGGATTCATCTCGCCGAGGCCTTTGTAGCGGTTGATGGTGACGCCTTTCTCCCCCGCGCTGATGAAGTACTCGAGGAGTGCGTCGAGCGAGCTGATGGCCACGGTCGGCTCGGGTTTCGCGCGGCCGACCGGCGGCGGGACCGCTTCGTCGGACGCGGACTCGGGCTCGGTCTGCACCGCAGACGACACCACCGTCATCGGCGGCTTGATGTCGCGAATCTCGCGGTAGCTGTGCAGCAGCGTCCGGTAGTCGGGGGCCGTCACGAAATCGATCGAAATGGTCTGGTGCCGGGCATACCCGTTCGACCGATCTTCGATCGCCAGGCAGAACGACTTGTTCTCCTCGTCGGGCTGCACGGTGACGGTGGTGCTCTTGGTCGTCAGGCGTCCCGCGAGCGACGTCAACCCTTCCTGGCTGTCGAAGAACGACCTCTCGTGGGCGTCGGCGTCGAGCAGCGCCTCGATCGCCTGGCGGACGTGACCGCGCCGCTCGACCAGACGCAGGTACTTCCGATAGGTCATCAACCGGTGGAGCAACTGTTCGAGCGGGGCCCCTGAGATCTCGCGGCCGTTCAGCTTGACGGTGCGCGACTCCGCGGCGCGGTGGATGAGGTAGGTCTCCCGCTCGCGCTCGTCCTTGATGTAAGTCTCGCTCTTGCCGCGTTTGGCGCGGAAAAGCGGCGGCTGGGCGATGTAGATGTAGCCGTTGTTGATGAGCTCGGGCATCTGCCGGTAGAAGAACGTGAGCAGCAGCGTACGGATGTGCGAGCCGTCAACGTCCGCGTCGGTCATGATGATGACGCGGTGGTATCGCAGCTTCGAGATGTCGAAGTCCTCGCCGCCGATGCCGCAGCCGAGCGCCGCGATCATCGTCCTGATCTCGTCGCTGCCGAGCATCTTGTCGAACCGCGCCTTCTCGACGTTCAGGATCTTCCCTTTGATCGGCAGGATCGCCTGGAATCGGCGGTCGCGCCCCTGTTTGGCCGACCCGCCGGCCGACTCGCCCTCGACGATGTACAGCTCGCTGTTGGCCGGATCGCGTTCCTGGCAGTCGGCGAGCTTCCCGGGCAGTCCCCCGCCTTCGAGCGCGCCCTTACGGCGCACCAGGTCGCGCGCCTTGCGCGCTGCTTCGCGCGCGCGCGCGGCGTCGACCGTCTTGCCGATGATGCGCTTGGCAATCGGCGGATTCTCCTCGAGGAACGAGCCGAGCTTGTCGTTGACGATCGCCTCGACGATGCCCTTGACCTCGGTATTGCCGAGCTTGGTCTTCGTCTGGCCTTCAAACTGCGGCCGCGGAATCTTGACGCTGATGACGGCCGTCAATCCCTCGCGGATATCGTCTCCGCTGAGGCTCTCTTTCAGATCTTTCGCCAGGTTGTTCTTGCCCGCGTAGAAGTTGATCGTGCGTGTCAGCGCCGACCGGAAGCCCGAGAGATGCGTGCCTCCCTCGTGCGTGTTGATGTTGTTGGCGAAGGTGTAGATCGCTTCCGAATAGCCGTCGTTCCACTGGAGCGCGATTTCGGCGTCGATGCCGTCGCGCTCGCCCCTCATGTAGATGGGCTTCTCGTTGACGGCCGATTTGTTCTTGTTGAGATGCTTGACGAACGAGATGATGCCGCCGTCGTACTGGAACTTATGGCTCTTCGTCTCGCGCTCGTCGTCGAGCGTGATCAGAATGCCGGCGTTCAGGAACGCGAGCTCGCGAAGCCGCTGCGCGAGCGTGTCGAAGCTGAACTCGACCGTCTCGAAGATCTCGGCGTCGGGACGGAACGTGATCTTGGTGCCGCGCTTTTTCGTCGTGCCCGTCGTTTCCAGGTCGGCCAGCGGCTTGCCACGCTCGTATTTCTGCTTGAAGACCTGGCTGTTCCGCCAGATTTCGAGGTCGAGCTCCTGCGAGAGCGCATTCACGACCGACACGCCAACGCCGTGGAGGCCGCCCGATACTTTGTAGCTGTCGTTATCGAACTTCCCGCCCGCGTGCAGCACCGTGAGCACGACTTCGGCCGCGGACCGGCCGCTCGTGTGCTGATCGGTCGGAATGCCGCGGCCGTTGTCCACGACCGTAATCGACCCATCGATGTGGATCGTCACGTTCACCTGATCGCAGAAACCGGCCAGCGCCTCGTCGATCGAGTTGTCCACGACCTCGTAGACGAGGTGGTGCAATCCCGACGGTCCGGTTGACCCGATGTACATCGCCGGACGCTTCCGGACCGCCTCGAGACCCTCGAGGACTTTGATCTTGTCAGCGCCGTAATCGGCCTCGTTCAGGCCGGGCGCGTTCTGTTCGAGCTCTACGCTCTTGGTATCGGTCATTTATTGTTTTTTGCAGGCCTGAAGGCCTGTGCCACCGCTTCTCCGAGCCTCACACGAGTGATACTCCAACATCTCACCGGTGGCACAGCGCTTCAGCGCTGTCATACCCTCATGGGCATAATCACGTACGTGTAGTCGTATCCTTCGGTTCCGATCGGCTTCATCACGGCCTGGCTGACTTCGTCCTTCAGCTCGAGCGCGACCTGATCGGTCTCCACCACGGCGAGAAACTCCATCACGTACTGCGCGTTGAAGCAGATCTGCATGCTGCCGTCGGAATAGTCGACGGGCAGCGTCTCTTTGGCTTCGCCGAACTCTGGGCTGCTCGACGTCACTTCGACCTTGCCCTTGTCGAGCTGAAACTTCACCGAGCGCGAACGCTCGTTCGAGAGCAACGCCACGCGACGGACGGCGTTGGTCAGCCTCTCGCGCTCGAACTCGATGCGCTTGGTGTTGCCCTTCGGAATGACGCGCTCGAAGGCGGGAAACTGTCCGTCGATCATCCGCGAGATGAGCATGCGTCCGCCGACATCGAAGAACAGGTGGTTCTCGCCGCGCTCGTAGCCGATGTCGCCGTCGCCATCGGTCAAAAGCTTGCCGAGCTCCCACAGCGTTTTGCGCGGCAGAATCGCGCGAATTTCCTCGCCTTCTTTCGACGGTTTTCCACCCTTCCGATCGACTTTCACCAGCGCCAGCCGATGGCCATCGGTCGCGACCAGGCTCATCTCGCTGCCGCCGAGAATGAAAAGCGCGCCGTTCAGGAAAAACCGGGTGTCTTCGCCGGTGATGGCGAATTGCGTTTTCGCCACCATCTCCTTCAACGCCGCACGCGGCAACGTGGCGCTCGTCGCGCCGCTCGCTTCGGGCACCGCGGGAAAATCTTCTTTCGGCAACGTCTGCATGCGCGAGTCGAAGCGATCTGCGGCCACCTTGACGCCGTTTTTGTCTTCCGCAATGCGGACGTCGGTCTCGGGCAACGCCTTGACGATCTCGAATAACTTCTTGGCCGGCAGCGTCAGCGTGCCCCCTTTTTCAACGGCCGCATCGCAGCGACTGCGAAGCGCGACTTCGAGATCCGTCGCCAGCATGCGAATCTCGTTTTCCCGGGCTTCCATCAACACGTTCGCCAGAATGGGAATCGTGTTTTTCCGTTCGACGATGCCCTGGAAAAGTTGCAGTTCTCGCAGTAGGTCGTTTTTCTTAACGACTAGTTCCATAGCTGGCTGAACCTCAAAATTTGAGTTCGTCTGGCCCGGCGATCTCTTGATGTAAGAAGGGAAAAAAAGAGATAAAGAATTATACAAGAAAAAGGTGCTGTTAGGAAATCTAAATCTCGACGGAAGTGCTTGTCCTACAGGTACTTAAACTGTGGGCCATCCTGTGGATAAACGGTCGTACCCGGGCCTCTGTTCAAGGCAGGCTTTCGCCCTAAAAACGGTCGCCAGACAGGGTTGTCGACGACCGCCCGCCGTTACCTGTGGAAAACGCAATTTTTCACCGGAAACTTTCCATGAAGCTGTTGAGAAGCATGTTGAACTGGTTGTCTCCCTTGCGCAGCGTCTCGACCTTCCGGATCGAGTGGATCACGGTCGAGTGATGCTTCCCGCCGAAACTCCGTCCGATTTCCGGGAGCGATGCGTGCGTCAGTGCCTTGCACAGATACATGGCCACCTGGCGCGGCATGGCGATCGACTTCGAATTGTTGCGCGACTTCAGGTCGGCGAGCTTCAGCTGGTAGTAGTCCGAGACGAACTTCTGGATGTGATCGATCGTGACGGCCTTTTCTTCGTGGTCCTTGACGTTGTGGAGGACTTCCTGTGCCAGCTCGACCGACAGCTCGCGGCCGGTGAGCGACGCAAAAGCGATGAGCCTGATGAGCGACCCCTCGAGCTCGCGAATATTCGACTTGATACGGCCGGCGATGTAGATGGCGACCGAATCGGGCAGAGGCACGGCTTCGGCCTCGGCTTTTTTCTTCAGAATCGCCACTTTGGTCTCGAGATCCGGCGACTGAATGTCGGCAATCAGGCCCCATTCAAACCGCGATCGCAGGCGTTCTTCGAGCTGCTCGATCTCGTGGGGAGGGCAATCGCTGCTCAGCACGATCTGTTTCTGCGAATCGTAGAGCGCATTAAACGTGTGGAAGAACTCGTTCTGGGTGCCTTCTTTTCCCGCGAGAAACTGCACGTCATCGACCAGGAGCACGTCGACGCTGCGGTAACGCTCGCGGAAGTCGATGAGCCGGTCGTAGCGCACCGCGTTGATCATTTCGTTCATGAACCGTTCTGACGAAATGTAGGTCAGCACGAGATTCTGGTTGTGGCTGAGGACGTAGTGACCGATGGCATGCATCAAGTGCGTCTTGCCGAGCCCCACACCGCCGTAGATGAACAGCGGATTGTAGGAACGCGACGGCGCCTCGGCCACCGCCCGGCAGGCCGCATGGGCGAACTGGTTCGACGATCCGACGATGAAGGTATCGAACGTATAGCGCGGATTCAGCCCCGCAGACGACGTCGGTTGAACGGCGGTGATTGCGGCTTCGGCCGATCCACCCTCCCCATCGCTGCTGCGGGTTGCCTGTTCCATGATGCCGCCTCCCGATTCTGCGGCCGTCTGCGGCGCGCGGGTTTCTGCTTCTGCGGTGCCACTTGCGACGAAATTGACGAGCGCTTCCGCCCGCGACACTTCCCCAAGCGCTTCGGTGATGACGCCCGAATAGTGCTTCGTGATCCAGTCCTTGAAGAGCGGGTTCGGCACCCGGACCGTGACGATCCGGCCGTCGTCGAAGACGAACGCCGTCGGCTTGAACCACGTATAGAAGCTATGGCGGTTTACTTTGGCCTGGACGCGCGACAGGATGTCATCCCAGATATTGCTGGCAATCATGGGCGGTCCTTGCGCTTTCGCTACCGCCAAGCGGCGGGTTGTACCCGTGAAAACGGACAAGAAGGGGCAAAACCCCCGGCAAATCGAGGCTGGCGGACTTTCGCCTGCGAAAACCGTCCACAAACAGGGCCTATTCTCGAATTCGTACGCAGCAAAACACGATTTTCCACAGGTTTTTGCACAGGTGTGGAAATCTTTGGGAGGAGACCAAATTCCATCAGCGCCATCGAGTCATTGACGAAACGGGCACTGTAGCATACGCGCCGCTTCGTTGACAGGCTGGTGTGTGCCCCATTAGGATTGTAGGTTCGCGCGCTGCGATTTTTTCTAATTTCCTAAGGATTTTCGATGAAACGTACGTATCAGCCCAATCGGCGCCGGCGGCGCCGCACCCATGGCTTCCTCGTCCGCATGCAGACCAAGAACGGCCGCACCGTCCTCAAGCGCCGTCGCTTGAAAGGCCGCAAGCGGCTGACCGTTTCTTCATCACGGTGAAACTACGCCGCCGGGCGGAGTTTACCCGCGTCTACGACCATGGCACGCGCTACCGGGGCCGGCTCATGACCTGCTTCGCCCTCCCCAACGAGGTCGGGGCGCCCCGGCTCGGGATTGCGGCGAGCCAGAAAATTGGAAACGCGGTCGTCCGGAACCGGGCAAAACGGCTTGTTCGCGAGCTGTTTCGGGGCAGAAAACCTGTGGCAGGCATCGATCTCGTCGTCATCCCGCGCCGGGAGATGATGGATGCCTCCTGGCGGAACATTGAGGCCGAATACTGTGCCGCACTCCAGCGGTTTGCAAAGATACTCTGAGAGGCCGATCTCCGTGCGGGTCGCGCTTGCGGCGATCCGCGGGTATCAACTTCTTATCCGGCCGCTACTTACGGGCTCCTGTCGGTATTTGCCGACCTGTTCCCAGTATGCGGCCGAAGCGATTGTCACGTACGGCGCGCTTCGAGGTGGCTGGATGGCCATCAGACGCGTGCTCCGCTGCCACCCTTTCGGGGGCGCGGGTCTGGATCCGGTCCCTTAACCGATGGAACGCCGTCTTCTCCTCGCCATTGTCCTGACGTTCATCGTCCTCACGGCCTATCAGTGGTTGGTACCGTCACCGACGACGTCGCCAAGGGCTGGGTCGCCCGCGACCGCTCGCGCCGAACAGGCGCCAGGCGGCGGCGCGGTGCAAGCCCAGGGGGTGCCGGCGCCGACACCCGCGCCGCTTCCCGCGGTCGAGACGCTGAAAGCCGACACGGCCGAACGAACCGTTGCCGTCGACAACGGTCTCGTGCACGCGGTGTTTTCCAATCGCGGGGCCACACTCGACTCGTGGGCGCTGTCCGGTTATCCGGGCCCTGACGGTAAGCCCGTCGACCTGGTGCCGCACGAGGTGCCGCCGAACCAGCCGAAACCGTTTTCGCTCGAGCTCGACGACGCGTCGAAATCGGCGCGGTTGAACAGCGCGCTGTTCACGACCTCATCGGGCGCCACGCTCGATGCGAGGACCGCGCCCGTCACGGTGTCGTTCGACTACGAGGACGCCGCGGGGCTGCGCGCGAGCAAGCAGTTCCGCATCGAACCGAATTCATACGTCATCACGATCACGGCGTCGGTGACCGATGGCGGCCGCAGCATGAATCCCACGGTTCAGTGGGGTCCGGGCCTTGGCGACATCCTGGCCACCGGCGGGGGCAGCATGTTCAAGCCCGTCCGCAAGGCTCAGGCTGTGTACTCGATCGGCCACAGCGTCTCGCGCGTGCTCGCTCCGAAGCTCGCCGAGGCCCCGAACCATCAAGGGACCTTTGAATTTGCGGGCGTCGAGACCCACTACTTCACATCGGTGGCGGTAAAGCCGGGAACCGCGGATGTCGAGTACTACGCGCTTTCGATTCCCGCGAAGACGGGCGACGCTTCGCTCTCGCGCGACTACATCGGCTACGACATCCGGTTCCAGTCGACGCCCAACGGTCCGACGAACGCGCGTTTTTTCGTTGGCCCGAAGCACTTCGAGACCATGCGCCGCGTGGATGTCGATCTGGTGCGCGCGATCTGGTTCGGCATGTTCGCGTTTCTCTGCGTGCCGCTGCTCTCCGCGCTCAACTGGCTCCACGGATTCCTGGGCAACTACGGCTGGTCGATCATCGCGCTGACGGTCATCATCAACGCGGCGATGTTTCCGCTCCGGCACAAGAGCAACGTGTCGATGCGGAAGATGCAGGCCATCCAGCCGCAGGTCAAGGCGATTCAGGATCGCTACGCGAAGCTGAAGGCGACCGATCCGGCGCGGCAGAAGATGAATACCGAGCTCATGGAGCTCTACCGCCAGAAGGGGGTCAACCCGGCGAGCGGGTGCGTGCCGATGCTGCTCACCTTCCCCGTGCTGTTCGCGTTCTACAGCCTGCTGTCGGAAGCGATCGAGCTGCGCGGCCAGCCATTCATCCTGTGGATTCACGACCTCGCGGTGCCCGATCCCTATTACGTGACGCCTATCCTGGTCGGCGCGTCTCAGATCCTCCAGCAGAGGATGATGCCCATGACCGGCGGCGATCCTGTTCAGCAGAAGATGATGATGTTCATGCCGGTGTTCTTCACGTTCCTGTTCATCACGTCGCCGGCAGGGCTCGCGCTGTACTGGTTCGCAAGCAACGTGCTCATCATGGGTCAACAGTTGTTGACCAACAGGCTGGCCGGACCGCCCGCGTTGATGAAGAAGGTGGATGCATGAGCCCACAACAGCAGGTCGCGGACTTCGTGGTCAAAGTGGCCCGGGACATGGGGCTGGCGCTTCAGGCGCAGGTCGAGACCAGCGCCGACGGGACCCGGATCAATCTCGAGGGCGAGGGCGCTGAAGCGCTGCTCAGCCGGCGCGGCGAAGGTCTTCAAGCGCTCCAGCACATCGTCGACAGCGCGTTCCGCAAGCTACTGGGCGACGAGCGGCTGCTCGTCGACTGTATGGGGTTCCGGCGCGGCAAAGACAACGAGCTGCGTCAGATGGCCAAATTCCTCGCCGAGAAGGCCAAGACATCGGGCGCCGAGCAGAACATCGGACCGCTGAATGCCTACGAGCGCCGGCTCGTCCACCTCGCGGTAGCCGAAATTCCAGGCGTCACCTCGGAAAGCATCGGGGATGCCGCGGTGAAAACCGTCACGATCAGCGCCACGAAATAGACGCTG
>Ga0065707_10081973_pt1 | contig 26561 bp, 26 predicted proteins | sample SwiRhicommuniRL3_FD_59094 | JGI IMG/M metagenome (GOLD analysis project Ga0065707, IMG submission 59094) | Switchgrass rhizosphere bacterial communities from Rose Lake, Michigan, USA - RL3 v2 (version 2) | ecosystem: Host-associated > Plants > Roots > Rhizosphere > Soil | place: East Lansing...
GGCGCCGCAGTCGATGGCGGGGCGCGATCCGCACGAGATACTCGCGACGCAGCCGCTGATACGTTACGACCGCAATCAATGGGGCGGTCGTCAGGCCGACCAATACCTGCGCAGTGTTGGGATCACGCCCCAGGAGCGTTTCGAGTTGAACGCGCTCAATGCCATTGCGGTCATGGTGGATCGTGGCCTCGGAGTGTCGCTGGTGCCGGATTGGGCGAGGCCGTGGCCGGAAGGCCTGAGCCTGGTCAGGATTGCTCTGCCGCAACCCGCCGAACCGCGTCGCATAGGCATCGTCTGGTCACGCTCTTCCGTGCGTATCCGCCTGGTCATGGCGTTCCTCGAAGAAGCACGCCGCTCGCTCGTGGCGCCTGCAGCAACTCGTGGCCAGTAACAACTGAATGGATGACGGAATCGAAGCGCAATTCGCACCGGTGCGGCTACTCATCACCCTGCTATTTGTTTTCGGAACGCTTCTCCAGCAAGCGGGTAGTGCCGCAGTGCCGTCGATTACAGCGCCGCTGCCACTCGCCAATCCCGCCTCCGAAGGGCTTGCCGAAACCCAGCTGGAGACCCTGCATGGATTCATGCAAGGCGTGACGGACGCGGGCCAGTATCCAGGGGCGGTCACACTGATCGCTCGCCACGGCAGGATCGTCGATTGGCGCGCCTATGGATTTCGCGACATCGCGAAGTCGGCTGCGATGCAGCCGAACTCGATTTTCCGCATCTATTCCATGACCAAGACGGTGACCTCGGTAGCGCTGCTGGCATTGATGGACGAGGGCAAGCTCGCGTTGGACGATCCGGTGGCGCGTTACCTGCCCGAGTTTGCCGACATGCGAGTATTCGTTGGTGGCACATCGGTCGCTCCCAGGACGCGCACTGCGTCGCGACCGATCACCATTCGCGACCTCATGACTCATCGGGCCGGGTTCGCCGTGGGAGGCGAAGACGCCAAGGAAGCTGTCAGCATTCTCCAGCGAGCCAATCTGGAACACTCGGTGGACCTGAAAACTTATTGCGAGCGCCTGAGCAGGGTGCCGCTGGCTGTCGATCCAGGGACGCGCTTCAACTACGACGGCGTGCAGATCGTGGTGCTCAGCCGCCTCATCGAGGTCGTCGCGGCCACCGCGTTCGATGAATTTCTGCAGCAGCGCATTTTTACTCCGTTGCAGCTCGTGGATACGGGTTTCACCGTGCCTGCTGCGCAGCGCCAGCGCATTGCCGAGATGAGTGCGACCGACCGCGACGGTCGCTTGATCGCTGCGGTGGAATACAACGGAGCCCCTCCGGGGGAGCGATTGAATCCTTATCCCAGCGGTGCAGGAGGTCTCTACTCCACCGCCGCCGACTTCGCTCGCTTCAGCCAGATGCTGCTGAATGGCGGAAGACTCGACGGCGTGTCGGTACTGCGTCGTCGTACAGTTGCGCTGCTGATGAGCGACCAGCTCTCGCAGGAGTACGCGCCCGGCAGGGGATTCGGCCTGGGTGGTTATGTAATCAGGGATGTCGCGAGAAGCGGCGGTTGGGGATCGACCGGGCGATTCGGCTGGTCCGGCGCCGCCTCGACCTATTACACCATCGATCCAAAGCAGCAGCTGGTGGCGATCCTGCTCATGCAGCACCTGCCGCATGACTTGCCGAGCGATCCACCGAACATCAGCACCACGTTCTACGAGCTGGTATATCGCACGCTGGTAAGTCATTAGCTGTCAGCACGCAGCGCAGTGTTCCGCCAGCAACTGATGCAACTGCATTCACTGCCGGTTTCTGCTACAACGCCGGGTAGCGTGAGCCTCGCCTCTACCGCATTTCTCCCCGCGGGATTCCCGTCGGTCCAGCCCATTGGCGCAGCTGGGTTCACGTACGCTGGCAGGGATGTCTATTCACGCTCAGGTTCACTACCAGTAAGGAGAGGATTATGGCGACCAAGTCGATTCCCGATGGCTATCATTCGGTCACTCCCTATCTGATTATCGACGGCGCTGCCAAGGCGATCGATTTCTATAAACGAGCGTTCGGCGCCACCGAACTCATGCGCATGCCCGGGCCCGATGGAAGAATCGGCCACGCGGAGATCAGGATTGGCGATTCGGCGGTCATGCTCGCGGACGAGCATCCGGCGATGGGATACCGCAGTCCGCAATCGCTGGGTGGAGCGGGCGTGAGTCTCATGGTGTACGTCGAGCGCGTCGACGATGTCTTCAAACGAGCCGTCGCCGCCGGAGCGAAAGAACTGCAGCCCGTCAAAGACCAGTTTTACGGCGATCGATCCGGCACGCTGCAGGATCCATTCGGGCACACATGGACCGTGGCGACGCACGTCGAAGACGTTCCGCCCGAAGAAATGCGAGTTCGTGCCGAGAAGTTCATGCAGAGCATGAACGCGTAATCCGCTAGGACGTCATCCCCGCGCAGGCGGGGACCCAGTTCCGGATTAAGAGCGGAAAAGGCCAGGCTGGAGGAAGTCATCGTCACGGCGCAGCGTCGTGCAGATGCTGTCGCAGGGCACCGGTCCGATCGCGACTCTCTGCGCCGCGAACTTATGGTGTGAGCTCCAAGGTCGACTATGAATAGATCGCGAAGTGCCGGGGCGGCGTCCGCCCCGGCAGTCGGTCAACTTACTCCAAGGCTTCCTTGGCGGTGACCACCGGACGGCTGGTGCGCGTACCGCGCATGCGACGATCCGGATCCGAAGGATCGTTCGGCGAGATTTCGATCCAGTCATCGCTCACCGAGAGAATGATGCCCACGAAGGGCATATCGCCAAACTGCTCGGGAATCCGGTAACTCACCGTGTCGCCGGCCTTGAAAGTGGCCGGGTCGAAGTTGAATTCAAAAGGACAAGTTTCAGTCGCTTGCATCGCCCCTACTCCAGACCGTGCTCGTGAGCCATTATGGCCTGACTCAGCCGCTCACGCCTATGGGTACGCCGCCTCGTTTTTCGATCTACTTGCCTGCGCGCAGTTGCGGTCCGAGCTGCTCCTTGAAAAAGCGGATGAAGCCCTCCTGGTCCGGGCCTATCGCCTGGAGCGCGAGGTGATCGAAATCCGCATCCGTGAACTTCTTGACGGCTTTCACATAAGTATCGACGTCGGGACCGTGGGGGACGGAGTCTCGCAAATCTGCCGGTTTCACGAACTGGGTGGCTTCCTCGAAAGCAGCCACGCTCGGCAACTCGGACAGGACGCTCCAGCCCAATGCACCGAACCGCGAATACTTGTGCGCAAGCTTCAGTCCTTCGTCCTTGGATTTGGCGTAGCCCAGGGCAAGCTCGCCGTAGCGGGGCCCGCTGCCGCCAGCGGATCGCCATTCCTCCACGATTTCAGCCTTGGGTTCGACGGCCATGATGCCGGCGCCCACTTCGGCGGCAAGCGTGGCGGACTTCTCGCCGCTGACGCCGACGACGATCGGGATCTCCTGGTCCGGCAGATCGTAGATGCGACCCGTCTCCAGTTCGAAGTAGGTCTCGCTGTGGGAAACGATCTCGCCGCTCCAAAGCGCACGGATGACTTCGATCGCTTCGCGGAGCATGCCATGGCGATGATGCACCGCCGGCCACCCTTGACCGACGACATGCTCGTTCAGGCGTTCGCCCGCACCTAGCGCAAGGGTAAAGCGTCCATTACTCATCACACCGATCGTGGCGGCGGCCTGTGCGATGAGGGCAGGATGATAGCGAATGATGGGACAGGTGAGTCCGGTGGTAATGCCGATCTTCTGCGTGACTTCGGCGATCGCACCCAGCACGCTCCAGGCGAACGGTGAATGGCCGTGAGACTCCAGCCACGGATGATAGTGATCCGAGATGGATACGAAATCGAAACCCGCTTCCTCCGCAAGGCGTGCATTGCGCACGAGTTCCTTCGGGCCGGTCGTCTCGGTCATCAGCTTGTAGCCTAAACGGATCATGGCGTCGCTCCTGCAGGGATGCCTGAGCAACGCTCATGCGGGCGAAATGATCCGTAGGAAAATTCAGGAGGACGGCATCATCGACGACGCGGATTCCTCGTAGCGCGCAAATGATATTGAGCGGGACGCGGTAGGAGATGAGAGGCTGCAGCAGTTCGAGTAAACGCGGAATCGCGGGCGACATCGCGATGATGAAGGGCACGTGCTGCAGCAGTAGTTCGACGATGCTCGCATCGGCATTCCGATCCTGAGCGGCATCCATCGACGCTGTCTTGCCCGACGCGTCACCAGAGATCATCGACGCGAGCGCTGAATTCATCGCACAGAACGCACGCGCCATCGCATGAAGCAACGAATGACACAGGCTGCGCGCGATGATACGTGACGTATGCATCGCTGCAATAATTGCTCGATACGTTCTTGCGTGCTTGGCTGCGCGACGGCGTGCATGTCGATAAAAATTTGTTTCACCAAAATTCGCACAGCGCGCCTTTCTCTGGTTCGCAGTGGGGGAATAGAATCGTCGCCACTGACCAACGTGGGTCTGCAGAAGACAGATGGCTCGATCGAACATAGTTGCCGGGGATGACCAGCGCATTCCGATGCTGATCGATGCTGCCTCCCATGCGTTTGCGGGCGGGCGCAGCGACGAAGCTGTAAGGTTGCTGCAACAAGCAGAGCGGGAAGCCCCGCGACATCCGTTGGTACTCAATGAAATCGGGCGCCGCAGACTGTTGGCAGGCGACCTGTCCGGCGCCCACGAGCTGCTCGCGCAGGCCGTCAATGACGAGCCATCCAATCCGCATATCTGGATCAACCTGGCCGCGGCGCTACGCGGACTCCATCGTCACGAAGAAGAGGCGCTTGCGATCGATCGTGCCCTCACCCTCGAACCGGGCAACCTGAGGGCCTGGCTGCAGAAAGCGGCGATACAGGAAATGCACGACAATCCGCGTGCAGCGGCTGTCACCTATCGAAAGGCGTTGCAGATGATTACGCCGGCGGCGCAGCTGCCTGCATGGATGCAGGAGGTCGTGGCACACGCGCGGCAAGTCGTCGATGCCAACAATCGAGCGCTGGAGTCATTTCTCGAAGATCGGCTGACGACTCTGCGAACCCGTCACGGGCAGGAGCCGCTGCATAGATTCGATCGTTGCCTGGCAACGCTGGTGCAGAAGAAGCGCATCTACCGGCAGCAACCTTCGTTCATGTACTTTCCGCAACTGGCCGCCGTCGAATTCTACGAGCGCGGCGACTTTCCCTGGCTCGATTCGATCGAAGCCGCGTCCGACGATATTCGCGCGGAACTGATCGATGTACTCGCGGAGGACCGGGCGACTCTCGAGCCCTACGTGTCGCACGGAACAGGGCAATCGGTCGAGCAGAAATGGCGCGAGCTGCATCAGTCGCTCAGGTGGAGCGTCTATTACCTGTGGCGCGAAGGCATTGCATATCCCGAGCACATCGCGCGATGTCCACGGACAGTTGCCGCACTGGAGAGCTGGCCTCGATGTGAAGTGCCGAGTTGCAGTCCTACCGCCGTGTTCTCCATCCTGGACGCCAGGACTCGCATTCCGGCACACACCGGCGTCAACAACACTCGCCTGGTGGTGCATCTGCCCCTGATCGTTCCACCAGGCTGCGGTTTCCGCGTCGGCGGCGAGCAGCGCGAGTGGCAACCCGGTAAAGCATTCGTGTTCGACGACACGATCGAACACGAGGCTTGGAACGATAGCGATGAACCGCGCGCCGTATTGATACTGGACATCTGGAATCCCGCCCTGAGCGCTGCGGAACGGGCGATGGTGCGTGAAACGATTGCCGGCGTGAACGAGTTCTACGGCTTCTCGCAACACAGCGGCGCCTGAACGACTCGAATCGGTCGCGCTTACAGCAGTTGCAGGCTGCCCGTGACTTGATCTACGCGGTCCTCGCGATCCGGCCCCACCGCCACTGCCGTATATGTAGGTACTCCACCGAACTCGGTGAGTCCGGCATCCTGTATGAGCGACGTGATCAGTCCCAGGGACTTCGCCTTCTCGTGCAGGGCCAGCAGCTGCGTCTCCGAGTTCACGGAGACGACGATCTTCTTGAAACGTCCCAGCAGCCAGGGCTCCAGCCGGTCATCCAGCGGGATGACGAAATCGGCGCCGTCCTGCCGGCCGAGCTGCAGGATGGCTCGCATGGACGCGTGCGCTCCCTGAGCGATCATTTTGCCTTTGCGCATGTTCAGGTCCTTGCGCAGTACGATCGTTTGCTTGTGTTCCATACGGTTTTGCTGCTCCTCCATACGGTATTGTCTGCGAAGTTGCCGCCAAGCGAAGGAGCCGGCTCGCTGCACGGATTCCCTACTTGACGCCTTCCGATGCCGGGATCACTCTCTTGGCAAAGATTCGGCCGGCATCGATGCGGTTTGTCGCCGCCGCCGATATCAGAACACACGCCTTGCCTCAAGGTGGCTCGAACTAGGGAGCGAGTCGCGTGTGTTGGCCGAACGTATAATTATGACGACCGATGCGGGGTTCGAACATTTCCTGACAGGCGGCGGCAACGCCGCGGCCTGCATCCGCTCGCTCGATTGGACCGCCACGGCGCTGGGCCCCATTCCTGAATGGCCGACATCGTTGCGAACTGCCGTGGGCATGGTGGTGACGTCGAGATTTCCCCAGTGCATCTTCTGGGGTTCCGAACTGATCAGCATCTACAACGATGCCTATCGTCCCATCCTCGGCAGCAAGCCGGAAGCGATGGGACAGCCTATGCGCACCGTCTGGGCCGAAGTATTCGAGGATATCCATCCTATCGCCCTGGGGGCGCTTGCCGGGGAATCTACGTTCATAGAGGACTACGCCCTGGTCATCAACCGTCACGGGTACGATGAGCAGACTTACTTTACGTTCTGCTACAGCCCGATTCGCGACGGCGGCGGCGCGATCGTCGGCATGCTAGACACCGTCGTGGAGACAACCGCGAAAGTCGTGGCGGAGAAGACGTTGCGCATTCTCAACAGTGAGCTGGCGCACCGGATAGGGAACATGCTGGCGATGATCGGTGCAATTGAGCGTCAGACTTATCGATCCTGCGCGTCGAAAGACGAGATGCACGTAAAACTCGACGAAAGAATCAGGGCACTGGGCCGAGCGCATGAAGCGTTGACCGACGACCATTGCAGCGGTGCGCCGATCAATGCGGTCATCGAGGCCGCCCTGACTCCCTTGCTCGACGCAAAGGACCGCATCCGCATCGACGGCCCCGTCGTGAGACTGTCGACACCTCAATCGTTGTCCATGGCGATGGCAGTCCACGAGCTGGCCACGAACGCAATCAAGCATGGCGCGATGTCCAACGATACAGGGTGCATCGAAATACGTTGGACGGCCGGCGCCGAAGGCCGCGACGAATTTCGATGGCAATGGCAGGAAGTGAAGGGACCCACGGTGGTCGTGCCGACTGCGACCGGATTCGGCTCCAAGCTCCTCAAGGACGTGCTTGCCGCAGACTTTGGCGGGCGCGTGGATATTTTCTATGAGAGCGGCGGATTGCGATGCGTGTTGACGACAAAGGCGAGCAAAGTAGGAGTCGAGCCCGCCTGCGGCCTGCGCGGGTAGGGTACAAAAAGCTGCCGCCGTCTGAAGTTGCGCACCACTGCGCAATGCCGTCAACGAGGAGAATTCCCGATGCAAGCCTCGATCTCCCTCTCTGCGTTGTCCATTGGAAACGTACGCAGGCGCTGGCTGCTAGCCGCTCTCGCTGTGGCGGCATCGTTGGCAGCGTGGTCCTCTGCTCCCGCCGCGGCGAGCAAATTCCAGATCGAAGAAGCGACCATCGATAATATTCACGATGCCATCAAGGAGGGGCGCATCACCTGCAAGGGTGTGGTACAGGCATACATCGATCGCGCCAAGGCGTACAACGGCGTCTGCACGCAGCTGATCACCAAGGATGGAGAATCCATCCCGGCGACCAAAGGAGCCACTCGCGCCGGTTCGCCACTCACGTTTCCAAGAAAGACCCGCGCCGTCTCGAGCTTCCTTCCGGACCTGGATCGATACACCGGCCTGCCCCTGGACCTCGGCAGAATGGAAGCGACGATTTCCGATCCCAGCGTCAAGCAGCAGTACGGCATGGTTGCCGGCATTGCCAACGCGGGCCAGCTCAACGCACTGGAGACTATCAACATTCGCGGCGAGCGATCGGTCACGTGCAAAGCCGCGTGCGATACACATCCCTCGAAGGGTGGGCTTCCGGCATCGTGCCCGGCTGTATGCGAGAAATTCCGCCAGCAACCCGATGCGCTCGAACGTGCTGCGGAACTGGATGCGCAGTACGGAAGAAATCCCGACCTGGACCAGTTGCCGATGTACTGCGTCACTACGTCTGTGAAGGATTGGTATGACGTGAAGGACATGCGTTCGACCGGCGGTAACGACGTCAACTATGCGATGGATGCCGGTCCGGCGGACTCGACGGTCGTAGCTGCGCTGCGTGCGAAGGGCGCCATCATCTACGCCGTGTCGATCGCCGCCGAAGTAACTCATCGTGGCGATGGTCCCGCGAAGGCAACGAAGGTGTTCGTCGGCGGCAGCGGCGGCATCAGGAGCAGCTGGGGCGGCCATGTCTGCAACCCGTACGATACGGAACGCTCAGCGGGACCTTCCAGCGGCGGCGCGGGCGCATCGGTCAGCGCCAATCTCGTGACCTGCGCCATCTGCGAGACGACCGGCGGTTCGTGTCGCGAACCTGCCAATCAGAATGCGGTGGCCAGCCTCGTGGGTACGAAGGGACTGATCTCCGAGGATCGCACCGCCACTGCCCAGTTCATCAACCATCGCCCCGGCGTACTGTGCCGCACGCTCAAGGATGCAGCCCGGGTGCTGGACGCCATGAAGGACCCGCAGCAGGGCTACTTCGATTCCAGGGACATGTTTACAGCGATTCCACAATCGCTGAGAGCGACGCAACCGTACGCCAGTTTTGCCGTCGATCGGCAAGACGCAGCAACCGCGAAGCCGCTTGCGGGAATGCGCATCGGCATCGTCAGGGAATACATGGTGAAGCACACTCCCAACGATGTCGCGATCAGCGACCGCGTCGACAGCGAAATCAAGACCGTGCTGCGCGACCAGCTCGGAGCGGAAATCGTGGAATCGCTCGATCCGCAGTATCCCGACGATCCGAGCGTGCCGAACATGAAGTACGCATTCCAGGACGCGCTCGCCGAGACGATTGCCTTCAACGCACCTGAGTACTTTTTCCAGAAAAAGGGCGGCGCGCTGGAATTCTCCGTACCGGGTCACGACGTGACCACGCGAGACTACCTGGTGAAGCTCTCACTGCACCAGGCGCCACTATCGCCTGCACTGAACATGCGCCGCATTCTCGGTGAACTCGACAACACCGACCGTGAGTCGTTCATGATGTCGAAGTACCTGTTCGAAAGAGGCGACGCGCGAGTGACCGACTGGCCCAGCTACTCCGCCAATTCGAAGTGGTGGTCGGAGGCGAACGCTGCAGGCGGACAGAACGCCGCGACCGATAGCCGGCAGGACATTCGCGCCACCGCAGGGGTCGATCGCATCAAGATGCAGTCGGTGCTGAGAATGGCAGTACTCAAAGTGATGTACGAGAATCGCATCGACCTGTTCGTGCATCCCAATGTCGGCGTCCCACAATGGAAGATCGGCGTCGACCGCGAACCTACGATCAACGACCGTGCCGCTGCGGGCCCTTCGATCACCGACCTGCTGGGTGTTCCCGAGATCACGGTGCCTGCAGGGTACAATCGCATAGTCTACGATCCGAAGTATGTGCTGAGCGCAGACAAGAAGAGCTACAAGCTGGTCGCGGGCACGGAACAATCGGCGCTGTCGCAGCCGATGCCGTTCAGCATCGCCTTCTGGGCGGGCCCGGGGGATGAGCCGAAGGTGTTGAAGGCGGCATCGAACTACGAAGTGGCGACGCAGCACCGCATGGCACCGGCTGCGTTTGGGGCCGTGGGGACGCGGTAATACGCAGCGTCCCTCGCCTCACTTCAACAACGGATGCCCTTCCGGCAGCTGCTTCGCGTACCAGATCGCCAGCTTGTGCCGCATGCTTGCCTCGGCCACCTGGTCTTCAGGCAGCGGTTGGATGACTTTGTCGTGGACCAGTAGCCGGTAGACATACAGGAGCTTCTGGCTGGCCGAATCGCTCGGTTCGAATTCCACCGCCTTGCGGCCTTCCGCATACTTGACGCCTGCCAGCAGCGCCGCTTTGAACAGCTCGTGTTCGTGTTTCAGCTTCTTCATGGCACTCTCCTGGTCATCGAACTGAAGTTGCTCGCCGGAACGATTTCGCCGACAGTGCGTTGGGCCTTCCGCACGGATTCCATCCCCGGTGCCGCGCCCGCATCGTAACGGAGTAGATCGTGAACCTGATCCTGTCCTGGCTGATTCTTTCGTTCGCCGTCTGGCTGACCGGCGCTCTGCTGCCGGGGTTTCACGTCAAGGGTGCAAAAAGTGCGCTGATCGTTGCAGCCATTTTCGGCCTGCTGAACCTGCTGCTGGGCTGGCTGCTGTTCGCAGTATTCACGGTGGCGACTCTGGGCATTGCGTGGCTGCTCGCCTTCATCACGCGCTGGATCATCAATGCCATCCTGCTGATGCTCACCGACAGGCTGACCGATCACCTCAAGATAGACAGCTTCGGCTGGGCCCTGGGTGGCGCGCTGACGATGTCTGCGATCGGGACGCTGGGGCAGTGGCTGCTGGGAGGGGCGTACTAAGACCGGTCAGTGAGAATGCCCGCCGTCGGACCTGGGATTGCCGCAAACTCCCGCCAACGACCCCTCCCTCGCTGCCGTTTCGATCGGCGTCGGTCGACGGAACCTGTACATCCTACTCGACGTTGAGGATTCACTTTTCCGGTACCCGGCCCGTGGGGTGGGCGGGGTCCGGCTGGACGATAACCAGGCAACAACGCGGGGATTCAATGTCAAAAGGCGGTGCCACCGTAGTCCGTTCTCGCGGCGATGCGTCGGCAGGCGCACGCCGTATCTCGACGGGCATAGAAGGGCTGGACATGGTGCTCGGCGGAGGGCTGACTCCGGAGCGCCTCTATCTCGTGGAGGGCACGCCCGGGACGGGCAAAACCACGCTTGCCCTGCAGTTCCTGCTGGATGGCAGCGAGCCGGGCATGTACATCACGCTGTCCGAAACGGCGGACGAATTGCGGGAGGTAGCTGCCTCGCACGGGTGGTCGCTGGAGAAGATCAGTATCTTCGAGCTGGTGGGCGAGTCCGGCCTCGACGAGGACGCCGAGCAATCGATATTGCATCCCTCCGAAGTGGAGCTGGGCGAGACCATGCAGCGGATCTTCGAAGAAGTGCGGCGGCTGCAGCCGTCCAAGATCGTTTTCGACAGCCTGTCCGAGATGCGGCTGCTGGCGCAAAACCCGCTGCGCTACCGCCGCCAGATCCTGGCGCTCAAGCATTTCTTTTCTTCGACCCGAAGCACGGTACTGATGCTCGACGACCGGACCTCCGAACCGGGGGACCTGCAATTGCATAGCATCGCCCACGGCGTCATTACGCTGGAACAAACTACGCTGGACGTGGGCGCCGAGCGGCGCCGCCTGCGGGTAGTGAAGATGCGTGGCATCAAGTTTCGCGGCGGATACCACGATCTCTCGCTCGATACCGGCGGCATCACGACGTATCCGCGGCTGGTCGTGAGCGATCACCGCGCCGAGTTCGAGGCGGAAGACGTTTCCACGGGACTGGCGGCACTCGATCAGCTCATGGGCGGCGGCTTGCGACGAGGGAGCAACACGCTGCTGATCGGCCCGTCCGGCGTCGGCAAGACCACGACGGCGGTGCGATGCATGCTGGCCGCATTGGAACGCGGCGAACGAGCCGCGTTTTTCCTGTTCGACGAAGGACGCACGACCCTGATCGGCCGGTGTGCCGCGCTCAATATGGATATTCGTCCCTACCTGGATTCCGGACAGCTGACGTTGTACCAGATCGATCCTTCGGAACTGTCGCCCGGTGAGTTCAGCGCACGCGTTCGATTCTGCGTCGAAGAGGACGGTGCGCGGTTCGTGATCATAGACAGTCTGAATGCCTATCTGCAGGCAATGCCGGGAGAGAAATTCCTGCTGCTCCAGATGCACGAGTTGCTGATGTACCTCAACCAGCAGGGCATCCTGACGTTGCTGGTGCTGGGGCAGCATGGCCTCATCGGCGACATGCGTGCCGATGTCGACCTGAGCTACCTGAGCGATACCATCATGCTGTTCCGCTTCTTCGAGTCCCGGGGGGAACTGCTCAAAGCCATCTCGGTGGTGAAGAGCCGCACCAATCCCCACGAGCAGGCCATCAGGCAATTCAGGCTGAATGAACACGGACTCACGGTGGGTGAGGCGCTGCGGGATTTCGATGGAGTCATGTCCGGCGTGTCCAACTATCGTGGCGAAACCAAACTTCTCGGCGCGGCTGACTAGATCGTGGACGAGCGTGTACTGGTGCTTGCGCCGCGAGGCAGGGATTCCCAAGTCATTACACGGGTGCTTGCCGATCAAGGTCGACGGGCCGACATTTGCAACGACATGGAATCGCTCAGCGCGGAATTGGGCACGGGCGCGGGAACTGCACTGCTGACAGAGGAAGCGCTCCGTGATAGTGACATGCAGCCGCTCGCACGGTGGGTCCAGGAGCAGCCAGCATGGTCTGATTTCCCGTTCATCCTGCTGGCCGCAAGACAATTGGTCCCGCGATCGACCGATGCGCAAGCGGCTGTCGACAGTCTCGGCAATGTAGTCATCCTGGAACGCCCGATCAGTGCGCAGACCTTGACCAGTGCGGTCAACTCCGCATTGCGTGCCAGGCGGCGGCAATACGAAGCTGCCCAGCACCTGCTGAAAATCCAGCGTTCGGAAGAGAAGTTGACCCATCTGAACGAGACGCTCGAAAGCCGGATTGCCGAGCGCACTAACGATCTCGCACGTGCGAACGATCGCCTGGTGAAGGAAATAGCCGAGCGCGAGCGGGCGCAGGCGACGCTGGTGCAGGCACAGAAGATGGAGGCGATCGGACAGCTGACCAACGGCATCGCCCACGATTTCAACAATCTGCTGACGGCCATCGTCGGCAACGTGGATCTGATCGGCCGACGCACGACCGATGAACGGCTGAAGAAATTCGCGATGTACGCACGCGAAGCAGCGAACCGCGCCACCAAGCTGACGGGCCAACTGCTGGCCTTTTCGAGAACTCAGCGGCTGGATCTGCAGCCGGTGGCGCTGGACTCGCTGGTGCGGGGCATGAGCGACCTGATCCAGCGGTCGATCGGTCCGTCGATCGAGGTGTGCCTGCAGCTCGATTCCGGAGACGCCCTGGCAGTTGCGGACGGCAACCAGCTGGAGCTCGCGATCCTGAATCTAATCATCAATGCGCGCGATGCCATGCCCGACGGCGGCAAGCTGACGATCACCACGAGTGTGCGGGACTCCAGTGCCAGCGATATTCCGGCGGGCCGCTACGTGGTACTGGGCATTTCCGACACCGGCAGCGGCATCCCGCCGCATTTGCTCGCGCGAGTCTTCGAGCCCTTCTTCACGACCAAGCCGATAGGTAAAGGCACCGGCCTCGGCCTGAGCCAGGTATATGGCATCGCGCAGCGTTCGGGCGGCACGGTTCGCATTACCAGCCAGTTGATTCGAGGCACCACCGTCGACATCTGGCTGCCTGTCGCCTCCGGCATCAACGTCGATCGGCCAGGCTACGACGCGAGCGATTGCCTGGACGACATTGCGCATGGCGAAAGCATCCTGGTCGTGGAAGACGATCGCGATGTACGCAGCTTCATCGTCGAATGCCTGAATACGTTTGGCTACGACGTCCGGGAGAGCCAGGATGGCTACACCGGTCTGGAAGCGATGCGGGCGGCGCAGCCGGACTTGTTGATCGTGGACTTCGCCATGCCGGGAATCAACGGCGCGGAAATGGCCATGCAGGTGCGTGCCCGGCATGCGGACCTGCCCATCATCTTCGTGACCGGCTACGCAGATATGGATGCGGTGGAGCGCGTCGACGGTACCAAATTTCTGCTACGCAAGCCCTTCGAGGTCAGTGCATTGGCGAACGTGGTCAAGCACGCGTTGTCGGCTAGAGGCGCGTGAGTCCTGGCAACTGGTTGCGCGCTACGGCACAGCTACCGTCAAACGTGCGTATGAAGATTGGACTACGACGAGCCTGAAGAGCTGAACTGATGGAAGGTACATGCCTGGGTCATGCCGGGCTGGGTTTGCCGCCCACCGCATGACTCATCAACGACGTGGTTTGGTGTGCTGCTTCGCGAAGCGCATGTTCAAGCGATCGACCTGCTGCATCAGCACGGCGCTGACTTCGCCGTGCGATCCGAACCGAACGCCGGTGACGCGGTTGGAGCCCTGGGTGATCACGTACTGGTGCCACACACCTGTGCGGCCATCCGGTCCCGGTGCCGCGACCACCGAGTCCAGGGTGAACGGAGCTTCCACCATCGCGGTGGAAGAAGTGCTGCCAAACGTCATAGGGTCCTCACCGAGCTGCCCGCGACCAGGTTACCAGGGTGCGAACGCCATCTTGGGTAGCCGATAAAGGGAGGCGGCGGCCAAGAAATAAAGCGAAAGATTTGCGAGCCCGGTCGCAATATACACCCTTGCCTATGACGGCGTTGACCTTTCTGTCGCGCAACTGTTCGCTTGAACAGTCTCCCAAACGAGAAGCGCCCAACATAATTTCCGCCGCCGGTTGGCTAGGATGCGTGTGGCAGTGGACAGCGGGCAGGTGCGAGATGGGTGTGTTGTCGGAAGAACAAGCCAAATCCTACATCGTCAAACTCTTGACGGCGATGAGCCAGGCCGGCGGGTCCGATCTGTTCGTTTCCAAGGACTTTCCGCCCAGCATGAAGCTCCAGGGCAACATGAAGCCCATGACGAACCAGAAGCTCTCGGGCGAAGTCACCAATGCGCTGGCGCAGGCGCTGATGAACGAGAAGCAGCGCGAAGAATTCGCTCGCGACCTGGAGTGTAACTTTGCTATCTCCGTGCCCGGCGTGGCGCGCTTCCGCGTGAATGTTTTCGTGCAGCAGCAGAACATAGGCATGGTCATTCGCACCATCGCCAACGAGATTGCGAGCCTGGAGAAGCTCGGGCTCCCCGAGACGCTCAAGGAAATCATCATGGCCAAGCGCGGCCTGGTGCTGGTCGTCGGCGCGACGGGTTCGGGAAAATCCACGTCGCTGGCCGCGATGATCGATCATCGCAACCGCTCGTCCGCCGGGCATATCGTAACCGTAGAAGATCCGGTGGAGTTCGTGCATCAGTCGCACCAGTCCTTGATCACGCACCGCGAAGTCGGCATCGATACGCATTCGTGGCACAACGCGCTCAAGAACACTCTGCGCCAGGCGCCGGACGTCATCCTGATCGGCGAAATCCGCGATACCGAAACGATGGAGCACGCGATCACGTTCGCCGAAACCGGTCATCTCTGCCTGGGCACGCTGCATTCGAACAGCGCCAACCAGACGCTCGACCGCATCATCAATTTCTTTTCCGAGGATCGCCGCAAGCAATTGCTGATGGACCTTTCCAGCAACCTGCGGGCGATCATTTCCCAGCGCCTGGTCCGCACCGCCGACGGCAAGGGCCGCAGGGCGGCGATCGAGATCCTGCTCAATACTCCCATCATCGCGGACAAGCTGCTCAAGGGCGAATTCCACGACATCAAGGCCATCATGGGCAAGTCCAAGGAATTGGGCATGCGCACGTTCGATGCATCGCTGTTCGACCTCTACAACGAAGGTGCAATCTCGTTCGACGAGGCCATCCGCAATGCCGACTCGGCGAACGAGCTGCGGCTGAACATCAAGCTCAACGGGCGAGCTCCGCCGGCGCAAGCGTTGTCATTGGAGCCAGCCCTCGAGAAGAAAGACGACGCTGCCGCGGCTTGAGTCCGGCCCGCGGCTGGGCCCGCGACTTCCATATTTGAGGATGCCGGCGCTGGGGTGAACCCTACCTCTCACCCCAAAGGGCAGTCAACGACGACGGCGAAAACTCCTACTCAACTCGTGTGTAACCACATAGAGGAGTTTTCACATGAGTTTCCCAGTCTCGTTCCCTTCAGGGAATTTCTCCCTGGACCTGTTGCACGAGCTGCAAAGCAGCAGCTCGTGGCAGCTCGAAACCAAAGTCGGCATGCATTCCCGGATCTCGGATCTGTTCGCTGCGAAGTACTGCTACCAGTTCGACGCGTCCGACCTGTACGGGCCGAGCGGCAATCCGTCCGAACAGGACATCCAGCAGAACTCGATCGGCGACTGCTATTTCGTCGCCACGCTCGGTGCGGTCGCAGATCAGCAGCCGGGCCGCATCAAGAATGCGATCAGCTTCGATCCGAATACCGGCAACTTCAACGTTAGGATGTACAAGCCCGACGGCACGGCGGTGACGATTCCGGTTTCGCAGCAGGACATCCTGGACAACAAGAGCCGCGGCGGCGGCAGCAAGCTGGACAACGGCGGCGGTCCGATCTGGCCCGCGGTCATGGAAACTGCGTACGCCAAGATGAACGACGGGAATTGGTCGGACGGCCTGGCGCAGGGCTACAACAAGATCGGCGCCGGTGGCTTCGGCCGCGACGGCATGGTTGCGGTCACGGGCAGCAAGGGCACGGATCTCGTTCCGGCCAACATCTGGTTCTTTCCCACCAGCCTCAAGTCGGACATCCTGTTCAACCAGGTGAGTGCTGCGCTGGCTCAAGGCAAGGCCGTCACCTTGTCGACGGACCCGGAACAAAGCGGACAGGATGGCCTGGTCGATAACCACGTTTACATCGTCGATCGTATCTATAAAGATGCGAGCGGCGCGGTGAAAGTCGAACTGCGCAATCCTTGGGGCAACAATATCAACGCCGGCGAAGGCACCAACTGGTCCGGTGCGGGGCTCATCGTCGACTTGAACAGCCTCATCAACACGAAAGGACTGGAGTGCTTCAATGTCGGTCCGTGACAGTAGTGCGACTGGCCTTGCATTCATCGCAGGCGTGGCAACACGCCTGCGAGACTTCACTCAACCTCTGTGCATCTTCGTTCTGGGAGTGTCATCCATGACTGCCGCTGCTGCGAATTCCGATCGGCTCTCCAAGCTGCAACCTCCGCCCGCCGCCACGGTGGAACTGGATTCGCAGCATCACGCTGCCGAGTGCCACGATCTCGAGAAAACGGTGCTTACCTATCTCAAACAGAACTGGCACGTCGATGGGACGCGCTGCTTCCTGTTGCAGAGCGGAGCGAACTGGAACTCGATGGAAAAGTTCGTCGACTCGGAACTGCCGCGAGGCAGGAAAGAGCGGGTGAATTTCGAGTGGCACGATCCGGGCCACGACCTGGTGGCCGTATGGAAAGTCGGATCGCAGTACGTGGCGACGGCCATGTCGAAGGAGCCGGTGGAAGGACAGCCGCTGGTGGCATACTTCGCGTTGAGCAAGGAGTGATTCTTAGGGGACGTTCGTCGCGGGCAGCGACGAATGTCCCCATTCTGCATCCGAAGAAAGACGCCGGATGCAGAATGGGGACACGCACGAATGGCACCAACTTAGTGAGATTTATTGCTCCTTAGAAGCTACGTAGTAGCTTCGTCATCCTTGCCAAGGCGAGGATCCAGTTCTGTGCATGACGCGTTTCGCGTCTTATTGGCTTCGGAAGATCGAATGTGCGAGGCGCGAGATGTCCCCGGACGGAACTCAAGCGATCAAGTCGACCGGTCCCAAACCGCGTTCCGAGAACTGCTCTCGCAGGTAAGCAAGAAACGGCTGCAGTTCCGCCGGGTCCATCGAGGACTGCTCGTCGATGGACAGCAGCCACACGCCATCCTTCTGCGACAGGACGAACTTCACTCCCGTGCGGGGATGAGCGACCTCGATGCAATGCGAGGACTCCGGATCGGCCAGCGTTCGCCGCGGCCGGTTGGGGCGAGGCATCGCAGCGCTGGGGTCGGCATGTTCGCGGCCGTTGCCGAGGGTCGACAACAAAGAGAGCAACGGCTGCGGCTGAGCCTCGCCAGGCGCCATCTTCAATGCAGTCGACAGTATCGAGGGCCGCGTATTCGCCGACGTGGTCGACGACGAACCGCTGCGCCGCGATCTAGATTCATCGGCTTGCTTCTGCTCGCGATCATGCGGCGTCGTGCGCTGCCGTTGCCGCTGCAAGGCTACCGAGAAATTCGCCGCCTGATCCTGCAATCGAAACGGAACGATCTTCGCATCGAGCGAGCGATCGCTGCGATTGTCTATGTCACGGCGCTCGGTTTTCACGGCGTCTTGACTCCAGGATGGCGGCGCTCGGCATGAGCTTCATCCTCCGCCTCGCTGACCTTGGCCGCCTGCCTGATTCGCGATTTCCTGGCCAGCAGCTGCACGCGATCCAACCTGGCCTCGCTTCGGCGCCACTCGCGGGCGGCAAGCTGCTGCTGCGGTATCGCTTCGTCCACGGCCTGCTGAGCGGTCACTCGCATCTGGCGCAGCTGCTGCGATCCCGAACTGAGCGCCTTGGTGTGATTGTCCGATTCGATCAGCGAAGCGACGGTGCGTGGACCGCCGGCATGGCGTGCATCGATCGCTTCCTGCAGGGTCCGGTTCAACGTACCGATCCATTGATCGACGGACGCTACCTTGGTTTTCCTGGCCGCGACTTCGCGAGCCTTGCGCGCCAGCTCGCGGCGCGAATCCTGTTCGCGCTTCTCGAGTATTCGCAGCATGAGCTGAACCCGGTCCACCATGAGTGCCTCTCCCTTACTTCATTGCGACTTCATCGCGTTCTGCAGCGACACCAGGCTGTCCGCGAACGAGGAACTCTCATCGACTCCCTGTCGCAACGTTTGATTCAGGCGCGGTGTGCAGGCGATGGCGGCGTCGGATAGAGCGTCGCTGCCCGCCTGGTATTCGCCCATCTGCACCAGGATTTCCAGGTCGCGATGCTTGGCGAGCAGAGTGCGTGCTTTCGCGGCAGCGGCGCGATGTTCTTTGGGCACGATGCGATCCATCACGCGGCTGACGCTGTGCAGGACGTCGATCGCCGGATAGTGATTCGCAGCGGCGAGCTGACGCGACAGCACGATGTGGCCATCGAGAATGGAGCGGACTTCCTCGCCGATCGGATCGGCGGAGTCTTCATCTTCCACCAGGACTGTGTAGAACGCGGTGATCGACCCTGCCGACGAATTGCCGGCGCGTTCGAGGGCTTGCGGCAGCGTCGAGAATACCGACGGAGGAAAGCCACGGCGCGTCGGCGGTTCGCCGGCAGTCAAGCCGACATCGCGCAAGGCGCGTGCGTAACGAGTCACGGAGTCGACGAGCAACAGGACCTTCTTGCCCTGGTCGCGAAAGTACTCGGCGATCGCTGTCGCGGTATAGACAGCACGAGCGCGGGACAACGCGGGCTGATCTGAAGTCGAGACGACGAGAATGGAGCGCGACAGGTCGCCCTGCAGGCTGTCGGCAATGAATTCCTGGATTTCGCGGCCACGTTCGCCGATGAGTGCGATGACGTTGATGTCCGCGGCGGATCGCTTTGCAAGCATGCCGAGCAGCGTGCTCTTACCGCCGCCGGCGGTTGCGAAGATGCCGAGCCGCTGGCCTTCGCCCACTGACAGCAACGTGTCTATGGCGCGAATGCCGGTCTCGAACGGTTTCGCAACCGGAGCGCGCTTGAGCGGATGCGGCGGAGACGCCATCAGGGGCACTTGCGTGCGGCCAGCAATCGGACCGCCGTCATCGATCGGCTGGCCCGATGCATCCAGTACGCGGCCGATCATCGATTCGTCGACGCGGATCGTCTGCGTGGTGCCGCAGGCTTCGACGCGAGTTTTGGACGAGATGCCCTGAATGCTGCCCAGGGGCATCAGCAGTGCATCCTGGTCCTGCAGGCCGACGACTTCGGCGAGCAATTCCCAGTCCGCGTCATCGTCGAACAGGCGGCACATCTCGCCGATCGAAACCGACAGCCCTCGTACCTGCAGCACTGTGCCGCATGCGCGAATCACCCGGCCACTGCTGCGAACGGTGCGAGTAGCGCGCAGGCTGGCTCTCAGCTTGGAAAAATCTGCAGCAGGCGTGAGTGTTTCCATGAGGGCTGCGGTTCGGAGATTATTGCCGTTGAGGGCTTGCTTCTGCGGGGGCCGAGCCGATCATCGCCTTCGCCGCCTCATCGAGGACTTCGCGCAACGCGTCCAGCTGAGTCTGCAGGCTGGCGTCGATGGTGCCGGCAGGAGTGTCGAGCGTGCAGTCGTCGGGCGCCATGGTGGCGTCGGCCTCGATTACTACATGCATCGAATTCGAAGGCGCGCTCGCTTGAGCTAAAAATTTCTCGGCGTACGCCACGCGATTCGGATGAACGCGCAGCACCAGGCGACCATGATCCGCCTGTGCTTCCGACAGAGCGGTCTCGATCAGGTTCTCCGTCAGCAATCCCGGCGGCATGGTGCGAATGATCCGGCATACCGCTTCGTTCACCAGCGCGATCAGGTCCGAATCGACCGCTTTGCGACGAGCGTCCAACGCCCCTAAGTAGTCGCGAACCTTCTGCAACGCTTCGGTGTGGCCGCGGGCGAAGCCGCGTTGCCACGCTTGATAGGCCATGCGATCCAGTCCCGCACGGCATTCCGCTTCGGCTTGCTTGATGCGCTGGCTGGCATCGACGGCGGTCGCGGCGATCTGTTCGACTTCCTGCATCTGGCTGGCGGAGATGACCCGCCGGGAGGAATTCACCTTGGCCAAGGTCAGCACGACGGGTCGATTGAGCGGAGTGTGCATGGCGTTCAGCTCTTGGCCTGGTCAGGAACTCGAGCGGCGATCTTTTGCGCCAGCGCCGCCGCGTCTACTTTGATTGAGCGTGGACGCATGCGCCAGCAGGCTGGGGAGAAGGCGAACTGCATGCGCAGCCTGCTGAAGTCGTCGGCAGGCACGGTGGTTTCCAGCAGCGCTGCACCGACGGAAATCGCGTACTGCTCGATCTGGCCTTTATTCACGGCCGCGTCGAACGTAGGTTGCGTCAGTCCCGTCACCGCAAGTGAGGGGTTCGTCAACGCCTGCTTGTAGCCATCGTCGCCGAGTTCCTTTTTGATGGCGGCGACGGCAGCAGCGCGAACCGTCTTGCGAATGTTGTCCTGCAACGCATCGAAGCCGAGACGTCGAGCCAATGCAGTCTGGTCCGCGTGATTCGCGAGCAGCCATTGCTGATGAGGTGCGAGATCGACTTTTCCCGGTACCGAGATTCGATGCTGGCGATACACCCGGCGATTCAGCAATCGCCGTGCTGTCGGGCTCTGCACGATCGCTGCGATGAACTTGCGATCGCCGCGAGCGATGCCCCGCAGCCAGTCGAGTTGCAGCTTGGCGGCTTCGACATCGGGTAACAGGGAATCGACCCAGCGGCGCACGTTCGGGAGGTTCATGCCGGCCGCTCCTTGCGCACGTCTCTGGGCGAGCCTGCGGGTTCGCTGACGAAGAATGTGACGGTGACGTTTTCGTACGGCAGGCCTTCGACGCTGTTGACGATCAGCGCCTTGATCGACGCCGCTTTGTTCACGACCTGCGAACCGGGCTTGTACTTGATGAATACCGAGGCCGACGAGGGCTGCTTCTCATCGCTCAGCGGCCGCCGCTCCGGAATCGCCAGGTGCACGCGGGCGACGATGACGCCGTCGATGTCTGAAATCGTATGCGACAGCTCCTGGGACATCGCATACAGCAGGCGGGCTCGCTCTTCGAGCGGCGTGGAGACGAAGCCTTCTTTGTGGAACACGCCGCCGAGAGTGTCGTAGGTATCGCGAGGAAAGCCTTCGGCGGTCAACACATCCATGGCTCGCGGCAGGTTGCTCTTGCCGACCTCGAGCGACCAGCTCTTGTCGACGCGCACCTTGTCGGCATCGATGCCGGAGCGCACCAGCACGGCGAGCATCTCATTGACCTGCTGCTCGTCGAGCTGCGAGTACAACGATTCCCGGCTGCCGCAAGCCGACAGCAGCAGGGAAACGAGGATGATGCCGACACCTTTACGCACGGTTGCAGGACTCCTACTGGATCAGGACTGCTGACGGAACAGCTGCTGCAGTCCGTCGGAAGAACGGTTGGCGACGTTGGATGTGAGTTCGCACTGGAACAGGAACTGGTGGCTCTGCATGGTCAGCATCATCAGCTCGCCTGGTTTCAGGTCCGCCGAGGACGCGACCAGGCCTGCCTGGCCGGCAAGCTGCAGCGAACCGGAATCGAGACTGAGCAGCGGGTTGAGCAGCGACATCGGATCTGCAGCCTGGGCATTGCTCGCGCCGTCGATCTGCCCGTTGGCTCGGCCGTACGCTTCCTGAAAGCGTTCGATGCTCTGCGGCGAGGCACCGCCCATCGAAGACGACGCCGAGGGTCCGATGAGCTGGCTGGCAAGGATTCCGTCGGTGACCATGATGATGCTTCCGCGGTTACTGCTTGCGGCCCAGGGTTTCGAGCGCCTGGCCGATGCTGTTGCTGACGTTGGATGCAGCCGTGCACAGGAACGTGAGCTGCTGCGTTGCCGCCGACACCTGCAGTGCCTGGCCGGGGCCGTTGTTGCCATTGCTGAGTTGCTGCGCCAGCGACACAGTCTTTTCAGCCTGGCGGTCGAGGGCGTTGCCCCACGCGTTGGCGAGCGAGGAATACCAGGTCGGCATTTCGCTCTTCGCCGGCTTGCCGTTCTTGGACTGTTCGACGGCGGCTGCCGTGTGTCCGCTCGATACGTTGGTGCTGTACATTTCGGTTGCCTCGGTGCGAATGACTAGGTTGGTAGATAGTTCGGTGCAGATGCTGAAGTGTTCAAACGGCGAGCAGGGATTCCCGGCCGCGCGTAAACTCAGAACTTGAACCAGGAAATCTGCCCATCCCGCTCCAGCTGGACGGTGTCGCCGACGATGCGCAGCACCGTATGCCCGCTGGGCAGGATCGAGCCAGGGAAGTAGCGTGAGCCGCCGCTCGATGCGAGATAGGACGTGTCGCCGTTGATCTGCAGCGAGAGCCGGTCGCCGGAACGGTTGTCGTAGGAAAGGGCACGTTCCGGCGGCTGAGCATCGCCCGGTGCCGCGAACACCAGTTCACGCAACTGGGCGATATCGCCACGAACCTGCGACGCAGCGTTCGCGACGCGGCTCGCATTTTCATCGAGATTCTCGACGCGGACGCGTCCGCCGCCGAGGTAGCTCACCGCTGCGTCATAGCCATGGGTGCGGAACACTTCGCGAACCTGGTCCAGGAACTCGACTTCACCGATGGTGGAATCGATCACAGAAGCGTGCAGCGAAGCCAGCACGGCCTGCAGCTTGTTCACCGAATCGCGACTGACGACGCCGCTCACGACGATGCCATAGGAGCTGTCCGAGAGTTCGACCTCTCCGTCGAGTCCTTCCTGTTTCATCGCTGCGCGCGCCGCGGCGATCTCGGACACGGGCCCACTGTTGTTGCTCGCGTTTGCACCTGGGGGCGTCGAAGGCTGGCTGAGCAGATAGGTCGTCACACCGGCGACGATCAGCGGCAGCGCCAGGATCGCCGCCATGACGAAAGGCTTTTTCGCACGTGGCTGCGTCGCATCTTTCGCCGGCTCGGCAGCTTCAGTAGCACGCGAGTTTCTTTCGGGGAGCACAGTGCGCAGGATCGAATCGCCGCCGAGTTTGATCTGTACAGCCGAATCGCCCAGCATGATTTCAGCGCCGGCTTGCAGCGACACCCGGCGGTTCGCGGCGATGGCTTCGCCATCTACTTTGACTACTCCATCGAGAGCCCGGATCGAGGCGTGCTTGCCGTTGACGGTCAACGTTGCGTGGCGCTGTGCGACGCCTGTATCGGTGAGGCAGATGTCGCAGGACGCATCGGAGCCGATCACCAGCAGGTCGCCGGCCGTCAGGATGAAGGAGGCGTCGCTGTGCGCTCCGGAAAGAACGCGGAATTCATGGCGCCCGGAGATCGATCTCTGCGGTCGAATGCGCGTGGCTGCGGGATTCGGCGTCGGGACTCGCTGGATCGTAAGGTCGAGGGCGGCGGCAGACACGGGCTGATCTCCTTCCCACCAGTTCTTGTTGGTCTCGTGCTTCGGTTGCGTCACAGTCCCTTCCTGCCCGTCTGCAGTGTCGCGGGCTGAATGTCATGTGGTTCGACCTCTCGCGGCAGGACCGCCGGAATCGCAGCGGCAGTGATGCCCGCAGGCGCAGTGAGCGGCGCCGGCGGCTTCAGCAAGCGAGCCGGTGAATTCGCGGCTTCGGTCGGGACGATGCGGGGTGAGATCAGGAACAGGCGTTCCTGGGTCGACTTCGTATCGATCTTGCGCTTGAACAGGCGGCCCGCGATCGGCACATCGCCGAGCACCGGCACTTTCCGCGTGTCGTTAGTGGTTTCATCGCGAACCAGGCCGCCTAGCAGCAGGCTCTGGCCGTCGAAGATCACTGCCTGGGTAGTCAAGCGGGCGCGATCGACGATGGGAATGTTGTCCACGGTCTTGTCGGTGAGCGAACCGTCTTCGATGGCGACGCGCAGGCGAATCTGCGGATCGTTGGGATCGCCGGCAATCGCCGGCACCACGCGCAGCGAGGTTCCGACGGAGACGTCGAACAGGTCCACATCCTCGCGGCCGGCGACACGGACGAAGAACGATTGATCGGTCGCGAGCACCGCTTCGAGATTGCTCAGCGTGAGCACCTGCGGCCGCGAGATGACTTGTGCCGAACCGGTCTTGGACAGCGCATTGATGCGTGACAGGAAGTTGCCCGCATTGCCGAGCACGGTGTTCAAAGTGAGGCCGCCATCCTGGCTCGCGGCGACACCGCCGCCCAGCGAGATGGAATTACGCTGGTCGTTGAATTGCCAGTTCACGCCGAGATCGTCGAGCTTGCCGCGATCGACGTCGACGATGGTCACCTGGATTTCGATCAGCTGCGGCGCCTTGTCGAGCTGCGCGATCAGGTCCTGGTGCAGCTGCATCGAATCTTCGTAGTCGCGCACGATGACGGCATTCTGGTTCGGATCGGCTTCGATGCGTACCACGCCCTGGCGATCGCCGACGGTGGCCGTTGCGACCTGCGGAGCTTCCTCATGAGCGAGCGAATCGTCGGACGAATCGTCATCCTTGCGATCGAAGCGGCGCAGGCCCTTGCCGCGCAACGAAGGCCGGCTTTCCCCGGTCGGAGTAGACAATGGGCCGGTGCTGGAAACCAGCGAGCCGCCGATGCCCGTCATCGACCGCATCAGGCTCACGACACCGGGAATCTTCACTTCCTTGCCGCCCTGGTTCAGCACCTGGTCCGCCGCCGATGCATAGCGCAACGGGAAGGTGCGGAACACCAGCGTGTGCGAAAGAACCGGCTCGGCCCGCCGCTCGATTCTTTGAGTCGCAATCCTTACCGGTGTTGCTTTCTGTTCGCGCGGCACTCGTGTTGCGATCAACTCCACCATGTCGTGAACGAACTCGGGCGCACCGCGAAGTTTGACCACACCGCTGTCGCGAGACCATTCGACGCTCTGGTAACGATCGACCAGCTTGCTCGCCGCCACCGCCTGCTGCAGTTTGTCTATTTCACCGGCAGGGACGCGAACCGATTTGCTCTGCATGTCCTTCGAGGCGGACACGTGCATCACCGCGCCGTCGTAGTAAGGAATCAAGTCGTAGGCCCGGACCACGTCGGTGAAGATCTTTTCCGGGCGGTCGGAGAAGCGACCGCTTACCCGGCCGGCGAGCGTATCGCTGGGCAGGGCACGCAGGCCGCAAGCACGAAACAGTTCGCGCAGGAATTCCGGCAACGGCTGTTCCTGTACCTGCAGGGTCACTTTGCGATCCGGCCAGTCGGGTTCGCCCGCGTGAGCTACCGTGGCCAGCAAAACCGGCGCGGCGAGCACTAACACAGTTTTGACGAGGCGCGAGAGGATCATGCTGTCTCCGTGCTGATGCGGACGATGCCGAGCGGTCGAACTTCCACATCAGGCAGCAATTCCTGATACGAAAGCACCGACAGGCGTGCGTGAATGGGTTCGAGGATCTTGCGGATGTGACGCCGTACATCGGCGGCCGTGATGACCAGGGGGGCGGCGCCTTCGGCGGAATCTTTCATTCCCAGGCGTTCGAGTTCGGTACGCAGGCCATTTCTCAGACCAAGGATGCTCTGCGGAGGCAGGTTGAACATGACGCCGGCCGGCGTCTCGGTGAGCGAACGGCGCACCGCCTCTTCGACCGCGCCGTCGACGACCAGGACGTCGATCTGCCGCTGTGCATTCGTATAGCGATTCGTCATGTAGCGTCGCAGGTGAATGCGGACGAATTCGGTCAGTGCGCCGGAGTCCTTTTCGCGGCCGCCCCATTCGGCGAGCGCCTCGAAGACGTCGCGGAGATTTCGCAGTGGAATGCCTTCGCGAACCAGGTTACGCAGCACTTCGGCGATCTTCTGCGCGGTCGGCACTTGCCGCAGGACTTCTTTGACCAGCGCCGGATACTGCTCGGCCGCGGCTTCGAGGAGGTTGGTCACATCCTGAACGCCGATGAACTGATCGGCATTGCGTGCCACAGCCGCAGTCAATTCGCGTTCGAGCACGGCTGCATCGAACGTGCTGCCGGCGGCGGCCGTCG
>Ga0065707_10081974_pt1 | contig 26547 bp, 20 predicted proteins | sample SwiRhicommuniRL3_FD_59094 | JGI IMG/M metagenome (GOLD analysis project Ga0065707, IMG submission 59094) | Switchgrass rhizosphere bacterial communities from Rose Lake, Michigan, USA - RL3 v2 (version 2) | ecosystem: Host-associated > Plants > Roots > Rhizosphere > Soil | place: East Lansing...
CGGTGTTGAATTATAATATTACGGTGGTGGTTAAACTCATCTTTAAGTAGAGGTTCGGAATTTAATATGAATCAAAATTATCGTGGGTCACGTGGATTTCTTTAATTTTCATGAAAGAAACTAAATCTGAATTTCTAACTAGGATAGCAGGTTCTTTCAGGTTCCAGCAATAAGAAACCGATATATTCAATAATTACTGAGTTCAAAGCATTAGAAATATTAGGATTTTTAGTTTGTTTACAGCCTTTACTTTCTATGCTGATTTTATATCAAGTCAAGATATTCAATCAACAACTCATCGTCAGCTTGAGAACTTTAAAACAATTGCTTAGGTCTACCAGTTCCGAACTATAATTATAGGACGAATACGATGAACAAAACTTATCAAGAGAGCAAATCTGCAAATTTACTCATGGGTAAACTTTAGATCCTGTCAGGTGGTTCAGTACATATTTTGCTCACGTTAGCAAATAACTCACTTTCATTGTTTGTATTTCTAGCAATTTACTTACTTATAAACAACCGTCAATCGTATGAATCATAGCAGAGACTAATGTACTTAATTATGTTGTGAAATGCACGTCTAATCTTATCGCCCTACACAGGAACGGCCCCAAAGTTGAACCATTCCCACGACCTGGGTAAGATTAACGGGCCAGCTTGGATGAATTCAATTCTAGTTGAACAATCACTTCTACTATGGATTTAAGAAGTAACAAACAACTCAAGCAAGTACGAGAAGCATTTGCTATCCTCAACAAAGATGGGATATTGTCTACTGACGAAGATTTGACGGACTACGGAGAGAATGATGTTTCCACTGATGACGAGGAAGTGGGGGAAGAAGAGGAAGCGATAGATTCTGACCAAGAAAGTTTGATTGTTGAATCGGAAGATATTTACAGAGTCCCAAGACTAGACATGTCTATGTCGGGATCGGGAAGCAATGGAGCGCACGAGTTAGAAACGACAGCACAAATCTCCGAGAAGTCCCTTTATGACGCTATTGAAGTTGATAAACTGTTGGATGAAACTCTTAAGGAGACAAAAGCTACAAATGATGTGCTGGAAGAACCGTCAGTCACACAACCAGTTCCAATTGAGACGAGTATTCCAAGTGTCCCATCCCTGCATGATACGTCGCAGAAGTTGCCAACTATACCATCTCCACCTCAGTTTGAGTCATATTATGAGGCTTATGCGGACCAATTCATGAGATTTATGGATTTGTCTCCTACAACTTATCACGTAATAACTCATTTCAAATCATTACTCTCTAACAATGGATTTGTGGAAGTTAAAGAAAACGAATCTTCACAAGTAACCGCACCAGGATTGTACTTTATGACCAAGGATGATTTAACGTTAATAACATTTATCATCGGAGGCAAGTGGAAACCAGAACACGGTAGTTGCTTCGTAGGGTGCCATTCAGACGCATTGAGTGTTAAAATCAATCCCTGTGGATCAAAGAAATCGTCTAACGGTTTTGAATTGTTGGGCGTAGCACCATATTCAGGATCCCTTAACAAATTGTGGTTGAATAGAGATTTGGGTCTTGCAGGAAGTGTAACTGTGAATGAAAATGGAAAAATGAAAAGAAAATTGATAAAATCGTCTTATCCAATAGCACACATACCAGCCCTTGCTCCACATTTTGGTATTGATGAACCCTACAACAAACAGACACAGATGGTTCCAATAATGTCGTTCAATTCCGAACCATTGATCCCTACCGAAGAAGAGTTAGCATCACCGTTATATTCAAAGCATTCTTTACAACTCTTGCGTTACATCAGCGAACTTTCTAGTACAAGTCTTCTGGACATCAAGGAACTTGATCTTGATTTATTTGACTTTCAAGATAGTTCTCGTTGTGGTTTAAAAAGAGAGTTTATAAATTCTGCAAGTTTAGATGATCGCTTATGTTCATTTGATGCAATCTATGGACTCTTGGAGTTTAGTCAGCGGTTTATCCACCAAGATATCAACGATTTTGATGGTTTTGTTGGGGTATTCTTGGCGAATCATGAAGAAATTGGTAGCGAGTCAAGAACTGGTGCAAAAGGTGGGTTTTTGCTTGATTTTTTCAAATCTATCGTCTCTTCAAGAAAGTATAGACAACCTGTTGAACAAATTGCCTTACTTACTCAAAATTCGATTTTCTTATCGTCCGATGTAACCCATGTTATGAACCCGAATTTCAAAAACGTCTATTTGGAGAACAACTATCCATTACCAAACGTTGGTCCATGTATTAAGTTCGATTCTAATGGACACGTTTTGAGTGATTCGTTTGCCTATGTGTACTTGGAGAACATCGTGGACAAATTGCCTGGCATCAAGTTGCAACATTTCCATATTAGAAATGACTCGAGATCGGGGGGGACCATCGGTCCTATTATGAGTGGTCCAAGAGGTATAAACGGGGCCAAGATGATAATTGATGTCGGAATGCCTATATTGAGTATGCATTCGATTAGATGTTCAATGGGATTCAAAGATGTTGGAATGGGGGTCAGGTTTTTCAAAGAAGTTTTCCAAACCTCAATGAGTGAACAACACATGGAATGCTAGAGCAAATACAAAGATCTCAGGAAGGTAGCATGAACCTTGGTGTTGCTTAATTCTTTAACTTCAATGATGGGCCTACTATCCCGAGCTGAGGTTCTGCTTAAGTGTTATAAGAGACCACAAATTACAAAAAAACAGATTTACCTTCAGTTCACTCCACGTATTGCGCAGATTATCTCCTTCCTTATCACAGGTAGAAAAGTACCTAATGTGAATATTTAAAGTGGATGATCCGGTTCCTACTTTTATGACCTCTTCACACAACACTATCTATCTCATTATATCATGACTATCTATCACAATATATTATATTATCAAATTATATTGTATTATCACTTTCTATTATGAACGCGTTTCAAATATACATAATAGATAAAATCTTAATGAGACGACATTTTCAATAACAGCACCAACTAAGCAATAATCTTCTCCTTCCTGGTGTTATTGCGCTTTAACCAGTTTTCAAAACATAAACATGGATTGAAAATTGTATTGTAAAAAGTTGTCTATTTGAGATAATTACGTATGGCGGCAATTCGGGGAATAGAAGAGGATTTGGATAATTCGTCATGAGAAACCAAACCACAATCAGAGTGGTGCAATTTAAACGTACTCAAAACATCATGTAAATATCAAAAACTTCACCTCTTACTAAAACTCTTTCTCAAAACAGTGTTGACTGGGACCATACTACTAACTCATACACGACTAATCGTCACTTGACTCTCTAAACAGATCAGAAGTGTCGCGACTATAGTTTTTACATGGGTTGCGTAACAATAACGAAATGTTCAATATTTCGTGTCTATTGTTAGGCAGCGCGGTAACTCGTAGTGGAATTGATGTGAAGTATCGCCAGGTAGTAGTACCCGATGGCAAGATATAACTGAGTCACCATTGATTTCCCTAGGTCAAGAAATAGTCGCCAATGTTAGCGAACTTTGATAATCTGATATCAACTAGTTCAGTCACCAGATTGAGATAAGCTACAAGATCACTACAATTTGATTATAATTCAAGTATATTAAATATGCATATTCGTAATTTCATGACTTAGTTCTTGATCAAGATGAACATAAGTAGAATGGTATAATGGGATAATGGGTCCAGACATCTTGGTGGTATTATAAGATGGAATGAGGATTTTGTGCAGGATACTCAGCTAGTGACACTTATGCCTCTATCACTAATTTCCGATCTAACGATGGAATAATTTATCATTGAGCTGATCCTTGTAAGAATAAAATGTATTAGTGAGGGATACCGCTGTTAATATCATAACAGACAACTTTCTTGGTGAAGTTTAGTTTAGTTTAGTGACATGAGTTTTGCCAGTGATAACATCATGACTGTCGCTGAAATCTTCACTTAGTTGGTGATGACTAACCCGGTGATAATCATCACTGCTACCACCCAACAACCCTTTGTTGGCCTGATATGAGTTCCTGAAGATTGACTTGTCGACGAGCTGGCCGAGCTCATCGATAACTGGGTGAAACTTGGTGTTGCAGTTTCCCTGGTTGCCGAAGACATGATTATTGATGCACCGCTGTTTGATATTTCTGCAACGTTGTTGGTATTCAAGCTACCAGCGCTACCGAGTGCTATGACTTTAGTAACTCGTTCCATGTGGGAAAATGTGGACGGGGTGCCTGAAGTAGTTGGGGCAGACGTCATGCTAGTATCTAAAAGTAATGAGGTTGGTGGGGACATTTTCTATAGAGAAATACTTAACAGATTACAGCGAGGGTAGACCTCCGTTTATATACTCGGGTGTCGTTCAGTTTACTATTATTCTTTATCAGGCACCAAGGTTGTGTAGAGTTTTGGGCGCGCTTAGCACATTCCATCAGGGGAAATATGAAAATGTCGCATTGTCGATTGTTTCAAATTGTTATGGTTATGAGCAGCATCAAGGCTACAATGTTATTGTTGATTCAGAGCAATGGCTAAAGGATGTCGCTAGACAGACTATGTCAAATTGTATGAATTTGAGTGATTTATGGAATGAACAGAAAATGCAGTGGATTCTGATCCGTAATCTGCAAAATGCCCGCAAGATACGACTCAAACCTCAAACACTTGAATAGAGACTAGATGGGCTTAGACGAGCACACTTGACAAAAGACTTGCCTAGAAACATTGTAGAGTGTTTTAAAGGCTGCGGGACGGTTGTTTAGTTGCACTGTAACGTACTTCATGTATACTTTTAGTCTATCGTGTTATAGCCTCATCTTGATCAGAGTATTTTTTATATATTTGCCGTGGCAACTGGTCTAATGGAAACTTGGACGTCCTCCACATCTCAGTCAACATTAAATCAGTATAATTACAACTAGTAACAGGCCCCTAACACTCTAACAAGTAACTCACATATTGCAACGGCGCTTCAAATTCATGCAGGCCCATGCAAACTGATTTAACACGTTTATCTAATCATTTAGTCTTAACAAAAGCCTTCACAACTCAGGATTAGCAACGTTATCCTCTCATTTACCTTTGTGAGTCCGCGTAATCTTGTCAATTTTCATAAACAATCCCTCAATGACATCACTCCGTTTTGATATCTGATGCAGGTACCAAGGTACAAAATCTTGGTGTGTATATAATATTATATGCAAATTTCTATCCCCGAAGTAATCCTAGTTAAAGAGGTTCAAGAATACAAAGAAATTGAAAACTAATAATAGAAAAACGAAGTTAGAAGACTTGTTCTACAGATAAAGTTAATATATATGTATTACCAAAAACTGGAAGAATAAATCGAATACAAATTAGCAAATACGAAGGTTAGAAATCAACAAAATACTTTCTACCCTTTCTATTTACTTGGATATTTTAGTTGGGGTGGGGCTATGGTGGGACTGAATATGTTTTTAACACCTTCTTCACTAGCTTAGGAGCTTGGAATACTATTTGCGATAAAGTGTCTCAATATTGGGTTGATATAATTAATGGAGATAAATACGAGATAGATAACTTTTATGTTCAAGTTACACAGCAACTATGGAAGTCGACCATCTCCTACTGAAAATTATCCAAGCGTAACATAATAGATATTGAGATGTATTTTGGTATATTCCACTGCTACAGAGATTCGTCAAGTTGCAGATTTATCACTTCGATTACATCAGGACCGCAATAGTTTAAAATACGACATCTAGATCTACCAACAAGTCAGCAAAAGTTTGAAAATATGACCTATGCTAGGTTCAATGTGGGAAATTTTATTGTAGGTTCGGTGTGTATGCACCTATAGTCGCAGAAATATGTATTGATTATAGAATGAATTAGAGTAGTGATAATTTTTCAACCTTTGATATTTTCTTCTAGAAGTTGACAAAATTTTGACTATTTTATATTAAAATTCACAAGTTTATAAGTTCAAGAATTGAAGAAAGGATATTCTATCCTACTTTTCGAGTACTAGACATTTTTAGAGAGGCTAATAATAAGAGTTACATATTTGTCAGATAATGGAGTGTATTTTCCATCAAGTAACTTTCTACGAATCAGTTTAAACAAGAGTTGCTAAAACACGAGTTGTTCACTCAATTAAATCCAGTTTCTTTTCTTCACACACACCAGTTCAATATAATAGAACATCCCCCTAGTAGATATCTCAGAACTCACCATACCCACTAACATCTTTCAACTTTAGTGATTCATTTCAATACTTCAAATTATTCAATGATTTTCATAGTAGTTTATCAGAAATGTGGTTCTTGATATCCCGAAGAATGCACTAGACACAAAACTAATAGAGTACATAATATTTAGGCTTGCCGTTTAGTCACGATCTCGTCAATAATCAGTCATTTTGAGGTTCCATCTGGCATATACTACTCTCGTCAAATGTGCGACATTCTGTTTTGGATGCAAATTTTTGTCTAGCTAGTTCAAGAGGCAGATTCTTCGAAGATTAATAGCATAATAATGGCTGCTAGCTCTTTATAAGATGATGATTTAGACGATAATTATGTTCCTGAATCAGTGAGCACCAGTTGAATGTCTAAAAACTTCAAATTATTATATAAAAGTCAAATTGAGTTACTCTCAGTAATTTCACTGATAGTTTATTAGCCCACACGTTGTCTCTACGTAATTTTTCCTAGATGATACAGACCACGCTATCTCTGTAGATAGGAAAGCTATTGAGAATCTAAGGTGGTGACGTTCTGGACTAAAAGGTAATCAATATTTTTTGAGGATAGAGTCTCCGAGTTCCTTTCGGGGTACGAGATAAATAGTGACCCAATCTCCAACTTCCCCCTGTATCGTAACCAATTCCTTCTTAAAATCACCACTAAGTTAGTGGTTCGCCTATATCATCAAGGTTACTAGCCCTGCTTAAATATTTCGGACTTGTATGAGCATAGAATTTGACTTATTAGGCAACTCCATAATAGGAACATGCAGCAAATGCGAGGACCGATGAAACAGAAAATTCTGACGTCGGATATATTTAGTAACGGATTTATCAATAGGGATATAACACTTGTTTTAAGACTGTTTTAAGTTTACGTTTTATGTTAAAATAGTTTTTAGCTTCCTTCTTGAAACATTCTCTGGAGTCGAAGTAAATGAGAGCAAACATTGTGAATATTAAAATGTTATGGATCTACCGAAATCTAGACTGGGACAATGGAAGATTCAGGTAGTAAGTGAGAAATTTGAGAATTGCAAGAGAAATAATGAACGCTTCAGTTACGAGTATTTAATGGAAGCTAGGCTCAATTGTTAGAATCTGTATATTAAGGATTTTTCTTGGTCATGTGAAAAGATGCGGTGGCTCAATGGTAGAGCTTTCGATTCCAAATCGAAAGGTTGCAGGTTCAATTCCTGTCCGTGTCATTTTTTTTCTCTTCAAGATGGGGCTCATATTAATACTACAAGAACAACATTCCCTCAAGAGATAGCGTTGAGAGTCAATCGATAACAAAAATGAAAGTTGAAGATGAGCTTAGAATCGAAACACAGTAATTCGTTAGATTTTGCAAGAACACTTCGATCGTTGCATGAGATTTATGAATTGCTACTAACACTCACTTGTTAAAATCACCAGTTTAGCCTTCCTGTTTGTAGCACCCATTGGAAGCACGGAATTAACTGGATGCAGCTAATTAACTTTACTGAAAATACCACCATTCGTCAAGACCTTCAAAATTCTTTAAAGAGTTTTGAAGAGTCGGTATTTGACTGATCTAATAATCGCAGCCATTTTAACTATAGGAGATCTCCTTAATCAACAAAAGTAGATCGCAGTAATTCTTTCAGTGAAGCGAACTTTCGCCAAACCATTACGATGTTCTGTTTCTTAGCAAAGTTTCTCGGGAAGCAACCTAGTAGCTGTCGCAGTACTATCCTGGTCCTCCTGTAATATCAGTGTCGCGTCTTAATAGCTTTCGACTCAGGACAATTTCGACATTAAAAAACGCCTTCGCACGACCACCCTGTTGACACGAAATCGAAATTTCCACCACCACCACGACAACAAACTCACCACCACTGCTCTAAAGGAACTCACAATTCAAGAAATTGATTAAATTGATATTTAATCAACTATCTAAGTTATAAGAACGAACAGAAAGAGTGAAGAAAGTGATCATTTACGACACGACCAGTAAGTAATATTTATCGAGGACTTGAGGAGGTTGACGGATCAATAACTTCAGATCAATCAAAGATAGAGCAGAAATCTCAACCAAGGTAGAATGAATTCTATGACTTAATTTTGACAGGCTTATTAATAAACTTATGAATGGCCACGATAAGTGCAATGTGAGTCCGTGGTTCTCAACAAGTCTAGGACCTGAGAATACATGAAATCAGATGTGAACAATCCAGGATTGCCAGCTCAGCGAGTTTCAGACAGAAAAGTTGGCTTTTATTTGACAATACCCATGAATGAAGTCTAACTAGGTGTCTATTGAGTCTACTGGATTTCTGTGAATTATCAAGGTTAAAGATTTGGCGAGGAGAACGACAATCGCTTCAGCTATCAAGAAAGCCTCTGTATACTGGCATGACCAGCTAGTCCCATCCCATACTAACAACTAGATACCCTTAACCTCTTACGTCTTAACCTTTCTAGCCTTTGAAATGGTTGTTTTATCATCTTCGATTTGTACGCGTGGAGGCAAAGCACTTTTATCCCGTCAGTTTCGAGATTTATCCAAGGACCGGATTACTGCTTTGCTTTCCAACTTTCCCAGTTTGATTTCCAACTCTTCCGGTCAACATACCACAATTGAAGACGATAATGTTAGATATGTCTACCAACCATTAGAAGAGTTTTATATTGTTTTGATCACAAATAAGACGTCGAACATCTTGCAAGATCTTGACACTTTGCAACTCTTTGCATCCACCATCAGTAACTTATTGAAGGTAGTTGACGAAAGAGAAATATTTGAAAATGCATTTGAAATCATCAGTGCGTTTGACGAGATCATCAACTTGGGCTACAAGGAGAACATCACCTTGAACCAAATTGAAACGTACTTAAAAATGGATTCTCACGAAGAAAAGATCCAGGAAATCATCGAGAGAAACAAGGAAATGGAAGCCACGGAAGAAAGAAAGAGAAGAGCAAAGGAGATCCAAAGAAAGGAGTTGGCTAAGCGTAATTTAGAACAAATTCCTGTTTCTTCTCCTGCCAGCTACAACACCTACCAATCCTCCACCATCCAAGAGTCCCAATCTGTCTATCAACCTCCAGTGATTGACCTGGGTAACTTGAGTGTGAAGAAACCAATGGTCAGAGGTGGCTTGCAATTGGGTAAGAAGAAGGAGAACAAACCATTGTTGGGTGGTGCAAGACCTATATTTGAAGGAGCACAAGCACCAGCACCAGTACAAGCACAAGCACAAACGCCAACTTACCAATCACAAGTTCAAACCCCCTCTAACTCGGCATCTCCTATTCCAACATCAAAGGTTCCAAACGAAGGAATTTTGATCACAGTCAATGAAAAAATCACAGCGTCGCTTACACGTGAAGGTTCCATCAATTCATCAGAAATTAAAGGTGACTTACAGTTGAGAATCAACGACGTCAACCTTGCACACTCCAAAATCTTATTGAAGACCGGCGACAAGTCGTTGGGAATTCAATACAAAACTCATCCTAACGTTGATCGTAATTTGTTTACAAGCTCCAATATCATTGGTTTGAAGGATAAAACGAAACCGTTCCCTTCGAACGATCAAGCTTTAGGTGTATTGAGATGGAGGGCTGTTGGGAAACAAGACGACTTGAGTCTTGTACCAATTATTATCACTGCCTGGGTCAATATCAACGACCAGGGCGTGGCTGAAGTCACTTTGGAATACGAATTGACTTCTTCGTTTATAACCTCCCACCAGGAGTCGATGTCGTCTCTTGAAAACATCCAAATCTTAGTTCCAATCGTTACTTCCGAAGTGGACTTGGACGATTCAAACGAAACTGTATCTTTTGAAGTCACCGAGTATGGTGTTGTTTTCACTATTGGATCTGTGTCGTTTGACGATCCTCAAGGATCATTTGAGTTCAAGATTCCTACTGTTGACGAAGACTCGTTGTTCCCATTGTCTTTAAGTTTCGAGGTTACTTGTGAGGATGTCAAGGAAAGTATTTCGTTGGGCAAGGTCCAAGTAGTGGATGTGGTTTCCAACAATGAAGAAGAGGAATCGTTGAAGTTTGATTTACATTTGAATTTGACTTCGGAGGGTTACCAGGTGAATTAGTAGTCGGTGAGAATAATTGTAAAAGAGCAAAGAGCCGGGGTGCCATAGCCTGGTTGTACCAAAGGGAGATAGAAAAGTTACACTGCTACGCTCTGAAATCCGCAATACTAAGCTGAACCAGCGTTCCTCTCTCCATGGCTTACTATTCAATAGAATGAACATCAGTAGCCATTGATGAAGCTCAGTGTTCATACCACTAATCATGGTGGAAATCTCTACAATATACGCAAAAGTTGACGACTCGTGGCTGTCATCTCAGCATATCTTGTAAGCAACTAGTAGCCGCGGCTGCAGTTCATAATTTTATATTGTCAAAACAAAGTTCGATTTGATCCGACAACTCGTCAGATGTGTAGATGTACTAAAAAGTCTTACTCTGAAGTAAAGGTTAAGTACATGAGAATTGAAGAGTGAAGTGAAGATGATGTTTTAGCTTCAGCTCCCAGCGAGTCTGGAAACGTTGAAGGCTGATGAATGTAAGACCAGAGGAACTATGAGAACTATGAGTATGAGAACTATGAGTATGAGAACTATGAGTATTAGAACTGAGTATTAGAACTGAGTATGAGAAATATGAGCACTATGAGCACTATGAGAGAACTGATGAATTTCCCTACGCTATTTGGCACAAGATAGGACAACAACTCTAGATATACTCACACCTAAGATCTAAGCCCAATAATGTCTCCAGCTCACTAGAGCAATGCCTAAAGTTCGATAGTTACCCCACTCAAGGCCATTGAAAACTTGATCCCTAAGTTTTCCTTCTTATTCAACTCATCAAGTTGTTCCATGACATGTTTTCGTGGATCTTGTAAGTGAAACTCATCGTCAATCATGTGAAAGTCGCTAGACAATGCTCCTCCGCCTATGACAGATTCTTTAACGTGGTTGATGATGATAGGAAAGTCCTTTAGTGGCTGAGAGATGGTTGGATTCACAGCCAAACACAGTTTTTCCAAAACCTTCAACTCACGTATGAGGTGGAACGGTATGAGATGACCATAAAGTTCACTCAGCGAAGTGTCGTTGCTGTTGGAACACTCCAAAATTATACCCTTGAGAGGGTTGTCAGGAGAAGTGATGAGCGGCGCTATGTGTTTCCATATTCTCAAGTTATCGTCGAGGGTGGAGATGGCGTCACTTTCAAAGTCGCCAAATATGAGCAAGGATGAGTTGTCCAGGTTCTGGGTGACCAAGAATGCTGATGAAAGGTAGTGTTCGTGAGTATGGCCATTGGTAGTATTATATTCATCATTTTTATTGAGAGAACCAGTAGAAGGGGTCAGACATTCATATTGGTTTGAGGCGCAACACTCAATGACCTCATCATATGAGCTATCCTGACCAGTGTCACATTTTGATACGTCAGAGGACTTCGATTTTGATTTGCTCGTTCTGATGAGTTCGCCATGACTTAACTCAAACATCTCCACACTAAATACCGGTTGCTCTGTCTCTAAATCTGTAGCATCTTTCGAAGTTGGTTGATCTTTAGATGTTATTGACAAAGGTGCATCCTCTAGCGAAGGTAGATCCTTAGGTATGGAGGACTTAGCACCTTCAGATTTCGATTTCTTGCGTTCATTCTCGGTTAGGAATAGATCAATATTTCTCTTCGTCAATACATCCAGGTTTATCTTCTTCTCGTCGACATTTTCGCCTACTATCCACTTTTCACGATACTCTTTTCTGAACAAATTGACCACGCCAAACCGAGGCATATTGGGCCAAATGATACCGTTAAATATATATCTCTCTAGAGCATCTATAGTGCATTCTGAGCCGTAGATGTTCTTTGGATTCAACCGCGAGAAACCGGCAGAATTTATCACCAAAGATGCAATGTGGTCGAGGTGAGGATGTGTTATGAGATATGAAGACATCTTGCAGATAATCTGTTGAGCAAGTTTGAATGGATTTATATGAGTGCCGAAGTCTTTGAACGGCATGGTAATGGTTGACTTTATGTATTCATTCAAGGGTAGCGAGTCTTGGTACCATAACAAGTGTTTGGAAGTTGGTTGCTGGGTATGAATTTCGTTATAGATAGTTTCAGTTAATTGGGCAAGGCCCGAGCCCGCATCGATTGTTATCAATTGGTGATAGAGTTTCTTGGTAAGGATATCTTGATATGATACTTTGCGGGGTTTGATCATTATTGAACAAGTTGTTCCTTCAACGGGTCCTCCCGAGGATCCTAGAAATGTTATTTCAAAACTCATTAGTATGGATGATAATAATATATGATATTAGTAGATGAGAATATTAATAACAAGATTGTAATAGTTTAGTTTAGTTTCTCGATCATATATGATTTAAAAGAGGGAATTTATTTGATGAAAATGAAGAACACAGACTTGATAAGAAACGTGGTTAATCACAGATGTTAGGAATATAATGATCTTGTGCACAGATTTGACGACGTCGTAGTAAGTTGTGAATATTTTGCTTGTTGGTATTTTAAATTGAAGTTTTAAATCCACACTTTTAATGTGTAGAATCTGTGAAAACAAAAGATATTAAAGATGGCTATAGTGGATGTGAAGTGTTAGTGAAAAGGAGTGCCACGATCCGATATGATTCTCTATGAGGTCTTATGGGAAAGTATGATGCTGATACTCTTTCAGTAGAATAGTCTGATATCTGTTTTTCAGGCTGAGTAGTGTTCTTTCGTTATTACTCCCGGATATTGTTAGTTGCTCTAGTAAGTGTCGGTACGTCTCTCACTAATCGTTCAAAGCAACGCTAATTCTAACGCTAGGTCTTGTGCTAGGTCTTAGGTTAAATCTGTCTAGGCTAAATCTGTCTAGGCTAAATCTGTCTAGGCTAAATCTGTCTAGGCTAAATCTGTCTAGGCTAAATCTGTCTAGGCTAAATCTGTCTAGGCTAAATCTGAAGTCTTCTTCTTCTTCTAGCTAAACTCACGGGTCTCTTCTAGTCTTTCTAGTATTCTATAAGTCTCGTTGGACTTTTCTTGACTTTATTTATTGGCGTTTAGATAATATGCTTACTCATAAGAGTTGGTAAAGGTTCGATAATTTTTAAAAAATCGGCCAAATTCGCCAACCGATCAGGAAATTGAAAAGAATTCGTCGTTAAGATATGCAAGAATATTCGGTGCGGACGTTAACTCTCAATCTTCAGCAGGAGTATCTGCGGCCAGTAGTATTTACTTCTATTGTGTTCCGTGCGCCTGCGTGTATGGATTTATATATAAGGGAATGTGGGGAGGAGAGTGTATAGGGATACGGGTGAGGGGATATTGACTTGCGATGGAAAATGTACCCGCGGTTATGAGTGTATTCTAGAAGCTTTTGATAAGCCAGAGTCAATTACTAAATTATACTAAATAAATTAAGATAAAGAAATTAGGATAATTAAGAGGATAATTACGAAAAAGGATAACTACGAAATTATGATAAACAAAATTAAGTACCAATAATTATTTCAACAGTAAATTAACCATGTTCCTTGCTTGATATTCCACGGCTGCGTGGCTACGTCCGGCAGTTTGCTGATATGTCAATTATTATTCTTCTGCATGACTATGGGTTGCGTGCCTCTCGTCGTCTCCGGGATCCTTGGAATAGAAGGGTATAGGGGGGGCTAGGCTCCTTGGGTTTGCTAGCCTAATTCATATTTTCGTCACCGCTGCTTGATTAGTGGGGTCATTTCATACTCATATGGGCCGATAACCATATATGGACGTAGCAACATAGATAGGGGAGCTTAATAATAGGATACGGAGTTCTCGAACCGATGTCGGAATTGTGACCGTCAGGCGTGGAATGTATCGATATTTGTGCTTCCATGGAATTACCGCATTGGGAATTAAGTTCGAAGCTATATAAATCATTGGCGCCACCGAATCACCCACTGTTGACCCTACTAGTGGTACTACTGATCCTCTCAGACCAGCTCGTGTATGAGTCTGTGTTTCTTGTATCGTCTATTATTTTAGAATTGCATGATCATACGTTGTGTTTGGTATTCTATACTGCATAGAAAATAAAGTAATTAATTGAGTGTTTTTCTGTTTTGCTCAATATTCAATCCGATCACTTCATTGATACATAAACAACCGTACTCCAACTACCATCCTTTATACTATCGACTAAGCCTTGTATCCCAAGCTCGGCAACATTTGGATTCTTGGACACTAGAATCCTGCTACAACGTCCAGAATTCACGTTCCAATCGATGCGCAAATGGACTATTCAACTATATTATCAATATATGCATCTTGCAGCCCTGAATTTTCTAATACTCAATTTACAAAACTGTTACACGTTGCATCGTTAGAAATCTACGCTAACCTACTTGCTAGATACCAGCAAAATTCTTCAAATTTGTATACTAACCAAGTAATATGATAGAGCTATGTTAGGAGTAACTTGATAACTGTAAATGATACCCAGTCGTGAAGCGTATCTAGATGACTGTAAAATATCATCTGCGGACACCATTGAAGGTTTGATTAGGAGTACAAAAATACTTCTAGCAATGAAGTAAACGAGTTTAGAGCAACGTCCATTGGACAGCAATCATTTCCTTGCCCAATAGAGGGACGTAACACTGCTTCGTCCAGGAAGCAAATTCATCCAGATCCTTTTGCAAAGACTTCATTATTCAAAGCCTTTATGAAAATATCACAACTTTCAAAATCTCCCAAAGTATGAATTTGTCTTGTTAGAGATTTTCCACTTCATTACTGCTAAATGAGTTCGCAGCATCGCTCTTTGTATATCTCTGTCACTGACTTAAAAGATTAAAAGAGCTTCTATTCTTACAATACGCCACACTCTGTCGAGTGATATGATATGGAGCTCATATACTACCGTCACCTACACGAGGGTCCCTGTATATGTTGATGTTTGTTTTTACTCCATGTCAATCGCTGTTAGCTTATACTTGGGATGGGAAACATCACTTTATTTCAGCAAACCTAATTGGCCCTCAACATGTTAAAAAGACCACTCCTAGTTAGCCCGTACTCGTTCATACGAGTGTTCCACTACTGTTGAGCACTTCCGTAGCCCCTTATGTCTCTTGCAAACTTCCAACTTTGACCGTCAACCTTGATATCCTTGGTATGTTCAAACACTTTACCGGCTTCTCCCTTTTTCACCACTACCATTGAAAACTTATCAAATGATCTTGCATCTCTATAGAACAATACTCTCATACAGTCCATCACTACCTTCTTTGCTTGTTCTTCATCAACATTTATGTAATCGCCATCACTTGGAATCAATTGTCTGAGCAATGGAATAGCCAAATGATTTCCAAATCCTGTAGCCAAAGTCGAAGAGCCATATGTAACACCCAACAAATCAACGTATCTCAAGAATGGACTGCCATCATCTTCAAAACCACCAACAATTATGGCGTTCCACAATGGATTCATTTTTGATCTTCTGTTATACATTACACGCGATAAATATTCGTGAACATGAGGAGCTCTTAAGTTGTGGCCATCGGAGTCATATACTTCTTCGGTAGTTTCTAATTCTTCCAAGATTCTTTCGAGCTGTTGCAAGTCTGAAATGTCACCTGAAATACCAACAGTGGTTTCCTTACCAACTTTAATCAAACGTTCGATGTTGTTGAATCTCATAAGAGATCCGTAAGCTCCCATAGTGTCTGCAGCCATAATAACTCCGTCCTTGAATTTGAGCGCTATGACGGAGGTACCAGTGATGATTGGTTGTTGAGTGTTCATTTTGGGGAATGAATCCACATTTGAAGATTCATGATATGAAGCTTGGGCAATTTGCTGGTTGTACTTACCATAGGTTGCGTCGTTAGGTCTCCCCCAGGATAATGGATCGTGATTCATGTTTTGTAGTATGGAGAATAAGTATAAGATTGGAGTGGATGGTGGATTTTTAGGTGAGAGTGGGTGGCGAGATTGTATACAGGATAATAAATAGCCTGTCTTCAACTTGTTGGAACAAGTAGTTGTAGACTAGAAGTAACGGAGATTGGGTAGAGGTATATTGTGATAGAAAATTTTGGGTTTTTAAGTACTTAGGGGAGCTTAGCTAGAGTATTGGGGGTTTCGTAGTCACTCTACATGAAAACCATTGTGCAGGACATCCAAGTCTGATCTGACTTAGATATACACAATCTATTCTGCTTATATAATCTGCCTGCGTAGCGTAATGGTTAACGCGTTTGACTTCTAATCAAAAGATTGCGAGTTCGACTCTCGCCGTGGGTTTATTTTTTGAACATCGACCTTACTTCATTAACAGACGAAGGGGACATAATAGCAGAGAAATACCAGCCGCATCTTTTGCGATTCCCTATAGACACTCCCTGACAACCAAAACCTACAAAAACTCACTTGGTAAATGTGGTATCAATCACAAGTTTTGTACAAAACTACACACAAGATGACCACATTTAGGTCAAATAATCAACCAGGGCGGTTGGTGTAGTGGTTAACATATTTGCCTTCCAAGCAGGTGACACGGGTTCGATTCCCGTACCGCTCATTTTTTTGGTTTTTGATGTTTCTATTAGCTTATTATGAAACTGTCTATGGTCTAGTAGCCAATTTAGTGTTGGCCGCGAGGAATTGGTTTCAATTGGAGCCAATTGGAATAAATTTTACCCGACGGACGCTCTTTGTATTTAGGTTTGGCTGGAACGAACAGCTAAAGTCCATTGTTACGCTAATAGCAATCCCAGAGGTCACCGCCAATGTTTGGAGACTCCAACGTTAGAAATGCAACCATATCCGATATGTATTCAAAGGCCGGAATGTGGATCTTATTTGCAAGACGGAGGGTAAATTGAGTCAGTTTGTAGGGTCTACAATTCCCTTCTGCACAGATTATTCACTATTGGACGGTTATAATACCATGAGTCTGTCTCCTCGAAGTAAGTAGAGCTCTTCCCAAGTTTCATGGCAAAGACGGTCATATCTAAATATGTAATGTGCAGGATTTAAATCGAGCTTCGGTAATGCAACCTTTAACTCTTAGTCTTGGAGGCTTTTGATTATACAGATATGAATGGGCACAATCAGTAGTTTACCATAGGATCACGTATCCAATGATAATAAATATCATGCTGCTAGCCGTGACCCGAACAAATTATCTTATCACATACTACAAGGCTTCTCAATAAGTTATATATTTTCTCTATATCCAAAATACCTTAGAGGCTGAACATATACGACGGGAGCAGGGGCCAGAAAGCCTCGTCAGCATCTTGCTCCCAAACCAAAATCATTAGCATTACTTAAAAGCTGCTCTAGAATACAAGTTCAGCTCCACCACTTTCCACGTTGTCCATCTCCGAAGCTTTTGGAGCTTTATATCTAAAACGTTCACTTAATTGACTTCTAGAAAAGAATTCACCTTCCTTTGGTTCAATTGGATTGCTGTTGAAGTATGTAGATTTGACAGTAGACCTGGAACCTGGTAATTCTCCATTTGGTGCCATTGGATGGACTTTTGGCGCGTTGCTGATGTTACCTAAAGGTTAGTATTAGTCTAAAGTGAGAATTATATAGCTTGGGCATTCGGATATCTAGTCGTTAAGATAAGCGGATGTTCGGATAGCTGCGGATCTGTCCTATAACCAGGAAATGAATTCAACACCACTTTCCAGTAAGAGAAGCACATTTTGATCTAGCATAATTCTCTCGATATCGTGGAAACTCCCTGCTCCGAATATCTACAGAGTAGATCTTTCCGTCCTCGGGGGTATTTGCGTGGGTCAAATTCTTTAATACTTCGTGTACATATGAGATGTTACCAACTCTATGTGAGAGTTTCTTCTAAGAATGATGTTGCACGGTCTAGATTCTGTCGTCTAATTTGTCAATCATTTTACTGGTTTTCAGGCAAGATCATTGTGTCTCACTCTAATGTGGTTAAGGGTCTTATAGTCTGGTTCGCTATTATCCTTCATTTCCAATTTATTCATACTTACTTGTGACAACATGCGGTCCTCCCACGAACCTTATAAGTGGAACATGTTTCAATAATCTTGTACTGGGTCTCATCTTTAGTGCGTTTTAGAAACTACTACAATATAATTTGTCGGAATTTTTCGTAGTGTTCCAAATTTCCCCGGGTGACGATAATCCTGTACATAACGAAAATAAATCCTGTATGTACTTTTTGCACCTAAACTTACAGGACGAAGAAGAAAGAAATGACAGGAATGAAGAGGGAGAAGGACGAGATAGAATTAGAGGCTGGAGAAATAACAAAGGAAATTAACATGGAGAAGTTGGATCCCAAAAAAGAGGAAATTGTGGTGGATGAAATTGAGAAACTGAAAGCTGACACAGAAACGAGCTACAGAGGAACCCAAGTAAATATTGGAGAGTGTGTTTTAAGAGCAGGCCAGTTACTTCTCGGAACTACTAAGGAAAATAACGTTGAAAGTTCTGTTGAAAACGTTTCCAAGGATATTTTTGTCTACTCTCTGGAGCCTGTTTGCTTTCTAAGTCTTCCACCTGAGCTAGTCACCAAAATAATCTACCTTACATTCTTAAACCAAGGCTCGTATCAAGCCCTTTATCTCCTCTACACTTGCAAATATCTCTACTACAGATTTGTTCATATGATCTATGCCCTTAAACCACTATTTCTTTCATCTAAAGCGTCTTCAAGAATTATGAATATCCAGCATCTCAAAAGTAAAACAATATCAGCTTCGTTAAGCAGAGTGAAGATGCTAAATATCATTTACCATTCTAATGTCATTTCAAGTATTTTAACAACTTTGTTTGTTGATGTGTCCAATTTTGAGACCCAACTACATTCTAACCTTTACAAATTTACGTCCCTCAAGTCACTTAATATAAAATCACATACAATTTCCTCCTTAAAGGTGTTGGAATTTGCTCCAGAAACAATAGAAAACTTTTCTTTAATTGTTTCTTACAAGCCATCGATAAATACGGCCACAACTAACATTAAAGATTTGGCTGCAAAATTTCTGCAACGAAACTTTCACTTAAAGACACTTAGCATCTCAACCAATAAACCCATAACAAGTACAAAGATAAATAGTTTATTGTGTCTGAGCTTTATGGGGAGATATGAAATACCAGACCGAACTCAATTCGAGGTGTTTTCCCAACGCTACTCCCAACATTCGATCGTGAAGTATTATGAGTTGCTAAGAAGAGAGAGGAGATTTCAACTAGAATATTTCGGTGATGTCGTTTTTGAGATCTTACGTAGTAGCCATGAATCTATTCAGTTGGTGGAGATGGAAAACATTGACCTAGATCTCATTTTCGACACCTCCAAAGACTTGTCGTTTCCCAAGTTACAACTATTAATACTCGATAAGACTTCTGATCTTAGAATTTTTAGGTGGTTACCATACTTGCAATCCTGTAATCAGAATTCGTCCATGATATTGTTTATGAATGATCATTGGGCTTCGCGTGTCTTCGCAACCAACATAGCTGACGGGCCCGTTGGAGTACCAACTACTTGGAAATGTTTTAGAGAAAGCACTAATATTATCCGATATATGAAAGAGAGGTTGATGGTACATACTTCTCTGAAAATTGAAAATATCAAGTGAATATAAGCTTGCAAGTAACTGGGGGAAAAGTTGCTTGTACGATATGTCTCGATGTATCTTCACTTGAGCGATGAATAGGTTTCAATATATTGTGAATATGAATTAATAGAGAAAAATCTATACTAATGGATATTTATGAAATGGGTCAACGACAGTGCAAAGACTTTATAAATAGTAATTACTGCTTTCTTGAGATGTGACATGCTGTAATAACTCCATGCAATCCATATCGGGTCGTCCCTTTACCAAAATAATAAAACAACGTAGTCGTGTTTTTTCCCGAATATGATTTAGACAGCAGTTGTCAAAAGTGACAAGCAATATCAACTAGCCAACTGATCAAACACATTATGTCAGATATTAAACTACAACGAACAATTGCGCGGTTTCAAGCCAAGATCGATTCCGGGTCGTACTATGAAGCTCATCAGACATTGAGAACCATCACCAACCGTTATGTCAAAGCAGGACAATTTGAAGAAGCGGTTGATTTACTCTACCAGGGATCTCTGATCCTCGCTAAGAAGGGAGAATTTGCGTCTGCAACTGACTTGATAACATATTTGATCCAAGTATACACAGAAGCAGGATATACAAGTCAGCAAAAGGACTATAAGGTGAAGTTGGTAGAGTTGATTTCTCACTTACCTGACGGAGAAAGCAGTTTGATTGACTTGTGTAAGCAAGCAACCGGATGGTCAAAGACAGCGGAGAACCAATTTGGTGACAATGATTTGCATCACTTCTTTGGAGTCAAGTTTTTGAACCATGTTAAGAACGGAGATGGAGAAGGAGTTATAAGAAGCGAGGATGATAGATTGAAGTTGTTCGGAATTGCGGAGTTGCATTTGATTTTAGGAACTTATGAATCGTTACCGGTATATGTTGAGTATTTGGCTGAGTGGGCAACTGGGGTAAAGGGACCAAAGAGCGATGGTTCTGAACTCTCCACCACCACCACTGATTATGGGTTATTCCTCGGGAGAGCTATTCTCAATTATGCTTACTTGAAGAATATCAAGTTTGTGAAAGAAGCAAGAGATATCTTCTTCTCTATAGTTAAAGATCGGGCACAATATGAGGTTGTCAAAGAAGGCGATCTCGAGACCTATATCTTTCCAGAACATCCATTACTCAACTTTTTACAATTATTGGTGATCACGTTGTCACTTGAGAATGTTCCAGCAAATGGAAAGAAGTTTATGAGTTTGTACAACCAGTATAAGGAGCTCTTGAAGATAACTGGAGTTTTGGGAGGAGTCGAATATTTGGGGGATATATATTTTGACTTAAAGATTGGAGGTGGAAATGGCGGTGGAGGCTTGGCCAGCTTGATGGGAAACTTGTTCAGTTGAGTAAGAAAATGAAGCACAAAAGTATTAATGATACCAGAATTCTTAGGAAAGCTTGATAGAAACTATGAGAATACTGAACAGCATTAGCTTCTGTTAAACTGTTCCAACTTGTAAAGAATTGAATGTCTTAATTGCTTCCTATATACTCTCTTAAGTAACTAACTATGCATAACAACTATCGACATTGTCGCTACACTTTTTCTAGTCACTATACTGTAGCTGTAATCATCTAGCTGAGATTTTCTAGCTGAGATAATCAATAATAGAGCTACGATCTAAATGCACTGGTTCTACGACATTTACGTCAATATATTCTTTGATATATGTGGTTCACGGGTTATTAGCTGCTCTGGTTAGAGAGCTCTAAATGAATCACTGTTTGGTAATAATACGATTTAAGTAGTCTCAGGGTTATGAAATCAATTGAGGTAGTAGTTTTAAGTACCATTGATACTCACTAGACCCAGTAGAGATGTTATATAACATGAATAGTATATATTCCGGCATACTCCGGAAAGGACGTCTTCTCAAGCACGCTCCTTTAGCATATTACATCTTGCACAAGGATCGAGCGTGTTCGAAGTATTCCTAAAGCATCAAAGTAGTGCTAAGTTTCAGAAGTAGTATCAAAATATCAGAATTCTTCGGTATCCTTGATGATCTCAGAGGAAGCCAAAACTTCAGCTAACTCCGGTCTCTTTGCTTTGATCAATTCATGGCGTGCCTCAGAATAACTACACCATTTTCTTTCTCTCATTTCTGATTCTGGCCACACCATACTCAATTTCTCGACTATGAGTTCGTAGAAATGAAATTCAGACTTAGGAGTCACCTTCAATGGATCCCACTCTCCCTTGATCACAGGAGCCTTTGCTCCTCTCGAGTCATACACCACTGGAAGTTTCTTTACAATCTTTCCTTCGACACCAGCTTCTTCCCAGGTTTCTCTTACTGCTGTTACTATAAAATCATCACCCTCATCCAATTCAATACCTCCCTTGGGCAAGACCCACTTGCCTACATGGGCGGAGCTTGAAATCATAATCACTTTGTCTTTTTCAACGTTTAAACAGATACATCCGGCCACCATACGAGAGCCTGCCTCGCTGTACCTTTGATTGTCCCTTCCGACCCGAGATTCCGTTGGTTTATTTTGTAAATTTGGATTCGTCATAAAGAACTGTGTGACTCAGTGGTCGGTGGAACGTGGAGATTTTTGAGTAACCGATAAAGCACGTGATTATGTGATGTAGAAAATAGATGGAAGACCAGCTAAAGATCATAATGTATATAGTAGAAGATCCTCACCGCAGTATATTGAAACGATTAGGTATTCATATCAGTACTGGTAGACAATATGTATCATATTAATTGGTATGTCCCACAACGTTACTGAAATCTCTAACATAATCTAAGAATACTGCCTGTTTACGTATCGTTTAGGTTCCACTACTAAGAATGGTATTGATGACGCAAAAAGTACAAGGACCACACACAGTTTGTTCCTATCTTCATATCAAGATGGTTTGATTGTTAATTATTTTCTACTTGTTCTTAATGATGCTCTCAATATAGTGATTAGCTGGTATGATGTCATATTACATCATCAATATTACTATGCTTATATAATCCCAAGATCAATATTTGAAATATCACTACGAACAACCTCAACTTGGACCAACTGACATTACGAACAGCGTCATAAACTAAGACCAACTAACACTCCAATAAGAATCGTCAGTAAAAGTCCCGAGCTCTCCACTCATTTGTGCCCCAACTATTATTAGCTCTAATTAAAATTGTTCAGAATATTTCACTCTCATAATTTACTTCAATCAACACATTCACCAACCAAACAAGATGCAGTTACTCACAGTTCTTACACTTGTGCTCACACTCGTCAGTCCTGGAATCGCCCATGCAAGCACTCCAAAGCCGGACTCTATTACGTGGCAAAGCTGGCATATGTTGACTGAACATGGTCTAGACAGTTACGATGCCGATGTGTTTTTCAAGCTTCACGACTTACAAGATATCGGCTTCTGGACCAAAACTGACATTTTGAACTTATATGGACTTCTTAGAGAATCTGTCGTTGGAGATGGATCTGGTATGGGAGAACACTCACACGGAGAAGAAACCATCACCAAGGAATCCAAGAACCATGTCGTGGATAGTATTTTGAAAATGGTGGACACAAACAGTGACGGACAAATTAGTATACAAGAGTTTAGAGACTTCACTAAAAACGGCGGCCTCTTGCCTGACTTTGGGTACGGACAGGGCCACCACCTTGATTTCGAGAGTGAGTATGAAGAACACCATTGGAAGGAGTACCATATGAAGGACGATCCAGACGTATTGATTAAACATAAAGAAGATATCGAGCATGAATTGTTGCATCATGAACATGAGATTGAAGAGACCCACGATAAGTCGGGGGTGAGGGATATCACAGGCTCATGGTTGTCGAAGGTGAGAGAATTCAACATTCCAAATAGATATCGTAAGCACTAGCCAGCAAAATATCATAAAAGTGGCACACATGGAAGATTATGAGAAACTACACCAGAGCCAACATTTATCAGTTGTGGGTCAACTTAGACCCTCTTCCGCATCTCTATATTCTACTATGGCTCTCACTATTGAAGGTTCCGAAGCATTTTGTCACCAATTAGTGGATTTTCTATCTAACGTTATGTATTATATTGGTTTGTAAAGTATATAAATACAGCCAGGCCAATTTTAGCCGAATAGACAAGAGATTTCAAGTCTTGGGTGGGCGAAGACGCGAATATGTATGTGAATCGACGCTCACCAGCAATCTAATAGACAGTGAGGATTCTGCCACTCGTTAAACCAAAGGATCTCTCTATAAGTCAGTAAGTAAATCTGATGACCACTAACGAGCTGCTGATATCTTAGTGAGGATTTCTCACGAGAGTTCACGTTCAGATCAAGGACTCACTGTTCCCAAAGCACACTCTCTCAAGCTCTGTAACTCGTGGTTGCACTTCTTGACATCATTGCCTGCCATTTTCAAACATGCTTCGTAGGCCTGTAATTTGCCAGCACAAAGTCCCTGGATTTTCTGGAATGAAGGAACTACTTTCTTGATACACCCAGCGAGGTTATATTGTTCAAGAGCACAACTATTTGGATCGTCCTGACGTTTCCCCATACATTGATGGAAAGCGAGAAATTGATGGGGACAGTAACGAGCAATATCCTCTAGAAGGATTTGGTCTAGTACTGAGCTCGACATGTTCCTAGGATTGAAGGTTTAGAAGATTAATTGGATCTTTTGATTCTGATCGGCGAGATTATGAGAACATAAAATATTATTGTAAAATTTGGTGGGTTTTGTAGAAAAATAGAGAGAGATAGTGAGAGTGTCGCAAAAATTAGTGAGATTTATATGAAATGTGTATATTTAGTGAGAGATCCTGAGACTGTTTCACATTCATTGTATATTACGGAACTAAATTTATAGCTATTTTCACTGCAAAGTTATTTACAGATCGGATCTTACTCAGAACCTCTATCAAGTTTGGGTTGATCTCCAATGTCAACTAGTCTTATCTAATGATTGGTCTTCTTTGGAGTCGTGTGAATAATTATGTTGCGGTACTGATGTATTATTTGAAAAAATGTCAGACTACCTCAATTGTAAATACACCTAGAGACACAGGACCTGACTATCCTGGCCGGAGTTGTGATCCAATTGAATTGATCTTCTTTCTGAGTACGAGACGTGAGTGCCGGAACAAATCTGAAGGATCTTGAAAAACTCGGAGTTACTGAGACTCGTATCAAAGATACTAGAATTAGGGTAAGAAAGGAAAGAACTTCAAATTTGCCTAATAAAGACTTTACGAAGAAGTTTAAGGAGCTAACAACATCGAGCAACTAAAGACAGTGCATTTTCAGGGATCTAACAGTCGTACACATAAGTACTGTGAATAAGTCATAATCAAATCCAAGTGAATAATTAAACCTAAGTGAATAATCATAAATCACTTCTTGATCCACCAGTTTCTGACGGTATTCGCTAACTACAACGCACCATATATCATTAATATTCAATGGCTATTAGTCGAGGATTAAAGACCTCGTTATTAACTCTAACATGGATCCCCGTGGTCTATACATTCACTAACCATGTGTACCAACCATATCAGATCTCAGGGTTTTCCATGACACCAACATTTAACCCCGGGACTGAGACCACAACCAAAGATATTGTGTTAGTACGAAAGTATAATCTCAAACAGCCGGGAAGTTTTGCTAGAGGTGATGTAGTGTTATTTCGGTCTCCGTTGAATCCAGAGAAGATATTGACAAAGAGAGTGACGGGGTTACAAGGAGACGTTATACGGCCGCGAGCACCTCCATATCCGAAAGAAGAGATCATTATTCCTAGAAACCATTTGTGGGTGGAGGGTGACAATACGTTTCATTCTGTGGACTCGAATAACTTTGGACCTATCAGTCAAGGGTTGGCGATGGGAAAGGTGTGTATGGTGATATGGCCAATAGGAAGGTTGGGACTCGTCCAAAGCAGATAATTAATATTTGAGGCAGGTCCATTGACGTTAATAACCATGATCTACCATGATTCACCATGATCCACCAAGATCAGACTCGGCTGCACGATTTCAAAGAGATGGACAGTCAAGTAATATTGTTATTTCAAAGATTAACAAACTGAGTCTGCTGTTAATCCACCACTCAGTCTCTCATTCTTCCCAATGTCTGTTCATCGGCCGCCACTACAACTACTTATAGAAACATCCATGACCTCTGGACTCTAATAGCTTAATGAATAAATAACATTCAATAGATTGAAATAGCGGAGCTGGCAGAATATGAGGACAATATGTAGCACCAGGAATGTTCAATTACTTTCAACAAATGTATTCAACTAGAGTATTTCTCTCTAAAATATCTATCTCTTCTCTTAAATATTTATCTCCAAAATATTCACTGTCTATAGACTTCGTGGGATTGTCAATCCATAAATCAGCCGGTCTAGTATAGTGGTCAGTACACATCGTTGTGGCCGATGAAACCCAAGTTCGATTCCTGGGACCGGCAGTTATTTTTTAAATTTTTAAATATTATACATGCAGGACGAATTATTGCAGTATGGAGTCTATTTCATAGATTTCTCTAATGATAGGACGTAAATTTGTCATACTCGTACATTGAAACTTTAACATGGTCCTAAACACAAAGATACAAATTTAAATGGTCTTAGAGGCTTCTTAGCCAGACATTTATAAGAGTTAGGTAAGAATTGTTCTTCAACAAAGCTTCA
>Ga0065707_10000566_pt1 | contig 26530 bp, 26 predicted proteins | sample SwiRhicommuniRL3_FD_59094 | JGI IMG/M metagenome (GOLD analysis project Ga0065707, IMG submission 59094) | Switchgrass rhizosphere bacterial communities from Rose Lake, Michigan, USA - RL3 v2 (version 2) | ecosystem: Host-associated > Plants > Roots > Rhizosphere > Soil | place: East Lansing...
GTGGCCAGCCGCACGACCGGCTCGAGCCGCAGCGCGATTCTCAGCGTGATGGTGTTCTTTATCGCAGGAGCTGTGGTGCTGGCGTTCGTGGACGTGCGCGCAGGACAGCAGGCGGTCAGGGGGAAATAAGAATTCTTTATTTCAGCAGCGCCCTGACGCGCTGCGCCCATTGATCCTGCGCCCGCATGTTGGTGCCGTGACCCGTTTCCAAATCGTATCTGCTCTGCTCTTCCTGCAGCTCGCGATCGGCCTCGATCACCATCGTCTGAATCGGCTCGGTGCCGCCGGGGTCGAGGCAGGCGTCCTTGAACTCCCCGAACCGCTTCCTGATCTTCCTGGCCGCCAGCTCCGCCAGGTCGAAGTGCAGCTGCTCGTGATCGAGCAGCTGTCTGTCCAGTTGCATGATGTTGCGGCGCGCTTGCATCTGGGCCTGGGTCGCGGTCGTGCGCTCGCCGGCGTTCCCCCAAATGTTCCCGTAGCTCGTCCGCCACCATGACTGCGACGGGTCGAATATCGCGTGCGCCGAGGCCACCAGCTCGCCGACGACGCATTCCCAGGAGGTTTCGATGTGCAGCCAGCTCAGCGAGGAGTTCCGCGCCTGCACCGGCACGCGTCCGCGGAAATCCTCCTTCATGAGCCTGCGCGTCGGCGACCACTCGAAACCACTCTGCGCATGCGCCAGGGGCGCGACCCAGAGGACGGCGGCGAGGCACACGATGATCCTCATTGCGATAGGATATCTGCACATGCCGTTCATACGCGACATTTTTGCTGCCGCAGGCAGCACACGGCGGCCCGTTATTTCATTCGAATTCTTCCCGACCAAGACACCCGAAGGCGAGCGCACTCTCCTGGAGAAGACGATCCCGGCCCTCGGACAGCTGAAACCGGATTTCTGCTCCGTCACCTATGGCGCCGGCGGCAGCACCCGCGAGAAGACGCTCACCATCGTCGATCGCATTCAGCGCGAGCAGGGGCTGACCGCGATGGCGCATATGACGTGCGTCAACGCCACACGCGACGAGACGTCGGCCGTGCTCGAGCGGGCGTACGCGCTCGGCATCACCAATATCCTGGCGCTGCGGGGCGACCCTCCCGGTGGTGTGGGCGATTTTCAGAAAACCGAAGGCGGATTCGAGTACTCATGGGAGCTCGTCCGCTTCATCAAGGAGATGCGCGGCTTCTCCATCGGTGTGGCCGGTTTTCCCGAGGGTCACATCGCGCAGACGGATGGCAAGCACACCGACTGGCACCATCTGAAGCACAAGATCGATCAGGGCGCCGATTTCGTGATCACGCAGTTGTTCTTCAACAACCGCGACTACCTCGAGTTCCGGGATTATCTGACCTCGCTCGGCGTGACGGTGCCCCTCGTGCCGGGAATCATGCCGATACTGAGCACGGCACAGATCAAGCGGCTCGTGGCCCTGTGCGGCGCCGACATTCCGCAGAAGCTCGCCAGCGAGCTCGACAAGCGGGGATCGGATGACGAGGCGGCGGCGGAGTACGGCATCGAGTACGCGACGCGCCAGTGCGAGGANCTGCTACGGGAAGGCGTGCCGGGCTTGCACTTNTACACGCTGAACAAGTCGAAATCGACNATCGCCGTCGTCAGAAACNTGGGATTGACCCAGGAAGCGGCTATCGGCCAGTGACGGTGGAAATCGCGACCGCGCGATAGCCGCCGCGCGCCTTGAAGTAGAACCAGACGCCCGTGAAAATCACGCCGAGAATCGCGCCGAGCAGCGCGACCATCTGCAGAGCGGCGCCAGGCCCGAACTGATCCATGCGCTCGCCCATCAGCGGCACCACCAGGCCGACCGACAACATCCCTGCGCCCCCGAGCAGCGAGAGCACCAGCGCTCCCCCGCGCGGAAACTGTTCGGCGGCGACGCCCAGCATGGTCGGCCAGAGGAAGGTCTTGCCGATGCCGAAGAGCGTGGCCGCGACAAACGCCACAAGCGCGTTCGAATTGCTGTCGAGGCCTCCAAGCCAGTAGAGACCGATCCCTGCCAGCAGCGAGCTGACGATCAGCGTGGTGAGCGGCGACTTATGGCTGAGGCCGCTCGCCCACTGCCGGAGCGCAAACATCAGTCCCGCGGTGTAGACCAGGAACAGCACACCACTGCCGGCGCCCGGGTTGAGCTGCGGCACGAGCTCGCCCATCACCGTGGGGAACCACTGATCGGGGCCCATCTCAGTGGCCGCCGTCATCCACATGCAGATGAACAGCACGATGAACAGCGGCCGCATGGCCTGGCTCCACATCTCGGCCGTGGAGACATTCGACGTCACCCGCTCGGTTTGCGGATAGGAGAGCGAGAACGCCATCACCAGGTAGACGACGGCGGGAATCAGAATCAGGGACAGCCGAAGCTGCCAGCTCGCATTGAAGAGAGCCGACAGCGCCACCGCCGCCAGCCCGCCAACGATCAGCCCGCCGGGCCACCATGCGTGGACGGCGATGATCCTCTTGGTCTTTTCAGTGCTGTAGATGGTCGCGATCAACGGGTTGATGACGCCCTCGACGAGCCCGTGCGACAGCCCGAAGAGAAAGAACCCGACATAGAGCATCATCGTGCCCGGGTGATCGAGCAGCGACGCGATCGGCGCGCTCGGCCGCGGCGCGAGGATGACGAGCGACACGCCGATGATAAAGCCCAGCGCCGAAAGCATGTGCAACGTGCGCATGCCGATGACGTCGACGAGGTTGCCGCTGATGAAGATCGCGATCGTGAACGCCCAGAAGGCGGGACTGAAGATCAATCCCATCTGCTCGTTGGTAATCGAGAACGCGGCGCTCATCGGGCCGGCGACGTCGCCGCGAATGGCAAACACCATCGCGGCGGTCCCGATGGACAAACAGCTCGTGATGAACAGCTTCTCTTTGTTCATAAGATGCGCCGGAGCCGAAGAACCGGCCTACTGACCGCGTCCTCCGCGGCCGCCGCGCGCCGGCGTCGGCGGCGCCGTCACCACGTCGTATTTGCGATCGGCGTCCTTGGCGACGCCCACAATCAGGAACTCGAGCGGCGTCGTCCCGGTGTTCTCGAACGATTTCCGGTCGTTGAGCTGAATCGGTACGGCATCCCCCGTCCGAATCTCGGCGATCTCCGATCCAATCGTGACCTTACCCTGCCCGCTCATCACGTAGTAGAACTCGCCCACCTCGGCCAGTGCCTGCGGACCGCTCGAGGTCCCCGGCGGCAGCAGCAGATGGTCGACATACGACCAGGCGCTCAGGAACACGCTCGGCGCCAGCGCGCGCCGGTATTGAACCGTCCCCTTGCCCCCATTCAGCGCATCGATCGGACGCAGCAGCGACTGATCCAGCCGCATCGTCATGAACACCGGAATCGGGTCGATCGGCACGCCGACGCGGCCATCGCTCAGGTCGAACGCGTCGTACACACCCTTGCGCGCCGACACGTTGATGTTCATCCACTGCACCGGCTTGTCGGTGGCGTTGTAAATCGCGTGCATGCTGCCCATGCGCGTCGGCGCGCCCGCCGGGCCCTTGAGCGTTGAGGTGCGGCCGTTAACCGTGAACTGTGCTTCGCCGTCGAAGATAACGAACATCTCTTCGCACTGGTTGTGGAAGTGCGCGCCGATGCCGCTCTTCGGCTGGATGATGCCGCGGTGCAGGAAGTAGAGGTTGGTGTCGAGCGAGCTCGCGTTGAACAGGCCCATGTAGTTCAACTGTCCAGGCCCGCCGTGCACGCTCGGCGAGTCGCGATACTTCGAGGGCTCGGTGTGTGCAATCCGTTCGGCGAGCGGCAACTTCTGTACCGGCGCCGCCTCTTGTGCGAGCGACAACGCGCCGGCGACGGCCAACATCGATGCAAGCGTCAAGAATTGTTTTCTCATAGCGTCCTTTCAAATCACATCGAACTGCAGAACCGTATAACCGGGAGCCGCGAACTTCTCCATCGCGCCCCAGACCTCCTGATGGATCTCCGAGGCCACCCATTTCTGACGGAGCTCTTCGCTTTCGTAGATGATGGTAAAGCGATAGTTGATGCCGGGAGGGGCCGTGCCGACGGGCACGGCGACAATCTTCAACATCCGCACGTCGATGTAGCCGCGAAATTTCTGCGCGGCCGGCCTGAACACGGTCTGGAAGTAACGCGCCATCTCCTGCTCTTTGGCAGGATCGATACCAAGATCGACGTGAACCTGAATCATGCGTATACCACCTTCTGGCCCATTACGGACGTGCGAATGCGATAGAGACCGGTTTCCGCTGTGATGTACAGCGAGCGTCCGTCGTCGCCCCAGCCGCAATTGGCGGGATCCTCCGGCGCCACGATGCTGCCGAGGTGCTTGCCATCCGGCGAAAGAACGAGCACCGCACTCGGCCCGGTCGCCCAGATATTGCCCTGCACGTCGATCTTCATGCCGTCGGGAACGCCGCCTTCCTTGAAACCCGACGAGTCGAAGAGCACACGGCCGTTGCTGACGTTCCCGTCTGCCGCAACGTCGTACCTCATCCAGATACGCTGGCGCTCGTCGGAATTGGACACATACAGCGTCTTCTCATCTGGCGAAAACGCGATCCCGTTCGGCCGCGTGAGATCGGTGATGATGACGTCGAGCTTACCGTTCTGCAGCTTGAACACACCGTTGAATGGCAGCTCCTTTGATGGATCGTCATCCTGCAATGGCAGTCCATACGGCGGATCGGTGAAGTACAGCGTGCCGTCCGATCGAAAGACGATGTCGTTCGGGGCGTTCAGCTTCTTTCCCTGGAACGTGTCGACGAACGTGGTGACGGTCATGTCGCGGCTGATGCGCACGATGCGGCGGTTGCCGTGCTGGCACAACAGCACGCCGCCGTCCGGCGCGGCGGTCATGCCGTTGGGACCCACGAACCCGCCGGCAGGCAGGTGATGCCCGTCGTAGCCCCCCGGCCTCAGCAGCTCCACGACACCGCCACCCGGCGACCACTGCCGCACGACGTTGCCGACGACGTCGCTGAACCACAGCGCGCCGGACGGCCGCCAGAGCGGGCCTTCGATGAATGTGAACCCGCCGGCAACCTTTTCAATGCGCGCGTCGCCTGGAACGAGCCTGTCGAACGCAGGATCGAGCCGAGTGATGGTCATATCAGAACGTGAAACTCTGTTTCAGATCGTGTTTCAGATGCAAGAGGCTTGCGTATACCGGCCGTCGATCAAGCGCCACATCAGCCCATTGGGATTCTCGTTGCGCAGGCCGGGCGGCAAGCGGTGCTCTCGTACGTTGTCGTAGCAGCACAGCATCCCGAATCGCCGCAGCGATGCTGGAATCCCGACCGCCGTGAACCCCGGGTGGCCGGTCGCCGGGAACGGGCCGCCGTGATTCATGGCAGGACTCACGGCCACGCCGGTGGGCATCTTGTCGTTCAGCAGGCGGCCGACCCGCTGGCGCAGGAGCGGCGCGAGGCGCGCATACAGCACGTCGTCGCCGCCGCCGGTATCAGAGTAGATGCATCCCGTGAGGTTCCCCTCGAGGCGCGACAGCACCGCCTCGGCCTCGCCGGCATCGCGGACGACGACGCACAAGGAGGTCGATCCGAACGCTTCGGTCTGCAACTGCTCGGGATTGTTGAGAAAGTCCGCACCGCTGACGCGAAGCAGGGTGTTGGGATACGCGCAATCCGCGGCTGGTTCTTTTTCGGCGGTCGCGAGCTGCGCACCGGCGCCCCGAAGCGTCTTCACGCTGGCGACCAGTCCTTTGGCGACCGCTGATGACAAGAGCGCGGGCGTCGGCGCCGACTCGAGCGCCTGCTTCACCTCGTTGATGAACTGCTCCGCTCGATCGCCGGCAAAGAGCACCACCAGGCCGGGACTCGTGCAGAATTGTCCGCCCCCAAGGAGCGTGCTCGAGGCAAGTTCGCCTGCGACCTTGCTGCCGCGCTCGGCCAGGGCACCCGGCAACACAATGACCGGGTTGATGCTCGACATCTCCAGATAGATCGGCTTGCCGGCACGATCGGCCGCCGCCTTCAGCGCCATACCCGCTCCGCGGCTCCCGGTGAAGGCACTTCCTCCAACCCGCTTGTCCGAAACCAGCCGCTCTCCCGACTTGTGGTCAATCTTGTAGATGAGCTGCACCGTGGCCGGCGGCAAGCCGCATTCTTTGACGGCGGCAAACGCTTCCTCGGCCAGCATCCGCGATGTACCCGGGTGCAGCGGATGTCCCTTCGCGATCACGGGATTGCCCGCGGCAATCGCCGCCGCAAAGTCTCCGCCCGCGGCGCCGTTGAACGCGAACGGGAAATTGTTCGGACCGAATACGACGACGGGGCCGAGCGGCTCGAAGCAGGAGCGGATCTGGTTCTTGGTGTCGATCGTCGGCAGCGCCCACGAACCTGCCAGTGCCGCGTCGGCTGCCTGCCGCAACTGGCTCGTCGTCCGGGGCAGCTCGACATCGGCCAGGCGTGGCGATTTCGCCAGTGCCGTCTCGAGATGCGCCTGCTCCACGAGCGGGTCCTTGATGGCTTCGATGCGCTCGGCGAAGCGCGACAGGAAGCGGGCGATCGAGTCCGGAGGCGTGCGCCGAAGCGCGTCGGCCGCGCGTGCTGCCGCCTCGAGCGCGGCGTCGCAATCCTCCCAACCGCTCATCGGATAGGAATCGGGAAGCCGCTCGCCGGTGGCCGGGTTCACGGCATGAAAGCTCGACGCCGCCCGCGAGGCGCGCCATTGACCATCAATCAAAACAGGTTGTTCAGCCATATAGTCACACGATGACGACAGGGTTCCGGAGAACGCCTATCCTGGGAATCTCGACTTCGACCACGTCGCCTTCGGCAAGCGTGAACTCGTCGGGAGGCACGATGCCCGTTCCAGTCAGCAGCATCGCACCGTTCGGAAATTTCTGGGACCGGAACAAGTACGACGCGAGCTCGTTGAAGCTTCTCTTGATATTGCCGATGGGCGTGTCGCCGGAGAACACCGGCTTTCCGCCCCGATGGATAGCGATGCGAATCGTCCAGCCACGAACCTCGGATTCGGTTGCGCCGAGGAGCATCCAGGGTGCGATGGCGCAGGACCGATCGTAGACCTTGGCCTGGGGCAGATAGAGGAGATTCTCACCTTCGATGTCGCGCGAACTCATGTCGTTGCCGATCGTGCAGCCGACCACCTTGCCGCGAGAGTCCAGCACGAGCACCAGTTCCGGTTCGGGCACGCTCCAGCGCGCGTCGCGGCGGATGCCGACCGAGTCGCCGCCTGTGACGACCTTGTCCGCAATCGACTTGAAGAAGATTTCAGGCCGGTCGGCGTCGTACACCCGATCGTAGGCCGTCGCGCTGAAATCGGACTCCTCCATCCGGGCGGTCTTGCTGCGGAGGTAGGTCACGCCGGCCGCCCAGATTTCCTGGCGCTCGACTGGAGGCGCGAACCGAATATTGGAGGCCTCGAGCCGCACGGACGTCCCGCGAGCGCGCTGGCTCACCGCCTCGACGGGATTCCCACTCTCTAAGAGCTCGGTCACCCCTCCAGCGCCCGCCGGTCCCAGATCGAGCACGTGCGTGCCCCCATCGTCGAGCCCGATGCGGACGTCGTTGTTTGCGCCGACAAAACGGCAAATCTTCACTGCGTCAGGCAATCGACAGCACCTTAATCGGCTCGTTCACGGGAGCCGCGATACGGACCGCGTTTCGCAGCGGCCGGCCGAATCCTTCGAACTGAATCGCCATCACGTCGCCGTCTTCGAGACGAACACCGTCGGCGAAGCTCAGCGTGTGCGCTCCATAGTAGTGCACGTGCAGGTCACCGGGCCGCCGGTGCGCCTCGAACTTGAAGTGATGATGCTCGATGTTCGCGACGGTGTGACACATCTCGCGCTCGCCGGTTGCAATCGCGCGCTGCCAGATCGTCTGGCCGGCCCGTTCGACGCTCACCCGGCCCGGCACGAGATCGAACGCCGGATCGATCACCAGTTCGGGACCCAGCCCACAGGTCCGGAGCTTCGAGCCCGCGAGGTTCAGGTAGTTCCGCTTCTCGAACTTATGATCGGAAAACTCGTTGCCGGCGACCATCCCGATACGGCGTGGACGCCCCTCGGCATCGACCACATAGACCCCCGCGACCTCGGCCTCGTCACCGCCATCTTCCGCATATCCGGGCACCTCCAGCACGTCGCCCGTCGTGCGCAGCACCGTTCCGTTCCCTTTGTAGAACCATTCGGGCGCCGCGCCGATTCTTCCCCCATCCGGGCGGCCGCCCTCGAGGCCCATGCGAAACATCCGCATGCTGTCGGTCAGTTCAGAGTCGCTCTTGCCGTGCATGGCATTTCGACTCTCGGCGCTTCCGAGGTGGGTCAGGCCAGTTCCCGATATGAGACAGCGTGATGGCTCGGGATGATCGATCGGCACGAGCAGGCGCCATGGCGACGAGCCAGAGTAGACCGCATCGTAGTCGAGGCATTCCGACGTCACGCGTCGATCGATGAGCGTCTTCAACGGCACTCGGGCGTCGATGGCATCGCCGGCCAGCGCGAACACGGACTCGGTGTCGGCGAGCAATCGCAACGACGGTTCATCGACGCGAGCGACGCGCCTGGTCGAACTCTGTTGCAACTGCACGACCCTGGTCATCCCTCCCGCGTTCATCTCCATTTGATGTTGCAGCCGATGCTCGGACGTTGCTCGGGAGGGACGGCTCGGCCCGCGATAACGGCGTCGAGCGCGGCGCGCAGATCCTTTCCGGTCACGGGGATGTCGTTACCCGGACGGCTGTCGTCGAGCTGGCCGCGGTAGACGAGTTTGCCCTGGCCGTCGTAGAGAAAGAAGTCGGGCGTGCACTGCGCGTCGTACGCGCGAGCCACCTGCTGCGATTCGTCGAACAGATACGGGAAGTTGAAATCGAGCTCCTTCGCCTGATATGCCAGCTTCGTCGGGCTGTCTTCCGGATGCGATGTCACGTCGTTCGCGCTGATGGCGACCATACCCACGCCACGGCCGTCATAATCGCGCGCGATGCGGGCCAGCTCGTCCTGCACGTGCTTCACGAACGGACAGTGCCGGCAGATGAACATCGCCAGCATTCCCTTCGGACCCGCAACGGATTGTCGTGACACATGTTTGCCGGTCACGACGTCCGGAAGCGAGAAGTCGGGAGCGTCGGTGCCCAGCTCTTTCATAGACGAGGGTGTTCGGGCCATGGGTTATAGTCTCTGACACTATGAACAATCGGATCAAACTCGTCGCATGCGCGATTGCGGCTGTCGCCACCGGTGCGCTGTTCGCGCAGCAGCCGCCGGCGGCAGATACCGTGACCAATCCGCTGGCGGCCAGCTTGACCGCCGCCGCGGAGGGCCAACGGACGTTTGACGGTACCTGCCAGACATGCCACGGCGCCGCCGGCGTGGGCGATCCCGGGCGCGGCGGTCCCGCGCTGAACACCACGGGATTGAAGAATGGCGACAGCGACGCCGACCTCTTCCGCACGATCCGCCAGGGCGTCCAGGGCACGCAGATGCCGCCCTACAAGGGCCTTCGCGACGAGCAGGTGTGGCAGCTCGTCAGTTACATTCGAAGCCTTCAGAGCACCGCGGCGGCCACCGGACCTTCACGCGGCGCCATTATGCCGGAAGGAGACATCGCGGCGGGCGAATCGCTGTTCTTCGGCCGCGCCGGATGTGCGGGCTGTCACGAGATTAACGCGCGCGGCGGTGTCACCGGTCCCGATCTGTCCAACGCCGGCCGCCTGACCGCGGTGGCAATCCGACAGAAAATCATGGCGCCGAACGAGCCGCTGCCGCCGGTGCCGGGCGCGCGCGGCGGTGGCGGGGGACGCGGTGGTCCTCCTCCGGTGACCCTCGTCTTCAAGGGAACCGACGGACGTGACGTGCGCGGCGTGCGAAGAAACGAAGACACCTTCTCCGCTCAAATCGTCGACACATCGGGCCGTCTCCATCTGATCGACAAGAACAAGACGCCGGTCACCGTCGAGAACCAGTCGCTGATGCCGAACGACTACGCGAAGCGGCTGTCGGCCGACGACATCACCAACCTCGTGGGTTTCCTCCGGACGCAGCAGGCGCGCGACCTCAGCAAGACGGTCGGGCAGCAAATCACCGGCGGCGTTCCGTATCAGCGTCTGGTCAATGCGAGCGCAGAGCCGCACAACTGGCCGATGTACTGGGGCAACTTCCAGGGCACGCACTATTCTCCGCTGACGCAAATCACCGCGGCGAACGCACGTCAGTTGAAGCCGGCCTGGAGCTTCCCGGTTCTCGGCGGGAATTCCGTGCTCGAAGGGACGCCGATTGTCGTCGACGGCGTCATGTATACGACCGGCAGCGGCAGTCCGGCCACCGTGACGGCAATCGACGCCCGAACGGGCCGTCAGATCTGGCGCTGGACGCGTCAGCAGAAGACAGTCAACCCGTACGAGATCAACCCGTTCGCCAGAGGCGTCGCCATGCTCGGCAATCGGCTGTTCGTCGGTACGCTCGACGGATGGCTCATCGCGATCGACGCGCGAACCGGCCAGTCGTTGTGGGAAGTGGAAGTCGTCGACACGATGGAGGGATCGAGCATCACGAGCCCGCCTCTCGTCCTGAAGGACATGGTGATCACGGGCATGACCGGCGGCGAGTACGCGACGCGAGGACACCTCGACGCCTACGACGCCGCGACCGGAAAGCGCCGGTGGCGTATGTACACCGTTCCCGCGCCTGGTGAGTTCGGCAACGACACGTGGAAAGGCGAGAGTTGGAAGACCGGCGGCGCACCGACCTGGCTGACCGGCACGTTCGATCCCGAGCTCAACCTCGTGTTCTGGCCCATCGGCAATCCGGCGCCCGAATTCGATCGCGTCGCGCGCGGTGAAATGGACAACCTCTTCAGCAACTCCGTCATCGCGCTCGATCCCGACACGGGCAAGATGAAGTGGCACTACCAGTTCACGCCCGATGACGGGCACGACTGGGATTCGGTGCAGGACATGATGCTGGTCGATCGCGTGTGGCGCGGCGAGAAGCGCAAGCTGCTGATGCACGCCGACCGTAACGGCCACTTCTACGTGCTCGACAGAACGAACGGCAAGTTCCTCTCCGGCACGCCGTTCATCTATCAGAACTGGAACGCGGGATTCGACGCGAACGGACGGCCGAAGCCGATTCCGGGCACGAACTCCATGGAAAAGGGCAGCGTGCTCGTGTATCCGACCGTCGGAGGCGGGACGAACTTCCAGGCGCCGTCCTACAGCCCGCTGACGGGATGGTTCTATCTCGCGTTCTCCGAAGGTGGCGCGGTGTATACGAGCACCACACAGACCGTCACGCGCGGGCAGCAGTATCTCGGGCGGGGCCGGGCTGCGGGACCACCGCCCGCTCGCGGCCCGAATCAGCCGGCACCCAACGCCGGCATCAAGGCCCTCGATCCGGAAACCGGCAAGACCATGTGGTCGTATCCGCTCTTCCAGGGCTCGCTCACCAACGGCGTGCTCGCCACCGGCGGCAACGTCCTGTTCGTCTCTTCGCGCGACGGCAATATCGTCGCGCTCGACGCGAAGACCGGAAAATATCTCTGGCACTTCCAGACCGGCGGCAATCACTCGGCATCCCCGATGAGCTACGCGATCGACGGCCGGCAGTTCGTCGCGCTCGCGGCAGGCAACGTGGTGTTCAGCTTCACCGTACAGGAGTAGCGTCATGCGCGTGAAAAGCACGGTCGTCCTCGGCGTGATGCTGTGGTCGTTTGCGGTATCTGTCCCGGTATGGGCGCAGCAGTACGACGCGCGGCGCAATGGCGACGTCGTCCAGTTAGAGGACAAGAAGAACGAGACGGTCGTGTCGATCATCACGTCGGTCGGGATGATGGCCTACGAGATGAAGGTGAAAGGCCAGAACGTGCTGCGCTTCCCGTTCAAGTCGATCGACGAGTTCAAGGTGAAGCCGGCGGGCCTGCACGGCATTCCGCTGCTCGCGCCGTGGGCGAATCGCCTCGACGAGCAGGCGTTCTACGCCAACGGCAAACGCTATGCGTTCGACATGAGCCTCGGCAACGTGACCGGCGCCATTCCGATTCACGGCTTCATGAGTCGTACCGATCAGTGGCAGGTCGTCGACGTGAAGGCCGACGGCAAGGCCGCATGGGTGACGAGCCGACTCGACACGAGCAAGCAGGCGGACTGGATGAAGCAGTGGCCCTTCGCGCACACGATGGACGTGACCTACCGGCTGCAGGACGGGACGCTGGAAGTCATCACGAAAATCACGAATAACGCGCCCGATCCGATGCCCGTCTCGCTCGGCTGGCATCCGTACTATCAGTTGACCGACTCACCGCGCGAGGAGTGGACGGTAACGATTCCGGCGCGAGCCCGCTGGCTGCTCGACTATCGCAAGGTGCCGACCGGCGCCACCGAATCGACGGCCAAGTTCTTTCCGAACAACCGTGGCACGTTGAAGGACTACAACCTGGACGACGTGTTCGGCGACCTCATCAAAGATTCGCAGGGGCGCGCGACGGTGGTGTTGAAGGGACGCAAGCAGCAACTCGAAATCAGTCAGGGACCGAACTACAGGTCGCTGGTTATTTACTCGCCGAATCCCCTGAACACCGGACTTGGCAGCCAGATTCCACCACCGAATCCCAATGCACCGGCCGCAACGCCGGCTCCAGCGCCCGCGCGCGGTGGCACGCCTCCGGCAAATTCACTAGCGACGCCGAACTTCATCTGCTTCGAGCCGATGGCCGGCATCACCAACGCATTGAATCTCGCGCACAAGGGCGTTTATAAAGAGCTTCAGTACATCAAGCCGGGCGGCACGTGGCAGGAAAGCTTCTGGATCAAGCCATCCGGCTTCTAGGAGTTCATGATGATGATGATGAAGGGATTGGGGATTAGGGATTGGGGATTGGTGAGCGCGCGTGTCGCGCTGGTATCGCTGATTTTTCTGACGGCGATGTCTGCGTGCGGCGGCGGTACGCCGCCATCCGAGCAAGCCGCGGCGCCGCCGCCTGCAGCGCCGGCCCCCGAGCCGCCGAAGGCGCCGTACTACGTCTACGTCACCAATGAAATCGGCGGCGATCTGACCATCATCGATGGCGGCACCAACCAGGTCGTCACAACGATCCCGCTCGGCAAGAGACCGAGGGGCATCAAGGTGAGCCCGGATGGGACCAAGCTGTTCGTCGCGTTGAGCGGGTCGCCGATGGCGCCTCCGGGAACGGATGAAAGCAAGCTGCCGCCACCCGACCGCACCGCCGACGGCGTGGGTGTGGTCGACATCGCCGCGCGGAAAGTCACGACCGTGCTGACCAGCGGATCGGACCCGGAACAGATTTCGCTGAGCGCGGACGGTTCGAAGGTTTACGTGTCGAACGAGGACGCGGGCGTGGCGAGCATCATCGACGTCGCCACCAACAAGGTCGTCGGGGAAGTGAAAGTCGGGGACGAGCCGGAGGGAGTCACGACGAGCCCGAACGGACAGTGGGTGTATGTCACGTCCGAAGAGGACAATCAGATTACGGTCATCGACACCGCCACCAACAAGGTGATCAAGCAGTTCGAGGTCGGTGCGCGCCCGCGATCGTCGGAATTCCTGCCCGACAGCTCGAAGGCCTACATCACGGCCGAGAACGGCGGCACCGTGCACATCATCAACACGAAAAATCACTCGTTGATCAAGACGCTGAAGATCACCGGCGAGCTCGCGAGGCCGATGGGTGTCATCGCCGCGCCCGACGGCAAGCGCGTGTACGTCACCACCGGCCGGGGCACGATGCTCCTTGCCATCGATACGGCCAAGGACGAGGTCGTGGCATCCGTGAAGGCGGGCCAGCGGCCGTGGGGTGTGGGCATTTCGCCCGACGGCAAGCGCCTCTACACCGCCAACGGCCCGTCGAACGACATCTCCGTCATCGACGCCGAGACGATGGCGGTCATCGCGACGGTGCCCGGCGGCCGGAGTCCCTGGGGGGTGGCGATTCGCTGAAACTGGAAACTAAAATCGAGAAACTAGAATCTGAAATCTCAGTTTCTGGTCTTTGTCCTCGCTTGGGTGCGCGCTCATTTCCTGGCAGTCGCCCGCGGACGCGCGTTCCTCTTGACAGCTACAAGAGAGGGCGCTAATCTCCTCTAGATACCTACAGAACAACCCCTCATCCTGGAGTCATCGTGTCGCGTACTCCCATCGACGCCCTTCGCGGCTCGCTCGACCTTCTCGTGCTGAAGACGCTCTCGCTTTCTCCCACGCATGGATGGGGAATCAGCCAACGCGTCCGGCAGATCTCGGACGGCGAGTTCGAGATGAATCAGGGCTCGCTCTATCCCGCTCTGCAGCGTCTTGAGAAGGAGGGCCTGATCGTGAGCGACTGGGGCGTGACCGACAACAAGCGACAAGCGCGCTTCTACCAGTTGACCCCTGCCGGACGGCGTGCGCTCGGCAATGAGGTGCAGAGCTGGAAGCGCTTCGCCGCNGCGCTCGATACCGTTTTGCGCACGTCGTGAGACATCNCTGAGAACCGCTCCAATTTCGCTGGGAGCACGTCGATGAACTGGTTTGACAGNGTTCGCGCGCGTCTGCGCCTGTTAATCGCCCGTCGCGCCGCCGAGTCACGCATGNACGCTGAGTTCCGGTTTCACATCGAGATGGAAACCGAACAATTGATGCGCGCGAAGGGACTCGCTCCCGACGAGGCGCGGCGTCAGGCGCTCGCCGCGTTCGGGGGCGTGGAGAAGCACAAGGAAGCGTTGCGCGACGGCCGCGGCTTGGCCTGGCTTGGTGGCATGTCGCTCGACGTAACGCTCGGAATCCGGATGCTTCTCAAGTACCCGGGCCTCTCGCTCGCGGGCGGACTGGCGCTCGCCATTGCGATCGGGATGGGCGCAGGCTGGTACGACCTGTGGGGCAAGATCCTCACGCCGACGATCCCGCTGCCCGAAGGCGACCGGATCGTCCTGATCGAGACGCAGAATACCCTGACAAACGCGCCCGAGGCGCGGGTCGTGCGCGACTTCCTCGAATGGCGGCGCGAGTTGCAAACATTCGAGAATCTTGGGGCGTACCGAACAGAAACTCGGAATCTCATCGTTGGCAACGCGGCTCCGGAGCCAATCGAGATAGCGGAGCTCACCGCCGCCGCGTTCCGCACAGCACGCGTGCCTGCCCTCTTCGGCCGTGCCGTGCTCGACTCCGATGAAAAGCCGGGAGCACCCAGCGTAGTCGTACTTGGGTACGACGTGTGGCAACGCTCTCTCGGCGGCCGGCGCGACGTCGTCGGTTCGGTCGTCAAACTCGGGGACAAACCAGCTACCGTGATCGGTGTTATGCCGAAGGGTTTCGGGTACCCGGTCAACCACGACGCCTGGACGCCGCTCTCGCTTCGCGTGTCGTACGGCGCGCTCGAGGGCGATGCGATCAGCGTGATCGGCAGGCTGGCTCCTGGCGTCACGCAGGAGCAGGCGAACGCCAAGCTTCGCGTACTCGGAGAGCGGGCGACCGCGGCCCTTCCGGAGACGCACGCGCATCTCCGGCCGCGCGTCATGCGACTGGGGGAACCACCTGAAATGCCGGACGGCATCTCGCAGTTCGCGATGCAGAACATGCCTGTGCTGCTGGTGCTCCTCATCGCGTGCACGAGCGTCGGCACGCTGATCTACGCGCGGACGGCGGCACGCGAGGGGGAGATCGCCGTGCGTTCCGCGCTCGGTGCGAGCCGCGCGCGCATCATCGCTCAACTCTTCGTCGAGGCCCTTGTGCTCGCATCGGTCGCGGCTGCAGTTGGTCTCGTTGCCGCCGACAGTGCACTGACGTGGGCGATGCAAGACTTCGACAGCCTACCGTTCTGGTTCACGCCGGGCCTCAGGCTCACAACCATCGTGTACGCCAGCGGCCTCGCGGTCGCCAGCGCCGCCATGCTGTCTGTCCTGCCTGCGCTGAAAGCCACGCGCGCGTCCGTGCAATCACGCCTCCCGAACCGGGGCGCCGCCGGCACCACACTGCACTTCGGCCGCGTCTGGACAACCGCGATGATCGCGCAGATCGCGCTGACGACCCTAGGCATCCCGGCCGCCATGGAGAGCGCGATCGAGGCGATGCGCAACCTCAACATCCGCGCGGCATTTCCAAGCCGCGACTATCTCGCCGCCCGCATCGAGATGGGCCAAGCGCACACGCTCGCCAACCTCGAGTGGCGCGTCGCCCAGGAACCCGGCGTAGTCGCAGTCACGTTCGCCGACCACGCACCAGGGTCACGGTCGCGATCACGATCGGGAGAGGTCGAGCCGTCTGGAGCTGGGCCGGCGCACAGAGTCGGATTTGACACGTCAGCGGTGGAGCCGGGATTCTTCGAGGTGTTCGATCGTCCCATCGTCTCCGGGCGTACGTTCAACGACGGAGACCGCAGTCCGAATGCCCGAACGGTGATCGTCAACGAGACATTCGCACGTGCGTTTGCGCACGACACGGGAAGCGGCTCGCCGATCGGCGCCCGCCTCCGGTATTCCGCGGCATCCGGGCAGGACGACGGATCAGCGGCAGACGCGTGGTTCGAGATCGTTGGCGTCGTGCGCGACTTCGGGCTCAACCCGGACGACCTGGGCCGCGAACACGCGTTTGTGTTTCACGCGGCGCCGGCGGACACGATGTCCTCGCTCGTCATGAGCGTGCGCGTGCGAGGCAATCCGGACACGCTCGCCGCACGTCTACCGGCGATTGCGACAACCATCGATGCCGGGCTGCTGGTCCGGGACGCGCAGCCGCTGAGCGAATGGATCCGGGAGCGGGACATGCACCTGATCATGGCTGCCGGAGCGTTGGCGGCGGTGACCGCAATCGTCCTGTTCCTGTCGGCGTTGGGCATCTTCTCGTTGATGTCCGTCAGCATTTCGCGGCGGACGCGCGAAATCGGCGTGCGCGCAGCGCTCGGCGCCAGGCCGCGCCATCTGCTCAACGAAATCCTGTCCAGCGCGATGGTCCTGATGGGAAGTGGCATCGCTTCCGGAGGCGTCCTTCTTCTATTGATCGTCGCGGTCGTGCGACCGGTGGAGGAGATTCCGCTTTACGCTGGGTACCTGGGAGCGACGTCCGCCGTGATGTTTGCCGCCTGTCTGCTCGCCTGCGTCGCACCCGCCATACGCACGCTCAGGATCAGTCCAACAGAAGCTTTAAGGGAGGTCTAAACCGCAACGACTGAAAGGCGAGGCCGATGCGTTCCTCACGATCGGATTCCCGATTGGTCGCCTACTCTCTACTATCGGCCCTGGACCTGGGCGCCTTCCGAGGGATGAAGCGTGCCGGTCGGGATGTTTTTAGAAACTCGGAAGGTTTCAGATTATTAGATTCTAGATTTTAGATTCCAGTTTCCCACATAGCTGAGGTAGGCTTCGGCCGCGGGAGAGAGGCCGATCTCCATTCGGCACCATCTCAACACGCTATCCTTGCTCGTGCTGCTTGGCGCCGCAGCGGCCGCGGATGCACAGGTTCAACCAGGTGGCTGAGCGCTACTTCAAGCAACGCTGCCGGTGGTGTCACCGGCTGGATCCTCGTCGCGTGTAGTCGCCTAGTGCTTACCTATCGGCCCTGAGCGCCTTGCGAAGGATGAAGCGTGTTCTAGATTTTAGATTTTAGATCCTAGATTTTAGTTTCAGCATCATTCCCGACCACCGTCGTCCACTCGCGCACGTGCCATCGCTGGACGACGCCGCTGGTCACGTAGGGATCGTGCTTCGCAAACTGCTCCGCGGCCGCTGACGAATCACCGCGGAACAGCAGCACGGCGCCATCGATTGGATCCGCCAGCGCCCCGCCAAGCACGAGCTCGCCGCGCGCGACCGCGTTGCGCGCGTGCTGGAGATGTGCCGCCCGAAACGGCTTCCGCCGTTCCGCGTAATCCGTACCGGCTTCGTAGAACAACAAATAGTGCATGGTCCTAGCTTAGATCGTCGCTGATACGCGTTCGATAATCGCCGCAGCCCTGCCCAGCAATTCAATCTCCGCCACCGCGAGGCCCTGAAGGCTCTTTGCCAGACGGGCTACGCGGCGGCGGCGACCGTCCTGCAAGAGTTTTGTTCCACGCGCCGTTGCCTCGATCGACGCCACACGGGCGTCCCTTGGATTCGGCCGCCGCTTGACCAGCCCTCGCTGTTCCAGTCCGGCAACAATCTTCGACATCGTGGGTGGCCTGACCTGTTCGATACGGGCGAGATCCGACAACCGGGCCGGGCCGCCGAACACGAGGACCGACAACACCGAAAGGCGCGCAGGGCCGACGCCGGCACGCACATCTTCCTTCCGGACGCCACGGAGTAAATGAATCGCGGCGGAATGCATCGCATCGGCAACGGCGAAAGCTTTTTCAGTTGCTTCAACGGCCATTCTGATAGCATAACTTAGTTAGCCTTGGCTAACTATTGCGCGGAGGTCGCATGACTAATATGGGAATCGGCCGCATTCACCAAATCTCCACGCGGGCGCACGACATCGAGCGGGCGGTGCGGTTCTATCGCGATGCCCTCGGCCTGCCGCTCCTGTTTACGGCCCCTCCGGGGCTCGCGTTTTTCAACTGCGGGGGCGTACGGCTGATGCTCTCCCGGCCGGAACCGGAATTCGACCATCCGGGCTCGGTCCTGTACTTTTACGTTGATAACATCGCGGAGTCGCACCAACAGCTCGCATCACGCGGCGTGACGTTCCGGTCGGCGCCGCACAAAATCGCGACGCTCGCCGATCGTGAGGTGTGGTTAGCCGATTTCGACGACACCGAAGGAAACGTCCTGGCGTTGATGTCGGAACCCCGAATCTGAAACCTGGACTCTGAAGTCTAGAATCTGCGACGGGGTTGTCAAAGATTCCAGATTCTAGTTCTTAGATTTCAGATTCTAGTTTCTAGTTTTCTAGTTTTCCACCAACTTCAGGCTCTCAGGTCCGTAGCGCTCGCCCGCGACGTTGCCGGTCTGAAACGACTGGTCGAGCTCGCTCATCTCTCGAGGGGTCAGCGTGATGTTCACGGCCTCGACGTTCTCTTCCAGGTACCGGAGGCGCTTGGTGCCCGGAATCGGCACGATGTCGTCGCCTTTGTGCAGCAGCCACGCGAGCGCGAGCTGCGCCGCCGAGCAGCCCTTCGATCGCGCCATCTTCTCGAGACCTTCGACAAGACGCACGTTCCTGGAAATGTTTTCCTGCTGAAAGCGCGGCAAGTGCCGGCGGACGTCGTTCTCGACGAGACCGCCGGTGTCCTTCACCGTGCCGGTCAGGAACCCGCGGCCGAGCGGGCTGAATGGCACGAAGCCAATGCCAAGCTCGCGGCACGCCGAGAGCACGGCCCGCTCCGGATCTCTCGACCAGAGGGAGAACTCAGACTGAAGCGCGGCGATCGGATGAATCTTCGTCGCGCGGCGCAATGTTTCAGGACCCGCTTCCGACAGCCCGAGAAAGCGCACTTTCCCCTCGCGGACGAGATCCGCCATCGCCCCAACCGTCTCTTCGATGGGCACACTGGGGTCGACCCGGTGGAGATAGTAGAGATCGATGACGTCCACACCGAGACGGGCGAGGCTCGCTTCGCACGACGGCCTGACGAGTTCGGCCCGGGCGTCAACCCCCGCCGACATCGCGCTGGCACCCATGCTGAGGCCGAACTTCGTCGCCAGCACCACATCCTTTCGCCGGTCGCGAATGGCGCGGCCCACGAGCACTTCGTTCTCTCCCTTGCCGTAGACGTTCGCCGTGTCCACGAGCGTGACGCCGAGGTCGAGGGCACGATGGACCGTGCGAATGGATTCGTCGGCGTCGGGCGTTCCATAGCTCTGCGACATGCCCATGCAACCCAGGCCAATCGCCGACACCTTCAAGCCGCTTCTACCGAGTTGCCGATACATCATGGGAGTTTTACCGTCCAGAGGAACACTATACCCTCAGCGTGTCGTTCAAGGCCCCGACAAACGGTTGACGATTCCCGCGCGAAAATGATCGCCGGCTCAGGACACGTCGGTGATGCCGAGCTGAGGCCAGCGTCGCGTCGCATATCCTTCGAGCGCGAACAGCGCGAGCGCGCACCACACGAGACCGAACCCGATCAACTGAGTACGGGTGAATGGCTCGTTGTAGAGCAACACGCCGATGGAAATCTGCATCGTCGGATTGATGTACTGGAGCATGCCGACAAGCGATAAGGGAATCCGGCGGACACCGGCGGCGAACAGCAGCAGCGGCAGCGTCGTCGTCGGACCGGCGGCCAGCATCAGACTGTCGCGCAGCAGTCCAGAATGCAGGAACGCGCCGCGGCCCGCCTGCGCCTCGACGAGCAGGTAGAGCGCCGCCGGCACAAAGAGGATGCCTGTCTCGAGCGCCAGCCCATGAACGGCGCTCAGCGGCGCCACTTTCTTCATCAGACCGTACGTGCCGAACGACGCGGCCAGCGACAACGCGATCCAAGGCAGCTCGTGCCGGGCGATTGTGAGATACAGCACGCCGGCGGCCGCCAGCGCCACGGATATCCACTGCAGTTTTCGGAGCCGCTCGTGGAAGATCAGCGTGCCCAGCACGACGCTCAGCAGGGGATTGATGAAATACCCGAGGCTGATCTGCACGATCTGGTTGACGCTGACGGCCCAGACGAAGACCAGCCAGTTGAAGGCAATCGCCAGCGCCGCTACGGTATAGACGACGATGACGCGAGGGGTTCGAACAGCCTGCCACAACTCTCCCCAATCCTTCGATCGCGCAATCAGCAGGACCAGCACGAGGAGCGACCAGACTATCCGGTGACAGATGAGCTGGAGCGACGAGAGGCCGGCGAGGACCTTCCAGTAGATCGGAAAGAAGCCCCAGAGCGTGTACGCCAGCCCGACGTACCAGGCACCTTTTCGTTGTTCAGCTGAGGACATCAGGCGTGTTCGTCACGGCAGCATGACCGCGTCGCACATCGCTTTCAACATCTGGTGCACGTACGGCCGCGGGTCGTCAAACTGATGATCACATTGCAGATACGCCACAAGCTCTGGGGAACGGCGGATGAACGTCTGCGGCTGCACAACATCCGTTCGATTGCCGCCTGTATTGTCGGTTACCGGTTCGACGTGCACGACGCGGCGGACGAGCGGTCCATCAGGTTGATCGACGGCATCGACCATGATGACGTTGCCACCGGCAAGTGAAACCTCATGCGAGTGAATCCAGGCCTTGCCCTGCTCGGCATCGAATTTCAGATCCAACGCCACTCCGCCCTGGTACACCTGCTCGACGATTACCTGGCTCGTCACGCCGCCTCCTGATGGAACCGAACCGCCTGATGTAAATACTGACCCGCCGCCCCCGCCGTTCTCCTTGAGAAACCACCCGGGAGCACCACGCCACAACACGAGAAGCTGCAGCCGTGTCTCACCGGCACTACTGCGCTCGTAAATACCCGTCGCCATCACTGAGGGAGATACGGGGAGAGTCGCCGACGAGTGAGACCACCCGGCACCGGCCTGCGCCGCCATCAACGCCGCGACGATCGTCTCTCTGATCACGATCTCATCCCAACTTCGGGAGGAATCGTCCGGTGCGATTCATGTAATCGCGATAGGAATCGCCGAACCGCGCGACCAGACGATCTTCTTCCCTTCTCGTGCGCAACACGATCAGCGCAAGCGCGATAGCACCACCGACGAACAAGAACCAGTTGGCCGCCGCGAGGGCATTGGCCGTCAGTAACAGCGCCACGGCATCGTAAAACGGATGACGGACCCAACGATACGGTCCCCTGGTCACAAGCGTGTGTTCACGGCGGGTCACGACGGTATCGGTGAGGTTCTTTCCGAGGCAGCGGAGAGTCCAGACGAGCAACAATCCTGCGAGCACGTCGAGTCCGATGCCGGTCCAGCGCAACCACACAGGGAGCGGCGTCGATGACCATGCCATCCATGCCGGATTCACCAGATACGCGGTAAATCCGAGCATGGTCGCGGCGCCAATCCCTCTCAGGGTGAAAAGAATGAAGGCCCCTTCCTGCCAGCGGTCGAGGCTTTCGCCGGTTGCCTGGGACCTGATGCGATGGAAGAGCGTGATCGGAAAAATCACCAGCGACACGAGAACCAGGATGCGATGGAACGTCTGGTCGTTTGTCATGAGAATACCTTGTCGGTTCGTCGGGGTCGTCAAGTTCGTCGAACCTGACGAACCCACGAACCCTACGAACCCACGAACCCGTACAGTTCCTTCTCGATGGCCTCCGGCTTCACGCGCGAGCCGTAGCGCTTCAACACGTCGCCGCTGGGGCCAACGAGGAACTTCGTGAAGTTCCACGCAATCGCCTCACGCCCGAGAAATCCCCTTTTCTCCGCCTTCAGAAAGCGATACAGCGGGTGCGCGCTCGCGCCGTTGACGTCGATTCTGGCGAACAACGGAAACGTCACGCTGTAGTAATCGTCGCAGAACTGGCGAATCTCCTCGTTGCTCCCAGACTCCTGACGGCCGAATTGATTGCAAGGGAAACCGAGGACGATGAGATCGTCCTTGCGCCGCCGGTAAAGCTCTTCCAGTCCCTTGTATTGCGGGGTGAACCCGCACCGGCTCGCCACGTTCACGACGAGGAGCCTCTTTCCACGGTAGCGATCGAGCGTCACCGTCTGGCCGTCGATTGTCGTCAACGGGATCTCGTACAGGCTCATCAATCGCCAATATCGATGGGCGCGAGGCAGTCGGTCTCGCTGACCCGCAGAGGAAGCCACGAGTTGAAGTCGGCGTCGGCGCCCGCCACGAACACGATTGGCGACAGCGCTTCCGAATCGAGACCGAGCTGCCGCCGGAACTGCACGATGGCAGGCGCGTCGAACGAGACGAAATAGACCTGACGGGTACGGCCGGGCACGCTGACGCGACGCTGGACGAGACAGCGCGGCGTCGGAGCCGACTCGACCCCGGCGGCGCGTGCCGCCGCAACCAGCGCGTCCTCGGGCATCTGATCCCCGACGTCATGATCGAACTCACTCTTCAATACGACCGACAAGGCCGGCGCCGTTGGCGTGGTCAGCGATTCCATCGACCGCGCGAATATCTGCTTGAAGAGCCCGCTCGCGAGCTCGGCGGCAGGCCGCAGGACAAGAACCGGATCGTTGGGATTGGACGCGGGCTCGAGCGCCAGCGACCAGGTTCTCAGATGCTGCGGCGGCACCGTGTACGGCGCGGTTCGTGTGTCATGAAGCGAGCGCACGAACAGAAAGGCGAACAGGCCCAGCAGGACGACGCCGGCCGACATTTTGATGAGAGCAGGCTGTTTCACGTGAGGTAAGTGTACCGAAAACGGGGTCTTCACCAGTCGGTCGGCTGGTAGTTCTTCAGAAACAGTCCCCACACATGCTTCCCGGTGTTGAACCCGGAAATAATCGGATCGACGATGCGTGCGCCGCCGTCGACGCTGTCGAGGGGCGGGCTGAAGCGCTGCTCGATCTCTTTTCGCGCGGCGATCTCCACCGGATCCTCGTCGGTCACCCAGCCGGTGTCCACGCTGTTCATGTGAATACCGTCGTGGTGATAGTCGGTGGCCGCTGTGCGCGTCATCATGTTGAGCGCGGCCTTCGCCATGTTCGTGTGCGGATGACGCGTGGTCTTGAACCGGCGATAGAACTGGCCTTCTATCGCCGACACGTTGACGATGTGTTTGTCGCGATCGGGCGTGAGGGTCATCAGCGGCTTCAGCCGTGCGTTCAGGATGAATGGCGCGATGGCGTTGACGAGCTGCACTTCGAGCAGCTCGACGGTCGGCACCTCGTGCAGGAGAAGCCGCCACGAGTTGCGCCCACGCAGATCGACCTGCTGCAGATCCTGATCGAGCTGGCCCGCCGGGAACAGCTCGTTTTGTGAAACGAGCTCTTCGACGAGCAAGGGCACCTGCGACAGGCTCGGCGCATGCGCGACTCCCTGAACGGCCGGACGATCGTACTCGCCGACGAGCTTCAGCGACTGCTCGGGCATGCCTTTGAGCGCCGCACGCTCCCCTTCCATCATGTGCGCGTAGAACGCGGGCGGCCGCCGTACGGTCTGGCACGCGTTGTTGATGATGAAGTCGAGCCGCCGGTGAGTCCGCAACATCTCGCGGCAGAACGCTTCGACGCTGGGTGTGTGCCGGAGGTCGAGGCCGAAGATCTCCAGCCGGTGGCCCCACTCGCCAAAGTCGGGCTCGCGCGAGTAGCGCGCCGCGGAATCGCGCGGAAAACGGGTGGTGACGATCAAATGCGCGCCAGACCGGAGCAGCTTGAGCCCGGCCTGATAGCCGATCTTGACCCGCCCTCCGGTGAGCAGGGCGACACGCCCGCCGAGATCGGCCCGCTCGGTGCGCTTCGCGAAGTTCAGCTCGGCGCACGAGGGACACATCTGGTCGTAGAAATGGTGAATCTCGTCGTACGCCTGCTTGCAGACGTAGCAGTGGCGAGGCTCGATGGTCTTGGCGACGCCGGGCGCCGCCGATTCGCCAGAGGCCGCTTCGGCCTCGACATCCTGCTGCTGAAAGCGCGAAGGGGGGAACACGTTCGGCGAGTGAAAGATCGGCTTGCGCCGCAGAGCCTGGATGCCGGTCTCGGATCGTTTGGCTTGCTCGGCCTTGTTACGCGCCGCCTTGCGATCGCGCGCCGCCGCGCGGGCCATCAGGCGGCGCTCCGCACGTTCGGGACTGTAGACGCGCGCCACCGCCCGCAGAAAGCGATGCCGCTCTTCCTCGTCCACGCCGTTCAGCACCGATCGGTCGTCGGCAACCGCGTTCAAAAAATCAGTCGTCAGTCGAAGCCGTTCGAGGATGGCGGTCTCAGACATCCCGAAGAGCGTATCAAAAACAGAAGATCAGGAGATCAGAAGACAGGAAGTCTTTTCCAACACAACTCTCCTAATCTCTTGCTTTGCTTTGCCTCAGGCAAGCCGCTTGCTCGACCGCATGACAGCCAGGGACAGGATCGCCACTCCCCACGCAAACAGCGCCAGCGCCTGGGGCCACAACGTCTCGAGACCGACGCCTTTGAGGAAGATGCCGCGGAGGATGATGACGAAATAGCGAAGTGGAATCAGGTACGTGATCGGCTGAATGATATCGGGCATGTTCTCGATCGGAAACACGAAGCCCGAGAGGTACATCATCGGAATCAGGAAGAAGAATGTCGACGTCATCATCGCCTGCTGCTGCGTCTTCGAGATCGTCGAGACGAACAGGCCCAGCCCGAGCGTGGTCAGCAGGTAGATCGCGCTCATCGCGACAAGCAGCCAGAAGCTGCCACGCATGGGCACCTCGAACCAGAAGACGATGACCATCAGCACGATGATCACGTCGATGAGCCCGATCGCGCCGTAGGGCAGCAGCTTGCCGACAATCAGCTCGGACCTCCCCAGGGGCGTCACATTCAGTTGTTCGAGCGTGCCGATCTCACGCTCGCGGACGATCGCCATCGACGAGAGGTTTGATGTCACGGCGAGCAGCAGGAGCGCAAAGATGCCGGGCAGCATGAAATACCGGCTCTCGAGCGTCGGGTTGAACCACACGCGCACGCGCGGCTCGATGCCCGATCCGCCCGTTTCTCGCGGCGACGCGCCCGCGGTCCGCACCCGCCGCGCCACCAGATTCTGTGTGTACCCGGCGATGAGATTGGTCGCATATCCCATCGCGATGTTCGTAGAGCTCGCGTCCGATCCGTCTGCCACCACCTGCAACGTGGCCGGCCGGCCGGTCGCGACGCTCTCGCCGTAACGCGCCGGGATCGATAGCGCCATCCAGGCACGACCGGATTCGAGGTACCGATCTACGTCTCCGGCGTGCGAGACAACGTCGACGATCTCGAAAATACCGGATCCCGTGAACTGGCTGATCAGCTCGCGGCTGCCGCTGCTGCGATCCATGTCGACGATAACGATGGGGACGTTGCGCACGTCGGTCGTGGCGGCGTAGCCGAGAACCGCGAGCTGAACCACCGGCGCCAAGAAGATGATGCCGAAGATGCGCGGATCCTGGCGCAGCTCGAGGATCTCCTTCCACATCACGAAGAGAATGCGTCTTACGTCCATTGACGTCTCAGGCGCGCCGATGCGAGCGTCAGCGTGACGGCGGCAAAAATGGCCAGCGCCGCAAGCTGGGTCCAGAATGTCGCGAGCGCGGCGCCCTTCAGCACGATAGCGCGCAGCGCCACGATGAAATAGCGCGCCGGCACGATGAACGTGATGGCCTGAATCGCGGCCGGCATGCTCGCGATCGGAAACACGAACCCCGACAACATCATCGTCGGTAGAAACGACGCGAGCACCGCGAGCTGAAACGCCACCTGCTGCGACTCGGCAAGGGTTGAAATCATCAGCCCCATTCCGAGCGCACCGGCCAGGTACAGCGACAGGGTCAGCAGCAGCACCAGCCACGAGCCGTTCATAGGAAGATCGAACAGCACCATCGACGCCAGCACGACGAACACCGACGTGGCGAGCGAGATGGCGAAGTACGGAAGCGTCTTGCCGACGATGTAGGCGCCCGTGCCGATCGGGGCCATGCGAATCTGCTCCATCGTGCCGCGCTCCTTCTCGCGAACCACCGACAGCGTGGTCGAAATCACCGCGGAGAGCATGCCGATGTAGGCGATGA
>Ga0065707_10000596_pt1 | contig 26460 bp, 23 predicted proteins | sample SwiRhicommuniRL3_FD_59094 | JGI IMG/M metagenome (GOLD analysis project Ga0065707, IMG submission 59094) | Switchgrass rhizosphere bacterial communities from Rose Lake, Michigan, USA - RL3 v2 (version 2) | ecosystem: Host-associated > Plants > Roots > Rhizosphere > Soil | place: East Lansing...
TGAGATAGTAGCCGGTCTCCCCTTCCGGGATGATCGCGACAACGTTTTGATCGGTGAGGAAACCATCGGGCATGGCATCCGCAGCCAGCGCACCCGGAGGTGCATATTTTGACATCATGACCAGCCATTGCAAGGCTTTTAAGTATTCAGGAGTATCCCAGTTGATGGTCCAGGTCCCATCCGCATTGACCTTGCCCCAGGTTGCACCCAGAGCGTGTGCAATTGCCTGGAACTGCCAGTTGATATATTTGCCCTGATACCAATAACCATAGTTCTGCTCACCGGTGACGGGATTAATGCCGGTCATGGCCTTGGCTTTCGTCTCGATTTCATCCAGNGTGGGATGTTGGCTCAAGGGTTCNACACCCCAATCTTCGAAGAGCTTGGCATCATAATGGATCACGCGGTTTCCGCCGCTGAAGGGTAGTGCCCATTGGTTATCAGGATTGCCCGGACCCCAGCCGCGCCATTGCTCGAGATAATCGCCTGGCCAAACATCCTTGAAAGTTGGATCATTTTTCATCCAGGGGTCGAGGTTCTCCAGATAGCCGCGGCGTCCATACTGGAACGCACCTGGCATCGTGTACACGCAGGCTTCCTGCGCCTGGATCATGGACTCGGTCTTGGGGCCATAGCCAGTGGCGCCAGAGCCAAACGGGATGTTGATGATCTGCATATCAATCTCGGGATGGGCCGCCTCAAACATCTCTTTCAAATGTTGAACGCCAGGAATGTTCGCCCCACTCACCGGATCAATGCTATCCTCGTCTGGTTTGCCAAGCAGCAGGACTTTCACTTCTCCAGAGGCGGGGGCTGGCGTGGCAGTCACGACCACCTGTACCTGTTGAGTCTGGACCACGACCTGCGTCTGTACCACCTGTACGGGAGTCGCTGCCACCTGGGGTGCACATTGCGTTAAGAAGATGCTACCCAGAACCACTAAAACGAACGCGATTCGAATCTGCGATTTCATGCTTACTCCTCCGTGTCTTAAGGATAAAAAGGAACACTAACAACAATCATTTGGCAATACTTGTAAATGGCCAGGCTCTCCTTGTGAATATCTGTTGCACTTCGAAGTTTCAGTCTGCTATCTCGTTCCTCTGCTACAATAAGGTCGTACTGGAACATAGTAGATTCCGCAGGTGACAAGACCGGCCAAGCCTATCACCTCAAGGGAAATGTTCCGGTTTCTGATCAGAGAGACTCAAGATTGTCTATCAAAGTGCACTTGGGTCTCTCTCCTTCTCTGCTACGACAACAAATCGGCCCGTTGCAACGCTCCTCGAATTATTTCACACTCGGCTTCTGAGACCGGCAGCAGCGGTGCGCGCACGGTGGTGTTTTCCAGAATTCCCAACATCTTCAAAGCTTCCTTCGTGCGCGCCCGATAATCGGTAACTGGGGGAGCGAAAATGACGTCTGCCAGGGGTTGCAAACGAGCGCCTAATTCCCGCGCCTGCTCGATATCCCCACGTCGGACGGCATCCAACATCAGCACCTGCTCGCGCGTTCCCAGCGTGCTAAAACCCAACAAGGCTCCTGCTGCGCCCAAAATAAAACTCTCGCAGATAAAGTTGTCGTTGCCGGTGAGAAAGGTAATTTTTCGGCTGGCTGATTCCAATGCGGCCTTGACCTGCAAAAATCGCATCGCATCAAACGAGGCTTCCTTAATTGCGGCGACAGTAGGGATATCAATCAGCTTGTGGAGCGTTTCGGCGGTATAGAGCACACCTCCGAGGGCGGGCTGAAGTTGAAAGAGGATTAGCGGGAGGTCAACAGCTTCAGCGATCGCAGCATGATAACGATAAGGGACCTCGGGGTTTAGCGGCTGGCCCAAAAAGGCTGAGATCGGAAAGACCAACAATGCATCCGCCCCGGCAGACTGCGCGGCGCGTGCGTTGGCGATCCCTTGTGCAGTGGAGGGACCTGCCACGCCGCCGACTACTTTGCATTTCCCGGCCACAGCTTCGGCTACTGTCTCCAGGGTTTGTCGCTTCTCATCCGCAGTTAAATGTGGGCCTTCGCCGGTATCCACATTGACAGCCAGGGCAACGGGTCCCTGCTCAGCCAGCCAATGGACATATCGTTTTAGAGCCGGCAAATCCAACTCTCCTTCATTCATCATGGGAGTTACGATTGCTGGAATAATGCCGCGTAAGTCAATCTCTTGCATCTTTACCTCACTTCAAGGAATGGTAATCGTTCTGTGCTCGGCCGCGGATTGGTAGATCGCCAGTACAACGGCCAACACCTGCCGCGCTGCGCGTGCATCGATGGGGGCGCACTGCCCTGACTGCACAGCTCGAGCAAACTCCTCTACGGCCCGCTGATAGACCGGTACCGGTTTTGTAGGGATGGAGTGCCATTGCCCGGCTGCGAAATCGCGCCAGGCCCGTTTTAAATAAATCTGCATTGGATCAGATCCATATGGGTCGGGCAGACGGATCTGCCCGTGTATGCCATAGATGGAACAATACTCATCGTCGTGCGCTCCAGGGATGTGTGCTCCGGCAATGAGACTCCCGATTGCGCCATTGTTGAACCGCAACGTTGCGGTCGCCATATCTTCCACTTCGACGCTGGCTACCAAGGTTCCAGTCTCCGCCGAGACACTGGTCACGTTCAGGCCACTGATATAGAACAATGCATCCAATAGGTGACTGGTATTCATCAAAACGACACCGCCGCCGGCTTGGGCCTTGAGGCCGCGCCAGGGATTGATCGAACGGCCAGAATATCCAGATTGCCAATACGAAAGCGGCTTATCGATCAGTGTTTGGATCTGAACGCCAATAATATTTCCTATCGCACCTGTTTGAATTAATTCACGTGCGCTTGCATGGGCAGGTGCATAGCGCATTTCATAGAAAACGCCCAGGGTTAATACTCGTTCCGCTGCAAGTGTGATCAGTTGGTCAACTTCTTCCAACGAAATCGCCAGCGGCTTTTCTGTCAGCGCATGTTTATCTGCTTCCAATACTTTTTGGGTTAGAGGTGCGAGAAGATGATGGGGCACCGCGATGTATACAGCCTCTACCTTTTGGTCATTCAGCAACTCTTCCAAAGTTTCCAGCATGGGAACGTGAAATCGGCCACTGATGTCATTTGCCAAATCCTGATTTACATCGTACACAGCGGTCAAGTCCGTCAGAGGCGAAGTGGTAATTGCCTCACAAACAGGGATGGATGCGCTTCCACATCCAATCATGCCGAAGCGGACCGGCCTTGACTCAGTCATAGATGAGACCCTCCTGCGCCATTTCCTCGCCGTCGAGTCTGCCAATGAAATAGGGGTCGGAATGGTGGAGTTGGGTCTGCGTGGTAAACGCAGCCATAAATCCGTGTGCCTTTAGGAGCTGAGGCGCATCTTCAGACAGTCCACCATAGGGATAGGCGAAAGCCCACGGTTCCGGTTCAAATTGTCGAAGCCAATCTGCCGAGGCTTTGATCTCTGCGGCGCGTGCGTCTGCATCAATCCAATCGAACCAGGGATGACTGCGACTGTGTCCGCCAAAGTGCATTCCACCCGCCGCCATCTCTCGAATTTGGTCACTATTCAGATAATAGGAGCGGGCCATCTCATTCTCTGAGCCAACATGCATTTCAAACAAATCACTGAGCAGACGATCCACTTCCGGTGACAAATCACGCTGGAGCACGGCCTTCAATAGATTGATCCGTCTATCCATGGAGATGGGCGGATATTTGGGTTGATAGCGTTTCTCAGCTTGCGTAAAGCGCGTTCTCTGCTCAGGATCTAATTTCTCCCAGATGGCTTCCCGTAAGCCAACCAGCCCCAACTTTGCCAGTAAAAAATGAATTTTGTGAGGGAGAGTCAACCCTTCATTTTCAGAACGATCCAGGACAAAAAACAGACCGGAAAGATTTCTTTTCTGCAGGATCTTGAAGACGTGGAAATAGTGATCGAGGACGCCGTCGTCAAAGGTCAGTAGACAAGGTGAACTTGGCAAAGGCCTCTCTTCCTGTAAAGCCAGGCGCACTTCGGGCCACGTGACAAACGTATGGTGCCTGGCTAATTCATCCAACTGATTCTCGAAAACTTTGACTGACATGCCCGGAATACCCGAACCCGCCTCCACTGCATCTCCCTGATCGCGGACGTAGTGATACATCATCGTCGTCAATTCGAGAGGCTGGTTCATAGGCTGATTCGAAAGTCCACCAGAGTCCGCTGGTTGCGATCTGACCATTCCTGCACCACCTGACGTGGAACAGAACCGGATGGACAATTCGCGGTCACATCCATCCATTGCTGATCCAGGGTCAAAGCTTCAATGCAGCCAGCCTGCCCACGCAGCCATTGCTCCGTTAGTGAAAACCCAGTATCTGTCGTCACGCGGATAATGCCGTCAGGACTCCGCTTGAGACGAAATGTCGCGGGTTCAATAAAGGTAGCCAGCCCAGATAAATTTGTGACGCCCAAGCCAGAGATTTCGTTCAAATCCTTGTTCACTTGAACGTATCGCATACCTTTTCCTTCCGCTTCAATTCCATTGACGGTCATATGTTTCGGCGTCGTCTCGCCGGGCGCGACGGAAGCCGATCTTCCATCGGGGAAACGGATGTGAAAAATTTCTGGGGATTCAGTCTCGACTCTAATTCCTGCAAACTCCTGGGTGGGATCGAACGGTGCCGGGCGGGCGAGGGAAGCAGCCGCGAGACAGCGCGCCGCCACAGCAGGCTGCGACTCGTATAGGAGTGGTTGTTCAGAATAGGTGTAGGCCAGATTGATATTGGATTGATCGAGGAATGGCGCGCTGGTTTTCTGCCCATCATAGCCAAGCAGACGTTGAATGGCGATGGCGCGGCCTTCTGCCTCCGCATATTCCCAACCTGCCTGTCCATCCGATCGACGAATAATATCAGCCGGTTTCTCACAGCCTAATGCCCCGGGCGCTTCAAAACTCATGACATGAAGTATGGGACGGATGACTGTCAACCGGACCTGCACATCACCCCATAATAGGACAGCAATCCAGAGCGGCTGAGGCTCATCGTCCAAGACCTGATCGAACCTGCACCACATAAAGCCCGGCGCGACGCCACCGCTCCTAGTATGGGTCCGATGTCCGAACGTTTTTCCATCCCGTGTCAGGGATACCATTCCATCGGGTGCAAATGAGCCGCGAACAGGGAGAACGTTAAAAGGGAAATGCGTGCTGTAGGCAAGCTTGCCATACTTCGATGTGTAGTTATGGCGCGGGAAATCATGTTCCTGTCCACTGCGGCTGTTGAGCAACAGCACCTGACCTGTCTCCTTACGCCCGGAGAGGACAAATCCGGGGGCCGGCAACACCAATTCGAAATCATCGCGCTCAACGGGTAAGGGACTCTCGGTCGCTATCCAGAATGGATCATCGCGGTCAAAGGTCAGCGCGAAGAGACCATGACAGCACCAGTACGGAGAACCTGGTGAGATATACGCTTCCGCGGCAGGAGGAAAATCACCGTGATAGCCTTGTCTCACAAAATCTCTGTCTGGATCAAAGAGGCCGCGATCATAAAAATAGCGGATGCATCCGCTGGAAACACGTCGAAGGAGACCGGGATCATCCGGTGCAATGTTGAGGAAATGTCCAACTGCAAAAGGAGCCAAGGCAGCAAACCGATACACGATGGAACGTCCCCACGCTGGATAAGAACCGTTGGCGCCGAAGAAATGCAGGAAGCCATCGATGAAGGACCGTCCTCGTTCCAAAACAAGTTGACGATGGTCAGGGCGACGATCGCCATCGATCCATGTCCACAAGAAATAATGCCAGCCGAACATCCAGGCATTATAGAGTTCGAACTCATCCGTAGGACCATCCACATACCAGCCGTCGCCTCGATAGAACTCGCCGATCTGCAAGAGGCGATTATCCAAATCCTCTTCTGGAGACGGAAACCCAAGGTGATGGCGCACAGCCTGTGCCATGGCGGTGAACAGAATCCAATTGTCAGTATACGTTCCTTTGCCGTCCACCTGTGCGAGCCAGGCAATCAGCTGTTCCTGCTCAGCCCTTGTCATTTTGTTGAAGACTCGCTCGCGGCTCATCCAAATCGTCACAGCAATGTCGGCACTTTCCACGATGCGCTGATCGAGATCGTTGATATCTCCCCAGTAGGTATAAGGATTGGATGGATTTGTCCCATCCAATAATGCCTNGCGCAGAAGNGTTTCAACATTTACCTNGTGACCCTGAAAATTCAACGTNGCGGGATTGGCTGGATTCCGCAACCACGCGCCCCAGGCAGAGGCGATGCGTGCAAACGATTCGATGGCATCCACAGAGTCGGGCAGACCGCGGCGATCGTCAGGATATAAGACGCGGGCGGGCGAGCCAGATTGTTCTGCAATCTTGGCGTATCCATAGGTCATCCGTGCGAAGACATATTCCCAGTGGGCGCGAGTCCAACCTGTATAGGGAGACCGATCATAGTCAAGAGCTGGAAAATTATTATCCATGAGGGTTTACCCGAAAGCGGGAAAGACTTCCTTTGCCAGGAGTTTTAGCTCGGTCATAATATGCTCATGAGGCATGCCTGCAAAATACAAACGACAGATAAGGTGATCGACACCGAATGTATCGACGAAACGCTTGATATGGGAAATGCAGTCGTCGGGATTTCCGACAATAAAGCGATCCTGGCTCAGGGACTCCAGGGCAATTGCCGTCTGGTCCTGTGAGCCGATCAGAGGATGTTTCCAGCCTCCCCCGTATTCATCACGGTAATTCACCATTACATATTTTTCAGCGAGTTCCAAAGCCTGCTCGCGCGTTTCTGCAATAACGACCTCACGCGTGAGCGGGTTGGGTGCCTCTGCAGGATTCTTCCCGGCGTCTGATAAAAATGCGCGGTATTGTTTTTGTGCGTTCAACAGCTTTTCCAGATTTGCAGTCGGTCCTGGAACCCAGGCATCCCCCAATTGCGCGGCCCGTTTCAATGAAAGTTCACCCCAGCCGCCCAACCAGATGGGGATGGACTTTTCCGGTCTTGGTTCAATGCATCCTTTAATAGTGAAGAAGCGTCCCTTGTACTCCACCTCATCCTGAGTCCAGAGCATTCGCATGATTTTGAGCATTTCCACGTAACGCGCACCCCGGTCATCGAGACTAACACCGTACAACTCGAACTCCGGCGGACGATAACCAATCGCAGCCCCGAAGATGGCTCGTCCTCCAGAGATCACATCCAGCATCGCAGCATCCTCTGCCGCCCGGACTGGATGATAAAAGGGCAGGACAACAATGTCAGTGCCAAGCAGCACTCTCGTCGTTCGAGTAGCAATTCCAGCAAGCGCCATCAGCGGTGAAGGCCAATAATGGTTGCGAATGCTGTGGTGCTCCTCCAGCCAGACCGAATCGAAGCCCAGCTCTTCTCCATAAACGGCCTCTTCGAGGGCTTCTTTAAAGTACGCACCACCTTCGGTGGTAATAAATCCAAATTTCATAGCTCTTAATCCCAATCTGTAAGATAGACGTTACTGGAGCCGGTCCGATTTGAGGTGAAGATCACCTGCCGCCCATCGGGCGTGAACGAAGGGTGAGGGTGACAGCGTTGATCATCGCCGAATGTATAGGAGTCATGCCTGCAGAGCACCTCGAATACCTGGCTCCCATCGCGCAGATGTACTTTGGAGATGCAACCTGGCCGTGCCTCACCGTCAGTGACCATGGTCTGCCCATCGGGATGCAGGTTGTAATGGGCGTATGCCCGGCCCGACGTAGAGTGATAAGCCTTTGTATAGTTTGTCCCATCCGCAGAACACCAGCCACAAAAGCCCTCGGTGTTATCGCCCGATAAGCCGCCGTGAAAACAGACTCGCTCGCCATGGCGGCTCCAAAATTCGTGCTCGTACCATTCGTCCGTGCCCTGGCCGGGCATAGGCTTGTACTGTTGGCTTGCCACATCCAGCAACCACATTCGGTCTGGTAAACCGCTGTACTCATGGCAGAACAAAACGAGATCGCGATTCAGCGGATTGAGATGGACATGATTGATCCAAAACTTTTCCTTGCACAGGATTTCTTCGTCCCCTCCCGTGACTGCATCCACACGTAGAATAGTGCTGGTCGTTTCCTGAAAGAAATGTTCGTCTGGGAATTTCTCTCCGGCATAGGCACGTTGTGAACGTTCCATAAACAGGGCCTCGTCCCAGGTTGCGAAGACCAACGTTTCCCCACTGGCATTTGCCTGGAGCATCGAAGGCCGGCGGTCAGAAGGTAGACTCAATAGTTGTCGTTGCCTCAAACTTTCAATCTCAACCGCAAACAAATCGGTTCCTTCAAAGTAGAAAACTTCCTGACCACCATTGCCGATTGCCGGCAAACACGATCCCACACCTTTGACAGCCTCCGTGAACGGCCAATACTCCGCGCGGACGGGCCGGGCGTCTGTCAACTGCACGATCTCGCCGCTCTGTAGATCCAATCGGAATAGATTGCTCAGCTCGGTACGTTCTGATAAGAAAATCAAATAGTTACCATCTGGTGTGACCGATGGATTGTAGAAGTACAGGTGATAGTCCTCGGCTGGCGAGTCGGTGAGCTGGCGAACTCGTCGGCCAGTGAGCGGATCCGAATAGTCACGCCATTCCGGCGCATACGTCCTGCCCACGGTCATGCTGACTCCGGTTGGGCCGCGGTCAATAATTTCTTAACTGTTTGCAATGCAGCCGGCAAAGCAATTTCCGGTGGGTCAAGTGCTGGATGCCAGGCATATTCCCACTCGACACTGAACGCACCCTGATAGTCGTTTGCCAATAACAATTCAAACGCCTTGCTTAATGGGATATCCCCTTCTCCTAAAGAACAAAGTTGCCAGTCCGGCCCACGCCCTTTTCCATCTTTGACTTGAACGTAAGCGAGATGATCTTTCAATAAATCAAATCCTTTGGCTAACTCTTCCCCCGCGGCAAAGGTATTGCCAAGGTCCCAGATTACGCGCAGTGCGGGTTGAGATTGGAGTTGGTTGAAAATAGGAGCAATACTTGCTGAGCGAACGAATTCATCATGGGGCTCAATTGCAATTTTTACTCCAACTGATTCGGCATATTCGGAGGCAGCTCTCAAACAATCTGAAATATTTTTATATAGGGAAGAATCAAGTTTTGTGCCCTCAGGCAGTTCGCCGAGGAATGTGCGCACATAGGGTGCATCCAATTCAGCTGCCAGATCCGTATANCGCATTAATTCGTCTATATTCGACTGTCGTTCTTTNGCCAGAGGAGAAACGAAACTCGTGTACGCCGTCACGGCAACTGCGATCAAGCCCGTGTCCATCAACATTTTTTGCAAAATCGTTTTTTGGGCACGTGGCATCGTCGGTTGAACGTGGCCCTGTGGACCCCCACGCCATTCAATGCCATCATAGCCATATTCAATTGCTTTCTTAATGACGGTTTCAATTTGCCAATGCGGGCAGGCGAGCGTACTGAACGTGATTGGATTCATTGTGCACCCTCATTGGATGAGCTTCGCAACCGGGTTGGGCCGCGCCGCCACACCACGAAGTCAAAAGCATCCGGCAGATGGTACTCACAGGAGTACACCAGGGGCTCATCTGTAGGTGAGTAATCTGTTTGAACGATATAAAGAGTCAGAGCATTCAGTGGAAGTTTTAACTTCTCTGCCACATTAGGAGGAGCTGTTACCGGAAGCAGACGCGCAATGCCATATTCGATCACCTGTCCCAGGGAGGTTTGCAATAGGTTGTAAATTGATTCGGTCAGCAAAAGCTGTGGATCAAAATCGGCTCGCTGAATGAGAGACGCAGTGAATGTGTCCAATGAATAAACCACCGGACGTCCATCCGCTGTGCGAACGCGTTCCACGGTGATCAATGGTGTTTCCATGGGAACGTGCAATTGTTCGGCTTTTTCCTCGTCCGCGGCTTCTTTCTGAATGGCAAGATGACTGGTCCCGGACTTGAGGCCAGCCGATTCGATCATCTCGGTGATGCCGAAATTGAAGTTGAGATTTTTAAGAATAGGCTTATTTCGAACAAACGTACCCACACCATGACGTCGTGCAACCAGTCCATCATCTTCCAGCATACGCAGGGCCTCTCGAACGACAGTGCGAGAAACACCTAATATTTCACATAATTCCGCTTCGGTGGGGAGTTGACTACCCGGCTGAAAGGTACCAGCCGTGATCGCCTGTCGAAGCTCTTGCTGGGCTACATCGGTCAGTGTTTTTCGTTCAGATCTCGCTGATTTGAGCATTGAACTCCAATTCAGTTGTAAGATGTCATGATGACTGATAATACTACAAACTTAATCGGATGTAAAGACTCCTAATCAAAAATCAGAGTTTACAAAGTGAAATACGAGATTTTAAGTCAAGCAAAAGGAATGAGGATGCGTTATTCATTTCAGGATGTATCTTTTTAAACTAGAGCACTCCAGCACGCTGAGGTGATGATGAGGTTTGTGAATATCTGTTGGAAAATTTATGTTGGTGCAGTTGATGTCAAAACTCATCACGATTCTATTTGTTAGACCCCTCCGCGGAGGGGTATTATCTACTTGTCTATCACTTGGATTGCTCGTACAATCAGGGCGTTAAGATCGGTAGGGGCGACCCGCCCTGCGTACTACGAAATCATGGAATATGCGGGGGCTTAGCGTAATTTCACGATGGATGGTTTTGTAGGATCAACCCTCCGTAATATAAAATCGGGAAAGGAAAAACATGACCGACCTAAAAAGTTTCGGTGAAAGTATTGTCAGCAACCTTGAGAAAGTGATTGTGGGGAAGGCCCAATCCGTGGAGTTGGTTGTGATTGGACTGTTATGTCAGGGGCATGTTTTGATCGAGGACGTACCGGGGGTCGGAAAAACCATGCTTGCGCGGAGCCTCGCCAAATCATTGGATTGCACATTCAACCGCATCCAGTTCACGCCCGATATGCTGCCAAGTGATGTCACAGGCGTTTCCATTTTCAACCAGGAAAAGCGCAATTTCGAATTCCGCTCTGGTCCGATCATGGGGCAAATCGTCCTTGCCGATGAAGTGAACCGCGCCACTCCCAAGACTCAAGCCGCTTTGCTCGAGGCGATGGAAGAGCGCCAGGTCACTGTGGATGGAGTGACTCATCCCTTGCCGAGTCCGTTTATGGTGCTTGCAACTCAGAACCCGATTGAGTATGAAGGTACGTTCCCTCTGCCTGAGGCGCAGCTTGACCGTTTCCTCCTGCGCGTGCGGATGGGCTACCCAAACCCATCAGAAGAGATGAAAGTTCTGAATCAGCAGCAGCTTCGGCACCCGATCGAATCGCTGGGATCCGTGGTCAAGGTGCAGGATCTTTTGGATGCCATCGAGGATATTCGCCAGGTGTATGTCTCTCCCGCGATCCAGAGATATATTATTGATCTGGTCGGGCGCACTCGTCAGAGTGGGGATGTTTATCTCGGTGCGAGTCCGCGTGGAAGCTTGGCACTGTTCCGGTCTGGGCAGGCGCGCGCGGCTTTACAAGGGCGTGACCACGTCCTTCCCGATGACATCAAAGCGCTGGCCGTGCCAGTGCTTGGGCACCGGATCATTGTCTCGCCTGCCGCGCGTTTGCGCGAGTTGAGTGCCGATCGCATCGTACAGGAAATCGTCTATAGCGCTCCTGTGCCGGGTGGAGATTATCAGGCTTCAGTAGAGAAAGAAAAAGTGAAGGCAAGTTAAGTGACTCCCGGACGTATCTTAGTCCTTCTCACGCTCCTGGTCGGCGGGGTGGGAACAGCAGTCAACGGTGCAACAGTCTATGTGCGGCTCCTATATCTCAGCGCGTTGCTGATCGTGATCGCCTGGCTGTTGACGATGCTCTCCTTGCGCGGCATGAAAGTAGATCGGCAGGCGCGCTCCCTGCGTGCCAGTGTAGGCGATATTTTTGAAGAGCATTTTGAAATTTCCAATACCAGTAAACTGCCAAAGTTGTGGCTGGAGGTGGCGAACGAAACAACCATCCCTCATGCCACCGGCTCGCGTGTGTTGACGTTCCTGCGCGCAAAACAGAAACGCATTTATACCTCGCGAACCTGGCTCACCAATCGGGGTGGCTTCGCCCTTGGCCCCACAACCATCACCTCTGGTGATCCCTTTGGAATTTTTCGCGTTTCGAAAAGTTATCCAGCGAAATCTTCATTGGTTGTGCTTCCCATGCTCTTTTCAGTGGCAGAGTTTATTTATCCACCCGGTCTATTGCCTGGTGGCAAGGCGATCAGACGCAAGTCCATGGATGTTACCCCTCATGCCGCGGGCATCCGTGAATATGTGCCGGGCGACCCGATGAAGAGCATTCACTGGCCTACCAGCGTTCGCCGCGACCAGTTGATGGTCAAGGAGTTCGAGCAGGACCCGCAATCTGAAGTCTGGTTATTTCTCGATACACACAAAAATGCCCATATTGCGAAAGCCGTCGAAAATGATGATGCGCCTCCCATCGATGATTTGCTTTTGCTTCGTCGCCGCAAGGTAAAATTACCTCCTTCCACGCTGGAGTATTCAATCAGTATCGCTGCCTCGCTTGCACGTTATTTTATTGCCCAGCGTCGCGCCGTTGGATTGGTCAGTGCTTCAGAACGAGCTTTTACCGTCATTTCCGCAGAACGCAGCGAACGACAGGAAGCCAAGATTTTGGAAGAACTTGCGTTCGTGCAGGCAGAGAGTACCTACACCTTGCCTGGTCTGGTCACTGCCCAAATGGGACAGTTGCCGCAGGGCAGCAGCGCGATCCTCATCACGCCAATGATCTGGCCTGAGTTATTGCTCGGTGTAGATAGTCTTCAGCGTCGCAATCTGCGGCCGGTCGTCATATTGTTGATGTCCCATTCTTTTGGCAGCCGCGCGAATAATAACGATCTTGCTCAATCTCTGGATGAGCGCAAAGTGCCAGTCTGCCGCGTCTATTGTGAAGCCGATCTCTCGGAGACGCTTTCCAGTTTCGCGGCCAATACTTTTTCTCAGGATGCCTCATGGCGCAGACCCGTGTTATCACACTTGACCTAAATTTTCAGGGACGCCCACATGCCATCGCTTCGTATCTCATTCGAAGCGGCGAGGCTGTGGTGCTGATCGAAAGTGGACCCGGCTCGACTCGCCCGGGACTTGAAGCCGGTCTGGCAAACGAAGGCTTATCTCCCCGCGATGTGACCCACGTGCTGTTAACGCACATTCACCTCGACCACGCCGGCGCGGCAGGATGGCTGGCGCGACAAGGCGCGGAGATCTATGTTCATCCGGTCGGCGCGCCGCATATGATCAACCCGGAGAAGTTATTGGCAAGCGCCACAAGAATTTATGGGGACAGGATGGATTCGCTTTGGGGAGAATTCCTGCCGGTTCCCAAAGATAAATTGATCGTGGCGCATGACGCAGAAGAAATAGAGATTGGAAACTTCAGATTTGTCCCCATCAATACGCCAGGACATGCAGAACATCATTATGCATATCTCTTCGAAGATATTTGTTTTTCTGGAGATGTAGGTGGTGTGCGGATTCCTGGTTATCAATACTTGCGGATCCCGATGGTGCCGCCCGAATTGAATTTAGAACGCTGGCATGCAAGCATGAAACGCCTCGGCCAGGAAACCTTCGCGCGCATCGCACCCACTCACTTCGGCATCTATGATGACCCCCAATGGCAATTGCGCGAAGTGGACAAGGGACTGGACGATGCCGAGCGCTGGCTTGAACAAACCATGTCGGAAGATCCCTCTATACCAGTAGAGGCGATGCGGGAGAGCTTCACCGAATGGATGGTGGAACAGGCCACGGAAATGGGCTTGAGCGAGGATGTAGTCAACGCCTTTACAGTAGCCAATCCGCCAGGCATGAGCGCAGATGGATTGTTGAGGTATTGGAAGAAGGTAAAGAATGCGGGATAAATATGTCATTACGAGGAGGGCGAGGCGCCACGGAGCAATTTCCTGATTTTGACTTTCTGACACGAATCGCCATTTATTGGTGTTCACGTTGTGTCTTAGCGTGGGGATAATTCCCAGCCGGATATGCCTATCATGATACGACTTTGTGCTAACAACTGTTGTATTAAAATTGATACAACTAACAACGATTGGTGCAAATGCTGGCTAATAATCGATGATAATTCTACTTATCTCGGCTCAGAGAATCTAAAATACCTAAAAGATCATTTACTTGCTGGTCTTGATGGCAATCTCCAAAAAATTAGCGGTCATTCAAATGACGATAACTTTAGTTGGGTCCTTTCTTTGGCAGAGATTCACACTGCGCTATATATTGCAAAGAATGGCCAAGACAGAGTCTTGTTATTGCAAGATACAAATGGTAAAGATATTTACCGAATAGTTTTGTCTCATAACAAATATTTGGAATGGCGAAATCAAATCATCTCAATTCAGTAGTAGTTTATTCGTCTAGCCACAAGATTGAAAACCTCCCGATCTTAAGATCCACAGGTACCTATATAAGTAATAAAGCTGTTTTTCTTTCTCCTTGACAGAAGTCACGCGGAACGAGTGATGCTTGGAACGGGGCAATTTTCATCAATCAAGATATAATTTTCCCGTTATCTTGGATCAATCCTTACAGAGTGCCGCATATTGATTTGACCTCAAGATTAGGTTTTCAACCTATAAAAGCATTTGAAAAGTCTTGTTATTGATAAGACAAGCGGCAAAATGCAGGGGCGGCCCACATGGATCCAAATGTGGTCGTTTTTCCGAAAACTTAACGGAAATCCGCGTCCCTAACCATCTAGAGGAGTCTTCATGAAACATTTTCTCGCCATATCAGATCTCTCTTCGGGGGAAGTCCAGGACCTGCTCGACCTCGCCATCAAATTAAAGGAAGAATATTTCAAGAAAGGCAACCCGCCCTATTTCAAAGGCAAAGTGCTCGGCATGATCTTCCAGAAGCCCAGCCTGCGAACGCGCGTCTCATTTGACATGGCGATGCGTCACTGCGGCGGCGATGCGCTCTATCTCTCACCGAACGAGATCGGTCTCGGCAAGCGCGAATCCATAGCGGATATTTCCCGCGTTCTTTCGGGTTACGTCCAGGCACTCATGGCGCGCGTATTCGAACACGCGCATGTGTTGGAATTGGCGAAATGGTCTGACATTCCTGTGGTCAATGGCTTGAGTGAATACAACCATCCCTGTCAGGGTATGGCAGATGCGCTCACCATTCAAGAGAAGTTTGGCAAAGCGAAAGGTTTGAACGTCGCCTATGTAGGCGATGGCAATAATGTGGCGGTCTCGCTGATGCATGTCTCTGCGAAGTTGGGTTGGAACTTTACGATTGGAAATCCTGAAGGATACGACCTTAATCCCAAAGCTGTAGAAGTTGCACAAGAGATTGCGAAAGAGACAAGTTCGAAATTAACAATTGTGCGCGATCCGCATGAAGCGGTCAAAGGTGCCCACGTCATCTACACCGATACCTGGACTTCCATGGGACAGGAAGAGGAAACTGCCAGGCGTGAGAAAGTCTTCCCGCCGTATCAGGTCAATGCTCAATTGGTCAGCGAAGCGGATAAGGATGTGATCGTTATGCACTGCCTGCCTGCCCATCGCAACCACGAGTTGACCGATGATGTGGCGGATGGTCCGCATTCGGTGATCTTCCCGCAGGCGCACAATCGTCTCCACGCGCAGAAGGCCATTTTGGCGCGGTTGTTTGGGGTTGGATAAGCCAATCCGGTGGTTGAGTGGGCTGAGTATTTTTCTCAGCCCGTATCGAAACCACCACGCTCAAGTTTATATTTGCTTGTCGAGGGTGGTTTCGATATGCCCCGAAGAATACGGGGCTACTCAACCACCAGGATAAAAGGTGAATTTATGAATTCAAAAGATTATATTGCTTTAGAAGAAGAATATGGCGCGCATAATTATCATCCGCTGGATGTGGTGATCGATAGGGGCGAAGGCGTTTGGGTTTACGATGTGGACGGGAAGAAATACCTCGATTGTCTTTCCGCCTATTCCGCGGTTAATCAGGGGCATGTCCATCCTCAAATCTTGAACGCTCTGCTCGAACAGGCAAGGAAGGTCACACTTACTTCACGCGCCTTCCGTAATGACCAACTGCCGCTCCTTTACAAAGAACTCTCAGAGATGACCGGCTACGAAATGTCTCTGCCGATGAATAGCGGCGCGGAAGCCGTCGAGACCGCGCTGAAGCTGGCGCGCAAGTGGGCTTATCGGGTCAAAGGGGTGCCTCGCCACCAGGCAGAGATCATTACTGCCGCAGGCAACTTCCATGGGCGCACGATTTCCATCGTCACGTTTTCCACCGAGCCCCTCTATCGGGATGACTTCGGCCCATTCACGCCCGGATTTGTGAATGTCCCCTATAGGGATGCAGACGCAATCGAAAAGGCGATTACACCGAATACTGCGGCTGTCATGCTCGAGCCGATCCAGGGTGAGGGCGGAGTCATCATTCCGCCTGCTGGATATTTGAAGAAGGTTGCGGAAATTTGTAAGAAGAATAATGTTTTGTTGATGGCAGATGAAATTCAAACCGGTCTGGGCCGGACGGGAAAGCTGTTCGCCGCGCAGCATGAAGACGTCCGCCCGGATGTGACGATTATCGGCAAAGCGTTGGCTGGAGGATTTTATCCGGTCTCTGCAGTGCTGGCGGATAAGGATTTGCTTGGCTTGTTTCAGCCGGGTGAGCATGGTTCAACCTTCGGTGGGAATCCCCTTGCCGCTGCGGTGTCACGCGCAGCCTTGAAAGTGATCCGGGATGAAAATTTGGCGGAGCGTTCCCGCGAGTTGGGCGAATACTTTATGGAGCAATTGGCTGAAATTCCCAGCCCGCACGTAAAGGAAGTACGCGGCAAAGGTTTGCTGATCGGCATCGAGCTCAAGCCAGAAGCAAAGGGTGCACGCCGCTTCTGCGAGGCGATGCAGGAGAGGGGCATCCTGGCCAAAGAAACGCATGAAAACGTTATCCGTTTTGCTCCTCCGCTTGTGATCGATAAAGAGACGATTGACTGGGCACTGCCCTTCATTCGTGAAGTGTTAAATATGAGATAGTCTCAAACCCTAACGACTATAAAGGTCGTTAGGGTTTCACGGTTTTTCAAGGAGGCTCCATGAACATTGGTATTCCAAAAGAGAGACGTCCATTCGAGTCACGAGTGGGTCTTTCCCCCGCCGGAGTGGAGATTTTGTCTCAACAGGGGCATCAGGTCTACGTCGAGCATGAGGCAGGCGTGGGCGCTGGGTTTGATGACCGGGAGTTTGAGACTTCCGGGGCGCGGCTCGTTTATTCTCCGGAAGAAGTCTTCGTGCGCGCCGATTTGTTGCTAAAGGTGGCGCGTCCAACCCTGGAGGAATTGGATTGGCTCCGTCCGGGAACAGCCCTGACGGGGCTCCTGCATCTTGCCTCGGCGCGTGAGGACAAGATCGAAATCCTGCTCGAAAAGAAAATTACGTCAATTGCCTATGAGCAAATAGAAACACCCGAACGCTCACTGCCTGTTCTCCGTCCGTTCAGCCAGATTGGCGGAAAGATGTCTGCCTCCGTTGCAGCACGTTTGCTCCAAAATAATTGGGGTGGAAAAGGAATTTTGCTTGGCGGGATTCCCGGCGTTCCCCCTGCTGAGGTCGTCATTCTGGGCGGCGGCACAGTTGGCGTTTGCGCAACCGATGGGTTTCTTGGACTCGGCGCGCACGTGACAGTGATTGATAAAGATGTGAATGTGTTGCAACAAGTCTATAATCGTTTTCCAAATGTTGTGACGATGCTTTCTACAAAGCGCAATATCGAGAAGGCCATCGCCTATGCCGATGTCGTCGTGGGCGCTGTATTGATCAGCGGTGAGCGCACACCCATATTGATTACGCGTGAGATGATGCAGGCGATGAAGCCACGTTCGGTCTTTATTGATGTAAGCATCGATCAGGGAGGTTGTGCAGAAACATCGCGTCCCACTACGCATGATCATGCCACCTATGTTGAGGAGGGTGTGCTTCATTACTGTGTTCCAAATATGCCTGGCGTCGTCGCGCGTACGGCGACGCATGCATTCGTCAATGCTGCCATGCCATATATTACGGAAATAGCGAATTTAGGTGCGGCACAGGCAATGCTGCAAAACCCTGCCATTGAGAAAGCAGTCAACACGCACAATGGGGAACTCGTCCATCTCACCATGCTTTCCAAAGGAGCCTACGATGGATTGGAATAGTATTTACCAGTCGCGCATCACGACCGCGCAGGATGCTGTTCGCATCATCAAATCTGGCATGCGCATCTTCCTCACAGGCAATGTATCGGTGCCTCAAAAAGCGCTCGCCGCTTTGGTGGAATACGCTCCAAACCTCCAGGATGTGGAGATCTGCCAGGCACTGACAATTGGTCCCGCTGATTACGTGAATCCCGACATGGAAGGTCATCTGCGTGTCAACACGCTCTTTATTAGCCATAATGTGCGCAAGGCTGTTCAGGAGGGGCGCGCGGATTTTACACCCGTATTACTTTCAGAATTTCCACTGCTCTTCAAACGTGGAACCCTCCCGCTCGACGCGGCGATCATTCACGTCTCCCCGCCAGATGAGCATGGCTTTTGCAGCCTGGGTGTGGAAGTTGGGCTCACCAAGACACCAGCTGAATGTGCGAAAGTGATCATTGCGGAGGTCAACCAGCAAATGCCGAGGACGCTCGGCGACTCGTTCATCCATGTCAGCCGCTTGAATCATATTATCCCGGTCAACTATCCCATCCCTGAAATGCCAATGGCTGAAGACGGCAATTCAGAAGTAGTTGAAAAGATCGCAGGCTTCATTGCCGAGTTGATTCCCGATGGCGCAACCATGCAATTGGGTATTGGTGCCATCCCGGACGCGGTCTTGAAATATTTGCGCCATAAAAAGGATCTGGGCGTTCATAGTGAGTTGTTCTCCGATGGCGTGATCGATCTTGTCAATGAAGGTGTATTGACCAATGCGCGCAAGTCACTGCATCCCGGAAAGATCATCGCAGGGTTTATGCTTGGTACGCAGGACCTATACAAGTGGTCAGATGATAATCCACTCATCGAAATGCATCGCACGGAATATGTCAACGACCCCTTTGTGATTGCACAGAACGAACGTATGGTTGCCATCAACTCTGCCATCGAAGTGGATTTGACCGGACAGGTCTGTGCGGATAGCATCGGACCAAAGCTGTATAGCGGCGTGGGCGGCCAGCTTGATTTCATCTATGGTGCCTCACGTTCAAAGGGTGGTGTGCCAATCATCGCTTTGCCAAGCACAACCACACTCCGGGATGGAACCCCGATCACTCGAATTGCGGCCATGCTCAAACTGGGTGCGGGGGTTGTCACCAGTCGTAATCACGTGCGCTATGTGGTCACAGAATACGGTGTGGCTGACCTCTATGGAAAAACCATTCGTCAGCGGGCTCGACAACTCATCAACATTGCACACCCCGATTTCCGTCCAGATTTGGAAAAGCAGGCAAAAGAATTGCATTATTTGTAACCATCCACTAAACAGTAAGGCAACGAATCTTAGAGGCTTGCCATAGAAATGGTGATAATTCTCTGCGGTGAATAAAATTTTATTTGGGATATCGTATGACTCATAAAGCAAAAATTGTGGCAACCATTGGGCCGGCCAGCCAGGCTGAGGAAATCCTCGAGAAGCTCATCCTCGCCGGCATGAATGTGGCGCGCCTGAACTTTTCACATGGAACTCATGAGGAACACGCCGAACGCATTACTCGCATTCATCGGGTCTCTGAAAAACTTGGTATCCCTGTTGGGATTTTACAAGACCTTCAGGGACCGAAAATCCGGGTAGGCGAACTGCCGGAACCCATTCAGCTTTCAGAGGGGGAAGTGATTACGCTATATGTAACGGGAACTACACCGCCGGAAGATAGTCCCAAAACGATCCCAGTGGATTTCCGCCAGCTTTTCGATTCGGTACAGACCTCGGACCGGCTCTTGCTGGATGACGGTCGTCTGACCCTCGAAGTTGTCTCCGTGAAAGATCGCAACGCATTGACAGCCAAGGTCGTCGTCGGTGGGCTGCTTTCCTCGCATAAAGGTATTAACCTGCCCGGAGTGCGATTGCGCATCGCCGGTTTCACTGAAAAAGATGAAGCGGATCTCGCATTTGGAATCTCACAGGGCGTGGATGCAGTTGCCATCTCCTTCGTGCGCACAGCTGAGGACGTCAAAAAAGTTCGTTACGCGATGGACCGATTTTCGAATGGCAAACGTTTGCCGCTGTTGATCGCAAAACTTGAAAAGCCAGAAGCATTGGAAAATCTTGAGCCCATCCTTGAGATTGTAGATGGCGTGATGGTAGCACGCGGCGATTTAGGTGTGGAACTTCCGCCCGAGCGTGTCCCCGTTCAGCAAAAGCATATTATTCGCGTCGCCAATCATCGTGCCAAACTGGTGATCACCGCGACGCAAATGCTTGAATCCATGATCACAAACCCTTTGCCTACGCGCGCCGAAGCCTCCGATGTGGCGAACGCCGTTTTCGATGGTACAGACGCGGTCATGCTCTCCGCCGAGACTGCCGCGGGAAAATATCCGGTTGAGTCCGTCCTAATGATGGATCGGATCGTATGCGAAGCGGAAACCCATTATCTTGAATGGGGTATGGAACAGCAGGTGCAGGGCTTTGAGCACAGTGATGCGGCTTCCATGGCGCGCGCCGCCCAGGCCCTGGCAAACGACAAAAACGTGACAGCGGTGGCTTGCTTTACCACACAGGGACAAACCGCCTGGCTGATGTCCAAGATCAGGCCGCGGGTGCCGATCATGGCATTCACACCAGATCGGATGACGTATAGTCGTTTGGCATTTATGTGGGGAGTACGTCCGCAGCTTGTTCCGTTTGTAAACTCGCTCGAAGAAATGATCGATCATGTCGATAATGCCCTCATGCGTTCACAGGTGGTTCAATTGGGAGATCAGGTTGTGTTGGTCTGCGGCTTCCCCGTCGGGGCGGTACGACCGCCTAATATGGCGTTGCTACATACCGTGGGAGAGTAATCCAGACTACTTTACAATGAACACCAAAAAATCAAGCGGGGCGATTTGCAGGGTTTGATCTGATCACAAATTGCTTGTGCCATGAATCAGACTCTCTGCTTTGATAGGTTGAGTTTCGAGCAGAGGAGAAAGAATCATCTGGGACGCTCCAGAAAAATCCGCGAAGATGAGGGCGCAGTCAGCGCCGTGTGGTCGCGTGAATCTGAGAACGTACTCATTTTCAGTAGGGATGATTTCCAATTCTCCTCCGGAAAATACCTCATATCTTTTTCGTAATTCAATTAGATTTTTCAAACCGATAAACACTCTGCCTTTGGTAGTATGTGGGTCATTTCTTTTTGTATAGTGCTCCCAATTGGCTCTGGGACGATGCGCCCAGTGGCTCTCCTGTTGATGAGCAGGATCCTCTCGATAACTGTAGTCATTCAGTGTTCCAATCTCGTCTCCAAGGTAGATAAGTGGAATGCCACCCGTCATCAGGATCACGCCATGGATTAATAAAATCTGTCGAATCGCCAGTTCGGTTTCTTCAGGACCTTCTTCCCAGCATCTGATTCGATTGAAGCCAGAGCGGATTCGCTTCGCGTGCGTGATCCAGCGCGCGCACATCATTCGGCCGGACAAGCCAGGAACGTGCGAGGCTGATAAGCAAATCCTCAAGATGAAAGAAGAAATCAGAACGAGTGCCGTATAAGAAAAAATATGAATTGAACAGTACTGGGAAATTGATTTGTAGATGTTCCAAAAATACCTGCCAGCCCTGTGGACCGGAAGTGATGGAATCGGACAATTCCTTTTCCGGGCGCGGGAACAGACGCTTAAGAGTGCGTTTTGATCCTCGCCCAAGTTGAGCCCAGCCAATAAATGAAGAAGTTTCATCTGCCATCTTGTTTCAGCCAGAGGTAAGAATAAGGTTGCAATGTGGACCACGAATTGAGCGAATGGCTGAGCCCAGTTAAGAGATCAATAGTATTTTCATCATTTTTCGTAGCCAATCTCACGGCTTGCGAAGTATTGCTTAAGTTATTAAATATTAACAATCTTTCTTCCTGATACCTGCGAAGATAAGCAACCACAGCCGGATTGCCCGTTTCTATCCATTCCATTACCCCTCTACCAAATGCACGATATTGCTTTCGCACCTGAATCATTTTACTAATTGCATGGAACAGGGAATTCTCATCTGCCAGTTGTTGGGCTACATTCAAGTGGTGATAGTCCAGTTCTCCTTTGACGAAATCGGTAAACGGATGGCTGGTCGTAAAGCCTCCATTTGGAGAGTCATCCCATTGCATGGGTGTTCGCACGCCATTTCTATCAGGCAGGTCAAGGTTGTCGCCCATTCCAATTTCATCGCCATAATAAATAATGGGTGAGCCCGGCAAGGTAAAGAGCAGTGAATTGATCAATTCGATCTTGTGGCGATCATAGTCAAGCAGAGGCGCGAGTCGACGGCGGATGCCAAGGTTGAGTTTCATGCGCGGTTCAGGAGCGTACTGTTCCCACATCCACTGGCGCTCTTCGGGGGTCACCATCTCCAAAGTTAACTCGTCATGATTGCGGAGGAAGATGCACCATTGACAGTTCTCCGGGATGGCAGGCGTACGATTGAGGATTTCAATCATGTCATCGGCGCGTCCCTTTTTGAGGGCCATAAAAATACGCGGCATGATCGGAAAATGAAACCCCATATGAAATTCATCGCCATCCCCAAAATAGGGACGCACATCCTCCGGCCATTGGTTGGCTTCGCACAATAAGATTCGTCCCGGAAAATGCTCATCGATGAACGCGCGCAATTTCTTCAGGTAGATGTGCGTTTCAGGCAGATTCTCACAGTTCGTACCTTCACGCTCGAAAAGATAGGGGACTGCGTCTGCCCGGAATCCGTCTATGCCAAGCTCAAGCCAGAACCGCGCGATGTTGAACATTTCCTCCTGTACTCTGGCATTATCGTAGTTCAAATCTGGTTGACTGGAGTAGAAACGATGCCAGAAATATTGCCCCGCCTGCTCATCCCATGTCCAGTTCGAGACTTCTGTATCGAGAAAGATAATACGCGCGTCCCGGTATTTTTGATCGATGTCGCTCCAGACGTAATAATCTCGATAAAGGGAGTTACGGTCTGCGCGCGCGGCTTGAAACCAGGGATGCTCATCGGAGGTGTGATTCAACACCAGGTCCATAATGATGCGGATCCCTTGACGATGGGCCGCCTCAATCAGGGTTTTGAGGTCATCCACGGTGCCAAATGTTTCGGCAATATTGTAATAATCAGCTATATCATAACCATCATCCTTCAAAGGGGAAGGATAAATAGGCATGAGCCAGATGCAATCCACACCCAGTTCCTGTAAATAATCGAGTTTTTGCGTCAGCCCTTTGAGGTCACCGTGACCGTCACCATTGCTGTCCTTAAACGCGCGGACGGAGAGTTCATAATAAACGGCATCTTTATACCAAAGCGAATCTTGATTCATCTAATCATCCTAAATAGTCATAAAAAGCCGGACTTTCAAAAAGGTTTGAAAGCCCGGCACCTGTTCTGCCGGGCAGTGCCCCGGCTTGCATTCAAAGAACATTAGTCCTGGACCGAACCAGCCAGCAGTCCCCGGACAAAATAACGCTGTAACTCGAAGAATGCTAGCGGAAGCAGCATGCTGATGAACGCACCACAGGTAAGCAGATGCCGGTCCTGACCTTTTTCACCAACCATCGCAGCCAGCGCCATCGACCACCCGGTTTTGGTCACCGAGGAAGACCAGGACAAACCGATAATCATTCTAAACCTAAATGATGATTGACACAGTGTTCACCAAAAAGCTGTACAGCATCTGTTGCAGTTTGAAGCGACCTTTTGCTATGTTCATTTAATTTATAGCCTACGGCAAGACTTACGTATCACGAGTTCTGTGTCCAGGATCAGCCTTCGTGTAGGAGGTTCTTTGCCCTCAAGCAGATCCATCAGAACAATACAAGCAGTTCGGGCTAGGTTTTGAGCTGGCAAGTGGATGGTTGTAAGGGGAGGATCGGAAAATTGTGCCCAGGGAATATCATCGAAACCGATCATGGAAATATCTTCCGGGACATGCAGTCCTGCCTCACGCAAGGCAGCTTTGGCGCCGATCGCCACATTATCACTGGCGACAAAAACCGCCGTAAAGACGCGGCCCGAAAGCAGGGATTTCATCTGTTTGTAACCGCTTTGTGGATCGAAATCTGCATAACGGATCAGTCGATCATCAAACTGGATACCCGCGGAAACGAGCGCGTCCTTGTAGCCCTGCATTCGGTCAAACGATGAAGTAAAGTTTTGCGGGGCATTGGTGATACAGGCCACCCGGGTGTGGCCAAGCTTAATCAAATATTGAACTGCATTTTGTGCGGCGAGGCGATTGTCTACATCGACTGAATATAGATTTGTTCCGGTCAATTCACCCATGAGCACGGTTGGAATATCCACCTCGGCCAGTTTTTTGAGACCAGCATCATCGATGCGAGGCGTAAGCAGGATCATGCCATCGATATGTTTAGCGCGAGCCAGTTCCAGGTAGGCCCGATCCTGATGCTCAGCTTCCACGGATTCAAACAGGAGACGTAATTTGCGTTCTTGGACAACATCCATTAGGCCCCCAATGATCTGTGGGAGGAATGCATCGGTCGCAATGTGATGCGGGCTACGGGTCATTACCAGACCGATCGCCTTAGTACGACGGCTGGCTAAGGCTTGCGCGCTGGCATCCGGGATATAGCTTAGACTTTCAGCGGCTTTCAGCACTTTCTGGCGTGTTTCAGACGATATGTTCATGCCTTTTACATTATTCAAGACGAAAGAGACGGTCGTGCGAGAAACTCCTGCCAGGTCAGCGACATCCTGACTAGTAACGCGTTTATTACCCATAGCATAGGTTTGGAGAAAATTAACCCTTTACAGCACCAGCGAGCATGCCACGCACAAAGTAACGTTGTAAGCTAAAGAAGACGATCATTGGCAATAACATGGAAAGGAAGGCGGCCGCAGTAAGTAAATGCCAGCCTGCGCCCAATGATGTGACCATGTTACTGATCTGATAGGTCATCACCGGTGTAGTTCCACCCAGGAACACCAATGCAACCAGCAGGTCATTCCATACCCACAGGAACTGGAAGATTCCCAGCGAGGCGATTGCCGGCATGGCTAACGGAAGGACGAGCCTGTAGAATACTGTCCAATGAGAAGCGCCATCAATGTAGGCGGCTTCAAACAAGTCATTGGGCAGGGATCCGAGGAAGTTGCGCATCAGGTAGATCGCATAGGGAAGACCGAAACCTGTGTGGAAAAGCCAGACTCCCAGGAACGTACCGTTCAAGCCTAGTTGAGCGTAAAGACGAGAGATCGGAACCAGTGTCATTTGGAGTGGAACGACTTGGAGCCCCACGAGAAGAGCAAACAGGACGAAACGCCCTTTGAAATCCAGCCAGGCAAAGGCATAACCTGCAAATGCCGCAAAAAGGATAGGTAGAATCGTTGCAGGGATGGTGACCAACAGGCTGTTGATGAAGGCACGTCCCATGCCACGCGGATTCAACAAGTCGCTAATGTTGCAATGGATATCGGTCGCCTGGGTCTTATCACGGCAATCCTCGGCATAGGTGCGCGTGCCGCGATAACCAACCATTGCATCAACGTAGTTGCTGATCGTAAAACGCGGGGCTGTCACACCGCCGCTCTTGAGATCACTGGCGATATCGGCGGCCTCCTGGGCTGAGGGTAGGGGAATATCGCCCATGTGCGGCTGACCGTTGATATCCTTCCGTAGCAGCGCCAGGAGTTGGAGCGAGCGCGGATATTTGGAAATTACGTTGGGATCGGTTAGATCGGCTCCTGGAAGTGCCTTTCCATCCGCGCCATGGCAGGAGGCACAGTATTGTGCATACGGGCCGCCTGCTTTCTGAGAGGTGAAGACTGTCCACCAGCCTGTTGAGTTGATATCCTGTGACGGACGCAAGGATGTGATCAAAAGACCAAATGTAGGTACGATCCAAACCAGGATGGTAAAAATAATAATAAAGTGGGTGGGGATCTGGCTCAAAATCTTGTTGATCCTATCGCGGTTCATCGGATTGCCTCCTGTGCCAGAAAGCGTCTGACGTTGTAGTATATGAAGGGGATGATGGCGACCACAAGGACCACCGCCACTGCTGTGCCCCTGCCTATGTTAAAGTTCTTGTACATCTCTGTGTACATGCGATTGGCGATCACATTGGTGCCAAAGTTTCCACCTGTCATCACGTAAACAATATCGAACAATTTGAGGACGTTGATGACCATTGTTGTGACGACAACCAGGATGGTTGGCATGATGATCGGAACCGTGATCTTCCAGAACGAGACCCATTCCGTAGCGCCATCCACGCGTGCAGCCTCAAGAATTTCGTCTGGAACTGATTTCAATGCTGCCGCAAGAATGG